>JADMIO011319529.1_pt1 | contig 55126 bp, 32 predicted proteins | sample 8958161 | NCBI WGS metagenome assembly JADMIO01 (sample SAMN16585339, study PRJNA669376) | soil metagenome | isolation source: Crop rotation soil | place: USA: Cullars Rotation, Alabama | collected 2011
GACAACTTGTCCACGTGGAATTCTAAGCTTAGGATCCCAATGTGCTGGAAAGTGGCCGTTCGGATCATGTTCGCCAGCCCTTCGGCCGCGGCGGCCCGGTCCTCGGGGTCGCCCGCGGCCAGCATGCGGGACAGCGCTGGAACCGCCTGATCGCAATCCGGATGAATGAGACCGAGGGTTCTGGCTGCCTGCCGCCTTAGGGACGGATCCGGCAGGTTGAGCATTGCCAGCAGGTCGTGCGTGAATTTCCGGGCAAGGCCATGCTTGCTAACAGAGTCGCGTAAGGGCGCGGATTGATCCGCGAGAATGTTGAGGACCACCGTTTTGACACTCGGGTCGCCTTGCTGCAGCGAAATGCGCACTTCCTGCTCGAAGCGCTGACAAAGCAGCCCGCGATAGTTTTTGTCGACCTGGGCGGGAGCGCCGGTCGTTTCCAGGTCGCGCCATTCTTGCAAGCTAATAGCCTGCCTGAGATCGGGAATGCCGCGGACCTGATCGACGTGTTGTCTCAGGTACTGCTCGCGCATCCCGGCATCGGTATTGGTCGCGCGGAGGATTTGCCGCATGACGTCAACCGCATCCGCGCCCGAGTTTTGAGCCCGCGCGCCTGTAAGCCCGATGGCCCAAGCCAATCCGACCAGTGCAAGCCGGCGGAGCACCAACCACCCATTTCGCGTTGTGCGACCATTCATGGAACGCCCCTCGCCAGGAATCCAGCGGCGCAAAGACCAAGCCAGTCGCCCGGCTGCATACCCAAACTACCCGGCGTTTGAAAGAGCAAATCTACAGAATGGGCGCAGCAGAGCGCGAAGCTGCAAGGGTTGGAGAATGCGGGCGAGTCGAACCGACATTGGCTAGATCGTTTGACCTATTCTTCCTTGAGGACGACCGCTTCGAGAATCCTCTTCTCACGCCACTGCAACAAGCTGCCTTCCCAGGTGAGCGCGAAGTAGTAAAAGACGGCAATTACGGCACATTCGCAGACCGAGAGAATCAGGGCGACCGGCACGAATGGAAGGGTGTCAGTCGCATCGAGCAGCATTTGTATCCCGAGTGGGACCAGCGTGATTGACAGGGCGACAGGCAGCGAAAAAACAAAGGCCACATGCGCCAGAATCGGCAGCGCCTTGGTGTTGAGTGGCTTCATGGTTCCTGGCGAAATGCGCAAGGGAACCAGGATGGACGCGAGATTGGCCAATAGACAAAAGAGCAGGTACATCGAAAAGATTTGTGGCAGCAGGCTCAAGAAGATGGTGATGGGCATCGGATAAATCACTTGCACGGCGACTACCACCAACAAGCTCAACGTCAAAACGATCGGCGCCGCGGCTGCATTCTTACCCATAAGAATTTCGCGGCGCGGCGCCGGGCAGAGCACAAAGACGCGGAAGCCGTTGCGATCGAGGCCGAACTGGTTGCCGACGAGCTGGGCCAGCGTGAAGAGAATCATGCCAATGCCCGCAAAGGCCATCAATGGCCGGACCGCTTCCGGTGGCGATGCGGCGCGCGTCACCATCAGCGAGCCAAATACGCCGACCAGAATCACCGGGCTAAGCAGCATCATCTTTGATTCTGGCGCCCGTAGCATCGAAGTGAAGCTCGACAACGCCACCACGGTGGCTTGTTCGGACAACCAGTTGATTTTTCGTTCAAGCGGATTGCGAGTTTTCTTGACGTCGACAGTTGCGGGAAGGGCGACTTCGCTCGGCTTTGGCGGAGCTAAGGCAGGACGTTTTCCCGAGGTGAATTGGCCCGTGTAGAGCCGCAATGTGGTCTGATAAGAGCGCCACAAACTGACGCCGCCAATGGCGCACAATCCCAGCGTACCCAGCAGCGCCGGCAAGGCGCCTCCTTCGGCGAGCCCGAGCGCTCCGAGGGGCAACCAACCAAACGGCAACACCAGACTCGCCAGTCGGGCGGTGTCGTCGGCGCGTTCCCACATCTGCTGCATCGCCTCGCGAGTTTTTTCTTTCTGCTCTTTTTGCAGTTCGGTCTGACGGCGCTGCCATTCCTCAGGTGTAATTTCCTTGCGCACCACTTGCGCCTGAAGCTCGGCCAGCTTGCTGTTTAGTTCGGCACTGGGATCGAACTTGCGCCGGGCAATTGGCCCGCCGATCAGGTTCGCCAGATTCGGTAGTTGAGCGAGCAGAATGAAGCCCATGGTCAAAAAGACCACTATGGTCCTGCGCCGGCGCGGGTTCACCATGAGCGCGGCCAGCCAGCCCTGGAACTGGTAAGTGAGGGCCGTGATCATGAAGAAGAAAGCCGCCACCAGCGGTAGTTGCAGCAGCATGAGCGGGCCGCGTCCGAGCACGAGCCCGAGGGCGAGCGCAAACATCGCTGGCCCGAATATGAGCAAATTGACGCTAATGAATGAGCTGAGATAGTTGATCAGAAAGACGCCGGTCGCTGAAACCGGCAGATGGAGAAACTTCGTCAGCGACAGCGATTCCGACCGCTGTAGTTCAGTGATGAGTCCTGTCAGCCACAGAAACAGGCAGCCGATCACCATCCCGTCCCAGACAAAGAGGATGGTTGTGGGCGAAACCTTGGCGAGCGCGAACACGCCGACCAGAAACATGCCGATGGCCAGTCCGCCGGAGACCAGCAACCCGAAGACTGCCAGGATCGCCAGCAAGATGGTGTTGGCGACGCCACCTTTGCGCATTTGATTGATGCGGATCCGCCAGCGCAGCCAGATGAAGGCTTTGAGATGCTCGGCTTTCATGCCGTGCCCTCCTCCAGCCAGCGCAGGACGCCGGCGGGCTGGGCCTCGGCCCCCGCCTTTTCAAGGAAGCGTTCTTCCAGCGAACTTCCTTGGCGGATGGCATCGAGCGAGTTTTGCTCGACCAGCGCCCCTTTGACGATCATGCCTACATGGGTGCAGAGTTTCTCGACAATCTCCAGCACGTGCGACGTCAAGAAGGCGGTCGACCCGCGCGCGACGAACCCAGCCAACATATTGCGAATGACGTTCGAGGTGACGGCGTCGACGCCCTCGAACGGTTCGTCGAGGAAGAGCAGATCGGGATTGGGCAAAAGGGCCGCGGCAAGCGCCAGCTTCTTTTTCATGCCGTGCGAGTATTCCATTGTCAGCTTTTTGTTCTCATGAGCGAGATCGAGCACGCCGAGCAACTCCTCGGCGCGACTGCGGACGGTCTCCTGCGGAAGAAGATACATCCGGCCCACGAACGTCAGGTACTCGCGCGCGGTGAGATTGTCGAACAGGGCCAGGTCTTCAGGCACGACGCCGATGCGGCGTTTGGCCTCGAGAGCCTGATCGGCATCGAGCATGTTGTGGCCAAGCACCAGGATCTCGCCCTCGGACGGCGCCAGCAGGCCCGTGAGCATCTTGATGGTGGTCGATTTGCCGGCCCCGTTGGGCCCAAGAAACCCGTAGAAGGTTCCTCGCTCCACGCGCAGTTCGATGCCGTCCACAGCGCAGGCATCCCCAAAGAATCGCGTGAGGTGATGAGTTTCGATGGCGAGAGTCATGGGAGTTCTTGGTTGAACATTGAAGCGGGAGTCGATGGCGCCCGCCAGTCGCCTAGCGAGCCTCCAACGTTAGTTGGGGAAGGGAAGTTTGGGAACGGAAAATAAATGCGATCACGAGGTTAAACCTGGCCCTTCCCCAACTAACGTTGGAGGCTCGCTGAGGAAGTATAAGTTCTCGTTCATCCGCAGTCTCTTCTATATTCGCCTCACACAGCAGGCGATTTCGAACCATGGGTAGGTGGGTCCTGAGGAAACTTCGGCTCTAGTGCGTCAGTTTCTTGTAACGAATGCGATGGGGCTGGTCGGCGTCAACACCCAGCCGTTGCTTGCGTTGCGCTTCGTAGGTCTGGTAGTTGCCCTCGCACCAGAACGTCTTGCTGTCGCCTTCGAAGGCCAGAATGTGCGTGGCGATTCGGTCAAGGAACCAGCGATCGTGGCTGATGACGACGGCACAGCCTCCAAAGGACAACAGAGCATCTTCCAGGGCGCGGAGCGTTTCGACGTCGAGATCGTTGGTCGGTTCGTCGAGCAACAGCACGTTGCCGCCGCGGCGCAAGAGCTTGGCGAGATGAACGCGATTCCGCTCGCCGCCGGAGAGTTCGCTGACCTTGCGCTGTTGATCTGGTCCCTTGAAATTGAATTGAGCGACGTAGGCGCGCGACGCGATTTTACGCTTGCCCAGCATCAGGAATTCGGCGCCCCCTGTGATCTCCTCGTACACGGACTTGGTCCCGTCCAGCGTGTCGCGCGATTGATCCACGTACGCTGTCACGACGGTGTCCCCGACGCGGAGGGAGCCGCCGTCGGGTTTTTCCTGGCCGACAATCATGCGGAAGAGCGTCGTCTTGCCGGCGCCGTTGGGGCCGATGATGCCGACGATGCCGCCGCGCGGCAGATCGAAATTCAGATCCTCCATGAGGAGGTTGTCGCCGTAGGCCTTGCGCACGCCCTCGGCACGCACCACCAGATCGCCGAGGTGGGAGCCAGGGGGAATCTGCAGAACGAGCTCCTCAGCTTTTTCATCCACCTCCTGAGCGGCGAGTTTCTCGTACTGGCTGAGGCGAGCCTTGCTCTTGGCAACGCGGGCTCGGGGCGCCATCTTGGCCCATTCCAGCTCGCGGGCCAGGGCCTTGCGCCGGGCCGACTCGGTGCGCTCTTCCTTGGCCAGTCGCGCCTGTTTCTGATCGAGCCAGCTCGAATAGTTGCCCTTCCAGGGAATGCCCTGGCCGCGGTCGAGTTCGAGAATCCACTGGGCGACGTTGTCGAGGAAGTAACGATCGTGCGTCACCGCCACCACGGTCCCCTGATATTCCTGCAAGAATCGCTCGAGCCAGGCAACCGATTCGGCGTCGAGATGATTCGTGGGTTCGTCGAGCAGTAGCAAATCGGGCCGTTCGAGCAGAGTCTTGCACAGCGACACGCGCCGCTTCTCGCCGCCCGAAAGCGTTCGGATCTCGGCATCGCCTGGAGGAAGCCGCATGGCGTCCATGGCGATTTCGAGCTGCCGGTCGAGGTCCCAGGCATTGCAGGCGGTGATGGCGTCCTGCACGCGATCGAATTCCGTTTGCACCTTTTCCATCTCGGCATCGGAGAGGTTCTCGCCAAACTTCATGCCCAGCTCTTCGCTGCGCTGCAAGAGTGCCCGGGTCGGCGCCACGGCTGACTCGATATTGCCCAGCACGTTCTTGGTCTCGTCGAGCCGCGGCTCCTGGGGCACATGGCCGATGCGAATGTTGTCGGCGGGCCGGGCCGAACCGACAAAGTCTTTTTCTTCGAGCGCCATGACGCGCAACAGGGTACTTTTGCCCGCGCCATTACTGCCGATGACGCCGATCTTGGCGCCGGGATAGAAAGCCAGCCAGATGTTCTTGAGCACCTCGCGCTTGGCGTAGGCTTTACTCAAGTTTTCGATCGTGAATATGTACTGCTCGGCCATGAATCAACTTCCAGCGGAAAGGAGTTATGTGCTCTTGTTCAGCGTAGTGGTACGCATGTACGGCGTCAAAGGCTGTCGCCCCCCGAATAGACGCTCCCGGAGTGGTCTGCTAAACTGGCCTTACGATTCTCCATGAGCCAGTGAGGAACCTCCGTGCCGGTCATTGAAACGCGCGTGCTGGTCAAGCATTTTGATCGCATCAAGGCTTTGCGGGGGGTTTCTCTGCGGGCCGAGCGCGGGCAGATCTTCGGCTTGCTGGGCCAGAACGGCGCCGGCAAGACCACGCTCGTGAAGATCCTTCTGGGCATCACCAAGCTCTCTTCCGGCGAAGCGTTCCTACTCGAACAGCCCGCGGGAACGGCGCCGGCAAGGCGCGACGTTGGCTACCTCCCCGAAGATCACCATTTCCCCGATTATCACACGGGCGCCAGCCTCCTCCATTTTTATGGGGCCCTATTGGGCGTTTCGCGCAGTGAGTTGAAGAAACGCGTGCCCGCCGTGCTCGAGCGTGTCGGGCTCGCCGGTCGCATGCACTACAAGATTCGCACTTACTCCAAGGGGATGAAACAGAGACTGGGCATTGCCCAGGCGATTTTCCATGATCCGCATGTGATCTTCTTGGACGAGCCTACCGACGGCGTCGACCCGTTGGGCCGGCGCGAAATCCGCTCAATTTTGCAGTCCCTCAAAGAGGATGGCAAAACCATCTTTTTGAATTCGCATCTGCTGAGCGAAGTCGAACTCATTTGCGATCATGTCGCGATCTTGCAATCCGGCGAAGTCGTTCGCGAAGGCGATATTGCCGCGCTGACACGCAAAAAAGGCCTGTTCATGATCGGCCTGGCAGCCGGACAAAAGCTGCCGGAAGTCGACATCGTCCGGATGGGGTACGAAGTCCGCCCCGACGGCGAGCGCTGGGAAATTCACCTGACCGATGGTCAGACCATCGACCCCGTCATCGATTTGCTGCGCTCACGTCAATTGAGCCTGCGGCACCTGCTCGAGAAACGCCAGTCGCTCGAGGACCTTTTCCTCGAAACCGTGAAGGCCGCCGAACCAGGTGTCGACGCCCCGCGAGCCAAACCCGTGCGTGTCAAGTAGGGCGAGACCATAGGCATGAAGTTCCTGGCCATTCTCAAGGATTCGACGCGCGAAGCCATCGACACCAAGGTCTTCTATGTGACCCTGGGTTTGTCGGCGTTTCTGCTGCTGCTCGTGGCCAGCGTGTCGTTTCGACCTCTCACCGTGCAGGAGCAAGCCGAGCAAACCGCCCGTTTCCTCAATTTCGCCACCAAGGGATTTGGGCACCGGACCGGAGGGCTTCCCGAGTTTCAGATCGAGAATTTTCATCACACCGGTCCCGACGCAGAGCCCTGGAAGGGAACCTACCGTTTCGATTTCGTGGCGCGTCTGCCGGAAGGCGCCGTCGCCACCAAAGACAACGATCGCTTTGCCCGGGACCAGCTTCGTCGCTTGCTCAAGGATCGCTTCTACCGGCACGAAATCGTCGAGATGGACGAAGTCGACCGCTCCGACCCCCGCGCCGTTCGTTATCCCGTTCGCATCGAGGGTTCGAAGATCGACAACATTCGCGATTGGGACTACGAGCCGAGCATTTTCTTCTCGATTCCCATGTCGTTCTTCCCGACGTCGTTGAACGGGGCAGTCTACTGGATCGAAGATCGCCTGGTGAATCGCTTCGGCGCCTGGATCGGCATCCTCGCCGGCGTCGTCATTACTGCATTCTTCATTCCCAACATGCTCCGCAAGGGCACCATCGATTTGCTGCTGGCCAAGCCAGTCAAGCGCTGGTCGCTGTTGCTCTACAAGTATGTTGGCGGGCTGTCATTCGTCTTCCTGAACACCTTGTTCGTGGTCTTGGGCTTGTGGGTGGTGCTCGGCTTGCGCTCGGGAATCTGGGCGCCTGGGTTTTTGATATCCATCTTCGCCATCACGTTTTTCTTCGCCATTCTCTACTCGGTATCGACTTTCTTCGCAGTGCTCACGCGCAGTCCCATCGTCTCCATTTTGATGACGGTGGTTGTTTGGCTCTTCCTGTTTGTGGTGGGTATGGTGCATCAGTTTCTCGACACGCAACGCCAGTTCGAGAAGCAAACTGATGCCGGCTTGACCGAACCAATCAGTGACAAGTGGTGGGCCAAGGCGATCGATGGAGTACATTTCGTTCTGCCCCGCGCCAATGATCTCGATGTGCTGACGACACAGTTCATTAGCCGGTCGCTGCTCACCGAAGCGGAGCGAAAATCGCGCGGCATCAACGATGCGATCACGCTTGGCTGGGGAGAAAGCTTGACGGTTTCGCTCGTGTTTGTCGCCGTGTTGCTCGGGTTAAGTTGTTGGCGTTTCACAGTCAAAGACTATTGACGGCAAGGCGAGTATGGACGCGGTATTTCAACGCTGCATCGATCCCGCCTGCAACGGCGTCAACGACCTGAGCGACACCAGCTTTCTGTGTCCGCGGTGCGGCGGCCTCATGGACGTCGCCTACGACTGGAATCGGCTCACGCCGCCAAAATCACTGAGCTGGTTCGAATCGAAATGGTCGCAGCGGACCAATCCATTGGCGTTTTCGGGCGTCTGGCGCTTCCGCGAGTTATTCCCATTCGCGCCCCCCGAAGCGGTCATGACCATTGGCGAGGGCCAGACGATTTTGCAACAGGCCGACGTCGTGGCCCCCTACGTCGACATGAAGCCCGGACGGCTTTTCCTTCAGTATGAAGGCATGAATCCCTCCGGCAGCTTTAAAGACAATGGCATGACAGCGGCCTTCACCCATGCCCGCATGGTCGGCGCCCGGCGGGCGGCCTGTGCCAGCACGGGCAACACCAGCGCATCCCTGGCCGTTTTTTGCTCGGCCACGGCGCTCATGAAAGCCGTGATCTTCATCGGCAGCGGCAAGATTTCTTACGGCAAGCTCGCCCAGGCGCTCGATCACGGCGCCCTGACGGTGCAAATCGCCGGCGATTTCGACGACGCCATGCAGCGTGTGCAGGAAGTCGCGCGGAAGCTGGGCATCTACCTGGTCAACAGCCTGAATCCTTTTCGGCTCGAAGGTCAGAAGACGATCATGTTCCGCGTGCTCGAGGCGCTGCGCTGGGAGCCGCCCGACTGGATCGTCGTCCCCGGCGGCAACCTTGGCAACGTGAGCGCATTCGGCAAGGCGTTTGGCGAGTTGCTCGACCTGGGCCTGCTGAAACGCGTGCCCAGGTTGGCGGTCATCAATGCCGCGGGGGCGGACACTTTCTACAAGCTCTACGAGGAACACGGTCTGCGCTGGAATCAGGGCAAGCCGGACGTCGCCAAGTCGTCGAGCTATTTCGGCAAACTCGACGCCAGCGATTCTCGGGCCTCGACGATTGCCAGTGCCATCGAGATCAATCGGCCCGTGAGCTTGCACAAGGCTTTGCGGGCGCTGGAGCGCTGCAATGGTGTCGTCCGCGAGGCGACCGACCAGGAGATTCTCGACGCCAAGGCCAAGGTTGGCTCAGGCGGCCTCGGCTGCGAGCCGGCCTCCGCCGCCAGCATCGCCGGCTGCCGCAAGCTGCGACAGGAGGGTGTCATCGGCGCGGATGAGCGCGTCGTGTGCATCCTCACGGGACATCAACTAAAGGATCCGTCGGCCACCGTGGCCTACCACAGCGCTGATCAAAAAACTTTCGAGGAAGTGCTGGGCAAGCGCGGCGTCCGTCGGGCGACGTACGCGAACCGCGCCGTGCAGGTGCCCAACGATTTGGACGAAATCATCAAGGCGATCGAGGTCTATTCCTGACATGCGTACGACAATCGGCATCAATGGCGTCTGCGGCCGCATGGGCACGCGGATTCTTCAGCTCGCTCAGGAGGATCCGGAGTTGCAAGTCGTCGCCGCGATCGACTCGCCGGGCAACCCGAATCTGGGCAAGGATGCCGGCACGGTCGCTGGTGTGGGCCCCATCGGCGTAGCCGTCACGAGCGAAATCAATCTGTCGACAACCATCAACGCCATGATCGATTTTTCAGCCCCGGAAGGCACGATGGCCATCTTGCCGGCCTGCGTGGCCCGGCGGATTCCGCTAATCGTGGCCACCACCGGCCACACGCCGGTGCAACGTCAGGAGATCGAAGCGGCGGCCCACCAGACCGCTCTTCTCATGGCTCCAAGTATGAGCCTGGGCGTAAACCTGCTGATGAAGCTGGTCGAAGACGCCGCCACCAGCCTGAAAGGCCGCGGCTTCGACGTCGAAATCCTGGAACGCCATCACCGCTTCAAGAAAGACTCTCCAAGCGGCACGGCTCTGCACTTCGCCCGCATCGTTCAGGAATCGATGGGACAAAGTCAGTATCGTCACGGTCGGGAAGGCTTGGTCGGTGAGCGCCCACCGCACGAAATCGGCATTCACGCGGTCCGAGTCGGCGACAACGTCGGCGAGCACACCATCGTCTTCAGCACCCTGGGAGAAACGCTCGAACTGTCGCACCGGGCGCACACGCGCGACTGTTATGTACGCGGCGCGCTTCAGGCCGCCAAGTTCCTGGCCACGAAGTCGGCTGGAAGGTACACGATGAAGGATGTCCTGGGATTGTGAGAGTCGTGAATCGTGGATCGTGAATCGTCAGGGCGATTGCTGGGCGCGAGTATTTTCTGAGCTCCGTCTGGAATCGCTCAAAAGACGGCGCTGAGCTCCTTCGCGATCTCGTCTGCCGCAGAGTCCTGATTCCGCGCTGGGACCGCCATGACCGAGAACCCCGCCTCGCCGCCAAAAGCCGGCCTTGTCGCCCTTCCGGAACGGCGTCGTTTTGGCGATTTGGCCAGACTGGCCTCGATCACGCTGACGGTTCTGCTGATCGCGTTGAGCTGGTATCTGCTGAAGGAACTGGCGCTGCTCTTTCGACCGCTGTTTCTGGCCGGCTTTATCGCCTATATCATCGTGCCTCTACAGCTCAAGCTGCGAACCTATTCGCGTGGATTTTTCACTCGCTTTGCAGTGCTGGTTTTTGTAATTGGCATTCTCACGCTGCTCTACCTGATCATCTATCGCAATATCGTCGAACTAACGAATGCCATACCCGAATTGACCCGGCGAGCGCAGGGCCTCATGGACCGGACCAACGAATTCCTGCGGGGCCACTGGCGGGGATTGGCGGACGCCGCCGATCCGTTTGGCGCCGTTACACAACAGTGGGTGGACAGTCTCCGGGATTCCTCTGGCACTCTGGTCAACTACACGACCAGTGTATTTCTTGAAGGAATTGAAGTCTGCTTTTACCTGATGTTCATCATGATCGAAGCAGGACGCTTGCCCGAGCGCATCCGCGTCAGTTTCGCTGATGAACGGGCGGGCAAAATCTTGGAAGTGATCGCCCGCATCAACCAGGCAATGGCTGATTTTCTGCACGTAAAAGTACGAGCGAGCCTGATCTTGGCCGTCCCCATTTGTGCCGTTCTGTGGGCGATGGAAATTCGCTTCGTCTTTTTGTGGGGATTGCTTTTCTTCCTGGGCAACTTTATTCCCTACATTGGCAGTTTTGCCGCCTGGGCCATTGTTTCCGCGTACGGTTTCTTACAGTTGGATTTTGGCTGGCAACCAATCGCACTGACCGTGATCCTCCTGGTCTTGCGGACCCTGGCCGCAGACATCATCGAGCCGAGCATCACCGGCAAAGTGATCAACTTGAGCCCGATCGTCATTCTCCTTTCGCTCTCGTTCTGGAGTCTCTGTTGGGGACCGGCCGGCATGGTGCTGGCAGTCCCGCTCGCCGTCATGATGAAAATTATCATGCTGCATCTCCCGGGAACGAAACCGTTTGCCGACCTGATTTCCGAAGAGTAGCGAACTCACGCCCTCCGCACCCGCCCAATGGCCAAGAGCCGCCGCGGGACGTAATGTGGAGGCTGAAGGACGATCGACGGATCACCTCTAGTGCAGGCCATGGATTCAGTTACATGAAAGTGGGCATCGTCGGCTTCGCTGGCTCGGGCAAGAGCACCGTTTTCCTTTGGCTCACCGGGGTCAAGCCGGACCCGGCGGCACTCCAGCGCGGCCAAATCGGCATGGCCAAGCTGCCGGATGAACGCCTGGCCTGGCTGTCGGCCCAGTTCAAACCGAAGAAAACAACGCCCGCCGTCATCGAATTTCTCGATACACCCGGCTTGCTCGCCACCGAACGGCGCGACAACCCGCGGCGGCTGTCCATCCTGCGCGAAGCCGGGGGCTTGTTGATTGTGCTGAATGGCTTTTCCGGCGGCGACCTGGTCGCCGAGGTGCGGCAATTCCGCGAAGAGTTACTGTTCGCCGACCTCGAGATCATCACGAATCGCGTCAACAAATTGCAGGACACACTCAAGAAGCCGCGCCCGGCCAAGGAAAGAGAGCTCGAGCAAGCCGAGTTGACTCTGCTGCAACGGATCGTGACGGCTTTTGAAGAAGGCAAACCGGCGTCGAGCCTTGGACTCAAGCCGGACGAAGAAAAAATCATCCGCAGCTTTCAACTTTTGACGCTGAAGCCCGAGTTCATTCTCGTGAACGCCGGCGAAGCGTTGGTCGGCAAACCACTGCCGCCGGAACTCTCGGCGGCCGCGCCCGCGGTTTCGTCAGCCGTGAAATTCGAGCTGGAGCTTGCGGACTTATCCGAAGAGGACCGAAAGGCCTTCATGGCCGACCTGGGCTTGCAGGAATTCACGCGCGACAAACGCCTCCAGGAAATTCACAGCGCCATGGGCCTCATGGTCTTCTTTACGGTTGGCGAAGACGAATGCCGGGCCTGGCCGCTCAATAAAGGCGACGACGCGGTGCAGGGCGCCGCCCAAATTCACACCGACATTGCCCGAGGCTTCGTGCGCGCCGAAATCGTCAGCTATGCAGACTTCCGTCGCGTTGGGTCGATGAAGGAAGCCAAGCAACAAGGCGTCTATCGACTGGAAGGCAAAACCTACATCGTCCAGGATGGCGACATCATGCATATCCTGGCGAGCACGTGAGCTACCGCCCGTGGATTGCCTTCTGGAGCTGATCCCTTCCCTCCTGGCTGATGGCGCTGCTCATATAAAGCATGCGCATTTTCTTCATTCCCAGAAGCGTAACGATGCTGGCATCGGTGATTTGGGTCTCGGCAATGTCGAGTAGCCAGAGATCCTTCAGGCCGGCCAGCTCGAACAAGCCGACATCCGTTACATTGGTTCTCCCGATACCAAGAACCTCGAGTCCCGCAAAACTGGCCACGATTTTCATGCTTTCATCGCCCACCTTGGAATCGTGAAGGCCGAGCCGATTGAGTTTTCTGAGTCCGGCCAAATGTCTGATTCCGGCGTCGGTGATATCGCTGCGATAGAGCGTTAGCCATTGAAGGTTTTTCAGCTGGCCAACCTCCTGCAAATCCTTGTCTTTGACGCCGCATGAGTCCAGGTACAGGCGAATGCACAGTTCCTTCCCCGGAAGGTTGCTGAGCACTCCTGGCCGAAAAGTTTTGAAACGCACCGCCCCATACAAGCCTTCCTTGGGATTCGCTCGGCTGAACGGTGAACCTGGAAGTGAGTAAAGATCGGAATGGTTCGCCAAGGGCTGCCAATGAGGCGAACCGCCCGCCTGATCGATCTTGATCCAACCGAACTCGACGCCAGCCTGCTCCCACAAAGCGGCCGTGAGCAGTTCAGAATTGCGGCGCACTTCTTCCAGTTCGTTTCGCAGGCCCAGAATTTCCTTCTGCAGTTTCAATAGCAATTCTTTTTCGGATAGCTTATCGGCATCTTTGGTAGACGCCTGCTGAGCTGGCTCATCCGCCCGGGCTTTCGAGATCGGCCCACGATTGCACAGGAGTGCGACAAGGCAGAAACTCGTTACAGCACTCTTGTGGAAGTGAGCCCGTGTTGGTTGGAATGGTCCCATAAGCACGGTATTTCTCCTTCAAGACAGAGAAGCTTGATACTTGGCGGTCGGCCATTCTCCTGCTGGTTCGCTCCATGCCGTATGAACCGATCGCGATTTTGCCACATCCTCGGCCTTTTTGAAGAGCGCCGGTAACACGAAGATGAACACGGCCCACATGGCCAGGGCCAGCCCAAAGGCATGCATCATCTGGAAGCGCAGCAGCAGCCAAAGGACCATCCACCAGGCAACGAAGAGCCCAAAGTTCAGCAGGATATTGCCGATCACCAGCCCCCATTTGGTGGTCGTAATCTGGCCTACATACTGATCGGTCATGACGCGCTTGCCGCCTTCTTCGCGGTAGCGCACCGGCTGGCCCTGCTTGGCGACGAACTTTCCATCCGGGCCAACTTCAGCCACGAATCGCGTTTTCTTGCCGTCCTTATCTTCGACGACAATCGCTTCGACCAGTCCCTCGGTGTCGGAGCGGCTCCAGGCCTTGCCCTGAGCGTCGCGATACTCGTAACGGCCCTGCCCCAGCTTGTGCAATGTGAAGGGAACCTCTTTCTTGTTCTTCACTGACAAGAACTTGTCAAAGCTTAAGTCGTCGCGGGCGCTGAATTCGAAAATGGTATTGAAGCTGCCCGGGTTCCGATAATCGAGGATGGTCCAGAAACCAAGGAAGGCGGTCAAGACGGCCGCGGCGGTGGGAGCGCGCCAGAACAGGTCGGGCGTGGGGTTGCTGTAAATGTACGCCTGCAAAACATAGGTCCCGCCCCAAAGCACCACGGAACTGGCGAGGAAGATCACCACGAACACGAAAAGTAGTCCGAGCACCGCAATCCTCCTGGATAGGTTCTGGAGTCGGACTTGAGAATAGGGTAAGCCAGGCAAGTCAAGCAAGCGCCATCCCGGCGATTGTGGCGATCCAGGCAAACTGGGCTTGGAACCACCTGTCGGCAGCAAGGTCACGTTTCTTGAGCAAATCCGGCCGTGTTTCGAAAAAGCGAGGTTGAGGCATTTGCGGACCTTGCTATAATCCGGCCCCTCGCGTCCCGGACCCGCAAGATGGACGCTCGCAAACCTCCCAAAACGGACAGGGACTATGGTCGCAAATCTCCTTCTTCTCGCCTGTGCGGTTCTCGGCGCCCAGAACCAGTCGCCTGCCCAGCCCGCCACGAACATTCGACTCGAACGTGGACACGAGCTGCAATATCGCGGCAACTTTCTCGAGGAATCGATGGGGAGCGGCGTGCAATTTCGCCGCACCTACAAGGTGGAATCGCGCGTACTGGTGCTGGACGCCAACGCCAAGGGTTTCGACCTGGCGTTCTTTACGACCGTCAAGCAAAAGGCGGAGGAAAACTGTTCGGTGCGCCTGGAACTCGGCCAGGTCGATCCAATGGGCCGGTTGATCCCGGCCAACCCCGCCGAATTCGTCATGCCGCTCGACGGGCCGGCCACACTTGAGAGCGGCTTTTTCGTCGAGCTTCCCGAGGGAAGCTTAACCGCGGGGCAGTCGTGGCGGATTGGCGAATTTCGCGGGCCCGATCGCACCTGGCGTTTGGTGGGCTCGGAGGAAGTCGGCGGCATTAGCTGTTTGAAACTGGAAGGCGTTCAAAAGTCGGAAGACTGGGACAAGCCTCGGGCCGATCGGGCAGCCTGGTGCCGCAAAGACATCGTGTGGTTGAACCGTCGCTGGGGAGTGGCGGCGCGCCTGGAACGCGTGATCGAACACCGCGAAGCCGCCCACATCGAACCGACGCAGCGTTGCCGCGTCGTCTACGATTTGCAAGGGCCGGTGCTCTGGCGCACGCAACTTTTTGAGGACCGCAAGAACGAGATTGCGCAGGCACGCCAGTTCGCCAAACAGGCGGCGGCGCTGTTGCCCAATCCGACCCGGCGAGATTCGCGCGAATTCGATGCGCTCCTCGCCAAGATCGTCAAACACATCGAAAACACGCCGGCAACTCCCTATCGGGATGCAGTCGTGCTGGTGAAGCAACGCGTGCAGGCCGCCAAACGCGGCGAATCGCCCCCCGACCGGCCTGCGACGGAGATCACCGAGCTCCAGCCCGTGGTGGCTCTCGGCAAATTGGCGCCCGATTTCGTTGTCGGCAACGCGTTCACCAAGGATTCCATCCGCCTGCACAACTATGCGGGCCGGGCCGTGTTCATGGTCTTTTACTTGCCGACGTCGACCTCGGCGGAAGAAGTGCTGCGGTTCGCGGAGCGCATGCACCGGGAACATCCGACGACGCTGGCGGTGCTGGGATTCGCCCTTTCCGAGGACGCGCCCGTGTTGCGAGCGCAGTATGAAGAGTTTCGTCTAACTTTCCCCATCGGCGCGGGAAGACCGCTTCGTCAGCGCTATGGCGTCGATGCGACGCCGCGGCTTATCGTGCTCGACCCCGATGGTTATGTGCGCACCGCCATTACCGGCTGGGGCCCGGAATCATCCGTGGCTTTGGAAACCGAGATCCTGCGCTGGCTGCGCCCGGAAGGTTCGCCAAAATCCGCCCAGTCCCCGCAATCGTCCGGCGCTATCAGCGGCAGCCGCCAACCTTGAATGGCCGGCAGGCCGCCCTTGCGGCAGGCCTATTCGTTAGAAGTTCAAGCCAGGATTGCACTCCTTGTTGGTTGCACCCCCTGGTTCGCTTGCTGGCCCTTGTCCGACGCCGATACTATGGAGAGGATCCGCGAGGACGGCGCCACGCCCTTCGTCGAGATGTAGGTATGACCGAATATCAGATCCAGAACAACACCCGACGCTGCACGATCTCCGGGCGCGAGCTTCAGCCCGGCGAGAAGTACTTTAGCGTCCTCTTCGACGAAAACGGCGCCTTCGTCCGCCGCGACTATAGCGCGGAATGCTGGTCGACGCCGCCTGAAGGTGCCTTCAGTTTCTGGTGCGGGAAGTTGCCGCTCGAGCAGGGCCCGCGCCGCGCTCCAATCGACGACGAGATGCTGTTCGAGTGCCTCCGGCGCCTGGAGGGTGAAACCGAGCCCGCCAAGATCAAGTTCCGCTATGTGCTGGCGCTGCTGCTCCTGCGCCGCAAGAAGCTCAAGCTCGTGGAAGCGCACCGGGATGGCGACCACGACGTGCTGGTGCTGCACGCGCCGCTGCGCGGCGAGCGAGTCTCGGTCATCGATCCGCAGCTCTCGGATGAAGAAATGAACGCTGTTCAGGACGAGGTCTTCGAAGTGCTGGGCTGGTAAAGTCCCGGCGCCCAATGGAGGAACGCATGCGATCCACGCTCGCCGCCTTCGGCCTCTTCAGCTTGCTGACCGTGACTGGCTGCGCCGATAACTGGAACTTTTTGCGCAAAGGCCCTGAAGTCAAGATGGCCGAGGGTAACAATGTTCCTTCGGCTGAGGTGCTGGTCAATTATCTCAACAAGAACGCCCAGCTTGTACATTCGATCCAGTGCAATGACATCGACTTGGACGCGCAGCAGGGTCTTCAGCCCATCGGACTCACTGGCAAGATGGCTTGTGAACAGCCGCGTTCGTTTCGGATGAGTGCGATGTCGCCGATGGGGTCGCAAACCGAATTGATTTTGGGGTCCAACGATCGCGAATTCTGGTACTGGCTCAAACGAGGCAATCCGCCGTATCAGTTCTACTGCTCCTACGAAGACCTGCGGACCAAACAGGTTCCCGTGCCATTCCCGTTCCAGCCAGAATGGGTGATGGAAACGCTTGGAATGGCTAACTACCCGCTCAACGCACAGTACAAGGTTGAACTGAAGCGAAATACAATTGAACTTGTTCAGGACACGATTTCACTGCAGGGGAAGCCGGTTAAGAAAGTGGTGGTCTTCGATCGCAATACAAGGAGTGCCAAGCCGATTCAGGCATACGTTTTGCGCGACTTGCAAGGCAAAGAACTCTGCTCGGCGCAAATTCTGGATACTCAGCGCATCGGCGATGCAGTAGTTCCCTACAAACTTGTCTTGAACTGGCCGGAAAATAATCAGAACAACAAGCTTACAATGAAGCTCAACAAGCCGACGATCAACCAGGTGTCGCCTGAGGCGGCACGGACGTTATTCGTTCGTACGCAGCTTCAAGGCATTCAGTCCTACGATCTGGCCAATTTGGTTCGAGAAAACAATGTCCAGCCGGCCGGCGGCGTGCTGCGCTGAGTGGGTCAAGCGTCGTTGATTTTTGCGAGTGCAAGATTGTAGGCGTCAAAATCATCTGATAAATCCCACTCCGGCAAGTCGCGTTGCCGGAGTCGTTTCGCAACAAGTCCTAGTTCCCGTTGATGATAGGTCGGCCAATTGTGACTCCGGGACTCCAGTGGAGTGTGCCAGCGCGTCGAGCGAAAGTGAATTGGCTTTTTTTTGGTAGGACGGGTTTTAACCCGTCTGATTGTAGACATGCCCAGTCCGACGGGTTAAAACCCGTCCTACCGGAACTCAATGGGCTCACTCCGGTGATGTCTCTTTACCGGAGTTCTTTCGCAATAAGTCCAAATCCACGCTGGTGATACGCGCCGCAGAGCGCAACTCCGGTACTCCGGTGGGCGTGCCGGGGATGGAGAACTGGAGTGATCACTTTTAGGTAGGACGGGTTCTAACCCGTCTGGTAGTTGACATGCCCACACGACGGGTTAAAACCCGTCCTACCGAAAAACAAAATCAACCGATTAGATTTGCTTACCGCCCGAAGTGCTCGGGCTCGCGGCGCAGGATGCGTTTGGGTGGGGCGGCCACGACATCCTTGCGAAGGCGATTCCGGGCCCGGGAGAGGATGGGCCCGATGCTATTAACCGGCATGTTGAGTTCGGTGGCAATCTCTTCGTAAGAGCGGCCTTCCAGATAGCTGAGCCGGACGACGTCGCGTTCCTTGCTCGGCAACTTTCGCAACAACTTCTGAACTTCTTCGAGACTCTCGATTCCCACTTCGGCCTGATGCCCTTCATGGTCGGCAGCACCGTCCACAGCCTGGACTTCGCGCTGGACGGACCGTTTAATCAACTCATGAATGCAGGCCCGCCGGGCGACTACGGTGAGGTAGCTCGCCAGGCTGCTCTCGCCGCGGAACTTGCGCAGCACTGCGTAATCGTTGGCCACGATTTGCAGGAGCACATCAGCGGCTACATCTTCGGCGTCTTCGGGACGTAATGGAAAACTGCGCAGGTACGAAGTGTGCTGGACGACGTGGTAGATAAGGCCCAGAAAGCGATCGACAAAATCCCGCCAGGCACCTGGCTGGTGGTCCAGGCAGCGCTGGATGAGCGATTGATCGAGCAAAGTCAGCGCCACGGCAACCTATCCTAGCGGTTCAGTTTGGCGGGTGCCTTGCCTGTTCCAGAAGGGCGCTCACAAGACGCGCGCTTCCTCCTTGTCAACTCACTCTATTCTACCTCCCAGGCTTGGCTCGGGACAACTGCCCCTACATTTCCCGCCCATTTCCCATGCCTTGAAATTGCCATTTCATGTCCAAAAAATGGGTTTCTCCCAAGTTAAGGTCCCCTGCCCCTGCACGCGGCGCGTGGCATCTGGTATCTTTCCCTGAGCTAAACGTCCCTGGGAGAGTAATTGTCATGACCGCGCCGGCCGCCGACCCCTGGTTCCAGTCCCTGTTCGCCGAGCGACTGGGCGGCAGTAAGTACGGAAAAAGCACGGAAATCTACAAGTTCGAGAAAATCAAACGCGCCAAACGCTCGGCCCTGAGCGCCCACCCCGAACGGCAACTCCTCGACTTCGGCATCGGCGAAAACGACGACATGGCCGATCCGCTCGTCCGCGAGGCGCTCAAGCGCGAAGTCGACCGGCTCGAGAACCGCGGCTACGCCGACAATGGCATCGCCGCCTTCAAGGAATCCGCAGCCCGGTTCATGGACCGGACATTTGGGGTGAACCTTGACCCCGTTACCGAAGTCGTCCACGCCATTGGCTCCAAACCGGCCCTGGCGATGTTGCCGGCGGTGTTCATCAACCCGGGTGATGTCACTCTGATGACCGTGCCCGGCTATCCGGTGGCGGGCACCCACACCAAGTACTACGGTGGCGAGGTTTATCGCCTGCCATTGCGCGAGGAAAACGGCTTCTACCCGGACCTCGCCGGCATCCCCGCTGACATTCGTTCCCGCGCCAAGTTGCTGGTCATCAATTACCCGAATAGCCCGACCGGGGCAGTCGCGACGCGCGATTTCTATCGCCAGGTCATCGACTTCGCGCATACCAACAAGGTCATCGTGGTTCAGGACGCGGCGCACATTCTTCTCAGCTATGACAGCGAGCCGCTGAGTTTCTTGCAGGTCGACGGGGCCAAGGACGTTGGCGTGGAAATCCACTCGATGTCGAAGGGCTTCAACATGATCGGCTGGCGCATGGGTTTCGTCGCCGGCCATCCGACCATTGTGCGTGCTTTTGGCGATGTGAAAGACAACTCCGACTCCGGCCAGTTCATGGCGATTCAGCTGGCAGCCAAGGCCGCGCTCGACCATCCGGAGCTGGCGGTGCGCACGCGGGCGAAATACCAACGCCGGCTGGAAAAGCTGGTGGCGGCGCTGCAAAAAGCTGGATTCCGGGCCAAGATGCCATCGGGGACTTACTTCCTGTATGTGAAGGCGCCCAAGGCTTGCGCCACGCGGAAATTCGCCAACGCGGAAGAAGCGTCGACGTTTCTGATTGAAGAACAATCGGTCTGCTGCGTTCCCTGGGACGACGCCGGACCGTTCTTGCGATTCTCGGTTACCTATCTGGCGCGCGACGAGGCTGAAGAAGACGCCCTCATGCGCGAAACGGCGGAACGTCTCGGCAAACTTCAACTGCAATTCGATCACTAGAGGCTCGGGAGCGGTACGGCCGGCATGTCGCCGAACAAGGCCGTCGCGGCAGTCTTTTCCATTTCAGAGGACAGGGCCGGATTTCATGGGCGCCTTCTGGACATTCATCACGACCGACTGGTATTTCGCCATCCCCCTCTTCCTGATGTCCCTCTGGGCGGTGACGTTGGTGATCTGGCGACTGCTGCTCAACAACACCGCCAAGACCAACATGAACGAATTTCTGCCGCGCTTTCAGGAAGAGCTGGAGAAGAAAGGCATCGACGCGGCTCTGCGCTATTGCCGATCGCAAACGGGCATGATTCCGCGGAAGTTGTATGTAGCAGGGTTAGAGACCAGCAAGCAAGGCCTGGCGGCGATGCGCCGTGCCATGGCCAATGTGATCGAGCTGGAGATCCTGCCCGATTTGAACTTTCTGCTCCCCATGATTCTGGCGATCGCCAAGATCGCCACCATGGTCGGGCTGCTCGGCACCGTGGTGAGCATGATCGGCACCTTCAACAAGATTCAAGAAGGCGGCGAAGCCAAGGCCCAAAGCGCCGCGATTGGGTTAGCGCTGTTCGCAACGGCACTCGGCCTCGTGACGGCCATTCCGCTGGTATTCACCCACGTGCTCTTCAAGGCGTGGATCGCGAATTTCGAAACGAAGATGAAGAGCGCGGCCCAGAAGCTGCTGATTCTGATAAGGAATGCGAAGGCATGACCCAAACCAAGCGATTCTTTGACGTCTGGATCGTCGAATCGAACACGGTGTACAAGGAGGTCCCCTTCACGGTCGTGACCGACTGGATGCAGCAAGGCCGTTTGCTGGCGGCTGACAAAGCCAAACCGTCCGGCACCGCCGACTGGCAGGAGCTGGGCAAGTGGCCCGAAATGGCGGCGTTCCTGCCAAGGGCAGAAGAGCACCGTGCTGACGACACGGCCGAAGCTCTCGAACCCGTCGAGCTGGATGTGGGCTGGCGCCGGCCTGCCGAGGACGACGACCAGGACGTCGACATGATTCCGCTCATCGACGTCAGCCTCGTGCTGCTGATTTTCTTCATGATGACGTCGACCGTGTCCGGCCTCGCTGGTCCCATGGGTCTACCCGAAGTCAGACCAGGGGCGACCAATCTCACTTCCGATCCGATCTGGATCGGCGTCGAGCTCGACAAGGACAAACAGCCCATCTACTCCATCGGGCAAAGCGGCGCAGTGCCCGAGAGCGACAGAAACCTGGACTTACCCGGCCTGATGCGCCAACTCGATTTGAAGCTGGAAACGTTGGCGCCGTTAGAGTTGTTGACGATTCGCGGCGACAAGGCAATCGAGTCGGGTGTCATCAAACAACTCCGGATGGAGTTGGGCCGGCGTCGTGAAGCGGGCAAGATCAAGAAAATCGGCGATAGCGTCGTCGAGAAAAAAGGAACCGAATCATGAGCTGGAGCGTCCGCCACGAAGGATCGCCCAGAGTGATTGAAGGCCTCACCGTCGAGCAAGTGGCCGAGGGCTTGCGCGAGAATTCTTGGGAAACCACCGACGAGGTACTCGGCCCCAATGACGCTGAATGGCGGCCATTGGAAAACCATCCACAATTCGCGGAGCTGGCTTACGAACTCGAGCCGCCGCCGCGCCGCGAAGGGGATGACGAGACGCGGCTCGACATGAACCCGCTTATCGACGTCTGTCTCGTGCTGCTGATTTTCTTCATGCTGACGACGACGTACGCCGCCCTGCAGAAATACCTCGAAACGACGGTCGAGACCACGACCAAGCCGCTGCCAGGCACGCCCAAGCTGAAGAAGGTGGATATTGAGAATCTCGCAATCAAGGTGACAGCCAAGATGGAAGGCGATAAGCCAGTTATCAAAGTCGAAGATAAGCCGGTAGAAATCGATGAACTGGCCAAGAAAATCAAGGCCATGGCGAGGACATCCAACAAGGCAAACATCTGGTTGGATATCGACGACAAGGTTCCTTACGGCACGCTGATTTCAATTTACGATCAAGCGGGCGAAGCCGGCGTGACCGTCATGCTGCAGGTGCCGGGGCCGCCGACGGCGAAGAAGAAGTAGCAGGCCTACTTCTCCAGCCTTCGTCCTTTGAGCGCGGGATTGAGCAACTCCGGAACGTTCGGCACCGGGTGGCCGTCGACTTTGTAGCTGCCGCCGCCACCTTGATACTTTTCGCCGTGGTTGAACCAGAGCGCGACGCGGCTCGGCGCCAAATAGCCGCGATAATCCCATCCCCACGTTCCTTCATCGGATCGTCGCGGCGAGCCGCCGACGGCCTGGCCGCCGCCCACGTAGTAACCCGTGTAAGCTTTGGTATTCGTGGGCAACGCCCAGCAGGCCACTCTGCCGTGGTAGCCGCTGCGATCGCACCGATCGTCGGCGTGAACGGAGGCTCTGCCCACCGGTTCGTCAGCGCGCACTACTCCCGTCCCTGCCAGCCAGAGAAGCGCCAGGCGCCAGGCAAGCTGTCGAATTGACATGATGGAATCCTAAAAGCCCGTTGGGTTGCGATCGAATTTGTTGTAGGGCAGTCGCACGCCGCGGAAGAAGACATTGTCGACCCGGACGGCGTCCGGAGCCGCGTAACCGATGATGCTGGTGGTAGTGACCACATCGTCCTGATCGACGCCGTCGCCGGACACGCCCAGCCCGCCGACCAGATAGGAAAGTCCCGCCAGCGACACATAGACGCCCGAAGATCCCGGGAAGAGTACGGTGCCGCTCTGGTTGGCCAGGTTGTTGGGGTTGTGGAAGTTGGCCTGTGGATTGAAGGCGATGAAATCTTCCATGCTGGCGTAGGCGGAAGGTGGCAGCTGTGGCCCAATGTTCAGACCGTTCAAGGGATTGACCGCGATGTCGTTCAACGCCGACCAGATGCCGGGATTGGGGCCCACGCCTTCCGGGAAGAAAGGCTGGGTCAGGTAACGGAAGGTGCGGGCGGTGAAGGCGACGCCCGGAGCCACGCCGGGCAACTGGTCCACCGCCTGCAGTTGCGTGGCGTCGTTGTAGTAGGCTACGTTGCGCGCCTTGGCCACCGCGACGCCGATGGAGAACACCGTGCTGTCGGGCATGCGATAGAGGCCTAGCACTTCGCCCGTCTTGTCGGTCACCGCGAACGTCATCGACGTCGTGCTGCCCAGGGGCAGACGGATGGCGGCGCGCGTCTGGCTGGCCTGCAGAATTCCCTGGGTAATCATTTGATTGACCTGGGCCCCGCTCAGGCCTTCGCCGTCGTGCGGCAACACGAGCCAGCCATCGGGAACCGGCACGCCGTCCAGCACCGTTTTGCCGCCAGCACTTGGGCCAAGCGGTTGTAAGACGCCGGTGTTGAAGCCGCTGCCGAGGCTGGTGCCGTAGCTGACCAGGTAGCTCGGACCGGCGACACCCTGAGGCCCAAGAATGTCGAGCGTGACGCCCACCAGGTCGATGCGTTGCTGATCTGGCGTAAGCGGGAATAGCACATCGGGCAGCGCCGGGATGCCGCCCAGACCACCGATAGGCAAGCCAATGAGCGGAGCGCCGCCGACCGCTGCGAAAGCCGCATATTCGGCTTCGACCGAGCGATCGGGCTTCGCGGGATTGTAATCCGAGCTCAGGATCGAGTTCTCTTCGCTGGCGTAGCCGGTAGCTCCTGGATAGAAGATGCCGATGCCGCCAACAACGTGCGGCTTGCCATCGGCCCCGACGCGATAAATCGGCAACCCACCCGGCAGCGTCGCTTCGCCGCGCGACTGGGCCGTTGGGTCGGCTCCCGAAATAATGCCGTAGGAGTCCGGAGCGTTTAGTTGTTGGTCAGCGGGAATAGTTGCCGGAATGAAGGCCGGGTCGACATTGAAGCGCGTGCCCATTGGTGTATTCGAAGTGTCGCGATTGTCGAATTCGATGCCCAGCAAATCGACTTGCGGCGTGTTGGGCACGTTGGGCGGGAAGTGTCCACCAATCTGGATGGGCGCCACAATGCCCGGTCCATAGAGCGGCGAGTTGTGGTCGGCGATGTCGGGGCTTGAGTTGACCATGCGCTGCGTAATGGTCGTCTGGCTGATGAAATGAATCGTGCGCGAGGTCAGCGGCGCCTGGTCGTTGGCAAAGAACGCGCCGGTGCGGGCCAGTGACAATGCCCCGTCAATGGCGAACGTCAGTTTCTGGGGATCGGCGATGAGTCCGGGCGACACGCCGTTCTCGACGCTGACGCCCAGAATATTGCCACCGCGATCGACGATCACGATGATGCCGTCATTGCTGGGCGTCGCCGCAGAAGCGCGGGCCAGCAGCGTGAGCACTTCGTTGGCCGGCAAGATGGTCGCGTCGGCCACGGGCGGATCGCCGCCGGCAGCATATTCGGGCGAATTCATGACCACGGCGACGACCTGGGGGAGCGTACCCCCCTGGTTCAGCGCTGCAGTGAACGTGTTGGTGGCTGACGAGTCGGCCGGGCGGCCAAGAAACATCTGGAAGATGTCGTTGACGGCTGTAGCCCTACCCTCGTTTGAATGAAAGACGGACGCGAAAATCTGGTCGCGTGTCGTCCCCGCACTCAGCAGACCGTCGAAAAACGTTCGAGCCGACGGGTCAATGGCGCGGTGGAGTACGTCCTGGTAGAGTGCGTTGAGGTAGCCATCGTTGGTGTTGCCGCCTTGCGTCTGGAAATACTCGGCCGAACTCGTCAACAAGGAGATCAAGGCGTCGGGTGAGCCGGTGCTGGTCAGGAGCTGCACCGCGTTGGCTTCGCCAGCGGGATCGGCAGGTCTGTTCAAGTAGGAAAGGTAGGCGGCGTCGGCAAACCCCTTGAGATACTCGTTCGAGTTCTCGATCGCCAGCACCACCTGCGTGCGCGGCGCTCCTTGATCGAGAATGCCTGTGAAATAAGTGGCGGCTCCAGGCTCCGGCGCTCGGCCCAGAAGATCCTGAAATGCCTTCATGACGAAGGCCGCGTTGTTGGCGTCCATCAGGCAACGCGCTTCCAGCCGTTCTAACCCCAGCTTGGCCTGAAGGCGAGTTCGCAATCTTCTAGATGTAGCCATCGCGCATCCTCTGGCAGCAAGTGCGATCCTTCAATCGATACCATCGGCAAAACAGTTCGTTCGTCCAAACTCAAAAGCCATAGATCCGCCAAACTCTGCCATTCAGAACAAACTGACACAAGTTTCCCAGACTGCCTCTACGGCAAAAACGTCAACTTCCTCAAGCCTGTCAGATCCGTTACCGATAACCAAGGATAATGTGTTTTAGCGCGGCCCAAATTGAGGGGCGTTTCGCATGAAGCGACGCCGAGCCACTGCCTGTCATATGTTGGTTCTAGCCTGGATGGGCTGGAGTGCGACCGCGCATGCCCAGGAGCCAGGCCAGCTCAACCTGCAGGGCAAGGATCTGCCCAGGCCGAGCATGCTGGGCCGTCCCCTGGAAACGGCGCCCACGCCGGAGCCGAAGCTGGACGTGCCGGCTTCACCAGACGGGTTGCTGCGGACAAAAGTTGATCCGCCGCAGGGCTTCACCGGCCCTTCCGGGGTGTTGCCAAGAGAAGAACAGGAATCCGATCATTTCGTGCCGATGGAGGATCGCTGGCGCCTTGGGTTCCCGACTTGGGACCGTTACGGCAACGGCAATCCACTGGGGCAGGACACACCCTATCAAACCGGCGCCTGGTGGAATCCATACCGGCAGAATGTCCTCAAGGGCGACTACCCGATCATCGGTCAACACACGTTCCTGGAAGTTACCGCCGCAACGTTGATGTTGATGGAGGAGCGGCAGACGCCGATCCAGACCACGCCGTTCGAGAGTACAGAGCATCCCAACAGTCCTGATTTCTTCGGGCGCCCCAACCAGTTCTTCTATTCGCAATTCTTCCGCTTAAGCATCGATCTGAACCACGGCGACGGCGGCTTCAAGCCAGTCGACTGGCGCGTGCAAGTCACGCCCATCTTCGATGTGAATTACCTGGCGGTAGACGAACTGGCGGTCGTGAATCCCGATGTCACCAAGGGAACGACCCGCGGGCGTACCTGGTTTGCACTGCAAGAGTATTTCGTCGAAAAGAAGCTCGCTGACCTGTCGCCCGATTACGACTTCGTGTCGGTGCGCCTTGGCTCGCAGCCGTTTGTCAGCGATTTTCGTGGCTTCATCTTTGCCGACACCAACCGGGCCGCGCGCCTGTTTGGCTCGCTCAACGGCAATCGCGACCAGTACAACTTGATCTTCTTCGATCAGCAGGAAAAGGACACGAACAGCGAACTGAACACGTTTTCCATGCGACACCAGAACATTCTGATTGCCAACTGGTTTCACCAGGACTTCCTGTTCCCTGGTTACACGCTCGAGGGGAGCGTGCACTTCGATCACGACCGGCCGACTTTTCGATTCAACAAGAACGATTTCCTGGTCCGCCCCGATCCAGATGGCGTATTCACACCGCATGAAGTCAATGTGGCCTACCTTGGGTTGGCCGGTGACGGCCATATCGGTCACTATAACGTCTCGAACGCTTTCTATTACGCAGTCGGACACGACAGCCTGAACCCGCTGGCCAACCGGGCGCAAGATATCAGCGCCGGGATGTGCGCGCTCGAACTGTCGTACGATCGGGACTGGACGCGCTTCCGTAGCTCGGTCTTCTGGGCTTCGGGCGACCACAACATCAATAACGGGCACGCCACCGGCTTCGATTCGATCATGGATCACCCGAACTTCGCCGGCGGCGACTTCAGCTACTGGCAGCGCCAGGCAATTGGCATCTTCGGCGTCAACTTGACCAATCGGCAGAGCCTGGTGCCCGATTTGCGGGCGAGCAAAATTCAGGGCCAGGCCAATTTCGTAAACCCGGGCGTCTTCCTGGTGAATACGGGTATCGACTTCGAGCTGACGCCGCGGCTGCGCATGATCAACAACTGCAACTTCCTCTGGTTCGACGACACCGACGTACTCAAACAGTTCCTGTTTACCGGGCAGGTGCGCAACTACATCGGCGTCGACCTGAGCAGTGGCCTCGAATATCGGCCCTTCCTCAGCAACAATGCCATCATCACTTGCGGCATCTCGGGGTTGATTCCTGGCGGCGGTTTCAAGGACATCTACAACTCGTTCGATCACAGCGTGAATACCCAAATCGCCAGCTTTCTCCAGATGGAACTTCAGTACTAGCCGGCTGACGTCATCTCGACTGGATGCCGCCACCTGATCTTGACTACAGCTGCAAATTGACTATTTTGCCCCGCCCCCATTTGGGTGGAGAGCTCCATTCCGCGCGCACGGAGGTCAGCAAAAATGAAACGGACACTCACGAGTTCTGCCACTCGTATCGGTCCCTACTTGCTGCCCGGCGTCATCTTGACCGTGTGCGCACTGGCATCGTGGGCACTTGCGCAGAGTCCCGGTCAGATGCAGACGGCGCCGCCTGCCGCCTACCCGATGCCGCCGGAACTGGTGGGTGTCGACTTGCTACGACAGACCGACGAGCAAGCGGCGGCCAAAAGCACGGGCTGCGTCACCTGTCACACCGGCAGCCACGATCCCCACTTTAAGGATACGGTCCGGCTGGGCTGCACCGATTGTCACGGCGGGCGAGCGGATTCCTGCGTCAAAGAGCAGGCGCACGTCATGCCCCTGTATCCGGACGTGTGGCGTACGGCCGCAAACCCGATTCGTACTTACACGGTGCTCAATCACGAAACGCCCGAGTTCATTCGCTTCATCAACCCGGGCGACTTGCGCGTCGCACACATCAGTTGCGGCACGGCCAGTTGCCATCCCAAGGAAGTGCTCCAAAACCGCAAGAGCATGATGACCCACGGCTGCATGCTGTGGGGCGCAGCCCTCTACAACAACGGCGCGGTGCCCGAGAAGCATTCGCGCTACGGCGAAAGCTACAGCATGAACGGCACGCCGCAACGTCTTCAGACGTACCCGCCGCCGAGTGAAGAAGAACAGCGCGTGCACGGCGTCGTGCCCTTCCTCGATCCCCTGCCGCGCTACGAAATCAGCCAGCCAGGCAACGTACTTCGCATCTTCGAACGGGGCGGACGCTTCCGGAGCGAGGTCGGCATCCCTGAAAGGGAAGAGGAGTCTGGCCGGCCGCGAACCCGGTTGAGCGATCGCGGTCTTGGCACGCAGAACCGCACTGATCCGGTGTTCATCGGCTTGCAGAAGACTCGTTTGCTTGATCCCACGCTCAACTTCCTTGGCACCAACGACCATCCTGGCGACTACCGCTCGAGCGGCTGCACCGCCTGCCACGTGATTTATGCGAACGATCGTTCACCCGTGAATTCCGGCCCCTACGCCAAGTTTGGCAATCGCGGCTTGAGCTTTCAGCCCGACCCGACGATTCCGCGCGATGAATCCGGCCATCCCATCGAACACCGCTTCACCAGCGGTGTCCCCACCAGCCAGTGCATCGTTTGTCACGTGCACCCTGGCACCAACGTGATGAACAGCTACTGCGGCTTCATGTGGTGGGATGAAGAGACCGACGGCGAATTGATGTATCCCAAGCATCCCAAACGCCTGAGCTCCGAAGACCTCATTCGCTCCCAAATGTCGAATCCGGATGAGGCCGCAGCTCGTGGCCTGTGGTCGGATCCTGAGTTCCTGGCCAATATCACCGATCTCAATCCGCAGGCGCAACACACCCAGTTCGCGGATTTCCATGGTCACGGCTGGGTGTTCCGCGCGGTGTACAAGAAAGATCGCAAGGGGAATCTGCTCGACGACGCGGGGCACATCATTCCGGACGTAACGACGGAGAAGCTGGCGGCGGCCATGAAGGCGCCCGAGCAAGTACAGGCCATCTTGAAGCAGTACGCCAAGGCAGGAAACTTCGACCCGCAGATGCGCAAGGTCGACGGCATCCCCGTCCATCTGATGGACATTCATCTCGAAAAAGGCATGCACTGCGCGGATTGTCATTTCGTCCAGGACGCCCACGGCAACACCAAGCTGCAAACCGAAGTGCGCGCTGGTATCGAAATCCAGTGCACCGATTGTCATGGCACGGTCAATGAACGCGCCAAGTTGATTACGACCGGACCAGCGGCCTATACTTCGTCACCAGAAGGTGGGCGCAATTTGGCGATCATGCGCACGCCATTCGGCAAACGCCGCTTCGAAGTGCAGGGCGACAAGATCATTCAGAATTCGATGGTCGACAAGGACATGGCCTGGGAAGTGGTGCAAGTGGTCGATACCGTCACCAGGGGCAACAAGCATTACAACGAGCTATCCGCCCTGGCGAAGACAGTTCGCTTCGACAAGAACGACCAGATGGTGTGGGGCGGCAACGCCGACGATCTCAAGGGAGGCTGCGCTCACGCCAATGAAAACATGAGCTGCATCGCCTGCCACTCTTCTTGGAATCCAAGCTGCTACGGCTGTCACCTGCCGCAGAAGGCGAACAAGAAGCTGCCCCAGCTTCACAATGAAGGGGACGTCACCAAGAACTACGTCTCCTACAACTTCCAGACACTACGAGACGACGTCTTCATGCTGGCCCGCGACGGCAACGTGACCAAGAACCGCATCGGCCCCGCCCGGTCGAGTTGCGCCATTCATGTCGGTTCCTACAATCAGAACCGCGAATCGATTTACGTGCAGCAGCAGACCATCTCGGCGGAAGGAATGAGCGGCATCGCCTTCAGCACCAACGTGCCGCACACGGTGCGTGGCAAAGGCGCCACCAAGATGTGCACGGACTGCCATCTTTCGAAACAGGACGACAACAACGCCATCATGGCCCAGCTCCTGATGCAGGGCACCAACTTCATGAATTTCATCGGCCGCTACTGCTGGGTAGCCGGCGGTCGCGACGGGCTCAGCGCCGTTGAGGTGACCGAACGCGAGGAGCCACAAGCCGTGTTCGGCAGCAAACTGCACCATCTGGCGTTCCCGGACAAATACGAGGAATTCGTGCACAGGGGCCGCCATCTGGAGGCGCACACGCACCCCGGTCGCGACATCTCCGACGCGTTCTTCCATCCGTTCAAGCCTCAAGAAATTCTGTGCGTGCAAAATCGCGGCGAATACCTTTACGCGGCTTGCGGCGTGGGCGGACTGCGCGTCTTTGATATCGCCTTCATCGACGACAAGGGCTTCTCCGAACGGATCACGACGGCGCCGGTGTCACCGCTCGGCCAGAAATTCTACGTGCCGACGAAGTACGCCACCTTCGTTGCATCGCCGACCACGATGGCCCCCGACCCGACACGCACTCACAGACCTGAAAACGACGAACAGAAAGTGGCTGCGCTCTATGGCGACATCTATGTCGCCGACAAATACGAAGGCTTGATCGCGGTCGGCATCGCCACCACAATCGACGGCAATCCGTCGAACAATTTCCTGAAGCGCGACGCCACCTTCAATCCAGGTGGCTTGCTCAACGGCGCCCGCCACATCGCCCTGCTTGGTGTCTACGCCTATATCTCATGCGATGCTGGCATTGTCGTCGTGTCGCTCGAAGATCCGAAGCATCCCGAAGTGAAGACGGTTCTAGGTCACGAGGAAACGCATCATCCCAAGGCGGTCCAGTTCCAGTTCCGTTATGGGTATGTCTGCGATGAAGAGGGAATCAAGGTGCTGGACGTGACCGATCCGGCGAAGCCGGTGGTCGTGCAGCGGATGGAGATGGAGGACGTCCACAACGTCTATCTCGCGCGGACGTATGCCTACGTTGCCGCGGGCAAACATGGTTTGGTCATCCTCGATATCGAAAAACCGGAGCAGCCGCGTGTCGATCAAGTCTTCAACGGCGGTGGTTGCATCAATGATCTGCACGATGTGAAGCTGGGCGTCACTTACGTGACCGAATTCGCTTACCTGGCGGACGGCAAGAACGGCATGCACGTGGTGCAACTGACCGGCCCCGATGTTCCAGGCAATGACGGCTACAGCCCGCGGCCACGACCTGAGCTGATCGCCACCTACAAGCCGGCGCACGGCGGCGAAGCCCTCGCCATCGCCAAGGGACTCGACCGCGATCGCGCGGTGGACGAGAGCGGCAATCAGCTCGGCGTGTTCGGACGCGTAGGCGCTCGGCCTTTGAGCTTTGCTGACCAGCAGAAGATGTATCTGCGAAACGGCAAACCGTGGAAGGTCAGCGACGACTGGCGTGACCGGGTGTATAGCGAGCAAAATAAGTAGCAACGCAGGTCAAATACTCAACGGTCGAGGCTGAGTTCTCTGCTGGTGTTTCGCTCCCAGATGATTCTCCAGATCACCAGAAAACTCAGCCCGCCTACAATTAGGGCCAGGAGAACGATTGCTGGCGCGTCTGGGCCACGCGGTCGGATTTGACGCCCTGCACCGGAGCCGTTCCGGTCGGTGTGGGACGCACCCACTCCGATACTATTGTCGATCGTATACGCAAGCGTTCCGATCGCGAGATCGTATACTTCGGTTTGCAAACAGGGGCGGGTAATCACTCCCTTCATCTGGCTCGCCGAGACTGCTATTCCTTCCAGCGGTCCGTCGAGATTGAACAGCAGCCTAACATTCCTTAGCCGCGGATCGACGATTGAACCAGTAATGGTGCGATCCGTCTTCGATGACGTAATAAGGAATTCCCCTTCGAGCGTTGGCCTCAAAGACAGGATCCGGCCGAAGGATCCAAGATCGCGCGTCTGCCAACCATTCCCCTCGGCGGCGCTATTACTTGTGTCAAGAAGTCGTAATGTCCCAATCCGGTTGTCTGGCAGCGCCACGATCAAGGAGGTGCTGGAGTATCGAACTGGCGGTTGTCCCCAGTTGATGGTTCTTCTGAGTTCTCCCAAGTCTGCGTCGAAGTCAAAAAGGCGATACTCGTTTTCGAATATCTTGTCTCGGCCGATTACAACGCCCCACGTTCCGGCTTGCGAAAGTGCGCCAGATGCCGCCTCGACGCGATGCGGCAGACGCATGTCCCGGATTGGCCGGCCAGAGCCGGTCTTGTAGATAAGCACGTGACCGTCCTGAAAGACGACGATGAAGGAATTGCCATCGCCGGAGAAGCAAACGTCGCGCACAACCGGGTCGTATGCGAAGGGAGTTGTCGTCGTGCAGATGGTCGCACCGCTTTCAAGACTCCAAACAGTCACCGTGCCGCCCTGGCAAGCGGCAAGCAGGAAGCGTTCATCAAGGGAAACTGCAAGTCTTTCGACGTAGCGACCATTGGTCGGAAATTCGCGCAATAAGCTGCCATCGATAGTTTTGTACAGAGCAACAGAATCGTCGCGATTGACGGTGATGAATCGATCTGTGCAGTCGAGCATGACCGCGGGCCGGGTGGTCGAGAGGTCAACCGAGTCCTTGGCGCGAGAAACGCTGGTCGCGAGCGGGACCGTCAAGATGATCAAAGTCACAAAGTACGCCGGGCGCATTCGGTTAGCTCCGAAATTCGGAAATGCGTTTTGCCAGGCTATTGTCCCACGCCAGGCTCGTGAGTGCCATTGTCTCGGCTGGCACGCCCGAAATCCCTGCCCACGGTGACGGGAATGCACAATGCAAGGATGCCCCCGACATGGTCGGATATTTTGCAAGATCACGTTAAGTTCATAAAATAAGCAGTTGCAGCCTAATCCTGCGCCGCACGGTGCAGGAACGGGGGAACCGACGAGCCGCTCGCATGGCTCACGGGGCGAAGATTCTTCATTGGATCGGGACACTTTCAAGTCCTAGCCCGTCAGCTAACCCCGTCGGCAGGTCAGGGCAAGTGCTCTGGCCGACTTGAAAGGGCACACCCGTCTGCGCTTTTGACGTGGCGCCCGCATTACACCCAAAGGCCCTCCATGACCGCTTCCGGGGACTCGAGTAGTCAGCCCAGTGGGCTGAGCCAGCGCTTGCGTCAGGCTGTGCCAGTGCTGATCGTCAGCAGCGTTACCTTCACCTTCATCTCGTTTTGGCGAACAGCCGCCGTCGTACTTTGCGATCTGGCAAGCACCGTCTATTACATCGGCGGCATCGTCGAGAATGCCATCGGGCCCGCCGCCCCCTGGTTCATTCTTGCCGTCATGCTCTTCAGCTATGCCGTGCGCTCGGTCTACATCGAAAGCTGTTCGCTGTTCGTGCGCGGCGGCGTCTATCGCGTCGTCAAGGAAGCCATGGGTGGGTTTCTCGCCAAGCTGTCCGTGTCGGCGCTCATGTTCGATTACATTTTGACCGGGCCCACCAGCGGTGTTTCAGCAGGTCAGTACATCATGGGCCTGATCCTGCAAATCGTGAACCTGGCGTCACCTGAACTCTACAAGTCGCTGCATCTGGATCAGCAGGATCCAGGTCAAGTCGGCGAAGCCGTCATTCGCTGGGGCTCCGTGCTGCTGGCCGTTTGCGTAACGCTTTTCTTCCTGCGACAGAATTTGCTGGGGCTGCACGAATCGAGCGGCAAAGCGCTCAAGATCATGATCGCCACCACAATCATGGCGGGCATCATCATCACCTGGTGCGGCATCACGCTTCTGGTTCAGGGCCCCGCCCAGCTTGTCCCTTACATGCCCGATCTGCAAGCCAAGGTCGAGCACAAGGAGATTCCTGCCGACCAGGCCGCTGATCCCAGCCGCTACACGCCGCAAGAAGAAACCGTGTGGATTCGCGATCCCAATCGCGCCGACGGACTGGTTCCCAAGCTCAATGCGGAGGGGCAGCCGATCCCTAAGGAAAACGAAGCGGTCAAGGAAATCGCCAGCGTGACCGGGCTGGATGTCCACAAGGCGGAAGATCCACTGGGCTTCCTCGGGCACATCAAGGCGTTCGGTTTTCTGCGCGCGGTAGGCGTGCTTGGCATGTTGCTGGCGTTCGGACACGCGGTGCTGGCCATGTCCGGGGAAGAGACACTGGCCCAGGTCTATCGCGAAGTCGAATCGCCCAAAATGCGCAATTTCAAACGGGCTGCCTTCATCGTCTTCGTCTACAGCCTCGTGCTTACCGCGGGCGTCAGCTTCCTGGCGGTGCTCATCATTCCCGATGAAGTGCGCATGAAATACTACAGCGGCAACTTGATCGCCGGGCTCTCGCGCCATGTCATCGGCGCGGCGTGGCTGAAGCTAGCTCTCGAGACTTTCGTGGTGGTCGTCGGCTTCTTGATTCTGGCGGGCGCCGTCAATACTGCCATCATCGGCTCCAACGGCGTCCTCAATCGCATCGCCGAAGATGGCGTGCTGCCCGACTGGTTCCTGAAGCCACACCCCAGGTACGGCACCACCTATCGCCTGCTCTGGCTGATTGCGGGCATGCAGCTGGCAGTCATCATCCTGAGCACCGGCCACATTATTGTGCTGGGCGAGGCCTATGCGTTTGGCGTCGTCTGGAGCTTCGCGTTCAAGGCACTGGCCATGGTGGTGTTGCGCTTCAAGGACAAGACGCCGCGCGAATACAAGGTGCCGTTCAACATTCATATCGGCGGCGTCGAGATTCCAATTGGCCTTAGTTTGATCTTCCTGGTGCTGTTTACGACCGCGGTGCTCAACTTCTTTACCAAGGAAGTGGCCACCATCAGCGGCATGATCTTCACCGCCTTGTTTCTGACGGTGTTCCTGGTTTCCGAGCACTATCATGAGAAACGCCTCAAAGGCAAAAAGCACGAGCATCTCGAGCAATTCAATCGCCAGGTGGCCGAATCCGTCACTTGTCAAAGCCTCCAACTCAGCATGCCCTGGCGGAAGCTGGTTGCAATTCGTTCGCCGCACAATCTCTACATGCTGGAGAAGGCACTTGCTGAAACAGACCCGAACACAACCGACGTGGTCGTCATGACGGCCAAGATTATTCCGCCTGGAAGTGAGAGTGAGGCGGCCCATCTGGAAATGGATTCGTTCGATCGGCAGCTGATGACTGCCGTGGTAGACCGGGCCGAAAAGGCCGGCAAGAAAGTGGAGCCGGTGATCGTCTCCACGAACAATCCGCTGCACGCAGTTCTCAAGGCAGCCAAGGATTTGCCGGTCAACGAAATCATGATGGGGGCATCGAACAAATACACAGCTGACGAACAACTCGAGCAGATCGCCTTTTACTGGATCAATTTGCACGAAGGCCACCCGGCGCCGTTGACGGTTCGCATCGTCAGCCGCGACCGGGACGTGCATCTCGATCTAGCCGGCGGCAGCCGCATACCCAAGGTGACGGAGCGCCAGGCGCGCTCAGTCGCCGAGCTCCGGGCGGCAGGCGAGGGCGTCAAGCGAGTGCTGCTGGTTCACGACGGCACGCTGGCCGCTTGCGATCTATTCCGGACCGTGCTGACGATGCTCGATCCGCAGGTGACGCTGGCGCTCGTGCCGGCCCTGAGCAACGGCCAAAAGTCAAACGGCGAGCAAGACGTGATTGCGCAAGAGCAGAAGCGCGCGAGCCGGCTGGGTCGAGAGCTCGTCGTGTGTTCAGGTGAGGACGTCAGCGGCGAAGGCATATCGCGGCTGGCCCAGGACGGGCAGTTCGATCTGATCATCGTGCCCGTTCCGATCGAACCGCTACCGGGCCAGACGTCACGCATCGATTCGCGGGCCCTCTACCTGCTCGACCGTGCTCATTGTCGCGTGTTCCTGGCGGCGGCGCCGTTGATTCCGCAGGAGGTGGATCGGTAAGCTTTATCTTCCAGGATGATTCGCGAGCCTCTGCAGGAGTGCTCAAGCAAAGCATGGTAGAATGCCAAGCGTCCTTTGCAATGGAGCAGTCAATGACCGTAATCGAAATGGCTTCCACGACCGAACGCATATTGACTCTAGAAGAAGCAGCAGCCCTACTGCGGGTTAGCGCTGCGGCATTGGCCGAGAAGGCTGCGGTGGGCGATATCCCAGCTCAGCAGATTGGCGGCGAGTGGCGGTTCCTCCAGCGTGCATTAGTCGAATGGCTCTATGCAGGTAAGTCTACAAACGGCTTGCTACGTGCCGAGGCAGGATCGAAAGAGGCAGTCTTGAGCGTTGTCGGCATATTCAAAGACGATAGTGACCTTGATGAACAACTCGCAAAGCTTCGGGCTGAACGAGAGGCAAATAGATGATCGTCCTCGATACGGATACCGCGACGCTGCTTTCGTATGGCAAGACTGACAAGCTCAAGAAGCGAATCGCGGCACTCGAGAAAAGCGAAGTACTAGCTCTAACCATCATCTCTCAGATGGAAATGCTTGACGGTCGTTTTGCGAGTATCAGGAACGCGGCCAACCAAACTGAGCTGCAAGTAGCGATGGAGCGGTTCTTACGTACGGAAGTGTTCCTCTCCAAGTTCTGGCGGCTGAATGTGGATTACGCCACGCTGTCGCATTTCGAGATCTTGCTGAAAGGGAGGAAGACCAGGGCGATGCGGCGAGCCGACATGCTTATCGCCTGCATAGTGCTCGCAAACAAAGCGCTGCTTGTGACACGAAACGTAAGAGACTACCTGGATGTCAAAGGATTGCGGGTCGAGAATTGGGCAGACTAACTCCAGGTGAGCGCATCAAATTCGACTGCCCGCCAATCCGCTCTCGGCTTAATTCACTACTGTTTGTACCCCTTCCAGACGATTGCCCCGTTCGCCTGATTGATAATGTAATGTGGTCCGCCCCCTCGGCTGTTGGGATCCTTCAGTTCGTAATCCACTTGCCAACCGTCGGCCTCCAGCGCCAAACAAATACGGTATCGAGACAGGCCTCTGTACACGTTTTCCGCATCCTCGTGTGCAATCCTAAGCGCCTGATCGCATGAGTATGCAGTCACCATCACTGCCTCTCAATCAATGACCACCGCCCGCCGGCGCCGCAGCAGCCTCTGCCCCGCTCATCCTTTTTCGCCAGTCATTGACCATCTCGATGACGTAGAAGAACACCGGCGTCAGGAAAATGCCGCAGATGGTGACGCCCAACATGCCGGAGAAGACCGCTGTGCCGAGCGTACGCCGCATTTCGGCGCCGGCGCCTTCCGCCAGCAGCAACGGCACCACACCCAGGATGAACGCGAATGAGGTCATGATGATGGGCCGCAACCGCAGGGCGCACGCTTGCAGCGTTGCCTCGTAGCGCGGGACGCCGTTCTCACGCTGTTTCTTGGCGAATTCCACGATCAGAATCGCATTCTTGCAAGCCAGGCCGATGAGCACCACGAAGCCGACTTGCGTAAAGATGTTGATGTCCAGCTTGGCCATGAGCACGCCCGCGATCGAGCAAAGCAGACACATCGGCACGACGAGAATCACCGCCAGCGGGAGCGACCAGCTTTCGTACTGAGCCGCTAGCACCAGGAAAACAAGAACCACCGCCAGCAAGAAAACCAGCATGGCGGTGTTGCCGGTCTGCAATTGCAGGAGCGCCAACTCGGTCCATTCCGGATGCATGGCTCGACCGAGCTCCGCATTGACAACCCCCTGCGACAAGTCGATCACCTGTCCGGAGCTGACGCCTGGCTGGGGCACGATGTTGATGGCGGCCGAAGGATACATGTTGTAACGCATGACCATGACCGGGCCGCTCATGTCGCGCACCGTGCCGAGCGTGCCGAAGGGAACCATTTGCCCGGTCGTGCTGCGCACCTTGAGCTGTTCCAGGTCCTCGACCTGTCCACGAAATTGCGGCGCGCCTTGAATGTTTACCTGCCAGGTGCGGCCAAACTTGTTGAAATCGTTTACATAGAGCGAGCCGAGATAGACCTGCAGCGTGTTGAAAATCTCAGACATCAACACGCCCTTGGTCCTGGCAGCCGTGCGGTTGATATCGAGATACAGCCACGGCGTGTCCGCCCGAAAGCTGGTGAAGAGTTCCTGAAGGCCGGGAGTTTTGTCGCCGCGTTCGATAATCTTTTCTGCGGTCTCTTGCAGGGCCTTGAGGCCGGAATCACCACGGTCCTCGACGACGATCTTGAAGCCGCCCGCTGTACCCAGCCCTTCGAGCGGCGGCGGTCCAAACACGTTGATGAGCCCTTCGCCAAATTCGGCCTGTAGAGTTGTCCGCAGTTTCGCGGCGATTTCGTCTCCGGACAGGCCGGCCTTGGTGCGGTTGTGAAAATCATCGAGCATCAAGTAAATCGCGCCGAAGTTGGGAGCGTTCGCGTTGAGCAAAATCGATTGCCCGGCAATCGCCACCGTGTGTTTCACACCAGGCGTCTTGAGCGCGACTTCTTCGATCCGCGCCATCAAGTTATTCGTCCGCCCCATCGACGCGGAGTCGGGAAGCTGCACGTTGACGAGCAAATAGCCCTTGTCCTGCGATGGAATGAAACCCTTCGGCGTACGAACAAAACCCTCGTAGGTCAGATAAAGCAGCCCGCAGTAGAGCAACAAGACAATCAAGCTCATCCGCAGCAAACGACCAACCCAGGCGGCATAGAGCCGCGTCGACCATTCGAACCAGCGATTGAAGCCGCGGAAGAGCATGCTCAGGACGAAATTCAGAGGTCGGCTCACCAGCCAGCCCGCGATTGCGCCTAGCACGACCGCCACGGCCGGGATCACCCAAACGGGCTCTCGTGGAATGATGGTCAAATGCTCGAGGTAGGGCGTTAGATAAGCATAGGCCGCCCCGCCGAGCCCAAGGACATAAGCCCAACGTGGCAACGGCGGAGCCGTGGTCTTGTCCTGCGGACGCAACAGCAGCGCCGTCAGTGCGGGACTCAGGGTCAACGAGTTGAAGGCTGAAATAAGCGTCGAGACTGCGATAGTAAGAGCGAATTGCCGGAAGAACTGTCCCGTGATACCAGTAATAAACGCACAAGGAATGAAGACCGCGCTGAGCACCAGCCCGACTGCGATCACTGGACCGGATACCTGAAACATCGCAGTACGCGTGGCTTCCTTCGGATGCATGCCATATTCGATGTGATGCTCCACGGCCTCGACCACCACGATAGCGTCGTCAACCACGATGCCGATCGCGAGCACCAGCCCGAACAGCGTCAGGTTGTTGAGGCTGAAGCCGAACATGTACATGACTGAAAACGAACCGACAATGGCGACGGGCACGGCAATCAGCGGAATGATGGCCGAGCGCCAATTTTGCAGGAACAACAACACTACGACGGCGACCAGGATGATGGCGTCGCGCAGGGTCTTGAATACCTCGTTGATCGATTCGTTGATGAACGGCGTGGTGTCGTAGACGATCGCATAGTCAACGTCTTCGGGAAAGCTGGTCTTGAGTTCCTCCATTTTGACTTTGACCAGTTTCGCCACTTCGAGCGCGTTCGAACCGGGAAGCTGGTAGATCGACAAGGCGACCGAAGGCTTGCCGTCCAGCGTGCAGTTTTGATCGTAGCTCTGGGCGCCCAGCTCATAGGTGGCGACATCGCGCACGCGCACCACGCGGCCATTCCCGTCTGTCTTCAGAATGATGTCGGCGAATTGCTCGGGATCGAGCAAGCGCCCCATGGTGCTCATGGTGAGCTGGAAGATTTGCCCGGAATCGATCGGCGGTTGGCCGATTTGGCCCGCGGCCACCTGCGTGTTTTGCTGCTCGATGGCGGCGACCACGTCGGTGGTCGTCAGGTTACGCGAAGCCATCTTTTCCGGGTCGAGCCAGATGCGCATGCTGTAATCGCGCTGGCCTAAGTACGTGATGTCGCCGACGCCCTTCAATCGAGACAGTTCATCCTTGAGCTGAATGGTGGCAAGGTTGCTGAGGTACAGGTTGCTCGATGTCTGATGCGGTGAGAAGAGGTTGACGATCATGAGCACGCTGCTCGACTTCTTCTTCACCGTAACGCCGCGCCGCTTCACCAGGTCGGGCAAGATGGGCTGAGCCAGTGAAACACGGTTCTGCACCAGCACCTGGGCGATGTTTAGATCGACGCCATTTTGAAAAGTGATCGTCAGCGTATACGTGCCGTCGTTGGTGCACTGCGACGACATGTAGAGCATGTTTTCGACGCCGTTCACCTGCTGCTCGATGGGTGAAGCGACGGTGTCGGCGACCACGTGAGCATTGGCGCCGGGATAGATGGCGGAGACTTCGACCGTCGGCGGCGCGATCTCCGGATACTGCGCAATGGGCAGCGAATAGAGCGCGATGCCGCCCGCAAGCGTCACGATGATCGAAAGCACCGACGCGAAAATCGGTCTGTTGATAAAGAAATTGGAAAACACCAAACAACCTCACTTGGGTTCGACGACCGACTCCGTGTGCGTGCCGAAGCCGTTTGTCATGGCCGTGTCACCGGCATGATTTGTCTCTGTTGACCCATTGCTGCCAGCAGGCGCGGGCACGGCGCCGTTTTCATGATTTGCCTTCGGCAATGCTGGAGTCGCGCGCTTGCTCGCAACCAACCGGGTCGCAAACTTGACAGGCCCGCGCAGAAAGCGGAACGCAAGGAAATACAAAACCCAGTCGCTCATCCAGCGCAAACGGCTCCTGGCGAAGAGATGCGTTTCACCCAGCCAGCCGATGGTGAAGTAAAAGATGGGCGTCAGGAAGATGCCGAAGATCGTAACACCCAGCATGCCGCTGAATACTGCCACACCGAGCGTTCGGCGCATTTCGGCCCCGGCGCCCTGCGACACCAAAAGCGGCACCGCGCCCAGGATGAATGCCAGCGATGTCATGACGATGGGCCGCAAGCGCAGCTTGCAGGCTGCCAGGGTGGCGTAACGAAGCGCGGCTCCGGATTCATGTTCCTTCTTGGCAAACTCGACAATCAGAATCGCATTCTTGCTGGCCAGGCCGACCAGCACGACGAAACCGACTTGCGTGAAAATGTTGATATCCATTTCCGCGTAGTTGACGCCGATGATGGCACTCAACAAGCACATGGGCACCACAAGAATGACGGCCAGCGGCATGGTCCAGCTTTCGTACTGGGCAGCCAGCACCAGGAACACCATGACGACAGCGCAGGCGAAAATGACCATGGCGGTGTTGCCCGCCTTCTGTTCCAGGAAGGACATGTCGGTCCATTCGTAAGCCATGTTCTGCGGCAGCTCTTGCTTACAGAGCTTTTGCATCAGATCCATGACTTGCCCTGAACTGAGTCCTGGCGGAGCGATGCCATTGATGGAGGCGGCGGGCCGGTTGTTGTAACGGCCCAGCACCAGTGGCCCGTTGACTTCGCGCACTTTGGCAAGCGAGCCCAGCGGCACCATGGCGCCTTTGTTGTTGCGGACGGTAAGGAGTGTGAGCTTGCTCGGATCGTCGCGGAATTCCTTGTCGGCCTGGACAATTACCTGCCAGGTACGGCCAAACCGGTTGAAATCATTGACGTACAGCGAGCCTTCGAACACCTGCATGGTCGATGCGAAATCTTGCAGGCGCACGCCCTTGGTCATGCACTCGCGCGGATCAGGATCGATGGTGAGCTGCGGCACATTGGCCCGGAACACCGTGAACATGATCAGCGGGCGTGGCAGCGGGTAGCCAAGGGCGGCCAGGGCTGGAACATCAAAACCCTTGCGGGTGATGTTGTCGGTCTCGTTCTGTAACACTTGCGGGCCGACGTCTCCGCGATCCTCGATCATCAAGGCGAAGCCGCCCGCCCGTCCGGCGCCGCGTACGGGCGGTGGGCCGAAGACGCCGACCTGGGCTTCCGGAATTTCCGCGTCGATGCGGTCGCGCAAATACTGTGCGACGGCCTCGCTCGCCATCTTCGGATCGCGGCGGTCGGAGTATTCCTTCAGGCCCACGAACATGGAGCCGAAGTTCGAGGCGGCGGCGTTGAGCACGAACGACTGGCCGGAAATATAGGTGGCGTGCTTGACCGCGGGATGCTCGAGCGTCATTTGCTGCAGCTTCTTCATCACCTTTTCGGTGCGCTCGATAGAGGCGCAATCGGGAAGCTGTACGCTCGCCATCAAAAAGCCCATGTCTTGCGAGGGAATGAAGCCGCGCGGCGTCATCAAAAACTTGAAGTACGTGAGCCCGACGCAGCCGGCATAGATGAGGAGCACGATAACGGCTCCGCGCAAGAACCAGCCGATCGACCAGGTATAAACGCCCGTGAGGCCTTTGAAGCAAGCGTTGAAGCCCCAAAAGAACCAACGGAGGATCCAGTTGGCGATGCCACCGATCAGCCATCCAGCCACGGCGCCAACAATGCTGGCAATCACCGGCAGCGCCCAATCAGCTGCGTTGGGAATCGATAGATACGCCGGCAGTTCAGGCGTCAAAAAGTCGTAGCCCAGCCAGCCGCCGAGAGCGACATAGAAGAGCCGCGGCAACGGCGGGGCAGTTTGTTTATCTCTAGCCTTGAGCAAAACTGCAGTCAGCGCCGGGCTAAGCGTCAGTGAGTTGAATGCGGAGATCGCCGTGGAAACGGCGATGGTCAGTGCAAACTGGCGGAAAAACATTCCCGTGATGCCGCCGATGAAGGCACAGGGCACGAACACTGCACTCAACACCAGCGCGACCGCTACCACGGGGCCAGACACCTGGTTCATGGCGGTAATGGTGGCGATGCGCGGCGACAGGCCTTCTTCAATGTGATGTTCGACCGCTTCGACGACCACAATCGCATCATCAACCACAATGCCGATTGCCAGCACTAGACCGAAAAGCGTGAGATTGTTGAGGCTAAAGCCAAACGCCAGCATGACTGCGAAGGTGCCAATAATCGCTACTGGCACTGCGACCAATGGAATGATGGCCGAACGCCAGTTCTGCAAAAACAGCAACACTACCAGGGCTACCAGGATGATGGCGTCGCGCAAGGTCCGGAAAACTTCGCGGATCGATTCACGCGTGTACGGCGTGGTGTCGAAGCCGACTTCATAGTCGAGACCTTCGGGAAAACTTTTTTTGAGCTCTTCGAGCTTGTCAATAACCCGTTCGCGCACATCGAGCGCGTTGGCGTCGGGCGTTTGAAAGATCGCCAGGAAAATGGTGGGCTTACCGTCGAGGCTGACGTTCAAATCGAGGTTCTTGGCAGCTAGCGTGACGCGACCGACGTCCTTGATGCGCAGCGTGCGCCCGTCCGGATACGCGCGGAGAATGATATTCTCGAACTGCTCGACTTCACTCAGCCGTCCCAACGTCGATAGCGTGACTTGCGTCGCCTGGCTATCCTCAATCGGCTGTTGGCCAAGCGATCCTGTCGCGGCGGGCGTGCTTTGCTCGCGCAGCGCCGCCACGACTTCAGTCGTCGTCACATTGCGGACCGACATCTTCGCCGGGTTCAGCCAGATGCGCATGCTGTAGTCGCGCTGACCGAACAGGAAGACGTCGCCGACGCCGCGCACGCGGGCGAGCTCATCCTTGATTTGCAGGACGGCGTAGTTGCTCATGTAGAGCTGATCGTAGCGCTTGTTCGGTGACGTCAGCGCCACGCCCATGAGAATGTCCGGCGAGCGTTTGAGCGTCGTGACGCCGGTCTGCTTGATGACGTCGGGAAGCGACGGAATGGCCAGGTTCACCCGGTTGGTCACCATGACCTGGGCCATGTTCAAGTCGACGCCATTTCTGAAGGTGACCGTCAGGTTGTAGGAGCCATCGTTGGCGCACGACGACGACATGTAATACATGTTCTCGACGCCGTTGACCTGTTGCTCGATCGGCGCCGCCACGGCCTCGGCCACGTCCTTGGCACTGGCGCCTGGGTAAACGCAGGTGACCGACACGGTGGGGGGCGATACGGAGGGAAACTGCGCGAGCGGCAAAGAGAAGACGGAGATTCCCCCCGCCAGCGTGATGACGATGGATAGCACCGCGGCGAAGATCGGCCGGTCTATGAAGAATCGCGAGAACATGCCGACTTACCAAGAGAAGATCTTCGTCCACTGGGACAAAGGTAGGACGGGTTCTAACCCGTCTGAGCATTGATTCGACGGGTTAAAACCCGTCCTACCTACCTTCATTTTCAGCAATTACTTTTGGGTTTTCGTTTCAGCAGCCGCGGGCGCCCTGGCGCCGCCCGGGGGAGACGCAGGCGCCTGAGCTTTGGTTTCAGTCGCTGGCGCCTTGACGCCAGTCTTGCCGCCTGCCGGAGGAGCCGGCGGTGTCGCCGGCTTCGCCACAACCGTGACGCCCGGCCGCACGCGCTGCACTCCCTTCACCACGACGCGCTCGTCGCCTTTCAATCCCTCAGTAATCGCCCGCAGGCCGTTGCGGATCTTGCCGATCTTGATCTGCCGGTGCTCGATCTGGTCCTTGTCGTTGATGACGAAGACATACTTGCGATCCTGATCTGCCGTGATTGCCTCCTCGGGAATCATGATCACCTTCTGCAATTCCCCGTACAGGAAGCGAATGCGCACGAACAACCCCGGCTTCAGCAGGCCAGTGGGATTGGGGAAGCTGCAACGCATGTGCCAGGTGCCGGTATTGGTATCGAGCCGGTTGTCGACGAAGTCGATCGTTCCTCGATGCGGGAAACGCGGCTCCTCGTCAGCCAGCCCCATTTGCACCGGCGGGTACTTCATTTCGCCCTGGGCAAGCTGGCGGGAAAGACGCAGGGCGTTACGTTCGTCGATGTCGAAATAGGCGTAGATCGGATCTTCCGTGACAATCGTTGTCAGCACGGTGTCATCGGCCTTGACCATGTTGCCCGGGTCAACCATGGTGCGACTGACAATGCCGTCCAGTGACGCCGTCACCTTCGTGTAATCGACATTGAGCTTGGCCAGGTCGCGACTCGCCTTGGCGATGCCGACCGCGGCAACCGCTTCGGCGCGATCGCCACTAATCTTGTCGAGATCTTCGCGGCCCATGGCACGCGTCGAAAAAAGGTTGACGGCACGCTGATAGTCGGCATTCAGGCGCGTCAAATGCGCCTCCGCTTGCACCACGGAGGCTTCGGCCCGGGCCAATTCCGCCAGATAAGACCTGGGATCAATTTCGAAGAGCACATCGCCCTTGGAAACCTTCTTGCCTGGTTGAAAATTCCAGCGGTCGAGGTAGCCGGTAACGCGAGCTCGAACATCGACGGTCTTGAAGGCTTCGGTCCGTCCCGTGCAATCTTCGTAGTCGGGAAGATTGTCGCGCGTCGGCGTCACAAAATAGACTTCGGGGGGCTTGGCCGGAGGCGGTCCGCCACCACCTGGCGGGCCGCCGGCTTGCTCCGTGCTGCAACCGCAAACAAACAACGCGGACAACAGCAGTGCAGATGGAAGAGCAACTTGAAATTGGCGTTGCATGACGCTTCCCCTGAATCTTGGCAGGTCAATTGGAGTGGCCTGGCTCCGCCAGTTGCGCTTGAACGCTTGTGCCGTAATGTCGTTTGATCGCTTTGGTCTTGAGGCCCATGCCGCGGAGTAAGAACCAGACACACTGTTCCATGAGGGCCTTGCGACGGACACGAAAGTTGATGGCCGGGTTCGTTGGCAGCTGAAGGAGATGAACCATGTAAGGCAACGTGTGCGTAAACCAGCCGGACAGGTCCGCCTGCACCGGCGCCTGCTCTGCGTCTCCGGCGGCTACGGCAGCTTCCAGGCAGCGGACGGTGCCCGGCAGCCAGTTCTCGGCGACACGGCCATAAACATGGCGAGCGAATTCGCCGTCTTCCGCCAGGCTGCGCAGCATCAGGCGATCTTGAATGGCCAGCTCCTCGTTTCCGGTTCGACCCAGGAAAAAGTCAACGAGCGTGTGCACCATGAGCACCAGTGTGGCCGCGCCCGGCTCCAGTTCCTTGAGTCGCTCGAAACGACCGATTTCCTGTTCGGTGCAGCAGGCCATGAGCATGGCGGTGAAGAGCGCTTCCTTGTTCGGGAAATGCTTGAACAGCAGTGCCTCCGAAACGCCCGCCGCTTGCGCCAGCGCCCGCGTGGTGGTACCGTGAAATCCATTTTTGGCGAAAACGTGACGAACCGCCTGGATGATTGCCGTACGCCGCGCTTCACTGGAGAGCTTGGAGAGAGTTTTCATGAGTTTCTCTGGCGACGGTTGAGAGCTTGTAAGTGTATGCTCACTTACTGATTCTGTCAAGCCGGACAAGAAGCGGCTTGCTGCTGATAGAACTCACTGGCGATACGGAAGATTCGTTGTACCGTAGGTGGGATGGACCAAGGCGATCCCAGCGCTTCCGAACAGCTTCTGCCTCTCGTTTACGAAGAGTTGCGCCGTCTGGCTGCGCTGAAACTCGCTCAGGAATCGCCTGGACAGACACTCGAAGCAACCGCGCTGGTCCACGAGGCGTATTTGCGGCTGGTCGATAGTAAGAATGTCAAACCGTGGAACAGTCGCGGCCATTTCTTTGCCGCCGCCGCCGAGGCCATGCGGCGGATTCTCGTGGAACGAGCCAGGCACAAACGAACGCTCAAGGCGGGTGGCGAACTTCAACGCGTAGAGCTGGTGGATTTGGCCCTGGCGGCTGCTGGCCCGAACCTTGACATCCTGGCGCTCAACGACGCGCTCACCAAGCTCGAGGAAAAAGACGGTCGCATGGCCAAGGTCGTCAAGTTGCGTTTTTTCGCGGGGCTTACGATCGACGAAACAGCGAAGACGCTGCACATCGCCACCTCAACCGCGGATAGCGACTGGGCTTATGCCCGCTCCTGGCTGCGGTTGGAAATGGGAGGCTCCGCGGATACCTTGTGATCCCGATAAATTGCGGTCTTAACGCCGGGGAAAACTCCGCCACAATTCGCACTGATTTATGGGAAATCCCGTTCCTTCGCTTGCGCCAAGGTTGCGCCTGAACATGCCCGAAATGGATGAAAGAACAATCTTCGACACCGCCCGCCGCCTGGAGACGCTTGGCTCTCGGCGCGAGTATCTTGAAGGCGTTTGTGGCGACGACAACGTCCTGCTGGCCCGCGTCGAAGCGTTGCTCCAAGTTCACGACCACCAGGATGGTTTCCTTCAGCATCCCGCCGTGCCGCCCGTTGCCGCCATCAGCTCGAACGAGGGTTTCGGCGCCCAAATTGGCCCATACCAGCTCATCGAACAGCTTGGGGAAGGCGGATTCGGCAAAGTCTATCTTGCAGAGCAACAGGCTCCGGTGCGCCGTCAGGTGGCGCTCAAAGTCATCAAGCCGGGTATGGATACCAGCCAGGTCATCGCTCGCTTCAATGCCGAGCGGCAAGCCCTGGCGCTCATGAATCATCCCAACATCGCCCGGATTCTCGACTGTGGAGAAACGGCCTCAGGTCGCCCTTTTTTCGTGATGGAACTCGTGCACGGAGAGCCCATCACCAGCTACTGTGACAATCATCGCCTCACGCCGCGAGAACGACTTGCTCTACTCGCGACCGTTTGTCTCGCTGTGCAGCATGCACACCAAAAAGGCATCATCCACCGCGATCTCAAACCCGCGAACGTTCTGATCACGGATCAGGACGGCCAACCGATGCCGAAAGTTATCGATTTTGGCGTGGCCAAGGCAATGGGGCAGACACTGTGCCGCCACACACTGAATACCAGTTTGTTTGGCCTGGTCGGCACACTGGAATACATGAGCCCGGAGCAGGCGGAATTTGGCTCACGCGACATCGATACGCGCACCGACATTTACAGCCTGGGCGTGCTGCTCTACGAACTCCTTACCGGCAATACGCCGCTTACCAGGCGGCGCATCAGTCAGCTAGAAGTCTCCGAAGTGCTTCGCAGCATCCGCGAAGAGGAACCCCCGAAACCCAGTGGAAGATTAACTGAAACTCAAGCTGACCTCGCCAAGATCGCAGAGCAGCGCGGGCTTGCGTCCGATCGCCTTGTCAAGGACGTAGCTGGCGATCTCGACTGGATTGCGCTCAAGTGCCTCGAGAAGGATCGCACGCGCCGATACGCCACTGCTAATGGCCTGGCTCGCGAGTTGGAGCGCTACCTCAAGGGAGAGCCGGTCGAAGCGTACCCTCCGTCCGCGACTTACAAGCTACGGCGCTTCGCGCGCCGCCATCGGACGTGGCTACTCGCGGTCGCCACGGCGGCTTCGTTGCTCATCACTGCTACTGTCATCAGCCTGTCGCTGGCTTTCCGGGCCAACATCGCTGAAAAAACCGCAACTCGGGAGCGGATCCGCGCCGAGGCCGCAACCGATCGCGCCACCAAACAGCTTTATGTCGCTCATATGAATCTCGGGCAAGCAGCCTGGGACGAAAATCGGCTGGCCAGGCTCGAAGCGCTTTTGATGCAATATCGTCCAGAAGGACGCGAACCAGACCTGCGCGGCTTCGAGTGGTACTACTGGCGCAGCCAGCTCGACGCCCCTTTGCTTACACTGCGTGGCCACCAACATCGTGTAGTGGCCGTCGCCTACAGTCCAGATGGCGCCCGGCTGGCATCAGCCAGTCACGACGGAACAGTTAAACTCTGGGATGCCACAACAGGTAAAGAAACAGGATCGCTACCGCGACAAAACGGCACCGTACTCAGTGTGACGTTTAGCAAAGACGGCAAATTACTAGCTAGTGGCGGCTCTGATCAGATCGTTCGAATCTGGGACGCGAATAGCCGCAAATTACTTCGCAAGCTGACTGGCCACGCGCACTGGGTCGCAGACGTGGCCTTCAGCCCGGACGGAAAAACGCTGGCCTCGGCCAGTCACGACGGAAGCGTAAGGCTCTGGGACTGGGCCAGCGCAGCCATGACACACGACCTCCGCAAACACGCATCACAGGTCATCAGCGTCGCCTATTCCGCGGATGGCCGGCTCCTTGCCTCTGCGAGTACGGACAAGACGGTCAGAATCTGGGATGCGAAATCGGGCAAGGAAATTCGGGTTTTGAAGGGGCACACGGACGAAGTAATTCACGTCGCTTTCAGTCCCAGGAGCGCCATGTTGGCGTCAAGCGGCCTGGACCGAACCGCACGCCTTTGGAACGCCTCGACCGGCGAGGAACTCCGCGTTTTCAAGGGTCACAAGGAACGCGTGTACTGTGCGACGTTTAGTCCAGACGGAGACCGGCTGGCTACTGCTAGCTTGGATCAAGTCGTTAAACTCTGGGACGTAGCAACCGGCCGAGAAATTGAGACACTGAAGGGGCACACCAGTTGGGTCGGCAGCGTCGCCTTCAGTCCCGACGGCGCCAGACTGGCATCCGCAAGCGACGATCAAACCGTCAAAATTTGGGAACTAGGCGCCGGTCAGCGATCTCCCCTGGAGATGGCACGATTTGGTCGTGTCGTCGGACAACTTGCTCTGGCATTCAGGCCCGACGGCGGACAACTTGCCGTGGGAGGTCAGGACGCAACGATTTCGCTTTGGAACCCGGCCAGTGGGCAACTCGCCGCCATCTTGATTGGCCATACGGGGCAAGTCCACGGGGTCGCGTATTCTCCTGATGGAAAGCGACTCGCGTCTGCCAGCGCCGACAAGTCCGTGAGGATATACGACACAAAATCCGGGGGCGAGGTCCTCACCCTGAAGGGAATGCAAAAACCAGTTCATTCAGTGACCTTCAGCCCCGACGGCGCGTTGATCGCCACAGGAGAGCAGGACGGCGCCGTACGGCTCTGGCACTACAGCAACGGAGAACCAGGGCCGTCGCTACGTGGCCACACCAAACAAGTCCAGTGCCTTGCATTTAGCCCGGATGGAAAGCTGCTGGCGTCGGCAAGTATGGACCAGACGGTGAAAGTCTGGAATGTCCACGAGGCGAACGAGCTCTTCACCCTGAAGGGGCACGAGAACGGGCCGAAAGGCATTTCGGGTGTCGCTTTTAGTCCCGATGGCGCTTTGATCGCCTCCGCCGGGGCCGACGCGACGATTCGCATCTGGGATGCAATGTCCGGTACGCTGCTCCAGACCCTGGAAGGGCACACAGATTGGGTTTCGAGTGTGGCGTTCAGTCCGGACGGCAAACGCTTGGCGTCTGCAAGCGCGGATAGGGTCGTCAAGATTTGGGACGCGGATCTTGGCCTTGAAATTATGAGCCTAAAGGGAAGCCTGGCGCCGATCATGAGCGTAGCGTTCAGCCCCGATGGTGTACAATTGGCGGCCTCAGGCTTCGACGGTCGGGTGCGAATTTGGGATGCACGTCCGCGAACCAGCCAAGTTCGCCTTGAACGCGAAGCGCGGGGCCTGGTAAGCGAATTGGTGGCAACGGTTGGCCTAAAGCCCGAAATCGTTCGACGGATTGAAGCTGATAAAGCGATCTCTGAAAACGTACGTCACGAAGCCTTGGCAATGGCCAAGCTTTACACACCCGAACCGGCGGCCTTGAATGCACTGAGCTGGCCTGTGGCGAAACGTTTCGATGCATCTTTTGAAAGCTACAAGATGGCTCTCGCCCAGGCTGAGGCGGCATGCCAGCTCAGGCCTGGTTGGCCAGTCGCCCTCAACACGCTCGGAGTCGCTCTGTACCGGTGTGGCATGTACCGGGAAGCAATTAACCGTTTGGAACAAGCAGACAAGCTCCGGCCTCCTGCCATCAAGCACCACATCGCAGATCTCGCATTCCTTGGCATGGCGCATTTCAAGCTCGGGCACATCGAGCAAGCGAAAGACAATCTGACCAAGTTGCGACAACTTCTGGACGACCCCATCTGGAAAGACAGTGTGGAAGGGCCTGCCTTTTTGCGCGAGGCGGAGGCGGTGATTGAAGGCAAGCGTTAGAGTTTTGTAGCGCACATCGAAAATCCGCCGGGGAATTCGGCGATACATCTCGCACTATAGTTGGCGTTCGAATGGAAGGAACGTGATCGCGAATCACGGCTACGGCTGGCTTCAACTCCCCTGCTCCCTTTTGAACGCGACCGCGCACGAAACCTTTGCGCGCTGATCCTTTACTCACATCGATAAAGAGGCATGGCAAACATGTTGCCGCAGTCGTTCCCTGCTTATTCAAAATCCCATCTGACAAAAAAGCATCGCCAAGCTAAAGGTCGTTGGAACCGACTGTTTCTGGAAGCCCTCGAACCGCGCACGGTCCTCTCGACGTTTACGGTTATCAACACGAACACCCAGGGCGACGGCAGCTTGTTCGACGCCATCACCAAGGCCAACAACCACGCCAATGAAGGAGGCATCCCAGACACGATTGCCTTCAATATCCCAGGCGGTGGCGTGCAAACCATCTCGCCGCCAGGCGCGCTCCCCATCATTTCGGATTCAGTGATTATCGACGGCTCCAGCCAGCCGGGATACACGCCCGGGCATCCGCTGATTGACATCGACGGCAGCCAGGCGGGCGTCGTCAGTTGTCTGGAATTTCATGTCAGCAGCAACACGGTCAAGGGCCTGATCATCAACAACTACAAGGGTTCGGGCGGTGCCGAGGGCTTCGCTATCGTGCTCGACGGCATCAATGACCTGGACGTCGACGGTATCGTCAACAATACGATTCAGGCCAACTTCATCGGCATCGACGCCCTTGGGACAACCGCCGCGGGCAATCAAACGGGCATTCTCATTCACAGCTCGTCGCACAACCTGATCGGTGGATTGAACGAAGATGGCCGCCTGGTGCAGGGCAATCTAATCTCTGGCAACATTCAGAGCGGCATCTTCATCGATGACGACAAGGCCCATGACAATCAAATCGAGGGCAACTACATCGGCACGGACCTGACTGGTCTGAAGCCGGTTGGAAATGGCCTCGACGGTATCTTCTTCGGGCCGCCGCAAAGTAACCCGGACTTTGGCTTCGCCTCCGGAAACCTGATCTCCAACGTTGATCGCTCCACGGGAACATTCAACCCGGATGGCCGCAACGTCATTGCCGGCAACAAGCAGAACGGCATCTCTATCCTGGGCGGCAGCCTGAACCAGGTGAAAGGGAACTACATCGGCGTCGGGGCCGACGGCGCAACGGCAATTCCCAATCTCGAGGATGGCATCCGGATCGAAGACGCCAGCAACAACGAGGTCGGTGATACGGCGCCCGATTCGGGGAACGTAATCTCCGGCAACATGCACAATGGCATTCAGATCATCTCCGACGCAATCAGTGAGAATCTCGTCGTCATCGCTGTTGGGCATCAGAGTGCCACCGGAAATACTGTCCATGGCAACATGATTGGCACGAACGCCCCGGGCATGGCGGCAGTTCCCAACCAAAACTCGGATGCCGACGGAGTAGTCAACTTTGGTGGCGGAATCGTTTTCCGCAAACTAACCGCAGACCCGAGCGCCGTCGTCAGCGGAAACTTGATTGGTGGAGATGATGCCGCGGACAAGTCGCTCGACGGCGTTATCAAGGCTCGCAACGTGATCTCCGGCAACTTGGACAACGGCATCGTTTTCTTGGGGGCCGGGGTCAACCTGAACACTATTCAGGGAAACCTGATCGGCACCAATTTGGCCGGCGACACCGCTATTCCCAATTCACACGAAGGCATTCTCTTCAACGGCATCAATGGCCAATCAACCGCCCCGAGCAACAATTTGATTGGCGGCGCGTCTCCGGGTGCAGGCAACCTAATCTCCGGCAACGGGACGCCTGAAAACGTGGACATCCTCAAGTCGGACGGCATTAGGTTGGCCAACAATTCGAACGCGAACTCCATCCAAGGCAACCGCATAGGCACCCAGCGCAACGGAATCGACACCTTGCCCAACTTTGGGAGCGGTGTTTTGATCGACAATTCGGCACTCAACATTGTTGGCGGAGATCTTCCAGAAGATCAGAACGTCATCGGCGGCAACAAGGCCGACGGCGTGTCCATGCTTGGCCCCGGCGCCAAGTCGAATCGCGTGCAGCGAAATCTCATTGGGATCGGCATCGATCTGACCACGGCCATCGCCAACACGAATGGCGTGTCGATGTTCAAGGGGGCAACGTCCAATCTCATTGGCGGCACGGAAAACGTGGGCGGTCAAGATATTAGCCTGGGCAATTCAATTGCCTCCAATCAACAAGAAGGCATCCGTATCGACGATGGCTCCAATAGCAACCAGGTCATCGGCAATATCATCGGCACGGATGTCAGCTTCGGTTCCGATATTCTCGGCAATTTCGTCGGCATTGGCATCTTTAATTCGGCCAACAACATCATCGGCGGAGCCACAAGTGCCGCGCGCAACTACATCGTCAACAACGGAACCGACGGCATTGATATCGTCGACGTGAACGCGCTGGCAGATGGCGCCGCCGTAACGACAGTCGGCAATGTTGTGCAGGGCAACTACATCGGAATCATTGCAGACGGAGAGACAGCGCTCGCCAATGGAGGGGATGGAATTGCCATTACCGCTGCCGTCAACAACATGATTGGCGGCGGCGTACCCGGCTCACGCAATGTGATTTCAGGCAACGTTGGCTCTGCAATCTCGATTGGCAACAAGGCGTCGTCACTCAACACGATCGCCGGCAACTACATTGGCACCGATGCGACCGGCCGTAGGGCAATAGGCAATCTTGGCGGCATCAACATCAGTGACGGTGCTTTCCTCAATACTATCGGCACTACAGATGACTCCGGCGGCAACTTGATTTCCGGCAACAGGGCCAACGGACTCGTCTTCTCGAATGCCGGCCTCGGCAACCTGATACAGCAGAATTTCATTGGCGTTGACGCAGATGGAATGTCCGCTCTTCCAAATACCGGCTCCGGCATTCTCATTCGAGACACACCTGGCACAATCATCGACGGTGGCCCCAACACCAACAATGTTATTGCTGGAAATGGCAACTTCGGGATCGCCATCGGCGGCCCAAAATCAGTCGGGAACGTCATTCGGAACGCCAGCATCGGCAATTTCGCCGATGATTCAATTCCAAACAAACTTGGCGGAATACTCCTTACATCCATCGAGGGAAGTTCCGGCGCGCCCAGCGCAACACTGATCTCCGCCAACAACATCTCCGGCAATGCCGGCGTTGGTTTGGTGATCGCGGCGGGCGCCACCGCCAACCATATTACGCAGAATCTATTTGGCGTAAGCACCTCTCTTTTCGTGAGCATTCCCAATGTTGGTTTTGCCATCAGAATTTCGGACTCCCCCGGCAACTTTATCGGCGGCTCTGACGCAGGCAATTTGATCGCTGACACTGCACTCGACCCGCAGGCGGACACTGCCATTGGAAGCGGCTATGGAATCTTGATCTCAGGCGCCGATGCAAAAGGCAACCGGGTTCTGGGTAACGTCATCAGTGGCAACGCCAATGAAGGAATCCGAATTAGCGATGGCGCCTCCGAAAATGTGATTGGTGGGCCCACGACCCTGGATGGCAACGCAATCCTCGATAACTTTGCGGGCGTCGCCATAGTCGGTGCTGGCACGAACAAGAACACCGTCGACGGTAATTTGATCGGATTGAACTCCAAGGGCGAAATCGCTGGAAATCTGCACGACGGTGTTTTCATCGGTGATCACGCTTCTGCGAACGTCATCGGTGACGCAATTCCAGATAGCCCAGGCAACGTGATTGCCGCCAATGGGGGGGCGGGCGTCATGATTGTGGAGGGCGCCTCGGAAAACACGGTTGTTGGCAACTCTATCGGCACAGATCGTAACGGAAAGTTAAGTGATGATTTCGGCAACGTGGGATCCGGAATCGTTATTCAGGATTCTGGCGGCAACATTATTGGCGGTGAGGTCGAGGGCACAACCAATGTTGTTGCCGACAACAAAGGGTCCGGAATTGTTATCGGCGGCGCGAGTTCCACCCAGAACATCGTCAAAAGAAATAGCATTCGAAAAAACAAAATCGATGGTGTCCTCATCGACGGCGCATCGCACAACATGGTCGGCGGTCCGCACTCCTCTGACGGCAACTTGATTGATCAAAACGGAGTGACTGGCGTTGTCGTCCAGGAGGGGACGAATAATTCGATTCAACAGAACTTGATCCTCGAAAATCGCCAACTCGGCATCGACCTGGGTGGCGATGGACCAACGCCCAATGACCCTCGGCCAAACAAGGATGCGGATGGCGGCGCTAACAATCTGCAAAACACTCCGACGTTGACCTTCGCGACGTTCGGCGCCAGCCAACGCATCGTTGGTTCTTTGGAGAGCGCTGCACAAACCACTTTCACGATTGAGTTCTTTGCCGGACCGGCTGATCCAAACCAGACCAACGCGAAGCGGTTTGTCACTTCGACCACCGTAACTAGCAACGCGAGTGGCGTCGGCTTTTTCGATGTATTCTTGCCGGCGACCGCACTGGCGCTCGACGAACAATCGACCATCTTGGTGGCGACCGCGACCGACACGGACGGCAACACTTCTGAGTTCTCGAACCCAGTGCAGATTCTGGCCGATGGCGATGGCGATGGTGTGCCCGACGACGTAGAGAACTCGGGCCCCGACGGCGGCGATGGCAACGGCCTTTCCAGCACAGTGGGATCCGAAGCTTGGAATTCACGTGACTTGAAGTCGCG
>JADMIO011251645.1_pt1 | contig 55124 bp, 35 predicted proteins | sample 8958161 | NCBI WGS metagenome assembly JADMIO01 (sample SAMN16585339, study PRJNA669376) | soil metagenome | isolation source: Crop rotation soil | place: USA: Cullars Rotation, Alabama | collected 2011
CGACTTCAAGTCACGTGAATTCCAAGCTTCGGATCCCACTGTGCTGGAAAGGGTGATGGGGAGCGTCGATTTTGGGTCGGCGATTTGCATGTCCCAGTAAACCGAACGCGAATTCGATTCCTGATGATGCGCAAAGCCGCTCAAGGTGGTCGTGCCACCGAAGGCTTTTATGGGATACGCCGTGACGATTCGGGCGGTCTTGGCATCGCGAAAGGTGCCATCGATTTTCCGGCCATAATAGGAGGCGCTGAACAGCTTGCCGAAATTCGGATTCGGGATGCCGCTTGGTAGCGTGACGTTCGGATCGATGAACGCACCCGTGAACGCATAGTTGCCACCCTCGGCCGTGTACTTCGCGTATTGCCCCGCCAGTTGGAACGACAGGCCGCTGCGGAACGCGTGGTCGATCGCCGCCTGCAGGTCCACCGTCTTGCCCTTCACATTAATATCGCTCGGGTTGACGTTGAAACTCTTGTCCGGCGGCGGCGTCGTCGCCAGGCCCGCGGCGTAGGAACTGACGAGCGGGATCCCCGAGCCATTGGTAAATGCCGTGCCCCGCATGTCGACCACCCCCAGGCCTTCGACGTAGGTGCGATAAATCGTATTCGAGCGCAGCGCCAATCCGGCTGCCGTGGCCTGCGCCGTGGTCAGGGTGGTCCGCACTGGAATCTGATTCCACGAGGAGTTTTGGTCGGTGGGGCTCGTCATGATGAAACCCGGCCGTTCCGATTTGCTCACGTCGGCCTCGACGCTGACCTGGGTGCGCTCGAAAGGGCGATAAACAAGACTCAGCGCATTCCCCAGGGTCTTGGTTTTCACGCGATCGACGAAATGCCCCTGGTGAAGGACGCTCGCGTTGTAGCGGAGATCGAAGTTCTGCGAGAGCGGCCGATTCAAGTCGAAGGAGAACCCGCGCGAGCCTTCGGTGTCGGCGCGGACGCGCACGGAACCAAACGTGCGGTGCTCCGCCTTCTTTGTGATGTAGTTCACGCCGCCGCCTGGCCCGCCCTCGCCATAGAGAATGGCATTAGGGCCGCGGCCCGCCTCGATGCGCTGCACATTGTACTCCATCGGGGTCGTCGAGCTGAGAAAATAGTTTCGCGTGCTCGGCTGCGTGGCCATGCCGCGCAGGCTGACGTTGCTGCCGGAATCGTGGAGCGCGAGGCTGCCCGGGTTCATGCTATTGCCGTTGATGCCCCCGGCCTCGAGCGGATGCGAACTGGTGAGCCACGCCGAAGCCTCGTCGATGTTGAACACGCCGAGGTCGTTGATCAGATCGCGCGTGAACACTTCCATCGTGCCCGGCGTCTTGAGCAGATTGGTGCGCAACCGCCCGGCGTTGAGCGTATCCGCCGCGATGTAACCCGTGTCCTCGCTGGTGGAGACGACGAAGGGCGAAAGCGTGACGGTCTTGTCTTCCTCGGCGTCGGGTTTCGTGGCGGCGACGGGCTGGGTTTGCGCGAGGGCGAAGCTCGAAACGAGCAAGCCGAGGGCGATTCCAACCCGCTGCGGCAGCAAACGGTCGGGGTGATTCATGGTGGTGGGAAAGTTGTCGCGGCGTCGATCTGGCGCTTTGACCAGGCGGGTGCCGAACGTTTGGCGAGAATCGCACCGCCGCGCAAGCGGTGGATAAACAACCATCGCGCCTGGAATACCGTGCCCGCCTCCCAACGGAGGGCAGCGAAGTTGCGGCGGTGGCGCGCGCGTTTCCATATGCCGGAAAAATATTTCTAAGAAGTTTTCGCGTGGGTCGTCATCCTGATTCGAAAACAGCAGCCCACGTTTCCCGCCGCCGGGCGGATCAACCCCACAGGAGAGAACTCGCGTGTCCACTCTTTCATTACGTCCGCTTTGGCGGTCCGCCGCGTCCGCCCTGATTGCGGCGGTCGCGTTCTTCGTTTCGGCCCACTTGCTGCACGCCCAGAAGTCGGCGCCCAGTCTCGGCGACAAGACCCTCGAGGCCTTTGGCCGGCTCAAGGCGATGCAGGATGCGCACGATTGGGACGGCATGTTGCAGATGCTCGATGCCATCCCCGGCGTGAACCCCGGCAGCTACGATGAAACTGTCATTCTCGACACCAAGGCCAAGATTTACGGCGCGATGGAGCAGTTCTCGAAAGCGCTGCCGCCCTGGGAACGCGCCCTGGAGCTGTCCGATCAGCACGGCTACTTCTCCGAGACCCAGACGCTCGAGATTGTCGGTTACCTGGCGCAGCTCTTCGCCCAGGAGGCTTTCTCGGCTCAGGATCCCAAGCTCCGTCAGGAATATTTCACGAAATCGCTGCGGTATTTCCAGCGGACCTTGCAGGGCGCCCGCCAGCCGACGCCGGAGGCCATGCTCACGTACGCGTCACTGCTGTTTCAAAAAGCGACGGCTAATCCAAACCAGATCGAGCCCGCCTTGCTGCAGGAAGCGCGGGAGATCGTGAACCGTGGCTTGATGTCGGCGGTCAGGCCGAAGGACGGTTTTTATCAAATGCGCCTCGCGCTGCTCCAGCAGGACAGCGATTACGTCGGCGCCTCCGATTTGATCGAACTGCTGCTGCAGCGAAAATCCGACAACAAGGATTACTGGCAGGCATTGGTGAACATCTATCAGCAGCTCGCGCTGAAGGCGCAGGAAAAGGATCCCACGCTGTCCCGCGAATATCTCGTTCGCGCGATCGTGACCTACGAGCGCGCGCAAACGCTCGGATTTCTCAACACCCCGAAGGATAACCTGACTCGGGCGACCCTTTACCTGTCGGCGAAGCAGTTCTCCCGGGGGACGGAAATTCTGCACGCGGGATTGAAAGACGGCACAATTGAATCGGACCCCAGCAACTGGTCCATCCTGGGTCGTTTCTACCAGGAGGCGAACCAGCCCATGCAGGCCCTCGCCGTGCTGCAGGAGGCGGCCGGGCTTTTTCCGCAACAGGGCGAAATCGAAGTCCTCATGACGCATCTCTGTATCCAGATGGAAAACACGGCCGAGGCGTTGCAGCACGCCAAGGCCGCGGCGGCGAAGGGCCATTTCGAGGCGACCAAGCCCTATTTCGTGCAGTATCTGATCGCGTACACGGCCTTCGATCTCGGTCGCCTGGACGATGCGCAAAACGCGATCATGGCCGCCGAGAAGTATACCGACGAAGCCGCGAAGGACGCCCAATTTCCCACGCTGAAAGCCATGATTGTCGACGCGGTGGCGGAGCACGAACGCAAAGCGAAAGATCCCGCGAAGGCGAAGCAGCCGAGGTCGTAGAGAGACATATTCAAAGGAGTAACGCTCTCGATCGGAAAGTAGGGCGGGTCTTTGACCCGCCCCGTTTCGCTTAGACGGCGGGTCACGGCCCCCTACTTTAGATCGCGGCGGGCCCGCCCTACCCACCCACCTACTTCCCCGCCGCGTAGGCTGCGTAACGCTCGGCGAGCTTCGCTTCCTTCTCGTCGCCGGAATGCAGGAGCACACGATAGCGCAGCGTCAGGCTGCCGCCCGGCGGGATCGTGTACAGGCCGGCATTCGCCGGTGTGGTCTTCGGCTCGAAATCGTGATGGCCAAAGGGATTCGCGGCAAACAGTCCGTAGTCGCGCGCATGCCACCAGGTCGGGTGACGCAGATTCTTCGGATGATCGAAAATCGCCACGCCATAAACCTTGCCCTCGTGCACGGCGTGGTAATCGGCCCACGGCGCGCGTTTGCCCCAAGCGGCGCCGTCGCGATCGCCGGCCGCGGTGACGAGATGGCCCACTCCGCTGGTATAGCCGCGCTTCGTGCTCGGCGGTCGCGGCTGGTTCAGCCACGTCGCAAGACGAAGGGCAAGTACGCCATCCTTGTTGTCGTTCATCAGCACCGGCGCATCGGCGGGCGCGCGCAGCGTGACTTCGAAATCGATCGTCCGATCCTCGCCGCTCGCGGCAAAACGAATCGCCGTGTCATCGGTGCAAAAGACCTTTCCGTCCGGCGCCACCCAGCGATCGCGTGCGCGGATCACGCCGATTGCGCCGCTCGTCGTTTCCAGCAGCGCGTCGTGCACGATTTTGCCTTTCGGCCGCCGGCTGCCCCCGTCGTCCTGATTCCAGAAATCCACACCGTTGACGTCGCTGTGCGCGAACCAAAGGGAACGGTGGTGCGGGTGATCGTGGTCCTCGCCCGGAATCTCCTTCATCGGGTAATTGCGCGTGAGCGGCGTCCCATCCGCGGCGAGGACGGGATAGCAATACGGGCGGTAGGCGCCTTTGAAAATGTACTCGGTCAACAACTGCCCGCCGATTTCAACGCGCACCCGATCATCGGTACGGGTGAGTTTCACCTCCGGCGCGGTCGCCGCCGCCAGGCGCAACGATACAAGCACAGTTCCAACGCTCAGGAAAAGAAAACGGGGCAATCTCATCCCGACAATCTCGCCGCGATTGGATGTCATCGGCAAACGCAAAACCGCCTCCTCTGAAATAGGTTCCGGATGGGATAAATGGGTGCCCGTGGCGACCCAACAAAGATACGTGCCAGACATGAACAGCGCATAAAACCTCTAACGGGCAGGCGATGATACAAGGTTACGACCCAGGAAATCCTCGATCTTCTCCCAGAGCCGCGACTGTTCCTGACCGGGAACGTTTGCACCTGCTGTTATCTCGATGAAGGTCGGCGGATTTCCCGCAGCAGTCAGTTTTCGACGCAATGTCTTCGCGTCAGACCAACCATATTGGTATTGATCGGGATTGACGGCGAGAAGGAGCGGCGCACGTATCGATTTGGGGTCGGTAATCGGCGAAGCCGCCAGTAGTTCCTTTTTGTCGGTACCGAAAAACCACTGATCCGCTTCATGCTGGAAGCGATTGTACGCTGAGTCTTCGAATCGCAATCGTGTCCAGGAGACGAGGTTGGTTGCAGGCTCGATCGTAACCGCACACCTGAAGCGGTCCGGGTGAAGCTGTACGGCACGCAACGCGAGGTAGCCGCCGAAATGGGTTCCAAAAAGTGCGATCCTCGTGGGGTCGACCGCGCCCTTGAGCGCCAAGGCATCGAGCGCAGCGAGAATGTCGGCCGCTGCTACAACATCGACCTGATTTCGTCCTGCTTGAAGGTGCGCCACCCCGAGTCCGCTAATACCTCGATGGTTCACCTCCAGGACCGAATAGCCCATCTGGCTCAAGGCAATCACTTCCGGATTGGTCACGTTGGTTGCGCCGAACCATGGGCCCGACAGACGCACGACCACCGGCCGGGCTGATCCGGAGACAGGCGTATCCGGAACGGTAAGCCAACCCGAAAGGTTCGCGCCATCCGGCCCGCGGATTGACCAATCAGTGGAGGTAACTTTCACCGGCCCCCGGTTCGTACGTTGATCTACGATCCGGTGCAGCTTGTCTGCAGAGCGAGTATAGAGAAAATAGCTACCCGGGTCGGCGCGGCTGTGCAGCTCGATTACAAATCGATCCCGAGCATTGTCCCAATCAACAATCGTCGCCGCTGCGCCACGTGCTTTGGTGTCCAAGATCGTCTGGAGTGCGGCGAGATCCGCATCCAGCCAACGAGTCTGGCGTTTGATTCCCTGCACTCGAATTCCCACGACTTCATGGCTCAACCGATCCACTACTAGATCGCTTGGGTTGAGTTCGTTTCGCAGCGCCGCAAGGTCGACTGCCGAATCCTCGATCGCCAGCGGCGTCTGCTTACCCGTCGGCAGGTCGATTGCATATATGCCAAGAGTGTTTCGCCCGACATTGGATGCGAAATAAAGCAGGTCGCCAGCGATCGCGATTAAAAAGGCCCGCGGCCCAAAAAAGTTATCACCCTTTAACGGGGAATGAGGAACACTCGCCACCGGATGCAATGCCTCGAGCGGCTGCCATCGGTTCGTGGCCGCCGGGTTTTTCAGCAAGAAAACCTGGTCTACGACATAGCCGGACTGATAACGCCCGCGCAGGTGCCCCTCAGGATCATAAATCAATTTTCCTGCCGTTACCTCCTCGGTCGCCGTCTCAACCTTTCCGGTTGCAATATTGATCTTGAGCAGCGAGTGGGAAGTGAGGTTTCCGGGCATCCACTTGGAGGCCTCGATCATAACCCATGCTGGTTCGCCCGGGAGCAACGCGATCACACGACCGGTGAACCGCCCGTCACTAAGAATAGCCCCGCTCAAATTACCGGTCTCCGCTCCCAAGATGACCGCTTCACCCGTCAGATTGATCAAATGCCTGCCAGTGCGGGCCACGCGATCGAGAACGAAAAAATGATTGTAGCTCGTAGCCACGACTACGCGGTTATTATCCGCCCACCGCAGGAAGGTTATCCGGAGGGGCTCGGTATGAAAGGTTTCACCGACCCAGTTCGTGTTGTCCTCGACGCCCACTACGGCACGAAACACGGGCTGGGCCGAGGCTAAATTTACAATATAGATGACCGGTTCCTTCTTCTCGCGTTGAAAGTAAGCGAGGTGCTTGCCGTCGGGAGAAATACTGGCTGGTCCAGCATCGAAGGGCGCGAATGCCACGAGTAATTTCTCGCGGGACGGCGCGACCGCGGCAATGGTTAGCACCGTCGTGAACCCCGCGAAGATTAGACCTTGAATGACGACCGCCGTTGGCGGACTAAAACGCACTGGCTTCATCTCGAATTGACCGGACTTACGTATCGAGATCTGGCCACAAAGACACACGCATCCTCTCGAAGCGTGGCGTGAGGGATCCTGTATTCAAGATTGTTTCGGTCGCGGAGAAGGTAAGCCTTCAGAGTGAGATCAAGGTGCGCAGCCGAACGGCGGGGCGGTTCCCAAAAATCCCCGCACGCTTCGATCAATTCAACAACTTGCGCAACCGTGCGATTTCGGTCGGGCCAAGGTGGCACATTTCGGCGCCTTGGTACACCAATGGAACACTTTCCGGGAAATCCAAATCGGCACCCCGCGTCCGCGCATTTCGCGCCGACCGACGGCTGCTGCGGGGGACGCGCGGAAGGCCCGGGCTTATTGCCCCATTCGTCCCTTCGAGCCATCGCAAGCCACCCGTTCCGGGCAGCTGCAGCAGCCTGACAGGCTGTATTCAGGCTCTATTCATCCTGTATTCAGGGTCATGGCCTCCTTCGCTCCAGATTCGCTCTCCGTTCGTTGCTCCTTCGCTGCAGCTATTCGGGCGGAAGGTCTCGGGACCGCTTTCTTTCGCGAGGATTTCCGCCATGGCTAAGGTCATACTCAACACGGCGATTGGCCACGTGAGTGGCACGATCGGGGACCTGGTATTCCGCCAGCACAAGGGCAAGACCGTGTGGCAAAAGAAAGCGCAGCGCCGCCAGCCTTGGAGTCGCCGGCAGGGACACCATCGCAACACCTTCGGCGCGGGCGCCGCGTATGCTGCCCAGGTGCGTTCCGACCCGGAGTTGCGGAAGGCTTACGTCATGGCGTGGCGGCGGCGCAGGAAGCACCTCAACTACTGGCAGGCGGCCATCCACGATTTTTTCCACGGCCCCGAGATCAATCGGATGGAATTGCGCGATTACACGCCGGCCGGCGGTGGACGGCTCGCAATCTCCGTCTGGGATGATTTCATGGTGGCGCGCGTCCACGTTGCTACGCGCGATGTCACCGGTGTGGTCCTCGGCTTTGGCGAAGCGAAATTCGAGTTCGGCGCATGGCACTTCACGATTCCAGCGCCTGTCCCCAATGCCCGGCCCCCGGCGACTGCGATCATCACCGCCTTTGACCGGCCGGGCAATTTCGCCATCGGGACCATTGCGCTGATCTGAGTCCTGCGCGGACGACGACCTCTCGCCCGCCGCGTCGCGCTTGCGGTCCCGGGATCTCGTGGTAGGCGGGAACGATGCCCGCAGCAAATCGCGACGCACCCTCCTCGGCGGACCCGGCTGAATCCGCGCGACCGCTGCGGCGGCCGGCCAACTTCGCGACGACCCGCTGGTCGGTCGTGTTGCATGCCGGCCGGGCTGGTTCGCAGGGCTCGTCCGCCCAGGACGCGCTCGCCCGTTTGTGTCGCACCTACTGGTTTCCGCTCTACGCGCACGTGCGGCGGCGGGGATTCGCGGCCCACGACGCCGAGGATCTCACGCAGGAATTCTTCGCGCGGATCCTCGCGCGACACTCGATTGCGCAGGCCGACCCGGCGCGCGGGCGATTCCGCGCCTTCATCCTCACGGCGCTCAATCATTTTCTCGCGGACGAATGGAATCGCGCGCGCGCCGCAAAGCGCGGCGGTGCCTGCGAACGGCTTTCCCTCGACATGGCCGATGCCGAGGACCGATTCGCGCAAGTCGCCGATCCTGCGGCGCCGCCCGATCAGATGTTCGATCGCGAATGGGCCCTCGCGGTACTGCGCACGGTGCTGACGGAGTTGGAAAATGAATACGCGGCCGCCGGCAGGACGGAGCTGTTTGCCTTGCTGAAGCCCACGCTCACGGGAACGCGCGACGCCCAGCCCTATGCCGAACTCGCGCGTCAGCTCGGACGAAACGAGAACGCGGTGAAGGTGGCGGTGCATCGGTTGCGTCAGCGCTATCGCACGCTGTTGCAGGCCGAAATCGCGGACACCGTGGCGACCGACGATGATGCCAACGCCGAGATGCGCGTCCTGTTGCAGGCCCTCGCGAGATAACAGAGAAAGAGGTCGCCCGCGAATCTCGCTAATGAACGCGAATGAAATACCGCGAGAAATTGCGTGCAGCGGACGAAAGTAACATTGGGGCGATGCCGCTTCCTTCCCCTGAAATTAGCCCCGATTGGCGTGATTCGCGGGCGGGCGGCACGATTTTTAGTTAGAGCGCCGTTGTAACCTTTGCGCGCTAATCTCGTAGCAAGGGACAACAGCTCAATGGACACCTCTCCTCGTTGCCCCAAATGCAGCCGCCCGCTCGCGGCCGGTTCCCCGCTCGGCCTCTGCCCTGAATGTCTCCTTCGCGCCGGCTTCGCCACGGGCACCCAAGCCGCGCCGGCCAAGTCCGCACCGTTCGTGCCACCGACGCCCGCGGACTTGGCGCCGCTCTTCCCGCAACTTGAAATCATCGCGCTCATCGGCCAGGGCGGCATGGGCGCCGTCTATCGCGCGCGTCAGCCAAGTCTCGATCGCGTCGTCGCGCTCAAGATCCTCCCGCCTCCGGCCGACCGCGCGCCGGCTTTCGAGGAACGCTTCACCCGCGAGGCACGCGCGCTCGCGCGGCTCAGTCACCCGAACATCGTCGGCGTGCACGATTTCGGCACGGCGGGCGACTATCACTATTTCGTGATGGAGTTCGTCGATGGCGTGACGCTGCGCCATTTGCTCGCGACGGCAAAAACGACGCCGCGCGAGGCGCTCGCGATCGTCCCGCAGATTTGCGATGCCCTGCAATTCGCCCACGACCGCGGCATTGTGCATCGCGACATCAAGCCGGAGAACATTCTCATCGATCGCAGCGGCGCGGTGAAGATCGCGGACTTCGGCCTCGCCAAGCTCGTCGGCGCCGACGTGGCGGAGTTCAGTATCACCGGCGAACACGATGTGATGGGGACGCCGCACTATATGGCCCCGGAACAGGTCGAACATCCCCTCGAGGTGGATCATCGCGCCGATATCTACTCCCTTGGCGTGGTTTTCTATCAAATGCTCACGGGCGAATTGCCCCTCGGGCGCTTCGCCCCGCCCTCGCGCAAGGTGCAGATCGACGTTCGCCTCGACGAAATCGTTTTGCGCGCGCTGGAGAAGGAGCCCGAGCTGCGTTACCAGCAGGCCAGCGGTTTGAAGTCGGAGATCGCGACGATCGCGCCGGGCGTCGCCGCAATTCAGCCTGAATCGCAGACCGAGGGGCTGACTGCACCGGCCGCAAACCATCGGCCACACTGGAACGTGCTTCTTCCCCTGTGGGCTGTCGCCGCTGTGATTCTCTGGGTGAAAGCGGGGCTGGTTAACCAATATCTGAATACAGCCGGCCGGCTCGGTCTGCGTGAGGCGGCAGCAGCCAGCACTCCGTTGCAGCAGATCTATCCGGGATTCGCGGCGGACGCCCAAATGTGGGTGCGCCATGCGATTGAGCTGACCACGGGTCACCAGCTGCAGCTGCGCTACACGACGATCGACAACGCACCCAAGGGCCGCGAGGTCCACTGGAACTCAGCTTGGGCCTGGTGCATCGCGGGCGCGGGCAAGCTGCATCAACTGTTCACCGGCCTGCCGCTGCCGCGCGCCATCGAGCGCGCCACCCTGTGGCTGAACCCCGTGGTGATGCTCGCATTGATCATGCTGCTCTCGACCTGGACGGCGCGTCGTCTCGGCACGCTGGCGGGCGCGGTGGTGGTGGTCGCCATGACGTGCGACGGCCGGATGTACGAGGGCTTTTTTCCCAGCTACGTCGATCACCACGGGCTGCTCGCCGTGGCGGTATTCGGTCTGGTGCTCGGCGCGGTTGTAATGGGTGGCGGCTGGTGGCAGCGAGCCGGTGCCGACGCGTTCATCCTGCCGGCCTCGCTCGCATTGGCGCGGCGCGGCGCGGTGTTTTCCGCGGTCAGCGGTGCCTGTGGCATGTGGGTGAGCGCGGCTTCAACGCTTCCGGCGATCGCCATCGTCGGGTTCTCCGGCGTGCTCGCCCTGATGATACAGGGACGGACGGCGCAGCGGCAGGGCGCGGTCTTCGACGCGGGATCGTGGCGGCTGTGGGGCCGGTTGGGCGGTGGCGCCAGTTTTGTCTTCTACCTGCTCGAGTATTTTCCCGGCCACCTCGGGCTCCGGCTGGAATGCAACCATCCGGTACATTCGCTGGCCTGGCTCGGAGCCGGTGAATTCATCGCCCAACTCGGGGAGCGCTGGCTGGCGCCGCGCGAACAGCGCTGGCAACAGCCCAGTGCGCTCCTGTGGCCGATTCTCGCGATCGCCGTCGGCGCGACCATTGTCATGGGCGGCGGCCAGCTTTTTCTCGTCTTCGATCCGTTTATCGCCGCCCTGCATCGGGATTATATTGCGGAGTTTCTCCCGCTCTGGCGCACGCTGCAGGCCTTCGATCGCTGGGCCCTGCTGCGCCTCATGCTCGCCGGCAGCGTCACCCTGCTCGCCGCGATCATCACCCTCGCCGTTCGCCGCGGCGAGAGTCCCATCGTGCTTTGGTTCGCGACGTTCGTGATGGCCGCGCTCAGCGCCATCGCGTTGTGCCAGGCGCGCTGGCTGCTGAATGTCACCGGCGCATCCATTACCTTGATACTCGTGTTGCTGACCTACTGGACGATTTCCTGGCGTCCTGTCGTTCGCTGGGCGTTGGCCATGGTCGTGGTCGGATTGCTCTTCGTTCCCGAAGCCATTCAGCGCTGTGTCAGCGCCGCCCGCGATACGGCCAAACATCACGTCACCCCCGCGGATGCCGGCAACGCACTCAGTCGCGACATCGCCGCGGCGGTGCGGGCTACCCAACCGCAGGGCGACATCGTGCTGCTCGCCAGTCCGAACGCCTCGGAGTCGATTGGTTACTATGGCCAGTTCAAAACCCTCGGCACCTTGTTTTGGGAAAACATCGATGGGCTGAAGTCAGCGGCGGCTATTTTCAGCGCCCGCGATGCGGCCGAAGCCCAGGCCTTAATGCGTGCCCATGGCGTCACGCACGTCGCGATCGTCTCGGAGGAGAATTTCATCCCGCAATACTACAAGCTGCTTCACCCGGGCGCATCGGAGGCGCAAGTCCGCGCGAGTTTCGGCTGCAAACTGCTCTTCGAAAAAGTGATTCCGCAGTGGCTGCAGCAAATTCCTTATGAGAAGCCGGATGATCTGAAGGCGCTCAAGACGCAGGTGATGCTCTTCAAGGTGAACTTCGAACAGAGCATGACAGAGGCGATCTTTAACGTCGCCCGCTCTCAGATTGCGCAGGGCGCCCTCGACGATGCTGACCGGACGTTGGATCGCGTCCTGCAGACCGACCCGCTTTTTCATCCCGCCTTCGTGCAGAAAGCCGAGATCGAGGTGGCGCGACGCGACTGGGAAACGGCCGCCAAGCATTACTCCCGCGCCCTCGCGCTCGTACCTGAAACGGACAAATCGGCCCTTTACGAGAAGGCAGCCGGCACCTTTTACCGCGAGGGACAACACGCATTTGCCATCCGACTGTATCGAGCGGGACTCGCAGAGCATGCCAACCCGCGGCTCGCCGCGTTTCTGGCCTGGATTCTCGCGACAAGTACGGACGACGCGTTGCGGAATGCCACCGAGGCGCTCGAACTCGCGCAAAGGGCGCTCAAGTCGGATCCTGATTCACCGACGTTTCTCAACACCTACGCGGCGGCCCTCGCGGAAGGCAGCCAGTTTCCCCAGGCCATTGCCGCTTGCGATCGCGCGATTCAGAACGCGCGTTCCAGAGGCGAACCCGCGGCGGCGGAAACATTCGAGCAGCGATTGTCGGTCTTGAAAACGGGCAAGCCGTTGCGCAGGTAGCGACGCGCTGAAACCAAGGAGGGCGGCTATCTGACCCGCCCTCGGATGCGAATCACGAAGGCGGGTCGAAGACCCGCCCTACTCGACACCACCGCAACCGTTATCCCGATATCTCGATGACGTTCGCTTCTTCCGCACCCAGACGGAAGCGCAGCACCAGCCGTTGCGCGTTTACTTCGCGGGCAATCGGAAGTTTGTCCAGCAGCGCCTTGGCGCGCGCATCGGTTCCACACTGCAACGCCGCGAGATCAATCGTGAGCACCGCGTCTCGCGGCTCGCTCGAGCGATTCATCACCGTAAATAAAAGCGGACTTCCGCCGCCCTGCCCGCCCCAGCGCTCGACACCAATCTCCGCCGGCGCCACCCGCGCGTGCGTGATCGGCTCCCAGCCCGCTTCGTTGCACTTGATCACGAGCGGCAGATAGCGCGCCTCATCGTCGAGCGCCTTGGGATCGTTGCAACCCATCAGATAGCCCATGTAGAGCGACATGGCCCACAGCCGCGGCGAGCTGCGATGCGTAGCGTTGAGCAGGCAATACGGCTTCGAGCCCGCCGCCACGCGCACGGTGTAGAATTCCTCGCTGAGGGTCGAACCGGGCGCGCCTTCGCGCCCCATCACGTCGCAGGCAAATCCGAGCATCACGCGATCGGGACCGACGCCGTTGGCCATCAGGATTTTCTTTTGCGCGTGCAGCCGGGTGCCGGCCTCCCACATGTATTCGGCGTGCGACTGCAGGTTCCACAGACTCGGCTGCACCGGACTGCCGCCGTACGTGAGCGGCACGGTCGAGAACTTGAAATGTTCGGTGCGAAAATTATGCAGTCCGCACCAGCGGCCGAGCGAGTCCATGTAAATGCCGTCGACATAGTTCGACTGGAGCATCATCGGCACGTAATAATCCAACGTGTAGCTCGCGATCGTCGGCCTGCCCTCACCGCGAAACAGATTCGGGTTTGGGTTCTGCGCAAAGGTCAGCGTCGGCCCCCGATACGGGCGCGCCATGAAGAACGCGCGGTGTTGCGCGTCATGGATGCCAGAGTTGCGGATGATGCTTTTCAACTCCTCGGCCGAGCGAAAGCTCGTCGCCTGGGGCGGCCCGTCGAAGCGGATACTTTCCTTCGGCTGCCAGTCGTTGAGCGTCTGCATCGCCGCGGCGAAGTCGCGCGGTAGCGCCGGCAACTGCAACAATTGCCGCTGCCCCACAATCGTGTACGGCAGCGAATAGATCCCGTGCTTTTCATCCAGCGCCAGCTCGCACAAGCGCTCATAGTCCTCCAGCGAGTGTGCAATCGGACCTTCGTCGAGATGGTCCAGCGTCAACTTCATGTTCACGCCCGAATCGGTCCCCGCCGGATGCCGCCACGTCGGGAATCCAGACTCATGATACGCGTAGAGCTCGGGATGCGCCAGCTTTGAGGCGTTCTGCGTAGTCCACGCGCCGATGCGTTTCGCGTGCCGGGTAAAAAAATCTTCGCGATAGAAAGTGTAGTAACGCGCCAGTGCGGCACGAAACCCCCACGTCGGATCATGCCGATACAGCGTCACGCGAAACGGAGTCCGACCAGGTATCGCCGCGGCCGCCGAAATCCCAATCCGCAGCGTGATGAATGTTCCCGTGGCGTCGAGGCCGGTGACGAATCTCGTCGGATGCGTCGGCGGCACGGCCAGCGTCAGTCCCACTCCGGTCGATCGATTGCTGGTCGGCGCCAGCGGATACCAGGCATTGTCCTCGCTGTTCGATTCGTCGATTTCCGCCTCGTGGTCGGCCGGTTTGGCCGGCATCGCTTTTTTCTTTTTCGAGCCCTTCGGCCGGACCGGCGCGGCCGCGCCATCGAGCAGGCCGGTGTCGGCGACAAAACCGTCGCCGACCGCGGGTAGCGAAATCTTCAAATCAACGCAGCGATCGCCGCCGTTTGCGTCCGCGACCTCGCCGTCGATTTGCAGGAAATCTCCGCGGCTCACAATCGTCGCCCTCACGTCCAAGCCGAGAGAATTCGTGCGCGAAACGAGGACGAGACCGCCGCTGGATTCGCTGGTGGTGGAAATCACCGGCGCGAAAGCACTATCGCTGGCCGCATCGCGGATGCGAAAAAGCGCGGATTCCTTCGCCACCGGCACGACGCGTCCATCGAGCTGAATCGCACTCACGCGACCATCGCGCGCGAATTCGATCATCAGGCCGTCGTTGGTGCGGATCGAAGCGCGCTCCTCCGCAGCCGCGAGGCAGGTGATGAGCAATAAAGCGCCAGCGATTATCCGGAACCGCGACGGCCCCCGGTCGCTCCGGGAAGTTGCGACCGAAGGCGGTCGCGATCCCCGGAAGAAGCGGTGAAGATCTCTCATTTGGCCTTCCCGTCCGCCTTCTTCGTCGCGCGTTTCTTCTGATTTTCGTTAGGCGTGACGATGTTGGGCGGCGCGTCCTTCAACTCGGCGAACGTCAGCGGAAACATTCGATTGGACGTGTGCTCGGCCCGCGCGATCTGGAGCATCTTTTCGACGATGGCTGGCTGTTGCGCGGCGACGTTCGTCGCTTCGCGCGGATCGGTCTTCAGGTTGTAGAGTTCAATTTTCGCTTCGCCGGCCTGCGCGAGGCCGCTGCGCAGTCCTTTCCAGTCGCCCATCCGAATGGCCTGTGAGCCGTGCTGCACCGCGTATTCCCAATAAAGGAACTCGTGGCGCTTCTGCTCGGTCGCCCGGCCGAGCAAGGTTGGAAGAAACGAAATACCGTCGGTGTTGGCAGGCGCCGCCTGGCCGGCGAGATCGGCCAGCGTCGCGAGGAAATCATAAAAAACGATCGGCAGATCCGAGCGCGTGCCGGCCGTGATGTGTTGTGGCCAGCGTGCGATGAAAGGCACGCGGATGCCGCCTTCGTAGAGCTGCGTCTTCTCGCCGCGAAACGGCGTGGAATGAAAGGTCGAGGCCTTGTGCCCGCCCGCGGTGCACGGTCCGTTGTCGCTCGCGAAGATCACGAGCGTGTTTTCATCCAGGTGGAGTTCCTTCAGCAACGCGAGGAGTTGGCCGATGTCCGCGTCCATCCGGGTGACCATGGCGGCGAACGCTTTTTCCGGTTCCGGCCACGGCTTGTTTTCGTATGGCGCCAGCGACGGCGGACGAAGCTCCACGTGCGGAATCGTGAGCGAAAGATACAGGAAGAAGGGCCGGTCCCGCTGGGCGCGCACGAAATCGAGCGACTCCCGCACGAACAGGTCGTGACTGTACGTTTTGCCGTCGAGCGGCAGGCGTTCGTCGTTTCGCCAAAGATGGTCCGGCCAGTAGGAGTGCGCGTCGACGTGCGACGCATAGCCGAGAAACGTGTCGAAGCCCAGTTTCCGCGGCGAGCCCGCGCCGCCAGGCACGCCCATGCCCCATTTGCCAAAACACGCCGTGGCGTAACCCGCCTGCCGCATGATCTTCCCGAACGTCGGCACATCCTGGGGCAACGGCGGATCGCCCACCGTCGTGCGATCCCAGCCGCGCGCGGCGCCCGGATTGTGCCGGATCGGGTTGTGGCCGTTGTGCAGGCCGAGGAAGAGCGCCGCGCGACTCGGGCCGCACACGGCAGCCCCGGCGTACGCATCCGTAAAAAGCAGCCCTTCGCGCGCGAACTGCTCGAGATGCGGGGTCTGGATTTCCTTTTGTCCGTAGGGCGAGATGTCGGAGTATCCAAGATCGTCCGACAGAATGAAAATCACGTTGGGCGGCACGCGTTGCGCCGCGAACGCGGAAAGAGCGACGAGCAGCAATGCGCTCGAAGAAAGCCGGCGGATAATGGAGTTCGTGAGCAGGAGATGCATGGGGTGTTGCGACGCCAACGATGGCCGCCGCGGAAACTATCGAACGGTCGCCTCGCGAAAGGCGATACTGCGATTAGTCGCCAGGGATTGCATCCGGGAGCACCCGGCGTAAAATCGTAACATGGATTCTATACCTTCGATACGCTCTCGCCGTGGCTCTGCCGCTGTTGTCGTGGTTGGGTTGCTTGCCGTTATCGCAGTGATCGCGGCCGTGGTGCTATGGAACAAGGGGAAGGACGCCAGCGCCGCGGTCGCCAAGACCGAGGGCGAACTCGCGCAGGCGCGCAGCGAGACCGCCGATCTCAAGAAGCAACTGGAGGCGGCGCGCGCCGAATCCGCCACGCATCAGAAACAGCTCGATGAGTCCAAATCCGGCCTGGCCCGTCTTCAGGCCGAGGTGACGGAGGCGAGCAACAACGCGACCAAACTCAAAGAGCAACTGGACCAGGCCAAAGCGGCCTCAGCCCGGGCCAAGGAACAGTTCGACAAGGAAACTGCCCGCTCCGCGGCAAAACTGGAAGCGCAGGGCAAGACGGAGGCGCAGGTAACGGAAGCGCAGGCCATGGTGGAGCGACTCAAGAAAGAGCTGGCGGACGCAAAAGCTCGCTCAGCCGGACTGCAAAAGCAGGCCGACTCTACCAATTCCCAGCTCGCCGAACTGCAGGCCAAACTGAGTACCACCGAAGCTCAACTCGCCGCCCTGCAACCCAAAGGTCGGGCTAATCCTCACGGTCACATTCTGCTCTTGGACAAATATCCGGATTCGAAGTGAGCGGCCGACCGGCCCAAACCGCGGGCCGGGTAGGAAGTCGATGGTGGGCGATTTTCGCTCGCGAGCGAGCTTCCTACAGCAAGTCCAACTGCCTCGTTCCGGATAAGAAGCGCCTTCACGCCGCGACGGATTCGATCCGCCGTAATTTCGCGGCGTGATGCCGATCCGCCCGCGCATGGCGATGCGCCGGCTGTCCCGGCGAAGTAATCTCACTCCTTGCGCCAGATCTTCACGTCGTCGACCACGGCGTTTCGCGGCACGGCGAGGCGTAACATCCGTTTCGTGGGATGCGCGATGCCCGGGGATTTGAAATTGCCCACGAGGTGACCGTCGATGGCCACCGACAGTTCGTCCCCGTTCACCTTCACGAGCAGATCGTGCCATTTGCCCACTTCAACCGGGTGCGGCACGGCCTTCTGTTTTCCTTTCAGCGCCTTCTCCTGTTCGTCGTTCAGTTTTTGCTTCGCCTGGCGCGCCGTCTGAATGTCGAGCCGCATACTGCCGGTCTTCAAATCCTGAAACAGCACTTGTTTCGCGCTGACGCGCGCCGCGAAGAGATGCCCCGCATGCACCTCCGTGCATTGAGCATCGGCGAAATCCAAACCGAGGCTGTCGCGCGCGTCCTCCAGCATGAAGCGCATCGCCACGGCCCCATTGGTAAACTCCGCGGGCTGGGTGACGGACACCGGATGATTCGCCTCGGGATGAATGAAAATGTACATCGCGCCATCGCGCAGATCCACCTGCTTGTTTCCCTTTGCGCGGCTCTTGCTATTGGTCGCCCAGCCCTTGCCGGGCTCGTCGGTCTTCTCCTGTGATTCGCTGCGCGAGAAATCATCCTGGAAGATCAGCCGGCCAAGATTCTCGGCCGCGACGAGCGGAGACAAAGTAACAAGCGAAAGTAACAGGTGGAAGGGTTTCATCGTAGTGTGGGGTGCGCCGTCGTGGCGAACCCGGCGGTTGCCGTGTTCGAGATTGCCGAGCGTGGTGGCGCGCATCGTTTCTGCAAGCCACCCGGCAACGCTGGCGACATTTTTAGAACGGGGCGTAAGAGTAGCTACGAGCGCCAAGCGAGTGGGACCGGCGTCCACTCGCTGGCGCTCTTAGCTACCGCCTGACATCAACTGATCCGTTATCAGGCGAGCCACTTGGTGCGCTGCGGCAGCCGAACCCAGCGCGCGGCATCGGCGCAGTTTTTTGCCACAAGGTTCGCGCTGTCCCATTCGATGGGCTGCCCGACGCGCATTGCCACCATGCCGGTCATCGCGAACTCCGCCGCGCGTGCGGCGACCTCGAATGGCTGGAAGGTCGGCGCACCGCCTTTGCACGCGTCCAAAAACTCCTTCATGTGATCCTGTTCGGGACAGCGCGCGTAAACAACCGGCAACGACTTCGCGGCCTCGTGATCGAGTACGCCGCGGCATTTCGGATTATTATCGCTCTTGAGCCGCATGACACCGCCGCGGCCCCACGCGTCGGAAAGCAGGATGCCTTTTTCGCCGACAAAGAGGACGCCGTTGGTGGGCACCTTGCCGTAAGTCGCGCGGATGTCCGCGGTCACTTCAGCCGGCGGACCGGCATTCGGACCGTCGATCCACCAGACGGTCACGGCCGAATATTTACCGCGTGCCGCAAAATCCCACTGGAATTTGTTTTCCGACGGATAGCTGTCCTTCGCCCGCTCGGACGATTCCACCGCGATGCGGGTCGGCGGCCCGAGTTCGAGCGCGCGCATTGGCAGGTTGTGCGCGTGCGCCCCCATATCGGCGAGGTGGCCGTCACCGTAATCGAGCCAGCGCCCCCACGATAGGCAGCCGCCCACGTAGTAATTCTTGAAGGCGTGGACGGGCGCGGGTCCGCACCATGCGTCCCAGTTCAGCCCGCTCGGAATCTTGTCCGGCACGGTGGCGAGCGCCTCGCTCGGCGCGAAGGTCCGATCCATCCAGCAATACACCTGACGCACCTGCCCGAGCAGTCCCGCCTGGATGACTTCCATGCTGCGGCGAAACGTGTCCGTTGCCCCACCCTGCGTGCCGATTTGCGTGACTTCCTTGCGGCCACGCATGAAGACCGCGATGTCGCGCGCCTCCGCCACACTGTGCGCGAGCGGCTTCTCGCAGAAAACGTGCTTTCCCGCCTGCAGGGCCGCCTTGCTGATCGGCATATGCCAGCGCTGGCCGGTCGCGATCAGGACCGCGTCGAGTGACTTTTCGCGTTCGAGCAAGCGGCGAAAATCGTCGTACACGGTCGCCTTCGCCACCGCGTCCTTGATTGACGGCGGCAGCTTGCCCGCCTTCTTGCCGCCCGTCTGGTCGCGGCGATCACGCGGATTCGGCCGCCCCGCCTTCATCGCCGCAATCGCGTCCGCGTCGACGTCGCACATGGCGACGATGTTGTCGCCCTGCGCAATGATGGCGGGAAGATCCTGCGCGGAACGATTGCCGCAGCCGATGACGGCGATGTTCAGCTTGTTGTTCGCCGAGTTCGCACCGAATGCGCGCGACGATAGGATTTGCGGAAAGGCGACCACGGAGGCGCCTGCAAGGCCGGATTTGAGGAACGTGCGGCGCGAGAGGGTATTTTTTGTGCTCATACAGGGGTGCCGCAACGGCGCGGCGCGAAGCCGTACGCTAGGTGCACGGCGCACAGCGCGGCAAGGCTGGATACGCCGCATTTTTTGCCGGCGTCGCGCGCTACTACGGCGCCAGCGTTTTGGAGAGATTCTCCGCCAGAAAAAGCCCGGACTTGCCGCCGCTCACGACATCCATGTCACCGTCGCCATCGATATCGACCACCGCCATCTGCAGGCCTCCACCCGCCTTGCTCCCATAATCGATGGTGTGTCGCGACCAAACCACCTCTCCGTTACTGTCGGCGCGAAACGCATACCAATAGAGACCCAATGGATCATTGTCACCGGGAGCTGGCACATTGCGGGACTGGAAACGCTTGCCGGTGACAAGGTCCCGCCGGCCGTCGCCATTGAGGTCGGCCAGAACCGATGCGTGGAGATGCGACCACGAGTGATCGATGACGTGCTGCCTCCATGTGCCATCCGCTCGTTGTTCGAACCAGCAAAGGCCGTAACTGTGCGCGCTCGTCGTCAGCACATCGTTGCGACCGTCCCCGTTGAGATCGAGGACATGCATGAAACCCCATTCGGCGGTGCGCGGCGCGGGAGAGCTGCCAGTGGGCGGAATCGCGAGCTTTGGCGGCTCGGTCAACGAGGGCGGCCCCGCGGGATTCGGCGCGGGAATCGCGCGTTGCGCCCAGTCGGTCGCGTGAAAGGTCCACGGCCCGGCCGCGCGTGGATTGGCCGGCGCTTCGAGCCAGCCCTGCGGAGTCAGAATGTCATTTCGGCCGTCACCGTTGATATCGCCGACGCCGATGCCATGGCCGTAACTCTGCGTGCTGACGGGATGGGAAATCCATTTGCCGTCGCGAAACTCGTACCACGTCAGGGGCGCGCGAGCCGCGGAGGTGAATTGCGGCAGCAACTCCCGAGCTTTCCCGTCGTTGTCGAGATCCACCAGAAAGGCGAATTCCGTCGGGCCAATGGCATCGATGAGATTCTCCGTCCAAGCGCCGCCACTACGCCCGGGATTCTTCATCCAGACAATCCGACGGGCGAAATAACCAATCTGGATGACATCCAGCCAGCCGTCACCATCCACATCGAGCGGAAGATCGCTGAAATCGTCAACGTAACCATTGCTGACCGGGATGGTGCGAATCGGATGCTTCGTCCACTGGGGCGCCTCGAACCAGTTCGCGCCGGAAACGATGTCGAGCTTTCCGTCGTTGTTGAAATCGGCCACGGCGGCGCTCTCGGTCGCGCCACCATCGATCAGCGTCAACTTGAACCGCGGCGCGAGCGAGGCCGGCTGACCAAACGCCGTCGCGACCGCGACGAGCGCCAGCCAGCCCGCCGCCACGATGTTCATGCGGCGTGGCCTGGAACGATTCGGAAGAGATTGGCAACTCACCGGTGCACCTCACGTCCCAAGGACGAGGATGTGTTATTGCGCTGGAATGCTCGGACCCTTCATTTCCGCCCGCAGCACCTCGATGGCCTTTTCGATTTGTCGATCGTGCCCGGCGAGAAAATCCTCCGGGGTGTTGTCGACCCAGACGTCGGGTTGGACGCCGTAGTTCTCGAGATTCTCCCCTGCCGCGGTGAAGACGCCCGAGCCCGGCGTGCGGATCGACGAGCCATCCATCAACCGATACGAACCAGTGCCTATGACGGCGCCCATGGTCGGCACGCCGACGAGTTTGCCGAGGCCGAGTTTTCGAAAGCCATCGGGAAACATCTCCGCGTCACTCGCCGACCGTTCGTTTTGCAGCACGCACATCGGACCGAAAAACGCCTGCACGGGACGCGGCACCTCGACCGAGTCGCGGCCGCGCCAGGATTGGTATTTCACGCGCTGGTTCAAAATCGCCAGCAACTCCTGATCGATGCCGCCACCGCCATTGAAACGCTGATCGATGATCAGCGCCTTCCGGCCCAGACGGTCGAGCAGGTCACGTTGAAACTTGCGATAGGAAGCCGAGTCCATCGCGCGGATGTGCAGGTAGCCAATCTCGCCGTCGGACAACTTCTCCACCATCTTCTTCCGGGCATCCACCCAGCGTTCATAGTCGAGATTCGATTGCGCCGTCGCGCTGAGCGGCTCGTAGCTCACGGTCCACGCGCCTTCCGGCTCCGCCGTCGTGTTCACCCGAAATTCGAGCTTCCGGCCGCTCAACAGATTGAAGAACTTCCAATAATTGTCGGCCGTCGTCAGCGGCTTGCCGTTGACCGCGAGAATGAAATTACCGGGCGCGATTCTTATATAGTCATGATCTGCCGGTCCCCTTTTATAGACATGTCCCACTTTGAAAAAGCCGGACTCGTCCGCTTCCAAATCGAAACCGGGATAACGCGTCACGAGTTTCTCGGCCGATCCGCTGCGGTTGCTGTCGCCGCCCGATACGCCCGTGTGTGAGGCGTTCAACTCCCCGATCATCTGCGTAATCACGCTGTGCAACTCGTCAGAATCGGCGATATGGGCGAGCAGCGGTTCGTACTTGCGCCGCGCCGCTTCCCAGTCGACGCCGTGCATCTTCGCGTCGTAAAAACGATACTTCATCACCCGCCACGCTTCTTCGAAGACCTGGCGGCGCGCGGCCACATCATCCATTTCCATGCGCAGCGTAAACGTCACGCGGCGCGAGGTGGACGATGAAGTGAAAGTCGGGGCGCTGGACGTGGTCCGCGTGCTGCCCAAGGCGGAGAAAATTGAACTCAATCCGCTAGACGAAGTGTCCGCCGCCGGCGTCACCGTCGCGGAGTAGAGCCCGTTTCGCTGGATGTAATACAGGTTGCGTCCATCCTTCGTCCATTGGGGATCGATGATGCCGGAGGAAGAATTGCTGCGCGACGTATCACCCGGCTCGGTCGAAGCGATGATGATTGGCTGGGAAATGCGCGTGAGCCGCGTGCCATCATCGCCAATCGTGTAGAGCGACGGGCTGCTGGCGGAGGCGTCGCCGCTGCCGTCATCGGCCCCGCTGGCGACAAAGGCGTAGGTCTTGCTGTCGGGCGCAGGAACCACGGCGGTCACCGAGCCCGCGACGCTCGTAAGTTTCTTGATCCGGCGCTCCAGGCCGTCCCACTCGATCTTCACGCGTATTCCCGAAGTTGCGACAACGGCGGGCCGCGGCGTCGACGTGGCCGCGGCGGTGGTTCCGGTCGCGGCGGGCGCGGCCGACTTGCCAGTCGATGAACCACCCGTGGTCGATCCCGTGCGGACCGGCGGACGAACGCTCAGCGTCGAAGGCAGAATGGCGCGCGCGGCCGCCTGCGCCTGTTCCTCCGAATCCACGTCGCGATCGTCCGGATTTTTTTCGATATGGGTCAGCGCCACACTATAAAGTTGCGACGTGGTGCGGTTGAGCGAAGCCATGCCGGGAGCGCCCACGCCGCCGAGCACCAAAAGTTTCCGGCCATCGGGCGTCCACTTGGCGCCACTCGACATCAGGAAATCCTCGCCCTCGACTTTCCGCTCTTCGCCGCCGCTCAGCAACTTCAGGTAAACGTGCGGCCGCAAGAGCGAGTCCGGCTTCGTATAGGACACCCACTTGCCGTCGGGCGAAAATTGCGGCGTGCCAATCGGTCCGATCGTGCTGGAGGCAATCTCCTCGCTTTCACCGTCGGCAATCGTCACGCGACGCAAGATGCGATCGGAGCCCGTCCAGAGCATGGACTTCGAGTCCGGCGCCCACGTGATCGGAGCCTTGTCGCAGTCGACATCGGTGAGCTGCTTGAGATTCCCGCCGCGTTCGTCCGCGATCCAAATCTCCTCGCGGCCGGTTCGGTCCGAGATGAAGGCGATGAATTTGCCGTCCGGCGACCAGCGGGGAGCTTGCTCGCGCCAGAAGGTTTCCGTCACGCGTTGCACTTCGCCACGCGACGTCGCGATCGAGAAGATTTCACCGCGCGTGGAGATCGCCGCACGTTTGCCCGAGGGAGATACGCTGACGCCGTCCGCCTCGCTGGAAATGGTACGCAGCTGCACGTCGTTTTCCTTCGTGTCGCTCGTCAGGTTGAGGCGGATTTCGGTGCTCCTGCCGCTGCCCACGTCGAGTTTCCACAGGCCAAAGCTCTCTTCATACACGATGGTCTTTCGATCCGCCGAAATCGACGGGAAGGCCAGGTTGCCGCTGGTGTGGCGGGTGACCTGCACGAGTTTCCCGCTTCGCTCATTGATTTTCCAAATATTATTCACGCTCTTCATCACCTCGGGGCCGCCGAACTTGACGTTCTTTTCGGCGTCGCCCGGCAGCCGGTCCGCGACGACGTAGATGTCTCCCGTCGCGCCAAACATCGGCCAGAAATAATTTCCCTTGTAGTCCGGATCGGCGACCCGCCGGTACGTGCTGCTTCCAACTGCCATGACCCAAAGATCGGCGGCGAATGCGCCGCGGTAATGCTGGTGCGACCAGGAGATCGGGTGTCGCGTGAACGCCAGCATCGAGGCATCCACGGAATAACTGGCGGCGGTTCCCCAATCAGTCGGCAGGGCCTTTTCCATGCCACCGTCCACTGAAATGGAAAACAGCGTGGCTACGCCCGGAAACACGCCATTGTTGCGCGACGAGCTGAACAGGATATTTCGGCCGTCCGGCGACCAACCCACTACCGTATCGTCCGCCGTGTGAAACGTCAGCTGGCGCGGTTTGCCGCCCGATGCCGCCACGACGAAGACATCGTAGTTCCCGTCGCGATTCGACGAGAAGGCGATGCGCGCACCATCGGGCGAGAAGCGGGGAAAAATATCGCGCGCCTTGTGATCGGTCAGCCGGCGCACGTCCGAGCCGTTCTCGTTCGCGGTCCAGATGTCGCCGATGTAACTGAAAGCCACCCGGCCCTTGTGGTAGGTCGGATGGCGGAGCAATCGAGCCTGCCCCTGGGCGAGCGAGGGACCGGCTGTTTCGGCGGCGAACAGGGACGCGCTGGACAAAGCCAGAACCGTCCAGAGGACACGATTCTTCATGATGCTGGTGGATGGGGACTGGATTAGGGGTAACCCGGGGACCCCCGCCATCCTCTACAGGGGAGCCGCCGTCGCAATCGCATTCCGTGCAGCGCCCATTATGGTGCGATGACGGCGCAGATCGTTCGCTCAGAAGACAACGGCATTCGTCAATGCAAACTCAGGGACGACGGCCGCCACGGCGGTTCCAACGTCGCCGCTTTTTGCGCAAAGGCCGCCGTGGCGATTCGATATAAACGGTCATCGCGCAGTCGGCTCAACCAACGCGCGCATTCATCGGCATTGCTCGCCGTCCACTCACCGACCAGCCGCGCGAGTGCCGACGCCTGCAAGGTCGGGTCCGAAAATTTTTCCACCCATGCCGCCGCGGCCTCCGGCTGCTGCCGTCCCCACGCCTGCGCCACCGAAAGGATGGCCTCTTCCCGTAAGTCCGCGCCCAGCCCCTCGACGAGGCGCACGGCAACGGTCCCTGCTTTTCCGGCCCACGTGGAAAGACTCGCCGAAACCAGTTGGTCGCGTGCCGCCCCGGCCGGAATTGTTTCGAGCCACGCCGCAGCCTCGGTCGGGTTCTTCGTGGCCCATTGGGCAAATGCCAGTCGGACCAACTCATCGCGCTGCTCATCCGCGCGAAGTTCGCTGCTCAACCGCAGGGCCTGCGGAGGATCCAGCCGCGCGAGTTCAAATGCGATCGCGAGCGCGACCCTTTGGCGCTCCTCCCCTGCGAGCGACGTTCGCAGCCATGCGATCGCCGCCGGCCCGTCGTCACGGCTCCAAAAAACCGCCACTGCCTGCAATAACGCCGCGCGGGCAATCGGCTCGCGACATTGCGCTGCCCACGCCGCCGCCGCCGGCGCATCCGCCTGCATCCAGCGGCGGAACAAGGTCCGCCCGTACGTCGATGCCCAATCGCCCGGCAACAGCGAATGGAGCAGCTCCGGAATATCAGCGAGTGGTACAACTTCGGCCGATACTTCGAGCCGCCCCGCGCGCTCGTTTTCGTCCGCCTGCGTCGGTCCCTTCCGCTCAAGCGCCGGAGCTGCACCTGGAATCTCCGAAGTTTGGATACGTGCGATGTCTGGGGACGCGGAGAGCGCGCCCGGCGCGGTACGCTCGCCGCCCTCCGGTAAGCAACGACTGCGCGGAGCCACCGCCACCCCAAGTGCCAGGATGACAAGGGCCCCGCTCAGCCAGTAGATGTGTCCTCGCGGCATGACCGCTCAGGTCCCGGGCCGCGCGATCTCGACGATGAGAACGTGGTCGCGGACGTTGGCCTGAATTGCCGTGCGATTGGTCCAGGTGTTCACCGCGGCCGTTCCCGTGAGCGGCAGATACGTTTTCACGCTCGGCGCCGTAAAGCCCCAGCTCAGATTGATGAGTTGGGTTTGATCCGTGTCGGTGCTGAGGTCGTCCCGCCAGAGCAACACGTAAAAGTGTCCGTTATCCTTTTCCAGCACCAGGCTGTTGATCCCAGTCGCCCCGCCGAAGGACAACGTCACCGAGTGCGTGCCGTACGCCGAACCACTGGGGTTGTCGAGGAGCACCATCAGGTTTTTCAACGAGGTGTATGCCGGGCGCTGATTGCCGCTCCCGTCGAGCAGCCCATAGTTACCCGAAGCGCAATCGAGCAGCTCGAAGATGAATATCTTCGGCACGCCGCGCTTGTAGAATTCCGAGATGAGCCGGGGAATATATTTCGCCGCCACCGTCGGCGTGACGCCGCTGCCTTCCTCGCCGCCTGTCGCGACCGGCTCCCCCGTTTCCGTCACCCAGGTGCTGGGTTTGAGCGACTGTTGATCCGCGATGGCTGCGTCCATCGATTCCTGAAACGCCGTGAAGGTGTACGCGCCGGTCTTGTTGATCCCGCGCGTCGTCGTCGGTTTCAGGGTGTTGAGATGATAGTAATGCAGGTTGCCTACGCTGCTGTTAGCGCCCACGCCGGCGGTTTTCATCTGGTCATACGCCCAGCTGTCGCGCTTCCACACGGTCGGACACAACAGCGGACCATTCGGATAGCCATTGCCACGGAGGTAGTTTTTGAACTCGAGCTGGTAGGCCGAGAGTTTCGTCAGCCACGCGTCGTCGTGGTCTTGATAGTAGTGCTTCGACCATTCGTTGGGGCCTTCAAACGCCAGGACGGCGCCGGTCCCCAGCGCGGACGCGATGCTATTGTGCATGGCGGTAAATCCCTGCTCGGCGTCGCCGAACACGAAATCGAAATTGATGCCATAAGGCGCCGCATGCAGTTCGTTCACGCGCCCGAGCTTGTCCGCATCGGAGGCAAGGTCCTGCGCACCGCAGCGCACGTATTTTATCTTGGCGCCACTGAGCGCGTTTTTCACCGCCGTCCAGTTGTTGTGATAGGCAGTCGCACCCAAGTCCATGCGCACACCCACGGCATGGGTGAAATCATAGGTGCGGCCAGCCGTGAAGGTGCCGTCCTGGGCACCGACCGTGATGGCGGACGCTAGCGCGCCGACTACGAATACCGCCACGCCCCACCCGCGCAGAGCGCGAGCTTCAAGGGCGGACGGTTGAGACACAGGGTTTCCAGCAGTACGAGCATACATGGGGATGGTGGGTTGATGACGTGAGTTTCAAAACGGTGCTGGAGAACCGTCCGAAACCAAAAGGGCCGTAACTCAAAAACTGAATGCATTCGTGAGAATGAAGAGCCGGGGCTGCTGCGCGGTGTAGATGGCGCCGGTGCCATCGGTCAGCGCGCGCTGTACAAGCGGGTCGTCGCGATTCAGCGCATTGCGGACGTTCAGCTGCACGCGCCAGCCGACCTTGTTCTGCAAAATCTTGCGGCCATAACCGAGGAACACGTCGAAACTCATCAGCGCCCCACCCTGAATCGGCTGGGTGAGATCGTTGATCTCGATCGTGCCGGCATTCACGCCAGGAACGGCAAATTCGTTGTCCGTGATCGTCTTGGTGCGGAAGCCCACCGCCGCCGGGCTGCGCCACACATAGGTCGAGCCGGCGAATGCGCCTTTCAGCCAGCCTTGGCTGAAGCCGTAACGCGTGGTGGCGGTCGCGCGATATTTGCGGCCGAGCGGATTCACGAGTCCTTCCGACTGCCGGATATAATTCCACGACTGCATCGCGACCGGCAGCAACTGGCCGATCGTGATCGCAGGCGTCGCCGGGATCGGCGTGCTGAGGTAGCGCGCCCAAATCGGCAGCCGCTCCTTGATGAACGCGAAGTGCTGGGTGCCGATATTCGACTCGCTCGATTCGTTGCGCGCGACACCGACGGAAACCCGCCAGTTCGACGTGGGGTTTCCCACGATGGTGGCCTCGTAGCCCTTCGCCACCTGGTCGGAGAGCAGTTCGAACAATTCCTGGAACGTCGCTCCCGCATTGGCCCCCGTCGGCAACTGCCGGGCGAGTTGATCTTCATAGAACGCGAAGCGCTCGCTCAGGGGCGCACCGGCCAGCCGCGCTGCGTTTTCGATGTTGGCGAGGTCGTTGCGGATGATGTTGCCCTTTCCGCCCACCGTCGGAGTCGGCCGGGCCGATCGTTGCGACGAGAGATTGCCGATGCTGGTGTTCTCGTAGCGCGCGAAACGGAAGCTCAACCGGTTGTCCAGCCGCAGCGTGATGCCGTATTCGGTGCCCTTGCCCGAACCGAAAGTGGCGAGCGTTCCGTCCAAATTGCGGCGCACAATGGGCGCCACCTGCTCGGAGTTGGAGTTGGCATAGGACAACGACAGCCAGCGCAGCGGATGCAGCACCACTCCATGCAGGCGCGTCACCGGTTTCTGGACACGAATGCTCGTCCACGGGACGTCGCCACCCGTCAGCGCGTTGAAATCCCAGTTGGGCTGGAGCGTGGGCGCGTTCTGCACATCGACCGAATCGCGCCGCTGACCGAATGAGTACACCAGTCGGTTGCTGAGCAGGAAACTCTGCAGGGCGAACGAACGCGAATCGACGACGCTGCGCGCGGTCTCCGGGGCGTTGGGCGGCGTCGACGGATCCCATGCGCCGAGAACGACCGGTTTGCCGTTCAAATCGTTTCCGCCGGGCAACGTGACCAAACCATCGGCGAGCGGATTGAAGGGCAGGTAAACCGTCTGATGCTGCGGATCGATATAGTAACGGGTATTGATCACGCGCGTCGCCGCGGCTGCAGCCGTAAAGGCATTGTCACTCACCACGCCCCAGTCGGACCGCTCGTAAATCGTCTGCGTGTCGAGGCGATCGAAGAGGAGCGCGGCGCGGTGTCGGCCCAGCCATTTGACCCAGCCGGGCCGCCGTTCGAAATCAAGTTCGTAGGAAAGCGAGACGCGGCGCTGTTCCTTGAAGCCATAATTCTTTACGTTGATCGGCACGCTCTCCTCGAAAAACGTGCGGCCGAAGTACGGATTCGGCGTTACGCGATCGTTGAGGAAGCGGTTCGCGTCGACGTCGAGCTCCGCGACCGCATTGTTGAAAAGGTCGACGTTCCGGTGGCGGAACTTCTCCTGGTTGAATCCAGCCTCCAGATATAAATTCTCCAGCGGGTTGAGTTCGACGATCGCACCACGAATCCAGGCGTTCACCTTGGTCTGGTTGGCGTTGCCCGAAAAATTCCGGTTAAAGGGATACAGGTTCTGGTCGAGAATGCTCCGTTCGAAATTATTCGGCGCGGGCGTAGCGGTGTCGAAACCCTGGGTGACGACCGTGTTGCCACCCCGATCCGTGGGCAGCACGCCGCCGCTGGCATCGAGCACATAAAAGGGATTGTTCACGTTGCGGCGAATGAACGGCGCGGGGACGGCCGGAAAGGCCGCCGTGCCGCCGTTGTCGAACGCGGGACTGCCAGCGTTGATCCATGGGGTCACGTGGTCCTGCACCAAGGTGTTGCGCGCCGGATGCGAATAGATCGACGCCGATTCGTGGTAAGCACGGATCGAAAGCATCTTGAACGGGGCAAACGTCACGCTCCCGTACACGCGGTCCTGGTTGGTGAACGACGGGGCACGCCAGTCGTGGTCGCGATCGCGCAAGCCATTGAGCCGAAGCGCGAGTCGCTGTTTGATGATCGGCGCGTTGAGATCGAAGGCCACGCGGTTGCTGCCGTTATCGTCGATCCGATAATCGAAGCCGTACGACTGCCGGTGCAGGCGGGCGCGTTTGAAGGTCGTGTCAATCGTGCCGGCGGGGCTCGAATTACCGAAGAGAATCGAGTTCGGTCCGCTGGAAAAAGTGAAGCGCTCGGTGTTGTAGGAATCGATTGCGACGAAGGTGTCGAAGAAATCGTGCGCGCGATTCGAAGCCCCCAGGCCACGCGTGCGTCCGCCGCCGGTGAAGGGCCGGCTGGTCGCGGAAATGCCCGCATTGCCCGGCGCCGACACCTCGATGATCTCGTCGTCGTTCTCCGAATTGAGCGAATAACGCATCGCATCGTTCAGGTTCGTCACCGCCAGGTCTTCGAGGAATTCCGGCGTCATGACATTCACCTGGGTGGCGATGTCCTTGAGCGAGGTCTTCAGCCGGCTGCCCGCGAGCGTGTCGTTGGCTTCGTATCCGACGTCTTTGGACGTGGTGACGACAAACGGGCTGAGTTCCACGGCATCTTCACTGGCTCCTGGCTTTGTCGGGCGGTCGCTCTGCAGGGGTTGCGCCGCCCTTTCGGCGTTTGGGCGGGTGGTCTCCCGCGTGACGGTGAACGCGCCGCCCTTCTCGTCATAGGTCGCCACCAGCCCCGTCCCGGCGAGCAGCCGATCCAGCGCTTCGCGTACGGTGAGCTCGCCGTTCACAGCGTTGGTCCGCACGCCGCGCACGGTCGTAGCGCCCACCACCATGCTCTGGCCAGCCTGCTCGGAAAAGAGTTTCAATGCCTTCTCGGCCGAATCGGACGGCAGATTGAAGACCCGTTTGGCCCCATCGTCAGCCGCGAACGCTGCCCCCAGGCACAGGGCGCAGGCGACGGAAAGGCGAAGCAGCCGGAAGCTGCGAAGCAGGGAGACGGTGAAATCAAAAGGGGATGCCATATGAACAAAAATTGCTCCGCTGCGGGGAGTGGGTCGATAGCGGATCAGTACCGGAGACTCACGGCGCCGCTAAGATGCTTACCGCTTACGTCGCTTTTTCTTTCCGTAATGTGGCCGCCCCCACCCAGCGAAACCGCAACTCAATCTGCCGCTAATTCCGTGAAAGCGTGACTTCGTCCCCGGATCGTTCGGCGCGCAGTGCCAGGGCCGTTTCGATCAAGCGCACGAAAGTCTCCGCATCGTCCGCCCAGAAAACTCCCGACACTTCCAGTTGTGCAGTCGCGGAGTCCGCAGTTCGCAGTTGCAACCGGTTTTGTCGATTGAAGAGCCGGAGGACTTCGCTCAGCGGCGTCTCGGTGAATTCGATGCGCTTGCTGCGCCACGCCAGCGAATCGCGGATGTCGGCCGCGGTCACCGGCACGGAGTCGGCGGGCGTCGCCGCCGGTGCAGTCGAGAGCGGAATCGTAATCCGTCGTCCCGCATCAACCAGGGCCGGCGGTGCTGGCTTCCGCTCCCCTGCGGTCGGCGGTGGCACGGGGCCCTTTTTTTCCACGGCCACACAGCCTTCGGTCACAAGCACATCGACCGTGGCCGCGGCATGACGGACCGAAAAAGCCGTGCCGACCGCGCGCACCGAGACCGCACCAGCCGAGACCACGAACGGACGCGAAGGATCCTTGGTCACGCTGAAAAGCGCTTCGCCCCGCAGCAGTCGAATCCCCCGCTCGCCGGGCGTGAAGTTCACCTCGTAATATCCGCCGGCGTTCACCTCGACGGTCGAGCCATCCGGCAGCGTCTGCCGATCGGGCCGCACCGCGACCGATGACGGCATTTCATCAAGACCGTTGTGGCGCGGCAGCCTGGCGAACAAGAAACCCGCCACTACGGCGATCCCGGCAACGGCGATCGCGGTCGATCGACGGCGCGACCGCACACGGCGGCGCTGCGCGAGACGTTGCAACGCCAGGTCGGCAATCCCGCGCTCATGTGGCTGGCGCAACTCCTGCCACGTCCGCGCGAAATCCTCCAGCGCCACGCCGTGACGAGGATCGGCGGTCAGCCACACTTCGAAGTCGCGTTGCTCCGCACGCGTCAATCCGTCACGCCGGCGCAGGAACCAGTTCCCCGCTGTTTCGGCGATCGATCGCGGCATGCTCTCGCTTCGCTTCATCGTTTTCCCTCCCCGCATTCGTTCATGAAATCGCGGCAGCGATGCACGCCTCGCACCAACTGCACGCGTACCGTCGATTCCGCGAGACCCAGCTGCTGCGCAATCGCGGCGGTGGAGTGTCCTCCCAGCAAACTCAATTGCATCACTTCGCGGCATCGCGCCGGCAGCCGGTCGATGGCCGCCACCACAAGCTCGAGCCGCTGCCGGGAATACGCGGCTTCCGCGGCATCGTCACCCTCCACCGCGAGGAGCGCCGGCGGCAATTCGCTCACCGGAATATCCGAATAAATCCGCTCCCGCCGAAACAAGGTGAGCGCGGTGTTGCGCGCCACCGAGAAGAAATAAGCGCGGGCCGACTCGATCTTTTCGGCGGCGCGTAGTTTCAGCAGCTTGAGATACGATTCCTGAACGATGTCGTCCGCATCGACCGATGGAAACCTCGCTTGGATGTAACCGCGAACCTCTCCTTCATGCGGTCCGAAATTATCCACGACCCAGTTTTGCGGCATCGGCGCAACGGCGGTGATCTCAGGTGGCAGCGGGGCACTCACGAAACGGCGGAGAACTCTCACCGTGCGAAGACTCGCCCTATTCGCGAGTTAAATGCAGCGTCAGAAAATTTTTCCCAAAAATCGCTCCATTCGGGTAAGCGGCGAGCGTATTTCGTAAGTCTATGGCGCCCGTTTGTCGCGCCTGCATCTTACCGTGCTGGGGCTCTAACGCGGGCATCACCCCATCGTTTCCGCCCTCGGAGTCACTTAAGGTCGCCGCCATGCCAGTCTTCATTTGCCGACTCACCGCGCTCCTTGGGCTGCTGGGCATGGCGCCGCCCGTCTTTGCGGCCGCTCCGGCAATTACCAGCGCGTCGACGCTGGATCTTTATTACAACGTCGAGAATCCCAGCGACCTCCAGTTTGCGTTCCGCGTCGTCGCCACGGGCGAGGCCGTGAGTTTCGCAGCCAACGGTCTGCCGCCCAACGCCACGTTCGATCGCTCCACGGGTTGGATCACCGGCAGCCGAAATTTCCCCGGTAGATACGCGGTCGCCGTCCGCGCCACCAATGCAGAGGGCTCGGCCGAGACGACATTGCATCTGGCGATCCATCCCACCGCCATCAGCGTACGCTCGTCGCCGGGAGTCTTTGAACCCGGCCAAAACATCCGCGTAACGGTGAGCTACAACGCTGCCGTCGTCGTCGCGGGGACTCCGCAGCTCACCCTTGCCATTGGACCTACCGACGCGCCGGTTTTCAGAGCGGCGAGCTACGTCTCCGGCAGCGGCACTCAGGAATTGGTATTTCAATATTCGATCGCCGCAGGCGATGACGATCCGGATGGCGTGCAACTTTTGCCAGCCGCACCGAGCGGTGGAACGATCAGCGATGTCACGGGCCTGTCGGTGTCGCCGTACCTGCCCGTGCGATATTTCACGTCCGGCATTACCATCGCGGTCGCGGACACGACATCCAATACAGTGGTTTCGAATGCGATGATGCCCGCACCGACGACCGGTCAGTTGAGGAATGTTTCCTCGCGCATGCGAGTCGTCGAAGGCGACGTCAACCGCGCTCTGATTGCCGGCTTTGTCGTTTCAGGTCCGAAGGCGAAACGCGTACTGTTGCGCGGGATTGGCCCCGCCTTGCGTGGCTTCGGCGTGGATGGCACGCTGCCTGATCCGCGGCTCGAGCTGTATTCGAGCGCAGGAAAACTCGTCACGGACAACGACAATTGGGCCGGCAGCGAAACCTCTACCGTCGCCGCGGCTGTCGGCGCCTTTTCCCTTTCCCCTGGCGCTCGTGATTCGGCCGTGACGGTCACGTTGCCACCTGGTGCGTACACCCTCGTCGTTTCGCCCAACGGCGGCGAAGGCGTGGCGCTGGCGGAAATTTACGATGCGGACGCCATCACTGCGAGTGGCTCCTCGTCGATCAGCAACCTCTCGACTCGCGGACGCATTGACGCCGGAGGCAGTCCGCTCATCGCGGGATTTTCCGTGCACGGCCCGGGCGCTCGACGAATGCTGGTTCGAGGCATCGGTCCGACCCTGGCTGCATTTGGCGTCAACGGAGCGCTCGGCGACCCGAAATTGGCGATCTATCGCGACGGCCAGTTGATCGCGGAGAACGACAACTGGACGAGCGCAGCGGCGGAAAACAGCGCGGCGGCTACGGCCAGCGGCGCGTTCGCGCTGGGTGCCGAAAGCAAAGATGCCGCGATTGTCCTGACGCTCGAACCTGGCAGCTACAGCGCCGTCGTCAGTGGCGCGACCGAAACGTCTGGCACCGGCCTGGTGGAAGTTTACGAGCTGACCTCGAAGAACTGAGTTTTAGAGCGTTTCAGAACAGTCGTAGCCGTGATTCAAGTCGTGGCTAAGCGCCAGCTCCTCGACAGGCTTATAGCCCTTAGACGTCGAACGGGCGAGTGGTGATCCCCTTCCGCTCGCTGGCGCTCGCGGCTACAGTTTTTGCGCAGTTGGCCGGCGCCATTGCACCACCGCTCAGGTCAGCAGGTCCTTCACGACCGAGCCGTGGATGTCAGTCAGGCGAAAATTGCGGCCTTGGAATTTATAGGTCAGCCGCTCGTGATTGACGCCGAGCTGATTCAACAACGTGGCATGGAGATCATGAACGCTCACGGGATTTTCCGCGATGTTGTAGCCAAAATCATCGGTCGCTCCGTAAGTGAAGCCGGGTTTGAAACCGCCGCCCGCGACCCACATCGTGAAGCAGCGCGGATGGTGATCGCGGCCGTAGTTGTTCGCGCCGAGGTCGCCCTGACAATACACGGTTCGCCCAAACTCGCCGCCCCACACGACCAGCGTATCATCGAGCAGGCCGCGTTGCTTGAGGTCGGTGATGAGGGCCGCCGTCGGCTGGTCCGTCTCCTTGCAGCGCGTGCGCAACTGGGCGGGCAGTCCGGAGTGTGTGTCCCAACCGCGATGAAAGAGCTGCACGAAACGCACGCCGCGCTCACTCAGCCGGCGCGCGATGAGTGCATTGTAAGCATACGTGCCCGGCTTGCGGGCGTCCTCGCCGTAGAGCTCGAACGTGCTGGCCGGTTCTTTCGAAATGTCCGTGAGATCGGGCACCGAGCTCTGCATCCGATACGCCATTTCGTATTGGGCGATGCGCGTCTCGATTTCCGGATCACCGGTGACATCAAGCCGCATCCGGTTGAGGGTGCCGAGACTGTCGAGCGTCTTGCGACGCAAGTGGTCGCTGAATCCGTCCGGATTGTTCAGATACAGCACGGGGTCCTTGCCGGAACGGAAGCGCACGCCTTGATGCACCGACGGGAGAAACCCTGCGCCCCAGAGCCGATCATACAGTGGCTGATCGCCCTTGCCGGAGAGCATCGCGACAAATGCGGGTAAATTTTCGTTCTCACTGCCGAGTCCGTAGCTCATCCACGCACCGATACTCGGCCGGCCCGCGATCTGAAATCCAGTTTGCAAGAACGTGATGGCGGGATCGTGATTGATCGCCTCGGTGTTCATCGAGCGGATGAAACACAAATCATCCACCACTCCGGCCAGATGCGGCATCACCTCGCTTACCCACGCGCCGCTCCGACCATGTTGCTGGAATTTGAAGATCGAGCGCGCGATCGGAAATGAACTTTGTCCGGCCGTCATGCCGGTGAGCCGCTGACCGTTGAACACGGATGCGGGGGTCTCCTGGCCGTGAATCTTGTCGAGGTGCGGCTTGTAGTCGAAGGTGTCGTGCTGCGGCGGGCCGCCCGACTGGAACAGGTAAATGACGCGTTTCGCCCGCGGCGTTCCCGTGATGATGCCCGGCAATCCCGACGCGGCTCGCGCCACCGCCGGATCGAGCAATGACGCGAGCGCCAGGCTGCCGAGGGCCGCGGTGGCCTTGCCAAGGAACTGCCGGCGCGTGGGGCGAAACGCGGCGTGATAGGAATCATTCAGATCGTTCATGGGGACGGCGATTTCGCAGCGGAGGTGTTATTCGCGAGTGGTGACCTCGTCGAGATTGAGCAGCACATTCGCCAGCGCGGCGGCGGCGGCGAGCTCCACCGGTTGCAGGTTTTTCGCAACGGGAGAATCGCCAACCTTCAAGCTGGCACTGGCGGCTTTCGGCTGGGCTTCGAATTCGCGCCGGTAGTCGGCCAGGGCCGAAACCAACACCCGCAGCTCTTGCGGCGTCGGAGCGCGAGTCGCGACCGTGCGGAAGGCAAAGTTCACCCGCGCTTCGTCGGTGTCACCGCCCTCGGTCAGCATCCGTTCCGCCAGCTTGCGCGAGGCTTCGACGAACGTCGTTTCGTTCATCAACGTCAGCGCCTGCAACGGCGTGTTGGTGTGCTTCGGCTTGACGGAGCAATACTCGCGATCGCCGGCATCCAGCAGTGCCATCGATGGCGGAGCCAGCGTGCGCTTCCAATACGTGTAGAGGCTGCGGCGATACAGATCTTCCCCCTTGCCGAGCGTGTACTTGGCGTTGCTCGCCTCTTCCCACAAACCGGCAGGCTGATACGCAAAAACGGACGGGCCGCCCTGTTGCTCCACCAGCAGGCCGGAGACCAGCAGCGCCTGGTCACGCAGCACATTGCCGGGCAGGTGCACCCGGGGGGCGCGCGCCAGCCACACATTGTCGGGATCCTTCAGCCGATGCTCGGCCGTGATGGCGGAGCTCTGTCGATAGGTCGCGCTCATGACGATGCGCTTCAGCAGCGCAGCGACGTCCCAGCCGCTCGTCATGAATTCCGCCGCCAGCCAGTCGAGCAACTCGGGATGCGTGGGCGGTTCGCCCTGTGAGCCGAAGTCCTCCGATGTCTTGACAAAGCCGCGATCGAAGAAGAGCTGCCAGAAGCGGTTCACTGCGACGCGCGCGGTCAACGGGTGATTGGGACTGACCAGCCAGCGGGCGAACGCGAGCCGATCATTCTTCGCGTCCGAAGGCAGCGGTGGGAATATTGCCGGCACGCCGCGTTGCACGCGTTCTCCGAGTGCATCGTAAACACCGCGGACCCGCACAAAGGACGGCCGGCCTTCCGGCAGATCCCGCATGATCATCGTGGTCGGCAACTGATCGTCATAGGCGACAAGCGCCTTCTCCGCCTGCTGCACGGCCTCGAGGAGTCCACAATGGGTCCCACCCTGTTCGAGGAAGGCAAGACGCAGCAGTTGCCGTTGCGCCGGCGTGCGCTGCCCCTCCGGCAGGCGGGCGATGGCTTCCGGTGACTCCCGCACCGCCAAAAGTTTCGCCTCTTCCACCGAAAGCGTACGCGACGTATAAAAGCGCAACTCGTCGATTTGACCGTGCCAGTTGCCCGCATGCTTGCTGTAGCCGATGCGCATGACGGAGCCTTCCCGCCGGTTTGCCGTATTGCTATTCGTATTACGGATCACGTCGACCGGCTGTTCCTCTCCGTTCACGTAAATCTTCATCCCGGCGGCGCGCCGGGTTCCGTCGTTCGTGAGCGTGACCTGAACCCATTCGCCCGGCGCGAAGACGCGCCGCGTTTCAATCGTGGACACGCCGGAAATCCACCGGGTGTTGATGTTCCAGCGCAGCCGCCCCTTCGCCATCTCGACCAGAATGCCGTTGCGGCCGGTGCCCGCTGCTTCGTTCGACAACACCGGTCCGGCCTCCACTTCATCCGGCTTCATCAAGAACGCGACGGAGAAGCGTCCGTTGCCGATGAGACCCGGAATCTGCTCGAGTTCGAAATAGCCCTTGTCGGCAACGGTGGCGGCATTGCCTTGCACGCCCGGCTGCAGCGCGGCTCCGTCTTGTTTCGCGGTCACGTGCTCGTCCGGCGCATCAAATGTGTAATGGTGGTCCAGCCCGTCGCACAGTGCGGGACCTTTCGGCCGGCGACTTTTTTCCCAGGCTAGCTGCGCCCTGTTGATTTCCGGTTCGGCTTTTTGCAGGGCGGCGCGGGCCTGGCTTACCTTCGCCTCGAACGAGGCCAGTTTTTCCCGTTGCGGCTTGGTCGGCGTCTTGATCCACGGCTCGGAATTTCCCGGCCGCGTGGCCCGACCGGATTCGGCCACATCGTTGAAGTAATCGATCAGCTGGTAATATTCCTTTTGGGTGATCGGATCGTACTTGTGGTCGTGACAACGCGCGCAACCCGCCGTCAGTCCCATCCAGACCGTCGACGTGGTGTCCACGCGATCCACGGCGTTTTCCAGCAGGAATTCGTCGATGGGAATCCCCTCCTCCGAATTGTAGCGATTGTTGCGATTGAAGGCGGTCGCGATGAGTTGCTCGTGCGTGGGATTCGGCAGCAGGTCTCCCGCCAGCTGTTCGATCGTGAACTGATCGAATGGCATGTTGCGATTGAACGCATCGATCACCCAGTCGCGCCAGCGCCACATTTCGCGCGGCCCGTCATTCTGGTAGCCATCCGTGTCCGCGTAGCGCGCCGCCTCCAGCCATTGCCACGCCATGCGTTCGCCATAGCGCGGCGAATGCAGCAGGCGCTCCACCGCGGCTTCGTAGGCTGCATCGAATCCGCGCTTTTGTCCGTCTGCCATGAAAGCGCTGGCTTCCGCGCTGGTCGGCGGCAAACCCGTGAGATCCAAACTCACGCGGCGGAGTTGCGTCTCCGGCGCGGCGGCGGGTGCTGGCTGCAGTCCCGCCTGCTTCAGGCGCTCGCGGACGAAGTAATCGATCGCGTTTCCCGTGGCCGGAGCCCGGCGAATTGGCTCGAAGGCCCAGTGACGTTGATAGGCTGCCCCTTCGGCCACCCAGCGATGCAGGATCGCTTTCTGCGCGGCGGTGAGCTTGTGCCCCGAATCCGGTGGCGGCATTTGTTCTTCCGGATCGTCCGCCGCGATGCGCAGCAGCGCTTCACTCTGTTCCGGCTTGCCCGGCACGAACGCGATACTCCCGGATTTCGCCGGCTCGGTGGCGGCTTCACGCACATCGAGGCGCAATCCGCTCTTTCGCTTCGCCTTGTCGGGACCGTGGCAGGCAAAGCAGTTTTCCGAAAGGATGGGCCGAATGTCGCGGTTGTAGCTCAGTGGCTCGGCGGCGTTGGTGAACGCGCACAGAATCGAGCCACCGATGCTCCACAGGAATGCTCGAACCAGGAAACGGAGAACGCGGGGCATGGGTAATGAAAACTATGTCGGGCTGATCGATGATGACGAGTGGGATTATGCTTGGTTGCGATACCTTTTGCAGCCGCTTTTCACGGGATGAGATCTTCTTCAAACGGGCGGATTGGCGTGGGCGAGACCTACGGCCGCTATCCTCTCGAACCGGAGTGTTTTCCGCATCGCGCAATGAGTGTTTTCCTACGCTGTGTCAGATGGACAACAACGCGTCATTTGATGGAGTGCGCCAATGGCCCGGATTCTTCTGATTGACGATAACGAGATGGTACGCGCCCTCCTCGCCACTTTCCTCGAGCGCGCTGGCCATCGGGTCCACCAGGCAAGCGACGGTCGCGAGGGAATGAAGAAGCACCTTCTGGAACCCCCGGATTTGATCATCACCGACATTGTCATGCCGAATCAGGATGGCGTCGGATTGATCATGAGCTTGCGCGCCGCCGGGTCCGACGTGCCGATCATTGCAATTTCCGGCGGCCTCTCGAATTCGGAACTCTATCTGAGCTTGGCGCGCCGACTCGGGGCCCGACGCATATTGGGCAAGCCGATCATGCGGTCAAATTTCCTGCAGGCCGTGCAGGAAGTGCTGGACGAACGGACACCGGCCGCGGCGGCAAATTAGTTTTTCGCTCCTCGCCGCCTGGCACGCGATCCTGGAGCGCGCGCACACAACGCCGAGACCTGCCGCGCGGCGGCGAGCAGCCGTTCCACCAGCGGTGCTTTGATGTTCGGGAGGTAAGCGAGCCCGATCACGTTCGGCGGCGGCGCTGGCCGCAACGGCACCAGGCTTAGTCGTTCGCCGACGGCCGGTCGCAGCGACTCGGACAAAATCGACACCCCGTGTCCGGCTTCGATCGCGGCAAACAGGCTCATCCCGCTGTCGCATTCCTCGGCAATTTTCAGACGCTGCTTCTTCCCGCCCACGAGCGCCTGCATTCCTTCCACATGCTCGGGATATTCTTCGCGGGAAAAAATCACGAACGGCTCCGCGACGAGATCATGCGGCGCGACCGACGGTTTTTCGGCCAGCCGGTGCTCGCGCGCCATCGCGACCACCAACGGATCCTCGCGCAGTTTCTCGAACTTCAAACCTCGCAAGGCTTGCGGCCTCGGCTCCACCGCCAGGGCGGCATCCAGGCGTCCGTCGCGCAATCCCGCCATCATCTCCTCCGTCGTGAGATCGTGCAGTTCGATGCGCAGTCCAGGGTCGGTGCCGCGCAAGCGCCGCAGCAGCTCGCGCAGAAACTCCTGGGTTGGTCCGGGTGCGTAGCCAAGTTTCAACGCCCCACGACCGCCCTGCGCCGCGCCGCGCGCGACCCGCACCGCTTCATCGACCCGGCGCAGCACTGCATAGCACTCCTCCAGAAAAGCCCAACCTGCAGGCGTGAGCCGGACGGCCCGATGCGTCCGCTCCAGCAGCGCCACCCCGAGTTCGGCTTCCAAATCGCGGATTTGCCGGCTGAGCGGCGGTTGCGACACGTGCAGCCGCGCCGCGGCCCGCGTGATGTTCTGTTCTTCGCCGACGGCGACGAAATAGCGGAGGTGACGCAGTTCCATTTATCCTACCATACCCAAAAGGTAGGCTGAGACGACCAACATGATATTTCTCCGAATTCGGCAAGGCGGATATCCTCAGCGCCTCATCGTTTCACGTCCAACGCGGCCCCGCCGCCCAAACATTACTCATTATGCAAACGCTCGCCTCATCTGTTCCGCTCGCCTCTCCCACCGCCCGCCTTTCGTGGCGTGCCGTTTTCCAGACGGACTCCGCCTGGACGCCGACTATCGCCCGGGTCGCCCTCGGCGCCGTCATGCTGCCCCACGGACTGCAGAAACTCTTTGGCTGGTTCGGGGGCTATGGATTCTCGAACACTCTGCACTTTTTCACCGACACCATGCACGTGCCGTGGATTTTTGCCCTGGCCGCCATCGTCGCGGAATCCTGCGGAGCGCTCGCGCTGCTGCTCGGATTTGCGACGCGCATCGCTGCCGCCGGAGTCGGCGCCGTGTTCCTCGTTGCGATTGCGATGGTGCACGCACCCAACGGGTTTTTCATGAACTGGGCCGGCACGCAGAAAGGTGAAGGCATCGAATACTTCATCCTCGGGCTCGCGCTCGTTGCGATCGTTATGCTCCGCGGCGCAGGCCGCGCCAGCGTCGATCGCGCTCTCACCGTCCGGTCCCGTGCCTGACTATAAACGGAGCGTCCCCGCCTGCCCGGCCTTCACTTGCCGGTCGGGCGGGCTTCGTATTTCGGCACCGGTTGGCCGGAGCGAATCCAGGCCGTGTACCAAACGTCGCGGCACATCCGGGCGCCATCGGCGAGCCGGGCGGCGGTAAACGGTTTGGCCTCGGCCGGCTCCTTCCCACTGCCCCACGGCGCCTGCTTGTCCCAGATATAGACCTGCTCCACGTGCGTATTCGTGGCGGCGATATATTTCTCCGCCTCGCGCAACCAGTCGCCGACCAGTCGCGGCTGACGATCGACCAGGGCGGTCACATCAGCCAGTTCGATCACCCGCTCCACATAGGTGCTTTCGTAGCGCCCGTGCGGATCTTTCGCGGGACCGGTGTAGCCATGAGGATTCGGCACGCTTGGGTGCCAGCCGTGCACGTGGATCGAGGCGTGAATCGGCTGCGACAAGTCCGTGACCCAATGACCCAGCACGCCGGCCATGAACAAAATGCTTTTTTCGTGCATTCGCTTGCGCGCGATTTCCGCCGGAGTTTTTTCCTCCATCGCCCTCCAGCGGCGAAATGCTCCGGTCAACATTTCCGCCCACTCTTGAATTCCGTAGGGCCCGGTGCCAAAATCCCGCACCGCATTGCGGTTCGCCGGATCGATCGTCTTGTCGCGGGCGAGCGTCATGAGAAACAGATGCCGATTCGCCGGCAGCGGCTTCGGCGCCAGTTCCCATTTGAACGTGTGATTCACTCCGGTGGTCTCGCTGAGTCCCGGCTGCTCCGAGGTGCGCCAGCGATCCGGTTCGCTGATGAGAAACGCCATCTCCTCCTCGGCATCGCGGAAAAACGCCGGCATTTCGGGCGGCAGCGCCTTGATCGCCGTGCGCGCCTGCATCTCGTGTCCCTTGCCGCCCCAGCCCATCGCGCGAGGAGTGAACGACATTACCACGAGTGACAAACTGAGCGGAGTGACAAACAACGGATGTCGGAAAGGGCGAAGGTTCATAAGGGTGATTTCCGTGAGGTTGCGGCAGCACAGGGTTGCCGTCACGACGACAATCCCGTCGTCCGCTCTGCGCAAGCGGTTTGGCGCGCGGATCGGTGATCGGAGGTTGGCGATTCCCAAATTGACGGCGACGAAAGCATGCCTTCAGGCTTTTTTATACCCCGCCCACCCCACCAAAACATGCATACTCACCCCACGTCGTCGCACTTGAGTTGTCATGGCTTTCGGAAGTTTCGCGCGAGCACTCTCCTCGCAATCTGTGTGGTTCTGTCGACGGCGCGGGCCGCGAACTGGCCAGGCTGGCGCGGGCCGAATGGCGATGGGACCACCACCACCGCAAAAAATCTCCCCGAGACGTGGAGTCCCAGTCAGAACATCAAATGGAAGCACGAGATGCCGGCGTGGAGCGGCTCTTCGCCGGTTGTCTGGGGCGATCGGATTTTCGTCAACTCACCGTCGAAGGAAGAAGTCCAACCTGCCGCCGAGCCGGCCCCGGTCGCTGGCAAAGGTCGACGCGGTGGACCCGGCGGCGGACGCGGCCCGGCGACGAGCGGACCGGGCGGCCAGGAACTCTTGTTGCTCTGCCTCGACCGCGCCACCGGCAAGGAACTCTGGCGAAAAGAGATCGATCGAGGAAATCAGATTCGGATGAAACACAATTCATCGAGTCCCTCGCCGGTGACCGATGGGAAGCACGTATGGGTGGTTTCCGGCAATGGCGTGATCCGCTGCTATGATTTTGCGGGGAACGAAAAGTGGACTTTGGACGTTCCCGGCAAGTTCGGAAAATTCGGCCACAACCATGGCTACGGCTCATCGCCGCTCCTGCTCGACGGCAAACTGATCGTCGAGGTGCTGCACGGCATGAAAACCGATGATCCATCCTATCTCCTCGCGCTGAATGCCTCGGACGGAAGTGTCCTCTGGCGCGTGGAGCGGGCGACCGATGCGCTCAATGAATCGCCCGACGCCTACACGACGCCGGCCGTGCTCGAGGTCGGAGGCAGGAAACAGCTTGTCGTCTCGGGCGGCGATTATGTGACCGGCCACGATGCGGAGACTGGCGCCGAAATCTGGCGCTCGAGCGGCCTGAATCCGCAGAAGAAAAGAGATTACCGTATCGTCCCTTCTCCTACGGTGCGCGATGGAATGATTTTTGCGCCGACGCGCAAGGTGCCGCTCCTCGCGCTCAAGGCAGGCGGCCAGGGGGATGTCACGACGAGTCACCTGGCGTGGAAGTGGACGGGCGACAATGCACCGGACGTTCCAACGCCGGTGTCCGACGGACCGCGTTTCTACATGATGGGCGATGAAGGCCGAATCACCTGTCTCGACGCGAAGACCGGAACGGTCATCTATGGCCCCGAGGACACCGGCATTGGTCGCACCTGGGGTTCGCCCATTATCGCCGACGGAAAAATCTATGTGACGGGTGAGACTGCCGAAACGGCGGTAATTCAGGCGGGCCCGACCTACAAACTGCTCGCGAAAAACTCCCTCGACGGCACCTACACCCTGAGCACGCCGGCTTTCGCCGACGGCGAAATTTTTCTCCGCACTGCGACCACTCTGTACTGCATCGCCCGATAGGCGGGTGCACGCGGACGTGGGCCGAGTGACCGGGCGCTGCGCCTGCTCATCCTTACCGCTGGCGTCGGAAAGTGAACGAGGCGACAAGCGGGATTTTTCCGATCCCGGCTGACGTCTTAACGAAATTGTTCTTTTGCTTCCGTTTTCCAATATGGCCGCCAAGTTTCCGGCCGTGAATCGAAACGAATCGACAAGTGCGGGTCAGGTTGCAGCGCCCCTTTTCAACTGGCTGGACCAACGGGGTACCGGAATTCTGGTTCATCCGACATCTCTACCCGGGGCCTACGGAGTTGGCACTTTCGATGAGGCGGCGACCGCGCTGCTGGAATTTCTCGCCACCGTCGGCTGCAAATACTGGCAGGTTTGTCCGCTCGGGCCGACCGGCTACGGCGACTCTCCGTATCAATGTTTCTCTTCGTTCGCCGGCAATCCGTATCTCATCGATCCGGCTGCGCTGGTGCGCGCGGGATTGTTGGAGGAAGCAGCGGTCGCTCCATTGCGAAACCTGAGTCGGGATTACGTCGACTACGGCGCGCTCTACGAACGCAAACTCCCGTTGCTGTTCAGTGCCCACGCCGCATGGCGTCGCGATCCCAAACGCTCGCTTCCCTACGGCGATTTCACGGCCTTTCGGCAAAAAAACGCCGGCTGGCTCACCGGCTACGCGTTGTTTTCCGCGTTGAAGGATCGCTTTGGCGGGAAGCCGTGGTGGGAATGGCCGGAGAATGTTCGTTCCCTGGCGAACGCCGAAAAATCGCCGCTGCGGCAGGAGCTAGAGAACCGCGCGGAGGCATACGCTTTTATCCAATACCTGTTTTTCGGCCAGTGGGCCCAGCTTCGCGCCCGCGCGACCAAACTCGGGATTCAGATTATCGGTGATACTCCGATCTTCGCAGCCTGTGACAGCGCGGACGTCTGGTCCGCGCCCCAGTTGTTTCAGCTGGATCGCCGCACGCTGCGCCCCACGGCCGTGGCGGGCGTCCCGCCGGATTATTTTTCCGCCGACGGCCAGCTTTGGGGCAATCCACTCTATGACTGGCCGGCGCATGCCGCCGAGAAATACGCGTGGTGGCTGGCGCGGCTGCGGGCGAATTTCGAGCTGTGCGACATTGTGCGGATCGATCATTTCCGTGGCTTCGAGGCATATTGGTCCGTGCCAGCCGGGGCCGCCACTGCTCGCGGCGGTGCCTGGATCACCGGGCCCGGCCTCGATTTCTTCCGTGCGGTACAGCGCACCATTCCCGGGGCGAAGCTCATCGCGGAAGATTTGGGACTGCTCACGCCGGCCACCATCGCCCTGCGCCAAGCCACGGGCCTGCCAGGCATGGCCGTGCTCCAGTTCGCGTTTGGCGGCAAAGCCGACAATCTTTACCTGCCGCACAACCAGCAGGCCAATACTGTCGTGTATTCAGGCACGCATGACAACGACACGACCCGTGGCTGGTATGCCACCGCGGATGAGAAGACCCGCGATCACGTTCGCCGCTACTTTCGCGTCAGTGGTCAGGAGGTCGCATGGGACTTCATTCGCTCCGCTTACAGCTCGGTCGCGAATCTCGCCGTCATTCCACTGCAGGATTTGCTGAGCCTCGGCTCCGAAGCGCGTTTCAACACGCCGGGCAAGAGCCAGGGCAACTGGACGTGGCGTTACCGTGAAGAACAGCTGCGCAGCCTGGCCGACAACTCCGGCGCCTATCTGCGGGAACTGGCGGCACTGTATGGCCGGGAGCCAGTGGCTAAGCCGGCAGCAAAAACGCCTTGATCCGCGGGATCACGTCGTCGCGGGCATCCTCGAGCACGTAATGCCCGGCATCGGCGAGCCGTTGCACTTCCGCGCGCGGCAATAACTGCCGCCAGCGGTCGAGAAAGCGGTCGTTGAAACAGAAATCGCGCGCGCCCCACAACACGAGCGTCTCGCGATTACGAAACTGCGCCAGGCCTCGCTCGACTCCCTGCAAGGTGGTCCAGCTGACATGCGAAGCGGAGAGCGGGATATCGCGCACAAAAGCGCTCACCGCCACCCGATGAGCCCACGAATCGTAGGGCAACAAATATCCGCGCCGTTCGACGCGCGTCAGTTCGTGGCGGTGCATCGCCATCCAGGTCGCCGGCCAGGCAAATCCGTTCAGGCCACGCACCAGAAGCGGTCCGATGATCGGCGCCTTGCAGAGCGCGATGCGCGCCGGAATGTGCGGGGACGCGAATGCCGCGGTATTCAGAATCACAATTCGCCCGATCAGTTGCGGATGCCGCGCCGCAAATCCAAATCCGATCGCCCCGCCCCAGTCATGCACGACGAGGTGCACGCGCTTGAGCCCCAGCGCACCAACCAAGGCCTCGATATCGGCAATCCGCTGCTCGAGCGTATAGGCGTAATTGCGCGGCTTCGCCGAAAGGCCCATGCCGATGTGATCGGGCACGACGCACCGCAGGCGCGGTGCGAGGGCGCGAACCAGATGCCGAAAATAGAATGACCACGTCGGGTTGCCGTGCAGCATCAGGACCGCCTCGCTGCCGCGCGGTCCTTCGTCGACGAAGTTCATGCTGGCGCCGCTGGCCGTCACGAAGCGGTGCGGCTGGAATGGATACTCGTCCTTCAGCCAGCCGGGAATGGAGGTTTCGCTCACCATTCGAGCGCCAGCATCAGGCAGTTTAGTCCGCTGCCGATTCCGAGCAGGCCAACCCGGTCGCCATCGCGGATCGCTCCCGCGTCCACGGCCGCGGCCAGGGTGGCCGGGAGCGCGACCGAGCCGGTATTGCCCAGGGTTTCAAACGTCGAAAAATCCTTCGTCAGCTCGAGCCCGAGCGTTTCATAGAGTTTCCGGCGGTGAACGCTGCCCACCTGGTGGCAAATGAAGCGATCGAACACGCTGCCCTGTTCAGCGGTGAATTCGTGCCATGTCTCGCGCGCGAGCGCCACGCCGGCGAGCAGCAACGCTTCGGAGTCCGTCTGCATGGCGAGCGATTCCGCTCCATACGTGTCGCCCTGGCAAAGTTCACTGTGCTGGGTCGCCGCGCGTGCTGTGCCGCCCAAAATCCGATGCGCGCGGCCTTGCACGAGAGAGCGATGACAGACCATCGCCGCCACGGCGCCTGAACCAATCGTGAGGTTGGCGAAGAAGGGTTTGATCTCGTTGCGCGTCAGCGGCCGCTCCACGAGGGTGCGCAAGGTCTGCTCTACGAGCGGGCGACCATTTTCCCCGGAGACGACGAGCGCGCAGTCGATGTGGCCTGCCTCGATCAAACCCGCGGCAATCGTGAGCGAATTCAGGAACCCGAGACACGCATTGGAGACATCGAAGATTTGCGCACTCGCCGGCAACCCAATCTTGCGGTGCGCGAACGAAGCCGTCGCGGGCTCGAGCATGTCGCGGCTCACCGCGGCATGAATGAAAAGCCGCACGCGATCCACGCTGAGTTTTGATTTCGCCAGTACCGCACGCCCCGCCGCCGCGCTCGCGTCCGAAGGCCTCGTGCCTTCCGGCCACATGCGGCGCTCGCGAATCCCCGTCATGAGCTCGAGCCGCCCCACTGGCAATTTCAGCCGGTCATAAAGCGGTCGCAACCGCTCCTCGATATCCGCCGAGGTCCAAACCTCGTCGGGCAGCGCCACGGCGATCGATTCCAGGCAGACGTTGGCAAATTTCATCCCGACTTCTCCGTGCGCATGGCGAGCCGGATGATTTCCCGATCGAAATAGTTCGACCCCAGCCCGGCGTCGACCACCAGCGTCGTGCCGTTGATGCCGCTGCTTCGGTCGCTCAATAAAAACGCCACGACATTGGCCACTTCCTGGGTCTCGAGATTCTTTTTCCGAAAGGTCAGCTTCTCGGCGTAAAGGTAACTCTCGATATAGCCAGGAATGCCCGCCGACGCACTTGTCTTCAGCGGACCGGCGCCAACCGCATTGAAGCGCACAGCCGTATCGGCGCTAAACGACTTCGCCAGGAACTTCACACTCGATTCGAGCGCCGCCTTGATCGGGCCCATGTAGCCGTAGTTGTCGGGCGTCACGAGCAGCGAGGAAATGCCGATTGTCACGACCGAGGCATTCGTCGCGAGATGCGGTTTGAAGGCGCGGGCAATCTCGACCAGGGAAAACGCCGACACGGCCGCCGCCTGCAAAAAGTCCGTGCGCTTCGTATCGTGGAACGCCTTGAATCCCTCGCTGTAATTCGCGAACGCAATCGAGTGTACGACGCCGTGAATGGGCCCGTGTCCGGCCGCGGCAATTTCCGCCGCCAGCCGTGCCGGCGCGCTTTCCTGTTCCACGTCGCAAATGAAAATCAGTTTGCCCGCGAGCAGCGCCTCGAGCGATTTCTTCCGTGACTCCGAGCGTACGCTGTAGATCACCCTGGCGCCCTGCTCCTCCAGAGTCTTCGCGACGAACCAGGCGACGCTCTTGCGATTGGCGACGCCGAAAACAACAAACGTTTTTCCGGCGAGTTGGAGGAAGTCGGGCATGCGATTTTGGCAGGAGCCTGCTTGCAGGCGATTCGACGGACGCGCAAGCGCGCTCGCAGCTCACGCGGCGCCGCCGGAGGGAGTTTTCCAGGCCACCGAGAAATCGAGATTCATGATTCGCGTGCCGTCCGACTTCTTGATGTTCCCCGTCAGCATCGTGAAGCCGCCCAGCGCGTCCTTTTGTTTCACCTCCATCACCACCGTGTCGCCCGGATAGACCGGATTGCGAAACCGCACATCGCTGATTTTTGCGATCAACGGCACACCTTCCCCCGGCTTTCCGCCGGCCGCCCGAGCTTTCAGGGCCATGTAACACGCCGCGGTCTGAAACACGGATTCGCACAGCAGCACTCCGGGCGTAATCGGCGCGCCCGGGTAGTGCCCTTGATAAAAATCCTCCTGGGCCCGCCAGGTGCGTTTGGCCACGAGCCCGGTCTCGTCGTGGCTCACGATTTCATCGACGAAGAGAAAAGGCGGGCGATGGGGAATAAGGTCGGTGACAGCAGTCATGGAAAATTCTTCATCTGCCTTACGCCGCGTTGGCGGCGCGCTTTTGCGCAAACAGCGCCTTGTCGATCTTGTTCGCGACAATCACGCCGTAATTAATCGTGCCGAGCCACCCGGACATGATGATGCCCACGGAGCCGACGTGGAAGAGTCCCGGCAGTTTCTCCGGCAGCTCCATCGAAACCTTCAAGCCTTCGAACTTTGTGCCAAACGACGTGCCGCTGAAATGAGTCGTGTAACGCTCGATCGTCCGCGGCGTCGCGGCCTCGGTCCAATCGATTTTGGCGCGTACCCCGGGAATGTACCTTTCCAGCGCCGTGAGCGATTCATCGATCAAGCGCTGCTTCTCGCGCTCGTAGTCGGCCTCGGAGAGCGTCGCCCAGTCGCCGTATTGGCCATTGAGTGACACCACGACCGTGTAGCGATCCGAGCCCGGCCGCGTTTCCGGATAGTAGACGGAAAACGTACGGCTCGTCGTCCGAAAATCCGTGAGCTCACGGCTGCTGAACTTCGGATTCTCCGAGGTGAAAACCAGATCCCCAATGTGCGGAATGCTCTCTCCCTTCCGGATGCCGAAATAGACCTGACAGGAACTCGAGTTGATCCGGACGGCCTGCGCCGCCGCGACATAATCCGCCGGAAAGTTTTCCGCGCCGGCGAGCCGGAAAATCGTATTCTTGATATTGGCGTTGGAGAGGACCGCCTTCGCGCGGATGACCCGCCCGTTCTGGGCCACGATTCCGCAGGCCACCTTCTGACCGTCGTGTTCCTCGACCAGAATGCGATCGACCAAAACCTTTTTCCGCACCTCGACGCCGTTGCGTTTCAGTTCGGCGACCATCTTCTCGATCAACACATCCGATCCGCCGCGAAAGGTATAGACCCCGGCGCCCATGAAATTGGAAAACACGATCCCGTACGTGATCGCGGGATCATCGAGCGAGGATCCGTTCGCGTAGGCAATCGGCTCCATCAGCAGCCGTTTCACGTCGTCGCGGCCGGGAAAAAACCGCTCGAGCATCTCGCCGGTCGTTTCCGGATTGTTGTCGTAGAAATTCATCGACCGCAGGTGATCGTAGAATTTTTCCACAAGCGCCCGATCCAAGGCGAATTTTTCGACCAGCACGCGGGTGTAATCTTCGCGCGTGAAGGTGGTCCATACATCCATCTGTGGGTTGACGAAGCGGATGTCCTTCAGCTGCACGATCGCATCGGCGATCTCCTTCGTCCAATATTTCCGGCACGACTTGATCATCCCGATGGGAAATCCATGCAGCGAGATGTCGAAAATGTGGCCGCCCTTGCGCGTGAACCACGTGGCCAGCCCGCCGAATTGATAGTGATGCTCGAGCAGCAGCACGCGGTGGCCGGCCTTGGCGAGCACATTTGCACCCGTCAGGCCGCCCAAGCCGCTGCCGATCACAATTACATCGTATTCGTCGGCGACACCTTTGAGCCAGTCGTAAGCCATGAAAGAACCAGAGTGAAGTCCCGCCCGTGACGAGGGCAATCAGGATTCTTTCCGCCGCGCCGCTTCCGCTACGGCACTTCGTAGATTTCCACCAGCGCTTCGCCAGGTACGCCATCGGCTCCGATAACTTGCACCGTGTAGGAACGACCTGCGTCGATCGCGGCAATCAGCGCCGCGTCCCTGCTGCCGGCCGGCAGGGCAAACGCGCCGACTCGCGCAAACGCCGGAGCAAGCGCGCCGCTCCAATCGTCGTTTTCCCCGATTAGTACGCCCTGTGCGTCAAACAACGCCAGCCGCGGATCGGCGAGAGACGCACCGCCGCCAAAAGCCGCGAGCCCAGGGCCAACCGCGCGAAGCAGAATCTGCTTCACCCCGGTGCCCGCCACGAAAAAGCCGGCCGTGAGCACTTCCGCTCCCGTGCCGGCCCGACCACGCGCGGAGAGGTTTACGAGGCGCGGCGAAAACAGCGGGCCCGTATCATACGCTTCCACCAGAACCACCCCCGAGCCGAGGCCGCGAACCTGCACCGTGTGAGGCCCATCGATCGGTTGCAGAAGCGCAGCGTCGCGACTCCCAGGCGAAAATGGAAACGCCCCGACCGCCGCGAATGTTTCCGCCAGGCCCGCGTTCCAGTCATCGTTTTCCCAGAGCTTCGTTTCACCACGGAACAACTCGATGCGCGGATCAACGAGGACACCTGACACGCCGAGCGCGTTGAGCGCCGGACCCGCTGCGCGCACGAGGATCGGCCGCGCGCCACCCGCGACGACGAAGCCCACCACCAGGGTTTGGCCGGCGCCCAACGGAGTGCGAATGGAAAGATTGCCGAGACGCGTCGGCCCATCGGCATCGGCGGCGACGGGCAAGCCACGGCGGATCGTGTGGTTGCCGCGATCCGCCACGATGACGCGCCCTTGGGAATCCAGTGCCACGCCTTTCGGGTTGAAGAACCGCGCCGCGCCGGCCGTACCGTCCGAACTGCCGGGCCGGCGCAACAGTCCTCCAATCGTCGTCACTTCGCCCGTCGGGGAAATCTTTCGAATCGCGTGATTGTCCGTATCCGCGACGTAAACACTGCCGTCGCTTGAAACCGCGAGAGCCGATGGAAACGTGAATCGCGCTGCCGCTCCAATTCCATCCACACTACCCGCCACGCCGGCGAGTCCGGCGAGCGTGGTGACGGTGCCTGCGGGAGAAATTTTACGCACGGTGTGGTTGCCGTGGTCGACCACGTACAGGTTGCCAATGCCATCCAGGCCAAGACCGCGCGGCACATTGAAACGCGCCGCACTGCCGATGCCGTCCGCGCTGCCCACGCTGCTAGCCAGGCCGGCGAAGGTGGAAACTTCACCGCTTGGAGAAATCTTTCGAATCGTCGCCTCCGCACTGTCGACGACGAAAACATTTCCCGCGCGATCGATTGCGATTCCGTGCGGTTCGCCGAAGCGCGAGGCAGGCGTCGCCCCGGCCAGGGTCGTCACGGCACCGTCTGCGGTGACCTTGCGAATCGTGTGATTCGCCGAATCCGCGACGTAAACCGAACCAGCCGAATCGAGGGCCAGCGCCGCGGGATAATTGAAGGCCGAAATCGCCCCGGCGCCGTCGATGTTGCCTGGCGTTCCGGGATGTCCCGCCAGCGTCGCCACCATTCCATCCGCAGTGATGCGGCGAATCGCGTGGCTTGAAAATTCCGCCACATAAATCGTCCCGGCGCCATCAGCCGCCACGGCGTAGGGATCCTGAAAACGGGCATTATTGCCGGCCCCATCGACGCTGCTTGTTCGTCCCGCCTGGCCTGCCAGCGTTATCACTGCGCCATCGGAGGAGATTCGCCGAATCGTGTTGTTGGCGGTATCGCCGACAAACACGTTGCCGCTCGCGTCGACCGCCACGCCATAAGGATAACTGAATCGGGCAGCCGCCGAGGGCCCGTCGGCGCTGCCCGCATTCCGCGAGAGTCCAGCCAGAGTTGATACGATTCCGCCGGCAGTGATCCGGCGTACGGTGTGATTTCCCTGGTCGGCCACGAAGACATTGCCAGTGCCGTCGAGGGCAACCCCGACCGGCTCGCTGAAACGCGCCGTCCCCGCTGCACCGTCGAGATCGCCGCTGGCGCCCGTCACGCCGGCGAAGGTTGAGACGACCCCGGCCGCCGAGATGCGCCGAATGACGCGATTGGCGGTGTCGGCCACGTAGACGTTTCCCGCGCCGTCCACCGCGACGCCGTGCGGGCCCTTGAAACGGGCGCTGCTGCCGGGACCATCGTTGCCGCCCGGATTACCCGCGAGCCCCGCCAGAGTAGTGACCACACCTCCCGGCGTCACCTTGCGCACGGTTTCATTGCCGTAATCTCCCACAAAAATATTTCCGGTGGCGTCGACCGCAATCCCACGAGGCTCGCGAAAACGCGCGGCGCGGCCGACACCATCGACATTGCCCGGCGGCCCGTTGCCGCCCGCGAGCGTCGTGACATCGCCCGCGGGCGTAATTCGACGAATGGAGTGGTTCGATGTATTCGCGACAAAGAGATTGCCTGAGGCATCCACCGCCACCGCGTAGGGCTCGATGAAGCGGGCGGCGGAGCCGATTCCATCGGTGTTGCCTTGCGCGCCGGCCACTCCGGCGAAGGTCGTCACGTCGCCGCTTGGCGTGATGCGGCGAATCGTGTCGTTTTGGCTATCGGCGACGAAAACGTTGCCTGCGCGGTCGACGGCTAGTCCGCGAGGGGCGTCGAACTGCGCAGCGGGGCCAATGCCATCGAGACTGTTAACGACACTCCCGGCCTGACCCGCCCGCGTGCTGAAAATGTAGATCGGAGCGACGGCTTCCTGCGCTCTGCTTCCGTTTTCAGACCACAGCAGGTTCGCTACGGCAACTGCCAAGCTGAGTTTGCGCGCGCGCCAGAACCAAATGCAGCGCGCGCGTGACATGGTGAAACGGCGCATCCCTGAAGGACGCAGCCGCGGAAAAAGAGTTAAGTTTCCCGCACCTAGCGCCCGGCACGTCAGAGTTTCAGCCCGCGCAGATACTTGAAACTATCCGGAATGCACTGCAGCGGCGTCGGGGTTTCATCCTCGAGGAAATAGTACTGCACGCCATTCTTTTGTGCCTGGCGCAGGACCGCCGGATAGTCGATTTGCCCCTGGCCCACGGTGACCTTGCCGGTCGGCGGCGTATTGCCCGTGTGGACACCAGTCGCGAGGCCTTTGAGCATGTCTTTGATGTGAAGCGTGGTCCAGCGCTTCGGATATTTCTGCAGCAGCTTCACCGGATCCTGGCCCGCGTAGTAAACCCAGTAGACATCCATCTGGAAGTTCACGAACTCCGGGTTGGTCTCGCGCACCAGAATGTCGAACATGGTCTCGCCGTTCGGACCGGTCCGGAATTCAAGCCCGTGAGCGTGGAAGCCGAACTTGATCCCTTCCTTTTTAAACGCCTCGCCCCACTTGTTGAAATCCTTGGCCATTTGATGCGCGATGGCCTCGGAAAACACCTTTTCCTTATCGAGCTTCGGGTAAGGACAGATGACATACTTCACGCCGAGCGTCTTGGCGTCGGAGATGACGGTGGCGAGGTCCTTGTCGAGCAGTTGATGGCCGGCGTGCATGCTGATCGCCACGAGGCCACGTTTTTTGAGTTCGGCGGAAAACTGTTCCGCGTTCAAATCGCCCGTGCCCGCCAGTTCGACTTCCTTGATGCCATAAGATTTCGCGATATCCAGCGCACCGGTGGTGCTCTCCTTAGTCTGCGCGCGCAAACTGTAGAGTTGAAGTCCGAGATGATCGCGAAAATCGGCGGCGTGCAACGCCGCGGCCGCGAGAGGAAGCAGGGCCAACCGGAGAAATGATTTCATGGGGAAGGCAAATGTCGGGGCATCGCGGGCCAGATGGCAAGAAGCGACACAACGACGTCGGAAGGCGGCAGGCAGCTTCGTTACCCCGGCTGCGACCACGTCTGTCCGTGCCTGCGTCTCAAGCGCTCACGAGCGCCATGGCTTTGTGTAGCGCCAACGAAGATGCAGCGCAGGCTGGGTCATTTTCCAAGGCATTCAGCGCCTTGTTGAAGGGCTCCGCTCGCGCCGGTCCGTCGTAGCCGATCTGATTCAACGCGTTTACAAACGCCGCCACGTCGATGACGCCAGTGGCGCACGGCAGTTCGCGCTCGTTGTCTTTCTGCAGTTCCTTCGGTATGCCTTTCGGCGCATCGTTGAGGTCAACACTGACGACATCCTGATTGGTCAGCGCGAGGAGGTCGGAGGCGGAATCCCCTGCGCACCACCAATGCCAGGAGTCCATGACGAGTCCCACATTCCCCGTGTCGATTGCCGCAATCAGCTCCCGCGCCTCAGCCATGGTATGGACGAAGGGATATTTCTTTCCGACGAGCAGCAGTTGCGTGCCGACATATTCCAAACCGAGGCGAATGCCGTTGTCTTTGAGCACGCGTGCCACTTCGCGCAATCGCGTCTGGTGCTGCTTGAAATTCGCGGGATAAGTCAGTGACTCGTGACTCGGCGACAACCATGTGCCGATTCGCGTGGCGCCGGCGCGTTGGAGCCCGGCAGCGTATTTCGGCAGTCTCGCCAAGCCGTCCTGAAACAGCTTTTCGTCTTTCCGAAAATCCACCGGCAAGCCGGCTGCCGCCCAGGTGAGGCGTTTCGATTTCAGGTCGCCGAGAATGTCCGCGAGTTGATCCGCCGATGCGGCTGACAGTTCGTCGCCGCGCGGCTCGACCGATTCAAAACCATGTTGATGCGCCAACCCATTGAGTTCTTTCTGGCTTTTCACCGTCACGCCAATGGCCCCTGGTATGAGCGCGATGGTCATCTTTCGCGCCGGAGTTCCAGATGCAGACGCCCCAAAAGAGGTTGGCAGGGCTGCGGCGGTCGCAATGAGCGCCGTCGCCGATTGCAGAAATTCACGGCGATTCATCGCCCCACGTTAGCGAACGCAGGATCGCGAGGCAAGACAGCCAATACCTTGCCGCTTCATTTTCCGCCGCGCGCCAGAATATGGAAATTTGCCATCGAAATGCCGCTGAGCATCGCGCCTACGATTCCGAGAAAACCCTGGTCCGTCCCGCAGAGGTAGAGATTTTCGATTGGCGTCCGGCCATCGCGCACTTTTTGCGGCGCCTTTCCAGCACATTGGGATCCTAAGCTTAGAATTCCACGTGGACAAGTTGTCGCG
>JADMIO010955785.1_pt1 | contig 55120 bp, 55 predicted proteins | sample 8958161 | NCBI WGS metagenome assembly JADMIO01 (sample SAMN16585339, study PRJNA669376) | soil metagenome | isolation source: Crop rotation soil | place: USA: Cullars Rotation, Alabama | collected 2011
CAGAACCGCCGTAGAGTATCGTCGCTTTTGCCGCGCTCTTGCCCGGGAGGTATTCGCTCAATGCCTTCCTGATATAGAGGACCATCTCGCCGATGTCCGCCGGGGAATCCGAATCTTCCGCGCGCTTCCCGATGGCCCAGATGGGTTCATACGCAACGATGACTTCAAGACGCTCTTTCGGAGAGAGAACGGAGAATACAGAAGCAATCTGATTCTTAAGGAACACGAGGTAGCGCGCATCCGGGTCGCGCTCGCGCTCGCCGATGCAGAGGATGGGCGTAAGACCGTTCACGAGCGCTCGGCGGACTTTTTCAGCAACGACCGCATCAGTTTCTCCGTGCGCACGGCGCTCCGAGTGGCCGACGATGACGTATTCAACCCCGATATTGCGGAGCACGGCCCCAGAAACTTCTCCCGTTGCAGCCGAGACGGTGGTTTCAGAAATATCCTGCGCGGCAAACATCACTTTTGAGCGGTTGCCAGGAGCCAAAAGGCCCAGATGCGGATACGAGGGCGCAAGCACTATCTTTACCCTGCGGATTTTGGCGACGAGGCGCTTGGCGAGCGCCAAGAGCTTCTTAGCTTCGTCGCGCGTCTCGACATAGGCTTTCCAGTTGGCAACGATAAGCATGCCCCCATGATAGCAGAGTGCCGAACCTAAGCGGTTTTTCATCTTCGGCTTGGTACCTATATACTGCATAGGCTATGAAAACCCCTCGATTCCTTATCGGCCGCGTCGGCGACTACGTATTCGGCGCGCTTGCCGTCCTTCTTATCCTCGCGTCGCTTCTTTTCGCCTACGCTTATCAGCAAGTGGGCGCGACGCCTGAGCGCTCAGACACCGTCGCGGACTTCGTAAGCGCCTTCGGGAAAAACCTCCAGCAGGTTTCCCTTCTTGCGCCCGACGCTTCAGCGCAGATAGAGGCGAAGTACGGTCCCTTCGCGTCGCGCGACCTCTTGGACGAGTGGGAGAAAGACCCAAGGCATGCGCCCGGACGCCTTACGTCGAGCCCTTGGCCCGACAGTATAAAGGTGTCGTCCGTGCAGAACACCGGTGTTGGGACCTATATCGTCAAAGCGGCGGTTATCGAGCGAGTGAATATGGGAACAACGACGCAAAAAGTCGGCGAGACGCCCATTCTCCTCGGCGTCATACGCAACGGCGTGGGCTGGCAGATAGTCGAGTACGTAATCGCGACGAGCACCGCACGCTAGCTACTCCTCTTTCCAATCGACGAACTGATAGTCGGTGGAGACGACGGGGGTGAAGGGCGGAGGATCGGTCGCAATGCGCCTATCGTAGGAGTCGATGCGCGTCTGATAGCCGGCATCGCTTCCGCCTCCGCAGCCGTTCATCCACTTGGTGCCGGTGCGCTTATTGGAGACGGTGGTGCCGAGAATGGTGAGCGTGCCTTTGGGCTCGTAGGTGGAGTTGCAGTCGCTCCGCGAGCTGTTCAGATACAAGTTCCGGCCGAATGCGCCGGCTTGTGCGATGAAAATCCCGTTCAGCGTCATGTTCGTCGGAGAGTTGGGCGCTACCAGCACGTCATTCTCCGCGATGAGCGTGAGCCCCTTGGTGCCGTCGTATGCGCTGTACTGAAGGTTGCTGGCGAGATACGCGTTCGGCGCCACGTTGGCGTTCACAATATTCGCCGCAACAAGCGTAATCTTCGACGGTATCGTGCCGTCGACCCATACGTTGTCTTCAACATAAATAAGCCCGCAGGAGGAAGGTATTGTTTTCGTCTCGAACGCAGTCTCAGTTGCAATCAGCGCGCGGTCCGTGTTCCATTCGGCGGAATTGACCGGCGTTATCTGAAGCTGGGTCGTCGCCGTAACTTTCTTCACCGTCATCGTGCCATTTGAATTGAACGTGATGTGGTACCCGTTCCAGTAAGACGCGGAAGTCGTCGCAACGCCGGTGGAGATGCGCGGGTAGTAGACCCCGCTCGCAGTCGCAAGCGTTTTTAGAGAGCCGAAGTCTGCTGAAATAGCACTGAAGTCCACCTGCGGAGTCGGGTAATCCCAGAGGGTTTGATTGGGGCCGTCGCCCACGACGCCGGGCGCATTGTTCTGCGTGGGACTGCACCCGTAGCTTGAGGTGCAGGTCCAGGTAGACAAGGAGCTCGTGACGGGAGAATTGGCTGTGCCGTCCATGCGTATTCCGCCGTTTGAGTGGTACGGCCCGAGAATGACGCGGTCGTCGCCCGCCCATACGGAATCGTTCAATATATAGGAATAAGAACCGACTGAAGGACGCGCGTAACGCGCCTTCAAGGTCCGCGTCACCGTAGGAGCATCAGTCGGGGCGCCGGTTGATTGAATATCCACCGAGGTCGTTTGCCCGCACGAGACGTTTCCATTAATCGAGAGCGTGATATTCCCTGCCGCGCCTCCCTCCGGGTCGTTATAGGAAAGCGTGTAGGGCCCCGGAGCGCCCGTACCGTTCTGCGTATCGTTCGGGAAGTGCGCGAGGAACCAGCGATAGTACTCGAGCCCGGCTTCTGCAAGCGAGAACGCTTCCGCCGACTGCGCGTTATGGGATTGAAGCTTGTTCTCAGAAAGCACGTAGAGCGAAAGTCCGCCGAACACCGCGAGGAACACCGCGCCGAACACGAGCGCGAGAAGCATGAGATATCCTCGATGGACAGTTCGTTTCATATCATTGGTCGCGGAGATTCCTGAGCGTCGCGCTTCCGGAAAGCTTGAATATCTGCGGGGCGCGATTCGGGTTCAAGTCTATCTGGACGTTCGCGCTCACCGTCGCTATCGACGACAAAGGGGTCGAGGTCGTTGCGAGCTGAGTCCCTGTTGAATCATAGTACGTGAACACTGGCGTCGAGGTTGCGTTACGCATAAAGAGCGCGATGGTCGAGGTTGCGCTCGACTGCCCTGTGTATGATGGCGGATTTCCGCCGGAGTTCGTCACGACCTTGTACAAGGTCGTACCGTACATCCATATTTTTACCCGCTCGATGGCGCCATCGGAGTCTACGTCTGAATAGAATGTAATCGACGACGTGGCCGCCGCGCTTATCGGGTATGAGCCGTCGTCGGCGTAGGACGCCTCGCGCAAATCTCCAAGCGATGTCGCGAGTCCTCGGCGCGCGCTATCAACCGCCGCAGTCGCCTGGAACACATAGGCATTATTCACGTAGAAGTAGCGTATGGCCATGAGAAGCGCTCCGACGACCGTCGCCGTTATCGCGACGACTATCATGGTCTCCACAAGCGTTACTCCTTTTCGGGTCATGGCGTTGAGACGATGAGGCTCTCGTCGACTGAGGCTCCCGGAAGCATTTCGACCGGCGGATCATCCGGCGCCGCCGAGATGAGGGTGTGCCCGGCGGAAATTGCGAGCTGATAGAGGTCCCATTCCAAGGAAAGCGTCCGTACGCCGGTGGCGTCGGTCGTCGTTGCTATCGTCGTCTTATATATAGGAGCGCCGCCGGCCGTCGTTCCTATGGTCTTCGAGCTAGTAAGCGTGAACGATACGTTGGGGAGCGGCGTCGGGCCCGCATCATACCCGAGCTTCCAATCAGCTATGGAGGGCGTTGCGTTCGGGTCCGTCGATGTGAGCGAAGCCTTTAGCTTCAAGGCCGGGTAGGTCGTCGTCGATACGCCAGAGAGATTTATCGCGCCCGAGAATCCTGCGGAGTTCCCGGCGAGAACTGCGTCCGGAAGAAGCGTGCCGGTTGCATCCGCGACCGACACAAGCGCCGTCGTTCCCACCGGCGCCGATATGGTCGATGACGCGCTCGTCCAGCGCGCAAGATACGCGGGCGCAGTCGTCGTAGAAAGCGCAGAACCGCTCGCAGGATACGAACCGGGGAGCCCCGAGAGCGTCAGCGCCCCGCCGACGACCTGCACGTTCACCGTATTCGTAATTTTCGAATTGTCATTGAAAAGGTCCGACCAGAGCGCCGCAGCGACTGGCGAGAAGGTACGCACGATAAGCGTCGACAGGAGGTCGATGGCGAATGTGCTCGACGTGGTCGACCCGCCGACGACCGTGAGATACCCCGGCGTCGGATTCGCGTTCGTGCCCGTGCGCTGATAGGTCTGCGCAGAAGAGTATCCCGTCTTTGAGACCGCTATCTGATACTCGGTCGAGGTCGGCGCGCCCGGAAGGATGACCTGGCCATAGGAATCGGAGAACGTGGTGAGGTCGATATCGGGCGAGGTCGACGCGTTCACGATGCGCACCGTAGCGCCCGCAAGCGCGGTCCCGACTGAATTCACGATGTTCGCCTGCAGGGTTCCTCCGCCGGTGGTCGTCTCAAGCCCCGGGGGCGCCGCGTTTGAAACGAGCGTCACGGAGCGGGTGACCCCTTCGGCGACGTAGGAAACCGTGACCTTTATATGCTTGTAGTCGGTCGTGATGTGATTGGTATCAGCAGCTCCGGTGCCGTCCTTGGCGTCGTCCGCATATTCAATATAGGTGCGCACCGTGAAGGTGAGCCCGCCGTCGGTGGTCGTGGTTGATTGCGCGATATTTCCGGCCGGAATACCGCCATCGGTTCCAATAGCGTCATAGGACAATGAGCGGATGTATTCCATCTGCGAGCTTGCGACAACCGTCGCAGAAGCTTTGAGCTTTGCGAGCCCTGAGACTTGGACTGAGGCGCGCAGTATGCCGAAGAGCCCGGCGAACACGATGAGGACGAGCGCCGTGCCGACGACAACATCCATCAAGGTCATCCCGCGCGGGGGAAAAGAACGCATGCGTACATTCTAACGCACCGAACAGGCGGACTTAGTTTATCTGCGACGAGAGCGAGTAGATGGGAGAAATCATCGAGACGGCGAATACGCCGACGAACGCGCCGATGAGGAGCATGAGCATCGGTTCGATGATAGTCGAGAGGTCTTTCGTGCCTTCCTCGACGTCGTTCTCGTAGTATTCGGCGACCTGCGCGAGCATGTTCGCCATCTGCCCGGTCTCCTCGCCCACTGCAATCATCTCGCCCATGAATACCGGATAGAGCTTGGGATGCTCGACGAAGGGCGCAGACAGCGCGTCGCCTTTTTTGACCCGGGTTGCCGCTTCGGCGACGACCTTTCCGAACCGGTTATCGCCCACGATTTCTTCCGTTATAGAAATTGCCGAGAGCATCTCAACGCCCGAGGAGAGGAGCGAGGAGAGCGCGCGTGCGGCGCGTGCGCTATACGTCTCGCGCACCAAGGTGCCGATGACCGGAATGCGGAGCGCGACTGCGAGCACGAAATTTCCGCCGAACTTCGTGCGCATGAACCACATGATGGCCGCAATCGAAGCAAAAAGGCCGAGGAAGACGATAATGACGTGCGACGACATGAAGTCGGATATACCGATGACGGCAAGCGTTGCCGGCGGAAGCTCGGCGCCCATTTCCTTGAAAGTCGCCGAGAGGGTCGGGACGACGTAAATCATCATGAGAATGCCGATGACCGCGACCGCAAACAGAATGATGCACGGGTATATCATGGCGCCTTTGATTTTCTTCTGGAGCGTAAACGAGCGGTCCATCTGCTTTGCGACCACTTTCAAAGCATCCGCAAGAGTTCCCGACTCCTCGCCCGCTTTCGTCATGGCGATGAAGAGCGGAGAGAAGACCTTCGCGTGGCTTGCGAGCGCTTCATGGAACGCGTCGCCCTTCTTTACGCGCCCTTCAAGGTCGGTAACGATTTCCTTCAATCCCTTATTGCCCGACTGGCGCTCAATGACCGAGAGAGCGCGCGAGAGCGTGAGGCCCGCCGCGAGCATTGCCGAGAGGTTCTTAGTAAAGGTAATGCGCTCCTCGGTCTTGATGCCGCTCGTAAGCTTTATGTTGAGCCAGGACGGCACGGCAAATCCTCCCCCGCCCTCGGAAATCGAGACGACCGTCGAACCCTCCTTCTCCATGTCTGCGTACACCGCAAAGCGCGTCGGCGCTTCGATAACGCGCTTCTCTTCTGCGCCGTTCTCTTTCTTGAGGGTGACAGTGAACTTCATTCATGAAAATAGTAGCATGCGGATTCTTTGTCTCTGTGCTATATTCGCCCCGCAGCAACCAGGAGAAAAGCAAATGAGCGCTGCAACAGCTCTTCTTGAAAAAGCCAAGGCAGACTTTGACACGAAGCCGCACCGTTACAAGCTAATTTTCCTCAGGATCGTGCTGACCAACGGCGGATCCATCATTGCTTTCAACCTGCTTGATGTGCTCGTCGGCTACGACCAGCCCATCACGCCGGCAAATGAGGAAGAGTGGCTTGCACAGGCGCGCCTGATTCTACGGGACGAGAGCGTCTATTCTCTCGGCTTCAGCAAGTACGAGTAACTGTCTGCAACTTCGGCCGTCGAAACGCGCAGCCTCGGCTGCGCGTTTCTGCTATTCGGTAACCGCGCGGAGCACTTCTTCAAGGCTGGTGATCCCGCGCGTCGCCTTATAGATGCCGTCTTCGAGCATGGTGAGCATGCCTTCCTTGCGGGCCTGCTCCTCGAGCTGGCCTGCGGTTGCGCTTTTCATAATCATCTCGCGGAGTGTCGGCGTCACCGAAAGTATTTCGTGTATGCCGATACGGCTCTTGTAGCCGTCATCGGCGCCCGCGCCTGATTTGGGGCGGTAGAACGGCACCGCGTCTATCTTCGTTCCAGCTTTTACGATTTTCTCGTCCGCAAGCGCTTTCAATGCCGCATCAAAATGGTCTTCGGTCGTGACTTTCTCGCGCTCTTTTGCAGTCAAGACGTACTGCTCCTTGCCGTCGGCAAGACGGCGCACCAGGCGCTGGCCGACAACGATGCGAAGCGTCGAGACAAGGAGGAAAGGCTCGACCCCCATGTCGATAAGGCGCGGGATGGCGCCCGTCGCGCTGTTCGTGTGGATGGTTGAAAGCACGAGGTGGCCGGTCAGAGCGGCATTAATCGCAAGCGATGCCGTTTCCTCATCGCGGATTTCCCCCACCATGATGATGTTCGGGTCCTGGCGAAGAAGGGCGCGCAGTCCGTTAGCGAACGAAAAGCCGATCGCCGGATTCACCTGCGTCTGGTTCACCCGCTTCATCTGGTATTCGATTGGGTCCTCGACGGTAGAAATGTTCACGTCCGGCGTATTCAGTATGTCGAGAATGGTATAGAGCGTTGTCGTTTTACCGGAACCGGTGGGGCCGGACACGAGGATGATGCCGGTCGTCGCTTTCGTCGCCTTATGCAAAAGCTCAAGCCCTTCGCCGTGAAAGCCGAGCGCTTCAAGGGTGAAGCCCTCGCCCGTCTCGCGCAGAAGGCGCATGACGACTTTCTCGCCGTAGTAGGTCGGAAGGAGCGAAACACGGAAGGAGACTTTGTCTGCTTCCGTCTCCATTTTGAAACGGCCGTCCTGCGGAAGGCGCTTCTCGTCGAGCTTCAGGTTCGCGAGCACCTTGATGCGCGCCGTGATGCCGGCGGCAGCCGCGCGCGGGAGCGTCATTGCATCATGGAGAATGCCGTCGATGCGGTAGCGCACGAGCACTTCCATCTCCATCGGCTCGATGTGGATGTCGGATGCGTCCTGGGTGATGGCATGGCGGAGCAGGGTGTCCACGATGCGCACAATCGGCAGATCTTCTGCCATTTTCTTCAACTCCTCTCCGCTCATCTCCTCCCCGCCGATGCCCGCGTCCTTTATAAGGTTGATCTTCCCCGCTTCGGTCGAGATGATGTCGCCGAATTCTTCTTTCAAGGATTTCTGATACTGGAGAAGCGCGTGCTTGATGGATTCTTCGTCGGTCAAGCGCGGGAGAATCTTGAGCCCGGTCTTCTTCCGGACTGAGTCGATGGCCGGCAGGTCCTCGGTATCGAGCATCGCCACTTCCAATTCTCCGTTTTCCTTGCGGAACCCGATGATGTTATGCGTGCGAGCGATAGGCTCCGGGATGAGCGAGAGGATTTCTACCGGAATCTTCCGGTCTTTGAGATTTATGAACGGCACGCCGAGCACGTAGCCTTTGATGCGCCGGAGCGCGTCGGCGGTGAGGGCGCCTTGCGCCAAGAGGATATCGCCCACCGACTGCTTCTTTTTTGCGCCTTCAGCTTCGGCAGCCTCGACATCCTTTCGGGGCACGAGGCCCGAATCGAGAATGAACTCCTTCAAATCTTTCTCCGAGACCTTCATAGCTATCGCTAGTATAGCGTGCCGGCGCATTCAGGCGTCCGCTCGCAGGGGAAAGGAGCCCGCTTTATTGACTTTTCATCCGAAACTAGGTACCTTATATATACCTGAATTGTCCGCGTGCGCGGGCATTTCTTTTTAGACAGACATACACATTCCATATGTTAGACCTCAAAACAATCCAATCAGTGCTCGGCGAGTTCGAAGAGCGCGGCATCACCAAAGAAGTCATGATTGACGCCATCGAAAGCGCGATGGCGACCGCCTATAAGAAGGAGTACGGCAAGCGCGGCCAGGTGGTGCGCGCCGTCCTCGATATGAATACGGGCACCGTCGCTTTCGAACAGGTAAAGACGGTGGTGGACGACACGATGGTCCGCTTCCCCGAGGAGGGCGAAGAAGTTCCGGAGGAGCATCCGCACCGCGATTATGAGGAGACGCCCGAGGGCGAACTCCCCCGCTACGATGCCGAAAAGCATATTCTTCTCGAAGACGCGCGACGCATCCGCCGGGACGCCGGCCTCGGCTCGGAAATCGTCTTCCCGCTCGAGCCGCAGGACGACTTCGGCCGTATTGCAGCCCAGACCGCAAAGCAGGTCGTCATTCAGAAAATCCGCGAAGCGGAGAAGCTCTCCATCTTGGATGAGTTCGGCCACAAGAAGGGCGAAATTGTCTCGGGATTGGTCCAGCGCGTCGAGCGCGGGTCGCTTTTCATCGACTTGGGACGCGCCACCGGCGTCATCCCGTACGAGGAGCAGATTCCGGGAGAGCGCTATCGCCCGGGAGAGCGCATTCGCGCGTACTTGAACGCGGTGGACGAAGGATTCCGGGGCGTATACCTCCGGCTTTCCCGCGCGCATCCGAAGTTCATCGTGAAACTCTTCGAGATGGAAGTTCCGGAACTCGCCGCCGGCTCTATCGAGGTGAAGAACATCGCACGCGAACCGGGCGCACGCACCAAGATTGCGATTGCGTCCTTGGACCCGCACGTCGACCCGGTCGGCTCTCTTGTCGGCCAGCGCGGAGTCCGCGTTTCTACCGTCATGAGCGAGCTCGGCGGTGAGCGCATCGATATCATCGAGTGGTCGGAAGACCCGAAGGCCTTTATCAAGGAGGCGCTTTCGCCGGCAACCGTCATCGACGTCGTGCTCGATGAGGCTGAGCACCGCGCGGCAGTCACCGTCTCTGAAGACCAGCAGTCGCTTGCGATCGGACGCGGCGGCCAGAACGTCCGCCTCGCAGCAAAACTGACGGGCTGGAACATCGACATCAATTCGACCGGCGCAGATAAGCCTGCAGAAGGAGCGGAAGCATCTGCAACCCCCGAGGATGCAGAAACCCCGGCTGAAGAAGCGGGTGTTGCGCCGAGCGAGACTCCGGCCGAGGTAGAAAAGGACGACAGCATCGCAAAGGCCGAGCTACCGGCTGAGGAAGAGCTTGCAACGTCCGCCGAGGGCGAAGTCCCCCTCGTTGATGCTGAAGAGTCCCGCGACAAGGAAGACGCATAGTATCCTTACAGATATCTTATGAATTCCATCTACGATATTGAATCGGGAACGAAGGAAGAAATGAATGTCATCGTCGAAGTGCCGAAAGGCTCTTCGAACAAATACGAGCTCGACAAAGAGACGGGGCTCATCATGCTCGACCGCGCGAATTACTCGGCGGCGGCATACCCCTGCGAATACGCGTTCGTCCCGCGCACGCTTGCAGAAGACGGCGATGCGCTCGACGTGCTTCTCCTCGCGACATACCCCGTCATGCCGGGAGTGCTCGTGAAAAGCCGCCCGGTCGGCTACATGGAGATGATAGACAGCGGGGAAGCGGACCCGAAGATAATCGCCGTGCCGGTCCACGACAAGCGCTGGGACAATGTTCAGGATCTCGCTGATATAAACCCGCACACCATCCGCGAACTCAAGCAATTCTTTGAGACGTACAAGGCGCTCAAAGGAAAGGATGACAAGCAGTACGTTGTCACCGTTCCGAGCTTCAAAGGGAAGGCGGAAGCAGAGGCGGCGTTTGAAAAGGCCCGCGCCGCATACGAAGCGAAGAAATAAGCTTCGAATCCGACAAGAAAAGCGGCCCCGTTCGGGGCCGCTTTTCTGCTATAGTGCGAGCGATGGAGAATATAAAATACCAGGGAAAGATACTCGAGATAGTCGAATTCGACGTCACGCAGGCCGGAAAGCAGATGGTTTTCGAGAAGGCCCGGCGCTCTCCGGGCGTGCGCCTCATTATTCCTACAGACGGCAAGATCCTCTTGACGCGCGAAGACCGGCACGAAGCAGGCGGATACGACTACCGCCTCCCCGGCGGAAAAGTCATCGATAAGCTCGCCGACTACAACGCCGCGCTTCTATCCGGAACTGATATCGCAGAAGCCGCCAAAGAAGCTGCTGTGCGCGAGGCGCGCGAAGAAGCCGGGCTCGCCGTGAAGCCTGAAGACCTTTCCTTTTTCCATAAATCCATCTGCGGGACGACCGTCGAGTGGGACCTCTATTATTTTGTCGTGAACGCGTACGGGAAGGCCGAACAGGAGTTCGACGAAGGAGAAGATATAACCGTAGAAACGTTCGACCGAGAGACCGTTAAGAAGATGTGCCTCGATGGCTCCATAAACGAAGAGCGAAGCGCGCTCGTCCTGCTTAAGTATCTTTCCCAAAACTAAGCGGCGCTATACTGGAGGCGATGGACGCGCCTATTGCTCCCCTTCCGCCGATGCCCTCTGCGCCGAAAGCGCATACGACGCTCGGCTCGCTTGGCGTCGCCATGCTTATCGGCGCGCTTGTTGCGGTGGCGATTCTCTATTTTTGGGGCGCGCAGGTCGCGAAAGAAGAGGGGCTTTCGAGCGACGCTACGGAAGAGGCGCGCTAGCCCCTCGTTTTGGCGCGGTTTCCGTTTTCTGTTAAAATGGCCTGATTATGGCTACCTCTTCACACCGTTCTTCCATGCTCGTGCCGATGGTTATCGAGAAATCGCAGTTCGGCGAGCGCGCCTATGACATCTATTCGCGCCTCCTTCGCGAGCGCATCATCTTCCTTTCGGGGGGCATCGAGGACGATATGGCGAATCTCATCGTCGCTCAGCTCCTCTTCCTTGAAGCTGAAGACCCGAAGAAGGATATCTCCCTCTATATCAACTCTCCGGGCGGCTCCGTCACGGCAGGTCTCGCAATTTTGGACGCAATGAACCACGTGAAGCCGGACGTCTCGACGGTGGTGGTCGGCATGGCGGCAAGCGCAGCAGCCGTCATTCTCGCGGCCGGTGAAAAGGGCAAGCGCTACGCGCTTCCGAACGCGGAAGTCATGATTCACCAGCCTTGGGGCGGAGCGCAGGGGCAGGCGACCGATATTGAGATTACTGCCAAGCACATCATCGCGACGCGCGAACGCCTCAATAAGATTCTCGCGAAGGCTTCCGGACAGCCGCTCGACAAAATCGAGAAAGACGTCGACCGCGACTACTTCATGATGGCGGACGAGGCGAAGAAATACGGCCTCGTCGACACCGTCTATAAGAGCAAATAGAGCATGGGTGAAGACGGAGAATCATTCGATACCCCCTCCGTCCCGCCAGAGCGCTGGATAGCGGATGAAAAGCCGGCGGCGATCCGCTATAAGGATCTCGAAGGCAGGGAAAAGATATACCGGGGGCAGAGTCATGCGGGAGCGCTTGGCGAATTGAGCGCCGAGCATGGCATCAAAGTCGGATCAGAGGAAGAGAGTGCGCTTCTCGACAAGCTTTCAAACGAAGGGAGCATAGGCTTCATGACCAATGCCGGCGAATACGTTGACCGTTATCAGGCGGGACAAATCGTGGGGAAGCCCGCTAACCACCCGCTTGATAGCGGCGAGCTTTAGAAAAGAGTATAAGGATACGAACTATAGATTCAGTCAAGAGTGTATGATATGATGGTTCTCCGGCAACGACGTAAGCAGATACGGAAGAAACTCCGCCGGCTTTGTGTAGATACAGTGTGCTTCTAAAAAGTGCGTAAGTTCTGCAAGGTATGTCTATAAAACTCGTGCTCTCGCTGTTGGCCTTTTCGGGCCTGGCCGGCATTGCGCTCGGCTATGTGCTCCGCCTTTTGATAGCGCTCGGCCAGCGCGGGTCTTTGGAATTGGAAGTGAAGCAGAAGATGCTCGAAGCGCGAGAGAAGGCCGCCCAGATCGAAAAAGAAGCGGAGGAGCATGCTGACGCCATAGAATCCGAGCGTCTCGCCCCTTTGACTGAGCGCGAAGAGCGCGTGAAATCCTTCTCCGATCGCCTCGTGAAGCGCGAAGAGTTCCTCGACGAGCGCGAACGCACGCTCGCAGAAGAGATTGAGCGCGTAAAGAGCCGAGAGAACGAAGCCGCGAATGTGAAGCGCGATGCCGAAAATGTTTTGAAGGAGCGCCGAGCGGAATTAGTGCGCATTGGGCGTTTTTCTGAGAAAGAAGCGCGCGAGCGCCTGATAAAGGAAGTGGAGTCAGTCGAGGAAGAAGCCGTGCTCACTCGCCTGCAGAAGCTTGAAGCCAACGGCCGGGAGCGCCTTGAGGACAAGGCGCGCTCCATACTCATGAGCGTGATACACCGCATGGGCGCGGCCGTGAATGCAGAGGTCATGTCGCTTTCTATAACGATTCCTTCCGAGGAAATAAAGGGAAAGGTTATCGGCAAAGAAGGGCGGAATATCAAAGCGTTCGAGAAGGCCACCGGCGTCGATGTCATTATCGACGACGCGCCGGACAAGATTACTCTCTCTTCCTTCGATCCTCTGCGCCGGCACATCGCAAAGATTGCGCTCGAACGCCTCATCGCTGACGGGCGCATCCAGCCGGCGAAAATTGAGGAAGTTGTCGAGACCGCAAAAAAAGAAGTCGATGAAATCGTAAAGCAGGAGGGCGAGAAAGCGGCCTATGAGGTCGGCGTCGTGGGTCTTGACCCGCGCCTGACCACTCTTCTTGGGCGCCTCTACTTCCGCACGAGTTTCGGCCAGAACGTACTCCAGCATTCGGTTGAGATGGCGCACATGGCTGGCATGCTCGCGACTGAGCTCGGAGCGGACGTCACGGTCGCTAAAACCGGGGCACTCCTGCATGACATCGGCAAAGCGGTGGACCACGAAGTCCAGGGCACGCACGTCGATATCGGCCGAAGGCTTTTGGAAAAATTCGGAATTGATAAGCGTGTTATCCAGGCGATGCAGTCGCATCACGAGGAATATCCGTATGAAACGCCGGAATCCATCATCGTGCAGGTCGCAGACGCTATCTCTGCAGGGCGTCCGGGCGCGCGCCGCGACACGGTGGAGCGCTATCTTGAGCGCCTTGGGGACTTGGAGCGTATCGCGAAGGGCTTCGAGGGCGTCGAGAAGGTATACGCGATACAAGCAGGACGCGAAATCCGCGTATTCGTGAACCCGGGCAAGGTTTCTGACCTCGCGATGCATAAAATGGCGCGCGAAATCGCCAAGCGCGTCCAGGAAGAGCTCAAATACCCCGGCGAAATCAAGGTAAACATCATCCGAGAGAACCGCGTCGTCGAATTCGCTCGATAATTGAAGCCAAATGTGCTCGAAAAATCCGCGAATACGCGGATTTTTCTCTATCCACCTGCCCTATTGCGGAAAATGGCGTACTTTCTATACTTTCTAGGTACCCCAGCCTCCCTCGGGCCCGGGATTTATGAGCTAAAGAAAGAAGGCATGAACAAAGCAGACATCGTTTCCAAGGTTCAGCAGACTCTCGGCGGCACGAAGGCTGATGCGGAGCGCGCAGTCGAGACCTTCATCGAATGCGTCCACGCAGGGCTTAAGGGCGGAGATGAAGTGTCGGTCGCCGGCCTCGGCATCTTCGTTGCGAAGGCGCGTCCGGCCCGCACGGGAAGGAACCCGCGCACTGGCGAGACTATCCGCATCGCAGCTACCCGCACTCCGAAGTTCCGCCCCGCAAAGGCGCTCAAGGACGCGGTTAAATAAGCAATATCTAGGTATCACGAGAACCGCCCTGGGAGGGGCGGTTTTTCGTTTGATATAGTTTTCGCATATGCCGCGCCTCGGAATGCCTGAAATCCCTCGCGACCCTGGCCGCAAAGGGAAGCTCGGCCCCTTCGAACGCATAGGAATCGCCGCCAAGCTTAAGGCACAAGGCAAGAAAACTGCCGGCGGGAACGAAAATTTAGTGGTGTTCAACCCTGAAAAGAAGGAAGTCTACGCTTACTCAATGCATGGCACGGCTGAAGGGTTCCGCGCTCGAGAGATCTTCCATATACAAAAGGTGCTTGAGACGCTCTTCCCCGACCACTTCTTCCATATCAAGGCCGCATTCGAGCAGGACAAAGATTCGAAAACACCGGGCGGGACCATCCGCGAGCTCGTGGAGATAGATCCGACAGCTCCCTATAATGCCTCGCTCTATGATTGGAATTGGTTCAAGCGGAATTTCCTTACGAAAGACACCCCCGGCGACTTCGCGAAGCCTCGAGAGACGCTTCTGGATATGGAGATACGAGGCATTGATTTCAACCCTCCGAATTTCGGCGTGAGCACGGCGCATCACGAGGTGCATCTTGATACTGCAGAGAATCTGGCGAAGCCCCTCTATAAGAATCGCCTGCAGATACTCGGTCTTATGCGCGATCGCGGTTACAAGAATGATCAGATAGCGTCTGTAAATCAGAATCTGATACGGCTCGGAGAACTCATCGAAGAGCGTAAGACGGAAAATAAGCCCCGGCCGAAAAAGCCTTAGGTTTTGCTATGCGAGCCGCTCGGCAGCGACGAACGACGTGTAGTTGAATTTCAAATCCTGGATGCTCTCTTCGAGCATCTCGAGGCCGTAGAGTTCCGCAGCGGCTTTTGCGGCGATGACGGCGGTCGTCTCGGGAAGCGTCCCGTTGGCAAGGTCTTCCGCAGCTTTGGCAGTGTCCGGATATTCCTGAAGCTCTATGCCCGGCCACTTGCGCTTCAGGTACATACGGCATTGCTTCAGCGCCTGGTCGTGCGAAGCGATGGCGGTTATCTGTTCGGGGTTCACGCCTTTCTTCACGAGAAGATTCTGATGTACGTCTATTTCGAATATCTTTCTCACCTGGAAACGGTGCTTGGCCATCGCGTGCACCGCCTCGATGACGATACCTCCGTTGCTGTTCTCGATGGGAAAGATGCCGAGATCGGACTCCCCAGCCTCAAGCGAAGAGAGCACGTTCTCCGCGCTGATGAGGTATTGGATTTCTGTTCCACCGAGCTTCTCGTTCTCGATGTATTTCCTCGCAGCTTCTTCCGAGAAGCTCCCTTTCGCTCCCATGATGCCGATTTTCATAATCTCTCCAAGATACGCTACGGCACCAGAGGCCACAAATTCCGGAACACTTCGCGCTGGTCGTGCGCCATGAGCTTGTCGTGTATCTCAACAAGGTAGAACGGATGCTGGCGCGTATTAAGCATGATGACGTAGTCGCCCACCGCCCATACCGTCGATATGAAGTTCGTCGCTTCGCCCCAATATTTCATATGGCGATGTTCGAACTTCCCTTGCATTGAGCGTTCTGACGATGATAAGTTTGTCAGAAGTTTTGTATCCGCGCCTTTGGGGGCGCGCTCCCAGTACCAGCGTATCCAATCGGAAAAATGATCGACGAAGGTGTGGTCCTGGAATCCCCACCAGGTCGCGTCAGTTTCCATCATGCTCGCATTCCACTTCCCTGTTTCCTGCCGGAAGAACGCACCGATATTTTTTTCTTCCACGAACCGGATTTTCGGGACCGGATACGATTTCTCAGCGCTCGTGACGGAAACTTCATCGGCAAGCTGCTTCAAGAGCATCTGCCGATCTTCAGAACGCTTCTGCTCGGCCGAAATCGCAAGCGCGAGCTCGTCGGCAACAGCTAGACGGAAGACGCGGGGCCGTTTCGTGGTGTCTTCAACGAGAAGCCCCTTCTCAACCAACACCCGAGCGGCACTGTACGCGGTCGTGCGTTTCATTCCCGCCTCTTTCGCAAGAGCCGAGGGGCTTATTTCCCGCGCCTTAGCAACCTCCGCATACAATCGAGCCTCCCCTTCTGAAAGCCCGAGTGAAAGAAGCAATCTCTTATCCATAGGGAGAAGCTACGTTGTTGTCGAACTGTTGTCAACATTTGTCCGACAAATTTTGACTATATTGACATGTATCTTTATTCTGTGTTCTAGACAGCAATGGGGCTGTTCATTCAGGAGGCCGACGTGCGCCTTTTTGCAATTGCTCTTCTCTCTTCAACTATCATGGTCGGCGCCGCCAACGCCGATTGCACCACCTCGATTAACACGAAAGTCGCGGACGGCTATCTTCTTGGGGATCTCGGCCTGGTCGGTTCAAACGACTGGGTCATCCAAGGGGGCGGCACCTACGCCTGCGGCGCGTGGTCGGTCGACGGATGGGCAAGCTGGGGCCCCGCAGGAGGCACGGCAATCGAATTTGACGGCTCGCTGTTCTACGACAAGGACATCGGACCGGTTCATTTTCAGGGCGCGGTGCAGTATTTCGCCGTGAACCTGGATGATTCGCTGGGAGACGCTCGGGACGACCTCGTCGAAGTGTATGCGGACGTGAGCCTTCCCCTCAGGGGGAGCCGGCTTACGGTCGCGCCGCTCGTCAGAGTCGCCGAATTGATTGGGTTGGACGATTTGCCATCGCTCACCCTGGTCGAACCGGGAGCTCGGGTTTCATACCGGCTCACGGACAACCTCTCAGTGAATGCCGAGGTTCGCGACGCGATAAACGTCACGGACCAGAGCGACGTCATCAGATTCGATGCAACTCTCGCCTGGCAGGCGAACGAGCGGACGGCAATCCGCCTCGGATGGCAGGATACGGACCAAACGAGGTCCGTGCTCAGCCTGGGTATGTTTCACCAGTTCTAAAAGAAGGAGACGAGTGGGGCGACCAGCTACGTGTCGCCCCTCCCACCGAGCCCCGAACATAGTTCGAGTTTCGGCAGGAGATTACTCGAAATACTTTTTCCCTTTCAATTTTTCTGGGAGGTAGCTCTCGGCATCGTATTTTTTATAATCCTTGCCATAGTCAAGGTCTTTCATGAGTTTTGTCGGGGCGTTTCGAATGTTTTTCGGAATCGGCAGGTTGCCGAGCGTCTTAACATCGTTCATCGCGATACCGAGCGCATCAGTTATGGAGCGGTCCTTCTGTGCGTTCGAAAGATATGCAACACCGTGCGCGAGGTTCAAAGAGCATTCCGGATAGCCGATAGTTTCGCAGGCGCGGAAGACTGCGTTTGCGACGACGAGCGCGGTGGGTTGAGCGAGCCCGACGTCTTCTGAAGCGAAAATCACCATTCGGCGAGCGATAAAAAGCGGGTCTTCGCCGGCCTCGACCATGCGAGCAAGATAGTACATGGCTGCGTCCGGCTGGCCCGCGCGCATGGACTTTATGAACGCGCTTATGGTGTCGTAGTGCTCCTCCCCTTTCTTGTCGTAGCGCAGATGCGATGACTCTTCCGCCTTATTCAGGCTCTCGACGGTAACTTCCCCATACAATTTCTGCGCGCCTTCGAGCATCGTTAGGGCCTTCCGCGCATCTCCATTGGCATACCCCATGAGCCAGTCGAAACTTCCCTTCCCTAGTTTTATCTTGGTCCGCTTCACGATTGCTCTAAGAGATTCTTCTGAGAGCGGTTCAAGCACGAACACCCGGCACCGTGAAAGAAGCGCGGGGATGACCTCGAAGGAGGGGTTCTCGGTCGTCGCGCCGATAAGCGTGAGTTCCCCGCTCTCGACATACGGCAATAAGAAATCCTGCTGGCTTTTATTGAAACGGTGGATCTCATCGAGAAACAGCACCTTTGGTTTCCCGAGCGCTAGCTTCCCCGCCCTATTGCTATCCCCCACTATTTTCCGGATATCGTCCTTCCCCGCCGATACAGCCGAAAGCTCGTACAGTTCCGCATCAAGGGCCTTCGCATAGATGCGCGCGATGGTCGTCTTCCCCGTCCCCGGCGGTCCCCAGAGAATAAACGAGAACTTGTGCTGTTTCTCTACCGCAACGCGTAGCGGCTTCCCTTCTCCGACTAAATGCTCCTGCCCTTCGACTTCGTCGATAGTGTTTGGACGGATGCGGGATGCGAGGGGTTCCATCCTTTTATCCTACGCTTTTGATAGTAAATGGCGATTAGCGGGAATACACGGGTATGACACAACTTATGAGACAAGGTAGCTGCCCCAGGATAATCCCGGGACAGCTGCGAAATTCACCCGCCCGTAGCATCCGTTTGGATTCTCCGGCGAGCACGGGGAGGCGTTACGGCCGTCACCTTCATGTGGCGCAACAGCGTATCAAGTACGATCCGGACGATAACCGGCGAGCATATGTTCCGCAGAGCAAGCCAGGGTGCGCGAGTCCAAGGAGTTACATCCTTGCCCACGCTATCCTGGAGAGTCTGCGATATGCATTCGTCGCACATGGTATTTTGGTGCGCCACAAGCAGGTATACGACCTTGCCTCTCCCTTTTCCGCAGAAAGAACAGCGTAATTCTTCTACCGCCATCACATCCTCCTATCGGCTTGATGACAGAGTGAATATAAGCTTGCGACTTGCGATGTCAAATATAAATAACATATTAATAATTAATAAAACCTTATTTTAGGCCGTTTTTAACTAATTACTTTTAGTTGTTGTAAATTATTGACACAATATCCACCTGTTCGTAGAGTAGAGATATGGACACTACGCCGCATAAGCTCCGCGAGGCACTCATCTCGCTTGGGCTTTCTTATAAGGAATCTTGCGTTTACCTTTCGCTCCTTGAGCTCGGCCGCTCTACCGTATCCCAGGTTTCGAGAAAGGCTGCGATAAATCGAGCGACGGGGTACGTCATACTCGATTCCCTCGTTGCGAAAGGCCTTGTACGCATATCCGGCAAGGAACCGAAGCAAGAATATGTTGCAGAATCGCCCGACGCCCTCCCCGCCCTCTTTGAAACCGCCCAGAAAGAAGCGAAAGAAAAGCAGGTGCGGGCGAAAGAGTTGTCGCTCCAGCTGAAATCGATACAGAAAGTCGGCGACCGTCCGCAAGTTCGTTTTTACGAAGGCATGGAGGGCATCCGAGCTGTGTTTGAGGACTCTCTTACCGCAAAGTCGGGAAAAATAATCGCGTACACCTCTATTGAAGACCAGCACGTCTCCATTCCGAACTATTTCCCTGAGTACTACCAGCGCCGAAAGCGCAACAAAATATTCATGCGCTCTATCTTTCCCGATACGAAAATGGGCAAGGAACGACAGGACGCGAACGAAAACGAATACCGCGACTCAGTGCTCGTACCGAAAGATGTGTACGGAATCCACCCGGCTATAAATGTTTACGACAACAAGCTTATGATTGCGTCGTTCCGCGAAAAGCTCGGTATCATCGTGGAAAGCGAAGAGATCGCCGATGCGATGAAAAAGATTTTTGAGCTCGCGTGGATAGGAGCGCATTCACTTGAGAAGAAGAAAGTGAGAAAGGGTGCGGGATAGCCGTTACTTGCACGCTTGTAGGAGAATCGGTCACGCTTTACTAATTCGCTTCGCTCATAAGTATGCGCGACCCCGCCTCGGCCACGTGCTTTGCACGGCTTCGCGGCCTCCGGCTTTCGATTCTCCTATCCCGTCACAAAATATAGTCGCCTGACGCTCCGCGTCAGGACTCGTTATTTTGTGCGGGATAGGAGAATCGAACTCCTGCCGACAGTTTGGAAAACTGCAGTTCTACCATTAAACTAATCCCGCTTCAGGCCGAAGATTACCACGAACGGCGCTGTATTTCATGCTCGTTCTGGCGTAGCATACGGACATGATCCAGCACTTCCTTTCCATAGGAGCTGCCATCCTCCTCGCGCTCTGGGCTACCGTACTCACGCAGTACCAGCATTTCCATACCCCGCCAGCTCCGGGGGCAGAACCGCCCGCGCACGAAATCGTCATCCAGAGTCCGGGCATAGGGACGTCTTCTCCGACTCCGCTTGATACGGTCATCACGCAGATTCTGAACGTCGCGAGCTCGAGTACGCCAGCTCCCGCGACGACCACAAAGCCTGTGCCGACAAAGCCCGTCGGTCCGGTCCAGCCATCGACGCCTCCCGTTCCTTTCAAACCGCTTCCCCTCCCGACTCCTCCGGTTGTAACGCCGGCGCCTTCGGTTCCGGCACCAACTACGCCTACGGCGCCGACCGTCGACGAGAAGCTCGCGGGGAGCGCGCTTCTCAAAAGCGCTATCGTGAATATCATCTGTCTCCCCGGCGGGGGCATCGGCGGATTTTCCGGTTCCGGCATTATCATCGATCCGCGCGGAATCATTCTTACGGTGGCGCACGTAGGCCAGGGTTTCCTGCTTCGCGACTACCCCACCAAGAACGCGGGCACGTGCTACATCCGCACCGGAAGCCCCGCGCAGAACGCTTACGCGGCCGACATTATTTTCATCTCGCCCGAATGGCTCTCCGAAAACCAGGCCACCTTCCTCCAAAATACGCCGGCAGGCACGGGCGAGAACGACTTTGCATTCCTTGCAATTACGCGGAGCATCAGCGGTAAAGCGCTTCCGAACTCGTATTCCTATATTCCGCTCTCGCCAGCAGGCACAAAAGTGAAAGAGGGCGACAACGTCGGCACAGGCTCATATGCGGCCGAGTTCCTAACGAACGACCAGATACGGTCCTCGCTCTACCCGACCATAAAGTTTGCAGACGTTGATGACGTATACACGTTCGGCAAGAGCACCGTCGACATTTTCTCGGTCGCAGCCGGTTCTGCCGCGCAGGAAGGTTCGTCGGGCGGTGCAGTCATAAACAGCGAAGACCGCCTCATCGGCCTCATTTCAACGCGCACCGCAAAGCCTGACCTCGCATTGCGCTCGCTCCAAGCGCTTACGATGGATCACATACGCCGGAGCTTTAAAGCAGACATGGGCGCCGACCTCGATTCCTACCTCAAAGGCAATCCTTCAACGCTCGTAAATAATTTCAAGAACAAGGCTGCCGAACTTGTCCAGGAACTCGCGGACGAAATCGCCCACGCGCGATAACTAGTCGGGGTGCAGGGAATTGAACCCTGTCTAACTGCTCCCAAAGCAGTCGTACTACCGGTATACGACACCCCGTTTCAGACACCCTACCAGTAAAAGGCATATTCGGAAATCTCTCAGATGCGAGGCGCGAGTGAGGAGCGAATCGAGTCGTACAAGAGTACGGTGAGAGAGCACCGGAGCGAGCAACAAAGCAGATGAAGATTTCAGGATATGCCTAAACGATTTGAGGCAGGTACTCGACGTGCGCCATGCCATCGCGGGCACGAAGCCATACGAGGATTCCGTCTACCTGCCAGTCCCCTTCCCAGTCTTTTTCAGCCACATACCACTCGGCCGTCCGTGCTACTTTCCGTATCTTTGCTTCATGCAGGTTTGCGGAAGGATCGTATTCGTCCCGAGTCGAGTTCGGGTCCGGAAATTCCCGCACTAAGAGCGCTTTTACCTCGATGAAGTGGAGCGTATCGTCCTTCTTAGCGACGATGTCGAGCTCCCCCGTTTTGCGTGCAACGTTACGGTCAACAATACGGAAACCGTGACGCAGGAGATACTCACCGGCCGCTCGCTCGCCATATGCCCCTATGTCCTTTGAGGATTTCCCTTCTAGATTCACGGCTTTAAGAAGTATGGCCTGTTTACTGGATATTTTCGAGTAATTCCGGTGAATTACACCATGTCCTTTTGTCCTATACGCACCTATGCACAGGTTTATCCACCGCTATAAACAACGCAAAACGGCCCTTTCCGGGGCCGTTTTATTCGGGTGCGGCTAAGGAGAATCGAACTCCTGCTGACTGATTGGCAACCAGTCGTTCTACCATTAAACTATAGCCGCTACGGGGCCTATATTCTCATAATATTCGCGTTTCATCAATTCCTTTGGGAATAACTTGAGCCATTCGAGGACTTTTGCCTTGAAATAGGTGCTCGAGACGACAACCGTACAGACTCCGTACCGGAGGCGCTTGGTTTTATGTCGGCCCTCTATAAGGGTGCTTTTTGAGAATCGGGACAGGGGGATTCCAGAAGCAAAGGACCAGAACCTCCGGTTCGACTGATCCTCGATATCGGGATAGGTGATGAGATATGCCCGGATACGCTCAGCCGGTATCCGGCACGCCTCCTGAAGAAAGACGACAAAAAGCCTGACAAGCTCGGGGTCTGAGTTAGCTAGCCGAACCTGATTCTTGGTTGCCTTGTCCCCCTCACCCCAATAGAGCATGAGGCCGGCTATAAAAAGCGGGTTGTAGCGGAACTTTTCAAGCTCCGTCCGGGCCTCTTCTCGAGCTTCTTCATAGGCACGTTTCAGGTGCTCCCCGCGAACTCGGTCCAGCTCGACGAGCCGGATGGTGCTCTTTTCCTGAGATGCGACTGCCAGTTTTTTCCTCAATTCCTTCGACCAATCCTCTCCCTTAAACCACTCTGACAGGGTGCTGGCAGGAATTTTGAGTTCGTTTTTTATCTCTTGGTAGCTCTTTCCTTGCCTACGTAATTCAGTAGCAATTTCCTTATCCTTTCGCATTCTATAATTATATACGATGGGAGTACGGTTTATCCACCGAAGGTACGGAACCCCAATGTGACAGCTATTTTGACCCCCGAACCCTTGTCTCAAGCGACTCTGAAATATCGACGACCTTCCCCTTTTTGATGACTACCTCTTTCGGGAGTTCCCGGAGGTTATAGACCGAGGCCATGCTCATGCCGTAGGCACCGGCGCACCCTATGGCGAGTACGTCCCCGAGCCTAGGGATAGCGATCTGGCGCCGGACCGCGAAGAGGTCTCCAGACTCGCAGACGTTACCCCCTACGGTTACGGCCTTAAGGCGACCTTTTGGCCGGCTCACGTTCCAGATGGGCTGGTAGGACCCATACATGGCGGGCCGGACGAGGTGATTGAAGCCCGAATCGATGCCGACAAAGGAGTGCTTTGAGGTCGACTTCATATCAACGACGGTGGCAAGGAGCGTACCCGATTCTGCGACTACATAGCGTCCCGGTTCTATAGCGAAGGTCACTTTCCCACCCCGTTCACAGGCAAATTCCTTGGTGAGACGCCCTACTTCCCTACCAAGAATCTTTAGGTTCAAGGGCTTATCGCCCGGGCGATATGGAATACCGAAACCCCCGCCGAAATCGACATGCCGGACCTCCGGGAAGACACGAGCTGACTGAAGAAGCTTTCGGACAGAGCGCAGATAGATCTCCCGGTCCTTATCGAGGATATTCGAGCCGATATGCTGTTCAAGGCCAGTGATGCGGAGCTTATAACGGACAGCAAGCCGGCGTGCAGCCGGTATGTCCTTTTCGCTTATACCGAACTTGCTGTCGGGGCCGCCGGTCACGACGTGCCGGTGGTGGCCCGTGCCGATGCCCTCATTAAGCCGGAGCGATACGTCCTTCCCGAGCTTATGCTTGCCCCACAGCTCGAGCTGGGTGAGGGAATCGATATGCACGTATCCTGCGTTCTTCGCCGCGAACTTCAAGTCAGCGAGCGTTTGGTTCGAGCAGGTGTAGCTTATTTTCGATTTCGGAAACCCCGCGCGCTTCCCTGCTCGTATTTCTCCCGGAGAAACGCACTCGATGCCGAGTCCCGCCTTCCTGATTTGAGCTAGCAAATACGGGTTATTATTCGCCTTTACCGCATAGAAAATCTCAAAGCCGGCGAAGTTCTGTCGAAGCATTCGGCAACGTTCGCTAATTACTGCTTCGTCATAGACATAGAGCGGTGTTCCGAATTTTTTTGCAATCGAGAGGAGCGTCATAATCAACGAGCGTAGCGGCCGTCGAGCACCCGCACTACCTCTTCGGCCCAGCGCTTTTTTTCGTCCTCATCGAAGAATCCGCTCTTGTGGAGGCCTTCAAGTATCGTCGAGCGGAGTATCTCCCGCTGGAACTCCCTGCCCGGGTAGTACTGGCGCATATACCGGCCTTCTTTCTCTTTGCGTATCTGCGCAGCGTAGCGTTCGGAGACTATGCCGATAGCGCGCAAAAGGACTCCCTCGCTTGGAGTATAAAGCTTCAGATTCCCCTGGGCTTCGAGGAGTATTTCCACGAGATTCTCTCGCGTCATCTCTCCCGGCCTTGCGCCCCGCCGCTCAGCTCCCCCTTCGAAATCAGTCATGGTTTTTGTGGTGCCTCCGCTAGGAATCGAACCTAGAACGACAGTTTCGAAGACTGTTGTGATATCCGTTTCACCACAGAGGCGCTCAAGAACATTAGCATACTGGCTGTTAGAATGGCGGAATGAAGTTTCCTGTTCCTCTTGAGGTTTCGTCGGTAGCGCAGAAACTGCGCAAAGAGGGATTCGAGGCGTATTTAGTGGGCGGTTGCGTGCGCGATCTTCTCATCGGTAGAAAGCCTAAAGACTGGGACATAACGACGAATGCAAAACCCGGAGACATCCAGCGCATCTTTCCTGATTCGTTCTATGAAAACGACTTCGGCACGGTTGGCGTAAAGACTGAATCGGAAGACCCCACCCTTGCCATCATCGAAGTAACCCCCTACCGCACCGAGTCAGCCTATTCAGACAAGCGCCGGCCGGATGCCGTTCAATTCGGGGAGAGCCTCGAGGACGACCTCGCCCGCCGCGATTTCACGATTAATGCCATAGCCTATGACGAGTCTAAAGGACAAATTGTAGACCCGTATAAAGGACAAAAGGACATAGAAGCTAAGGTATTAAGGACAGTACGGGACCCTGAGGAGCGTTTTGAAGAGGATGCTTTGCGCCTTATGCGGGCCGTCAGGCTTGTCGCTGAGCTTGGATTTGCCCTTGATTCGGAGACTGCGGCGGGTATTCAGAAGAAGGCGTCCAACCTGGCACATGTTTCCCGTGAAAGAATCCGGGATGAGCTGGTTCGAATTCTCCAGTCCTCCCAGCCGATGATGGCCCTGGTGCTTGCCCAACAGCTTGGCCTTCTAGAACTCATAGCCCCTGAGCTGGTTCGAGGCATAGGGATAGAGCAGAACCAGGCCCATAGCTACGACGTTTTCGGCCACCTGATGCGCGCTATGCAGCATGCGGCGGATAAGGACTGGGACCTTGCTCTACGGCTTTCTGCGCTCTTCCATGACGTCTCTAAGCCGGAAACCAGGCGTTGGTCCAAGGAGAAGAGCGATTGGACCTTTCATGGACATGAGGTGGTTGGTTCACGTGTAACAGAGAAGATTCTCCATGACCTGCGGTTTTCACGGGAAACAATCGACAAAGTCGTAAAACTGGTCCGCTGGCACATGTTCTTCTCTGACCCCGACCAGATAACCCTCTCGGCCGTTCGGAGGATGATTCGGAACGTGGGGGAGGAGAATATATGGGACTTGCTCAACCTGCGCATCTGCGACCGTATAGGGACCGGCAGGCCTAAGGAGCAGCCGTTCCGCTTCCGGAAATACAAGGCTATGGTGGAAGAGGCGCTCCGCGACCCCATATCCGTCGGCATGCTTAAGACCGACGGGACCCGCCTTATGGGGAAGTTCCACATGAAACCTGGGCCCCGGATAGGATGGACCTTGAATGCGCTCCTTGAGGATGTGCTTGAAGACCCTAAAAAGAATACCGAAGCGTATTTAGACGAAAAAACGGCCCAGTTGCTAGATTTATCGGATGCTGTTCTACGTGAAAGAGGGGAGTCAGGGAAGAAGATTCGGGAGGCTAGGGAAGAGGAAGAGCTTAAGAAAATTCTCGACAAACACCACGTTTCCTAGTCCTTTTTGGACGGAAATGCAAAAAGCCGTCTTGCCTGTTCGGGTACCAAATAAGGGGCGGGCAATATGTTTTGGTGGTACCCAGGAGAAAGCGGCTTGACGGCTTTTTGCGTGTGGTCCTAACACCTGAGACCTCGCCTGGCCGTTGATTTATATTGGGGATCGCCCCATTCGTTGGCCGGGTCGGAACCTGATGCGGACTGTTCGGAAGAAAGAGCGCGCAAAGAACTCACTCGAACTCTGTTGCCCATCATAGCGCATAAAGGACACTGTAAAGGACAGTTATGTGGATAACTGTCCTTTATGTCCTATAGGACAGCCTAGCTACAGCGTTATAGAGACAGGGCAGTGGTCGGAACCGTAGACTTCCGGATGGATTTCCGCCTTCTGTATCTTGGTTGCGAGCTTTTTCGAAGCGAACACGTAATCAATGCGCCACCCTACATTGCGCTCTCGGGCCTGGGCGAAATGGCTCCACCAGGAATAGTGGCCGTTGCCTTTTGTGAACATGCGGAAGGTGTCTACAAAGCCCGAATCAATGATGGCCTGTATGCCCTCGCGCTCCTCGTCCGTAAAGCCCTTGACCCCGCGATTCTCCTTAGGGCGGGCAAGGTCATCTTCGGTATGGGCGACATTGAGGTCCCCGCAGAAAATAACGGGCTTTTCGGCTTCGAGCCGCTTCATATATTCGAGGAAGGCTGGGTCCCATTGCTTGTGCCGGAGCGAGAGGCGGGAGAGGTCGTCCTTGGCGTTTGGGGTGTAGACCGATACGACGAAGAGGTCGTGCATATCAGCTGCGATGATGCGCCCCTCCTTATTGGGGTCCCCGTACCCGTCCGTCTGGAGGCCGTATTTCTCCGCAATATCGTCGGGGAGGCCGTACCGGACATCGTTCGGGGTCATTTTGGTGAATATGGCGACCCCGCTATAGCCCTTTTTCTCGGCGGAGCACCAGTACTCCTCGTAGTCGGGGAGGTCTATCTCTGCCTGGCCCTCCTGCGCCTTCGTTTCCTGGAGGCACAGAATGTCGGGCTTGTATTTTTTTATGAACGGGAGAAAAAGGTCTTTCTTGTGGACAGCGCGGATGCCGTTTACGTTCCAAGAAATGATTTTCATGCGTGCATGCTAGCATAGCGAAATGTCGGCGTCGGATAGGGAAGCGTTTGAGAAGCTCGTCGCAGAGCTCGGCGAGAAAACATACGCAGAGCTTCCGTTCCGGCTTACGCACGCAGACTTGGTGGGCGTCGCCGAGAAGTTTTTCGAATATCTTTCGATTCCGCAGGAAGAAAAAACTCGACTCCACTTTTACGACCGTCCGGAAAATCGCCAGGGGCTCGGCTATGTGCGGAAAGCGGGGGAGGAGGATGAAGTAAGCCGGACGGATTTCAAGGAATACTTCCACTACCATCCGAAATTAATGAAAGAGTTCGCCGGAAACGAACTGCTCGCACGTCCGGAAACCTCCGCGTTCCTTGAGGGGGCAGGGAAGATATATGCGGAAGCGCTTTCGGCGAGCAAAGAGCTCTATCGGACGATTTCAGTCGAGTATCCGGACTTCTATGCGCGCTTCTTCCCGGAAACGGAAGAGTATATCGATTTCTCCGCGCTTCGCTTTTTGAAATACGAGCCGAGCGGACAGGGAAATTTCCTCGCTCGTGCACATTACGACCGAGGATGCACGACGCTCGCGCTCGCGGAGAGCGCTCCAGGGTTGCGAATAGGGAAGAACGAAGCAGCGCTGAAAGAAGTCGTGCATAAGGAGAACGTTGCGCTCTTTATGCCGGCATATCAGCTGATGGAAATTACGGACAAGCGGTTTCTGCCGTCCTGGCACGACGTCGTGCAGTCCTCAGACGACGTGTATCGCGAGAACGCCGCGCGCTGGGCCATCGTGTTCTTCTGCGACGCGCCGGGCGTCCCGGTGCCTTCCAAGAGCGCGGCGCACACGCCAGTCGTGTAAATTTTTTATCCCTTACGTGAAAGCGCGCCCGGCCGGGGCCGAGCGCGCAATCGTACGGGTCGTTGTTCGTTCCGTCAGACGTGGCAACCATCGCCGTCTTGAAAGCGCACCCAGATTAAAGGTGCCTCCGGCGGGAAATCTTCCCGTTTCGGAAATTCAGGAAGCGAGAGGATCTTGGCTTTGAGCTCACGGACTTTCGCCGCCGTGAGGCGATCTTTGCGCTTGGCCCAGCCAAACGTTTCAATCTCCATCGAGAACGGATACTCGGTGATAGTGCCGTCGATGTACCGCTGGGGAACCCAGTCGATAAGTTCGACACCCACCACCTCGTTTTCCGTGCTCAACGCTTCGGCCAAGAGCTCTCGCACCTGAGTGCCCAAGCTGCGCAGCTGTTCCGGGGTGACGTCGTAGTCGCGGTGCCAGAAAATAACCTTTGGCAAGGTGAACTCTCCCGTAGTTAGGAGGCGTTCGGGTGAACGGCCTCACTCGTGGAATAGCACGGCAGATATGCGGGGTCAATCAGCGGTTCTTGCCGTGAAATTTTTTATGGACCTCGCGCAGGTGCGCGTCCGTGACGTGCGTATAAATCTGCGTTGTGTTGATGGACGCATGGCCGAGGAGTGCCTGGACGCTTCTGATGTCGGCGCCGTTTGAGAGGAGGTCAGTTGCGAATGAGTGGCGCAATACGTGCGGTGTAACCTTCTTCGTAATACCGGCTTTCGCGGCGTAGGTCTTTATCATCATCTGCACGGCGCGCGGGGTAAGCCGCGCCGGTTTCTTTTTTGAAGTCTTATCAACTGCTGAAACATTCACGAAAAGGGCCTCCTCCATGTCTTTGCGCTTCTTCATGTATTCGCGCACCGCTTCTTTGGCAGAAGGGGAGATGAACACGACGCGGACCTTGTCGCCCTTCCCGCGCACGGAGAGTTCGTCGCGTGATAAATCTATATCGGAATTGAGCGAGCAGAGTTCTGAGACGCGGAGACCTGTAGAGAAGAGAAGTTCGAGGATGGCGCGGTCGCGAAGCGCTTTTTCTTCCGTGCCTTTTGCAGAACCAATGAGGCGTTCGAGTTCGGCCGAGGTTATGAGGTCGAGAGAGCGCTCCGGAAGCTTCGCGAGTTCGATCCGCTCAGGGGAAATGCAATCTATTTCGCGCTTCCGGAGAAATTTGAGGAAGGCACGCAGCGCAATGAGGTAGTAGTTCTGGGTCCTGCGCTTCATAGCGCCCGAAACCCCCGGCTGACGATTTAGCCACAGGCGGAATTCGCGGACTTTCTCCTCGGTAATCTGATTTACCGACTTAATCTGCGCCCACTCGAAGAAGCGAGAGAGGTAGTGGTCGTAATTCTCGATGGTTTTGACCGCGCGTCCGCGCTCTATTTCGATATATTCGAGAAATTGGCGTTTTGCGGCGACGGCATCCATAAAATAAGTATATCTCGAAAATATTGTGCGAAGTCGTTCTTACGATTTTGCACAATATTTTCCGCGTTTCGCGAAGCAATGAATTTTTGCTTCGCGAAACGGCGTATTGTGCGAAGTATGAGGAAAGCCCGTACCTACAGCACAAAACACTTGCGTTAATTGGCAAGGTGTGGTACTATCCGGGAATCATGCTTACCAAGCGCGTAAAGACGGCCGTCGTTAAGGACTCGGCCCGGCACGACACGGACACCGGTTCTCCGGATGTTCAGGTCGCCCTTTTGAGCCGGAAAATCGACGAATTGACCAAGCACCTCAAGAAGAACGCCAAGGACAATCACTCCCGTCGCGGTCTTCTCCAGATGGTCGCTGACCGCCGTTCGCATCTCCGCTATCTCGAGAAGAATGATAAGCGCCGCTACAACGCTGTGGTCAAAAAGCTCGGTCTTAAGAAATAGGGCCGTTTAAAATCCTCTTCTGCATCGTTGCGGGGACCTCTCAGGTCCCTTCATCGTATGCTCGATACGCATCAGGGCCCTTCAGCCCCGCGCCTCGCATAAAAGGATTTGTAAACAGGCCCTCGGGAATAAGTAACAAGCGGTGGTAAGCTGATATAAGCGAGTTTTCGCTTTTAATAAGAGTTCGTTTAATTCATTTTTATGCCTGTAATCAAGCATCCGGCGCAGCGGGTCGGGGTCTTCATAGACACCCAGAACCTCTATCACAGCGCCAAACACCTTTATAAAGCCCGCGTGAACTTCGCCAACGTATTGGCAGAAGCCGTCGGGAACCGCGTCCTCGTGCGCGCTATCGCCTACGTCATCTCAACCGAGAGCGGGGAAGAGAGCGCGTTCTTCGACGCTCTCACCAAAATCGGCATCGAAACGAAGGTTAAAGACCTTCAAATCTTCGCCGACGGAGCGAAGAAAGCCGACTGGGATGTCGGTCTTGCCATCGACGCCGTGAAATTGGCGCCTAAGCTCGACACGGTCATCATCGCCTCGGGCGACGGCGACTTCGTCCCCCTCATCGAATACCTAGATATGAATGAGGGCTGCCAGGTAGAAGTCATTTCCTTCGGAAAATCGTCTTCGGCAAAGCTCAAAGAGGCAGCACACGCCTTCACCGACATGTGCGAGGATCCTCGGCGCTTTCTGGTCGGCCACAGAGGATAAAACATCGCCCGGTGTGCCCCGATGATAATGCCTCCCAGGCATTATCATTTATACTGACCACTAGTTATGGACGAACCTGCCGTACCTCCAGCATCTGACGCGCCCAAGCCTCAGTTCCGCACTTACGCGTCGGACGTCGCGCGCCTTACGGGGAAGCCGCTCCAAAAGAACGTCGCGAATACTCCCGCGCCTCTCCCGGCGCCTGTCGCACCTCCTCCCTCGGCGCCTCCGAAGGCCCCGCCGGTCGCCGAACCGATAGCGCCTGCGCCGTCCGCTCCGCTTTCACCAAAGCCGTACGATCCTCCGCCCGCGCAGATTATTCCGAAAGCCCCCACGACTGACGAGTCGCGCGATGCCGTGCTCGCACGCCTTCGCGCGCGCGCCGTTCCCCAACAGCCCGCACAGCCTGCGCCGGAGGGGGTCGTGATACCGAACGCGCCGTCGACTAACGAGAAGCGCGAAGAAGTGCTTGCTCGTCTCAGAAAGAATGCAGGCGCGCCCGCGCCCTCAGCACGGCCCGAGCCTCCTCCAGGCCTTCCTCCCATAAACCGGCTTGAGCAAGTTCCGGCTCCCGCGCCCATACATACCTACAAGAGCGACTTCTCCGACCAAGCCAAGGAGACGGGCGCGTCCCGCATTTCAATACTCGCGGCCGAGCAGAATGCGCGCGGCCGAGCGCCCGTACCGCAGTTGAAGCCAAAAAAGAAAAGCCGAGCGCTCTTTATCGCCGGGGCAGTCCTCCTCATACTCGCCGGCGGCGCAAGCGTCTATTTTGCATTCTCATTTGTGACGGGGCATCCGCCCGTGCTCGTCGGACCGTCCGTGCCGTCGTTGATATTCGCTGACGAGCATGACGAGCTCTCCGGCACGGGGAGCGAACTGCGCCAGGGCCTTGCGGACCTTTCGAGCCATTCGCTTCCGGCAGGAGGCGTCGCCGTCGCGTATGTAACATACGCATCGACCACCGCTAAGGGGAGCACGGTAATGCTCCCGGCTGACGGCGGGGCTTTGATAAGCGCGCTCGGGCTTTCGGCGCCCGACATCCTGCTTCGGAACATCGACCCTGCCAGCACCGTAGGCGTCGTGCATGCGGGAGATGAGACGCGCCCGTTCTTCATCTTCCGCGTCGCGTCGTTCGAGCGCACCTTCGCGGGCATGCTCGACTGGGAAGGCACGATGCCGAGCGATCTTGCGCTCTTCTACCCGGCGTATCCTGAGGAAGCGAAACCTGCAGCAACGACGACCGCAACGACCTCTGCCGCCGTCCACATCGCGTTCACCCTCTCCTTTGCCGACGAAGTCGTCGATAATCACGACGTGCGCGTGTTCCGGGATTCTTCCGGACGCTCCATCGTCCTCTACGGCTATCGGGACAAAGAGACGCTTATCATCGCGCGCGACGAGGCTGCATTTTCCGAGCTCCTCCAGCGCCTCGCATCAACCCGTGCGCAATAAACGCCCTGTGCTAGACTGACGCTCGATGAAAGATACTGCCGGATACCAGAAGAAGCTTGAAGAGGAGAAAGCCCGGCTTGAAGCCCAGCTCGGCACGGTCGGCCGGAGGAATCCGTCGAACCCGGCCGATTGGGAAGCCACCGCGCCTGAAGTAGGGCAGGAGTCCGACGCAAACGATACAGCTGAACAGATAGACGGATACGAGACCAATACCGCTATACTTAAGGAGCTCGAGACCCGGTATAACGACGTGCTTGCGGCGCTTGAGCGGATAGGAAAGGGGACCTACGGCGTCTGCGCCGTAGGCGGGGAGAAAATCGAGGCTGCGCGCCTTGCGGCAGACCCGGCTGCGCGGACCTGCAAAGCCCACCTTAACGGCTAACCACTACCACCATGCCTAATCAGCTTTCCGTAAAAGAATGCATTTCGTTCGGCTGGCGCACCTTTAAGATGCGCCCCTGGTTCTTCGTAGGGACCTTTGTCCTCTATGCAGTCGTGCAATTCGTCTTCTCGTCGATACAGAAAGCGATGCCGGGCCTTCTCTCGCTCCTCCTCTCCTCGCTTGTCTCGACCTTGTTCGGCATCGGCCTCATAAACGTCTACCTCAAAGCGCACGCAAATGTAACGGCGCCGGCCTTCAGCGACTTCTGGCACCCCGGTCCGTTCTGGCGGTATCTCGGCATGTCCATTCTTCTCTTTATTATCGTGGGCATCGGCCTCGTCCTTATCATCGTTCCGGGAATATACGCGGCGCTCGCATTCGGGCTTGCGGGATATGCAGTCGTCGATAAGGGCATGAACCCTATCGCGGCGCTCAAGGAAAGCGCGCGCCTCACGAAAGGGAATCGCTGGAAGCTCTTCCTGTTCGCACTCGCCGTCGTCGGGCTCTCTATACTTGCCGCTATTCCTTTGTTCCTCGGCCTCTTCGTCATGGCGCCGGTCTCGATGCTCGCCGGCATCCACGCCTATCGCACGCTTGAAGGGTATGCGGGTGCGACTTCTGCTCCGGCCCCCGCTTCCGCAGCCTAACGTCCGTTTGGTGTGATTTCTATCGTTCCGCTCAAAGAAGCATCTGAAGCGACAGCTCGCGAGATAGATGCGCTCGCGAAAGAGCTGCACCTTGATGGCGAGTCGAGTGTAACGCTCGAGCGCATCCAGGAAGTGCTCGCAACACCGACCGCACTCCTGATGACGGCGCAAGACGATGGGAAAGTCATCGGTATGGCGACGCTTCACATTCATCCGAGCACGGAGAAGCGCATCGGACACGTAGATGACGTCGTCGTCTCAAGCGAATACCGGGGCCAGGGGCTCGGCGAGAAGCTTATGCGCGCAGTCATAGCTGCAGCGAAAGAACGCGCCCTCGAGTCGCTCCACCTTACGTCGCGGCCCGCGCGCGTTGCAGCACAGAAGCTCTATGAGAAGGTCGGCTTCAAGAAGCGCGAAACGGATGTTTTCAAGCTCTCGCTCTAGAGCGTATGTCGCGGGTAAAGCTCACCGAATATCGGGCGAAGAAAATACTGCTCGGCGATGAGTATCAAGGCAGTGCTGCAACACGCACGCATATGCCATCCCTTTCCGACGGCAGCTACGTCGCTAAGGTAGACCAGGGAATAAAGAAGCGTATGAAGCAGGGGCTCGTGGCTCTGAACGTTGCGCCTGCCGGCGTCGACAAGCATTTTGTCGAGTGGGAGAAGAAGGGCTTTTCGAATTTCATCATCGAGCCGATGCTCGCGCACGAGGCTTCGGAAGAGCGCTATGTTTCCTTCGAGCGCGTGCGCGATGGCATACGCGTGCTCTTTGCGCGCGAAGGCGGCATTGAAATTGAAGAGCATCCGGAAAAAGTAGAGACACTTGTCATGCGGGGCGCAGATGATGCGAGCGTTGTCTCAGAGAAGACTGGTATCCCAGAAGCATTTTTGAAAACGGTGTTGAAAGCATTCGACGAGGACTTCTTCGCCTTCCTCGAAATCAATCCGCTCGTGGTGAAAGAGGGAGCTGCGCATCTTCTTGATGCGGCAGTACTCGTCGATAGCGCTGCGCAATTTTTTGCAAAAAGCTGGGGCGCGAGCGACATCGTGAAAGCGCGCGCAAAGCACCCTGCAGAAGAGGCGGTTGAAGCGCTCGCTGCGACGACGCCCGCGTCCCTGAAGCTGAATGTCATCGACCCTGAAAGCTCTCTCTTCTTCCTTCTTTCAAGCGGCGGCGGCTCTATCGTCATCGCAGACGAAGCGGAGCTTCGGGGAGTCGGCAAAGAAATAGGAAACTACGGCGAATACAGCGGCGGACCAACACGCGAGGAAACCTACCTCTACGCGAAGGAAGTCATCGGACTCATGCTCGGCTCGAAGAAAAAGAAAAAGGCGCTTGTCATCGCGGGCGGCGTTGCGAACTTCACCGACGTAAAGACGACATTCGGAGGAATCATAGACGCTTTGAGCGAGAAATCAGAGGAGCTCAAAGAACAGAGCGTGAAGGTGTACGTCCGGCGCGGAGGCCCGAACGAAGCGGCTGGGCTCGCCTTGATGCGCGCATTCCTTGAGAAGACTGGGCTCCTCGGCGCCGTATACGGCTCAGAATCGGTCATCACGAGCGCGGTCGACGATGCTATCGACTATTTGAAATCATGAATTTTCTCGAAAAAATACGGGGTGGGGAAGACGGCATCGTGGTGCTTGGAAGCCATCCGCGCATCATGCAGTCGATGCTCGATTTCGATTACCTCTCTGGAAAGAAAGAGCCGAGCATCGTTGCCATCGTCACGGGCGCTCGTAAGGCGCACAAATGCTTCTGGGGAAGGAAAGAAATCCTCATCCCGTGCTATGCAAAAGCATCGATGGTGCCCGCTACGATTGCGCCCCGCGTGCGCTGGATGCTGAATGTGCAGTCGGGTCGCCGAGCGTACGAGTCGACGGTCGCGTTCTTTGATGCGTTTCCCGAAGCGCTCGGCGGGCATATCTTTGCAGAGAATGTTCCTGAGAAGCATGCGACCGAACTCATTTCCCGGTACGGGGGGTCAAAGCTCATCGCAGGGCCGTCAGGAGTCGGGCTTTTCGTAGCACGACACTTGAAGTTGGGCGCTATCGGCGGCATAGACACTACTCAGATTCTCTCGAGCAAGCTAACGACCGAAGGCTCGGTCGCTGTGGTGTCCACTTCCGGCGGCATGACTAACGAGCTGGTTCACGGTGTGGCGGCAAGCGGCAAGGCTGTTTCATTCGCGTTCACTATCGGTGGCGACCGCTTCCCCATAACGTCGTTATCCCAAGTGCTCGCGCTTGCAGAAGCAGACCCGCAGACGAAAGCGCTCGCGTACTTTGGAGAGCTCGGCGGGGAAGACGAGTACGAAATTGTGGAACTCTTGAAGTCCGGCAGGTTTACGAAACCGGTCATCGCCTACATCGCCGGCATTATCGACGAAGCGTTCGACGAACACATGCAGTTCGGGCACGCCAAAGCATTGGTTGCGCGCAAAGACGAGAGCGCGCGGGCAAAGCGCGAAGCGCTCCGCGCGGCCGGAGCGATTGCACCCGATACCTTCCCCGAGTTCCTCGCGGCATTCCAGGATACTCGAGGAGGGGATATAGTGGCGTCTATGGGAAACGCAGACGAACTTAAGGGACGGCAGGCGAGCATCCTCTCGACGCGCCAGATTACTGACACCGAGAATGCGCCCAACTATGTAAAGGACGGGAAGCTCGCTGCGCAAACGGACAGTTTCACCGCGCAGATACTCTCGGCGCTTCTCGGTCGGAAGCCGAAGTCTGCGACTACGATTGCGTTTGCAGACGCCGCATTCAGCCTCCTTATCGATCACGGCGGGGCGGTTTCTGGCGCCGTGAACACGATGATTACCGCACGAGCAGGGAAGGACATGGTTTCGTCCTTGGCCTCCGGCCTTTTGACGGTGGGCCCGCGCTTCGGTGGAGCCATTAACGAAGGCGCCAAGAACTGGCTCACGGGCGCGAAGTCAGGTATGAGCGCAAAGGAATATGTGGAAGCCGAAACGAAAGCCGGGCGCCTTATTCTTGGCATCGGCCATAAGAAATACCGTGTCGGCATTCCTGACCCGCGCGTTGCTGCGCTTTCGCAGTTTGCGACGCTTTTAAAGGTGCACCCGCACTACGACTTTGCGCGCGAAGTGGAGGAGGTGACTACTGCAAAGAGCGGCTCACTGATTCTGAACGTCGACGGCGTCATCGCCGCGCTTTTCATCGACATACTCGTCGAGTGCGAAGGATTTACGGAAGCGCAAATCAAAGAGCTTATCGACGCAGAATTCTTCAACGCATTCTTCATCATTCCGCGCTCCGTCGGATTCATCGCGCACTTCCTCGAGCAGAAGCAGAACGACGAAGGACTCTTCCGCCTCCCCGAAGAGCTTCTCTTTACACGCAAGCCCGATGCCTAGATTAGCTCCGTATTCAGGAGAATATCAACAGCAAATAAAGGATTTTGTCATAGCGGGACACGAAGAATTCGGGTTTCCATACGACGTCCGCCTAGATGCGGACCTGGAGAACCCTGTCGATGCATACATATCTGGTGGCGGTATGTTTTCGTTTCTTGAAGAAAAAGGTAAGGTTATCGGAACCATCGCAGTAAGAAAAATCTCCGGAGAAATCGGAGAAATAAAGCGATTCTATGTCGCCAAGGAATATCGCGGACAGAAGTACGGTTCCGAGCTTTTAGACTTTGCTCTCGCATTTTGCAGTGACTCTGGTTTTAAAAAATGCGTGCTCGACACGGATATGACGCAAAAGGATGCACAGAGACTGTACGAGCGGCGGGGTTTCAAAATTTACAGGCAAGATAAGGACACGCTACTGATGGAAAGGACTATATAAAGCGCGAACCGGCCCCTCGGGGCGGTTCGCTAGCAGTAATTATAAGAATCCACGCTGAAATTTACGTGAATAGGGAAGGTGTACAATCACCCATACATGCCCGAAGCGAAAGCTAAGGCGAGAGCAAAGAAGGAAACGCATGGGTACGCCGCGCTCCGCGCTGCCCAGCCGGTAGGCGCTTACGCCGAGCTCGTCACCATAGAGGCCGACTTAACACGCGGCCTCCACGCGTTTTCGGTCGTCGGACTTCCCGACAAGGCGGTTGAAGAAGCGCGCGACCGCGTCTCTGCTGCCATTCGCCATGCCGGATTCAAATCGCCCAAGGCCACGAACCGGCGCATCATACTTTCGCTTTCTCCTGCAGACCTAAAAAAGGAAGGTTCGCACTATGATGTCCCGCTCGCACTCTGTTATCTCGCGGCCGCAGGCGACATTGAGCTTCCGAAAGAGCCGGCGCTGTTCGCGGGTGAGCTTGCGCTCGACGGGACCATTCGCGGGGTGCGGGGCATCCTTCCGCAGGTAGTCGCTGCAAAGAAGGCGGGCATAAAGAATGTATTTGTTCCGCCGGAAAATGTGCATGAGGCGCAATTAGCTGAAGGCATTCATGTGTATGCGCCAAAAAATTTAAAGGAGCTCGTTCAGCATCTTGCGGGCTCGCCGACCTTAGCGCCCAAAGCGCGTGAGACGACAATTCAATTGCCGCCGCCTTCCATCGACCTTGCCGACATAAAAGGCCAGGAGAGCGCAAAACGTGCGCTCGAAATCGCAGCCGCAGGCCGGCACAACCTCGTCTTATATGGCCCGCCGGGGACCGGAAAAACCATGCTTGCGCGAGCGCTCGCGGGAATACTTCCGCCGTTAACTCCCGACGAAGTGCTCGAAGTAACGGCAATACATTCGACGGCCGGGGAGCTTCGTGATGGTGCCGTCTATTGGCCGCCATTCCGCTCTCCGCACCACACGACGTCGCATACCGCGATGGTGGGCGGAGGAGCCGTACCAAAACCCGGCGAAGTAACGCTTGCGCACAAGGGCGTTCTGTTTCTCGACGAGTTTGCGGAGTTCGAGGCGCGCGCACTTGAGGCGCTCCGCCAGCCGCTCGAAGACCGTACGGTAACGGTCGCACGCGCACGCGCGACAGTGACATTCCCCGCCGACTGCATGATAGTTGCCGCGATGAACCCGGCAGATACGCTCACGGCAGACGCGGAACTTGCAGTACGCGCTGCCTTAAAGCAAGCACGGAAAATTTCGCGCCCTATCGCCGACCGTCTCGACCTTTGGATGGAAGTTCCGCATATCCCGCACGAACGGCTCGCAAAGCTCGCGGAAGGGGAGAAGTCGGAGAGTGTGCGCGCTCGCGTGGTTTCTGCTCGTAAGAAATCCAACGAGCGCTCAGGCGCAGTTAATGGACGGCTTTCAGGGAAAGAGCTCGACAAGAAGTCGGGATTCACTCTAGAAGCAAAGGATGCGCTCTTAACTGCTGCAACCAAGCTTGACCTTTCCCCGCGCGCGTTCCATCGCGTTATGCGGGTGGCGCGCACTATCGCAGACCTCGCCGACTCCGAAGAGGTTCTGCCAGCGCACGTGCTTGAAGCGCTTCAGTATCGCCCACGAGGAATGTTCGGATTCGAATAACATTTCCTCTTCAAGTACTATAGAGATATGAAACGGCTAGTCATCGTTGCAGGCGCTTCCGGAAGCCTTGGCCGTGCATATCTCGATCACTACGCCAGTGCGAGCGATACTAAGCGTATTGCCATCGCCCGGGCTGCACTTCCAAAAGAAGCGGCGGAAGAAACTCTGACGCTCGACCTTCTGAACGCGACGTCGACACGAGAAGCAGTACAGTCGCTCGATTTATCCGATGTTTCTGAGGTTCAGTATATACATCCGGTCGGGAAGTTCAAATTCGAGGAATCAGGAACTCCGGAGATAGATGCGGACAATGACGGCATTGACGACGAAGTATTTGCGTCAAACATAACAACTTTCGAAAATGTCATCGAGCCGCTTACTGAGCGAATGCGCGAGGAAAAGCTTCGCATGTCGCTTACGGTTTGCGCATTCGGCTCTATCAGCGACCGTCACGTCGTAAAATACTGGCAATCATATTCTCGTTCAAAAATAATTTTGCGTGACTTGTTACATCGTCTTTCGGAGCAAGAAGATCTAAAAATAAAGGGCGTCTTTGTCGAAGTGAGCACTACCGACACAGAGAAAGAACGGGAGCTGCGCCCGTTCGCCGAGACGGAATATTGGCTCCCCGCTAAAGAAATCGTAGAACGCTCGTTTCCTGAATTTGAGGCGAAAGGACGGTGGCGAGACGTACACATCTTCAAACCCGTGCCCGGGTTTGAACACGAATATTTCAAGAATTTGCCCGCCGTTCAGGAAAAGTGGGGCAGAGAAATGGGCAAGAAGCTCAAATAAGAAATCGCCCCGGTACCGGGGCGATTTCTTTTACAGAGAACGTTATATCGAGCAGGCTTTGCGAAGCGCGCAGCCGGCAAATGGGTTTCGTGCGCCGTGCACCTCGAAGTGGAGATGGTTTCCGGTGGCCATGCCCGTCATGCCGACATATCCGATGAGTTCGCCGGCCTTAACTTCTTCGCCCACCGTCGCGGCGACCCGGCTCATGTGCGCATAGAGGGTCTGCGCGCCGTTCGCATGATTGATGATGACGTCGTTGCCCCAGCCGTGATTGTAGCTGCCGTTCGTCGAAACGAAGATTACTTTTCCGCTTGCTGCCGCATAAATCGGCGTGCCCGCATGCGCGCCGATATCGACGGCGTTATTGTCATGGATTCCCTGCGTCATGATTCCGCCCGGGAGCGGGTTGGTCCAGAATCCGGAAAGGGAAGCGCCTCCGCCCGAAGAAAGTCCTGCAGGAACCGCCGGAGACTTCGCACCGCTTGATTTCGTCGTGCCCGACGCCGTCGGCGTTAATTTTCCGCCCGGGATTATAAGTTCTGTTCCCGCCGCAAGGGTCGCATCAGGGTCGATGCCGTTAATCGTCGCTATTTCGTCGATGTCCGCATTAAAAATCTTAGCGACATCCGAGAGGGTGCCACCTTTCTTAACCGTATACTGCACGCCCGAGACCGGGAGCACGATGAGGGTCATGCCCGGCTTGATGATGCTCTTGGCCGTAAGGTTGTTCGCCCAAAGGATGGTGTTCACCGATACGCCGAAGGAGTCGGCGATTTCTGAAATCGAATCGCCGTCCTTAACGGTGTAGCTTTGAATGGTGGCGTCTCCGCCGGCCGAGGGCGCATCGCTCACTGGGAGGCTGCCGTCCGCACCGGTGGCTGCAAGTAGGGCTGAGTCGGCGCTCATAGCGAGATCCGGAGAGCCCTTGGACGGGTTCGGGTCGCTGTTTATGGCCGGGTCGAGATAGGCGACCGTCGTGTCGGTAAGGATAGGGTCCTCGGGGCTATCAGCCTGCGCACTCGAGAACGGCCAGAAAGCACGCACCGATACCGGAGCGAGCGAGGCAATAAGGGCAACGAACACCCCAGCGACGGTTATCGCTATAAAAGCCCGGTATGTAGTCCGATGGCCCGCTGGCGCCTCGGAAGACTGTTTAAGAGATGAGATAAGACAAGGTCAGGGAATATCAGGTCGTTTCTTTCGTGTACAAAAATGGCCGAAGGGGCCATTTCTTGGGTTCCGGCGTTTCTACCGATTAGGGGAGTATACCGGCCCCAGATTTGGGGTCAATGAGGCCAAGATGAAGACGTGGATAACGAAATTCATCTATATTTTAGGCCATTTTTTCTGATTTTGGCCAGTCCGGGCTATAGTTAGCGGGTGGACTACTTAAATGGCCTAAATGAACGGCAAAAAGAGGCCGTATTGGCTACCGACGGGCCTATTTCGGTCCTCGCCGGGGCCGGTTCCGGGAAGACCCGGGTCCTCACGACCCGGATATATCACTTAATAAGGAAGGGGGTGGCCCCCGAGAAAATCCTCGCGGTCACCTTTACTAACAAGGCTGCCCGGGAGATGCGCGAGCGCCTCGGGACGAGGCTCGGGGAGACCATCGCGGTCTGGAAGAAGGGTTCGATCCCGTTTGTCGCGACCTTTCACGGGCTTGGCCGGGAGCTTCTTGAAAGCTACGGGCGCTCCTTGGGAATACCGCGCCACTTCACCATATTCGACCGCGACGATTCCGAGCGCACCGTAAAAAACGCGCTCAAGGAAATGGGCATCGATCCGAAAGAAGTCGCTCCGCGCGGAGTCCTTGCGCAGATATCGAAAGCGAAAGGGGAGGGGATGGTGCAGAGCGAATACACCGAACGGCATGGGCGCGCAAGCTTCCGCAATCGCGTCGTCGCCGATGTTTGGCAGAAATACGATGCGGCACTCGCCAGCGAGAAGGCGCTCGACTTCGATGATCTTATCGCCAAGGCGGTCCGGCTTCTTGAGACCGACGCTGAAGCGCGCGCGCTGGTGCAGGAACGGTTCCATTACATACACATCGACGAATACCAAGACACGAACGAATTGCAGGGAAAGCTCGCCGCGCTTCTCGCCGGAAAGCGGAAAAACCTATTCGTCGTCGGCGATATCGACCAGACTATTTACACCTGGCGCGGAGCGACCATCGACAATCTTCTCGAGTTCGATCGCGCGTATCCTTCGGCAAAAACTATCGCCCTCGAACATAACTACCGTTCGACGGGAACCATCGTCGAAGCGGCGAATACCATTATCGAAAAAAACCGCAATCGAAAGGAGAAATATTCGACAACCGATAACGGCCCCGGCGAGCGCATCCGCGTGCACTACGCAGGCTCTGCCGAAGACGAAGCGCGATTCATTGCGGGAGAAGCCCGGAAGCGCATGCGGACCGGCGTCGATGCCGAAGATATCGCTGTCCTGTATCGAACGAACTTCCAGTCGCGCGCTATCGAAGAAGCATTCTTGCAGGAAGGAGTGCCGTATCGCCTCTTGGGCACGCAGTTCTACGACCGCAAGGAAGTGAAAGACGTCATCGCATGGGCGCGCCTTGCGCTTGATCCGTCCCGCGAGGCGGACCGCATGCGCGCGGTACAGTCTCCCCCGCGCGGTATCGGAAAGGTGACGCTCGGGAAGCTGGTCGCTGGCGCGCGCGACGCTCTAAAGCCCGCAGAACGGTCGAAAGTCGAGGCATTCGAAAAAACCGTAGAAGCCTTGCACGAGGCTGTAAAATCGCTCCCGCCCTCGGCATTCGTACGCCTCATCGTTGAATCAAGCGGAATGAAATCCGCCCTTGAAAAGGGCGGTGAAGACGACGCGGAGCGCCTTTTGAATGCGCAGGAGCTTGCAACCATCGCGTCTCGGCATGACGATACGCCTGGCGAAGAGGGTATCGCCGCATTTCTCGCAGAAGTCGCGCTTGCGGGCGATCAGGATGAGATGGATCGTCCTTTAATGGGCCGCACCAAAGGCGCGGCAGAAAAGCGGGGCGTAACGCTGATGACCGTGCACGCTGCAAAGGGGCTTGAGTTCGATACGGTCTTCGTTTCGGGACTTGAAGAAGGATTATTCCCGCACGAAGGAATGAACGAAGAAGAGGAGCGCGACGAAGAGGAAGAGCGGCGCCTTTTCTATGTCGCGGTGACGCGCGCAAAGAATCTTTTGTATCTCACGCTCGCGCGCATCCGGAGAATCTACGGCACTGACTATATCCAAAGCCCGTCATCGTTCTTGAACGATATTCCAGCACCTCTTGTTGAATACGCGCAGGGCGGGCCGGGAGAGGATATCATCGAAGCATGAGAGCGAAGAAATCACTCGGCCAGAACTTCCTGATGCACGCGCGCATCGCCGAACGCATCGCGGATGCGGCGGGATTTGCAAAGGACGCGACGGTGCTTGAGATAGGGCCGGGCACCGGGATGCTCACGCGACCGCTTCTCGCGCGCGCGAAAAAAGTCATTGCGGTCGAAGCCGACCATGAACTCGTTGCGAAACTACAGGAGATATTCTCGAAAGAAATCGGGGAAGGGAAGCTGGAACTCGTCTACGGAGATGTGCGCAATTTCGATCCGTCATCGATACAAAACCCCTACGCGCTCGTGGCGAACATTCCGTACTACATCACCGGAGAAATCATCCGCATGTTTCTTTCCGCTTCCCGCAAACCGTCTTCTATGACGCTCCTCGTTCAGAAAGAAGTTGCGGAGCGCATCGCGCGCGCAAAAAAGGAAAGCCTTCTTTCGCTTTCCGTGAAAGCGTACGGAACGCCCAAATACCAATTCACGGTCCCGCGCGGGGCGTTTCTTCCGGCGCCGTCGGTCGATTCGGCCGTGCTTTCCATTTTTGATATACGAAGCGGGGCGTTTTCGTCCGCCGGCGAAGAAAAGCGGTTTTTCGAGCTCCTCCATGCCGGGTTTGCGCACAAGCGCAAGCTCTTGGTGCGCAATTTAGAGGCGGTTGCTCCGCACGGAAAGGTCCGCGAAGCGTTCCAAGACGCTGGGATACCGGAAAAAGCGCGCGCCGAAGACCTCTCGCTCGATTCGTGGCGCAAACTCGCGAAAATACTGCTCTAGCAATGCACATATAATGAATAAAGGCTGAAGTCGCGTGGTACTATTTCCTTGACTTCTATGGCCCTTTCCCCCCGAACGGTGCGTATCGCGGTCGCGCTCCTCATATCGCTCAGCTTCATCGCTGCCGGATACTACTTTTCGAGCCCGATGCACACTAGCATCGCAAACGCGGACTCGACCGACGCTGCTTTGAAGGCGTACGCGCAGAAAGATACTGATAGCGACGGGCTTCCTGACTGGCAGGAAGCGCTCTACGGCACGGATCCCGCGAATGCGCATTCGGTCAATGCAACGATGACCGACAGCCAGGCAGTCAAAGCAGGGAAGGTGGCTCCTCGCTTCTCGTCGGCTACCTCGACGAGCCCTGCGCCTATCACCGATGCAGACTTCACCGTGCCGGCGCCTGCCCCGGGCTCTCTCACCGATGAGTTCGCAAAATCATTCTTCCAAACCGTCGTCCAGTCAGGGCAAAGCGGTTCTGATAACCAGGACGCGCTCGTCGCGAGCCTTACGAGCGACCTTTCGGCGCGCATTGCAGAGAAGACCGCATCCGCCTACTCGCTCTCCTCGGTGCGCGTGGGGCAGGTTACCGCAACGCAGTACGCGGGCGCCGTAGAGCAGGCCATGCTTGCGCATGATCTTCCGGAAGCGGCTACTGATCCCGCGTCCCTTTCGAATGCATACATCTCCAACAACGATGCCTCTGCGAAGGCGAACCTGGCTCTTTTTGCAAAAGCGAATGCCGGCATGGCCGCCGACCTCGCAAAAGTCACCGCCCCGGCCGGCCTTGCCGCGACGCATCTCGCTCTTATCCAATCCACCGAAAAGCTCGGGAAGGCGGCGGAGCTCGTCGTTAACTACCAGGCCGATCCGCTTGCGACGCTCGGCGCGCTTGCCTTGTATGAGCCTGCAGCCAAGGGCCTCACCTCCGCGCTTGCGACCATTGCGGCGGCAGTACTCGCCGAAGGACAGCCCGCACCCGGCGCCCCTGGCGCGCTCATCGTCGGCGTTTACGGAACCCGCACCCCATGAAAAAACGCCTTCTCATCGGCTTTCTATTCTTAGCGCTCGCCGGCGTCGCGCCAATCGCTCCGGTATTCGTGCCGAAGGCAGAAGCCTGTACGCCGGTAACGCCGTGCAACTTGACGACCATCGACTTCCCGGCCATCGCCCGCGCCGCGCTCGAGCAGGCTGCCGTTCTCGCAGCCCAGCAGGCGATACAGTCGATGACGCATAGCATCGTGAATTGGATAAATTCGGGCTTCGACGGCTCGCCCGGATTCGCGACAAACCTCGGCATAAACCTCCGCCAGGTAGCCGACGGCGCGGCGCTCAATTTCATAAACGGACTCCAGAAGCAGGGCGCTATCAATTCGCCTTATATGAGCCAGGTCATCGGCGCAATCCGGGTCGGCTATCTCCTCTACTCGAGCCCGGACGCGCTCCGCCAGCGCCTTCAGTACGACCTCAATCAGTACAGCCCGAACGATGCCGCATTCCGCGCCGGCCGGTTCAACCAGGGCGGGTTCACCGCATGGATGGCCATGACGTATCGGTGCGGGAACGATCCGTACTGCGCGCAATTTGCGGCGCAGGATGAGCTCAACAAGACTATCGACAGCGCAGTAAGCCAGACGATGACCGAGCTCGGCTGGGGCAATGGCTTCTTCTCGTGGCGCGGAAACTGCAGAGATTCGCAGGGGAATTCCGTTGAGCTTTCGGATGCGACCAAGGACGATAAATGCGAGATACGCACGCCCGGCTCGGTCGTGGGCGACATGGTTACCTCTGCTACGCATGAGCCCCAGCTCGGGCTTGCGGTCGCCACCTCCATCCAGCAGGTCATCGGCGCTCTCGCAAACCAGCTCATCTCGGGCGTACTCGGCCAGAACGGCCTCTTGAGCGGAGGGTCGTCTTCAAGCGGAAACAACTACCGCTCGGCGATAGAGCAGTCGGGCAGTACCGGCGCCCTGGGATCGACTCTCTCGTCTAATTTCATACAGGCGTCGCAGAGCGAAAAAGATACGGTGGGGCTCTATATCCGGGATTGGCAGATCATCCACGATGCGGCTGCGCGCGCCGAGCAGGCGTGCGCCCTGCTTGGAGATTCTGCGATGCGAACGGAAGTCACTGATGTGGTTGCGCAATCGAACGCGGCTATCGCAAAAGGGGGCACGGCTAACACTGCGCTTGATTCCATCATCACGCGCGCAACCCAGGCGCAGAGCCTCACCGGGACCCAGCAGAGCGCCTTAGTGGAGCAGGTCACGAACGACTATCAGTGCCTCATCGCTGGAGGAGCGCCGGACGGAACCGGGGCGTGCGCGCACTCGGCGACAACCCCTATCGGCACCACGTGCCCGGTCTCGCCTCAGATACTTCCGAACGCGAGCGAGATTTCATGCATCGTCGCCCAGAGCGCGAACGATGACGGCACGCTGCTCAAACATCTCAATCAGATAGCGGATAACTTCTGCCACTAGCTATGACAGGCATCTCTCGAAGAATATCCAGAGGCCGGGCACTCGCGGTCTTTCTGGTCGCTGCAGCAAGCATGCTGGGCGCATTGATACTGTCTCCTTCTTTCACCTATGCAGCATGCCCTGCGGGCACCCATGACTCCGGCTCGATGAGTAATCACGGGCTTGAGAACTGCGTGCCTGACGACCCGAACGACACATCCGTGCATCAAACCGTGCAAGCGCAGGAGACGTCGCCGTCGCCAGGGCCCAATCTTGCAGCTGCCGGCCTGGCCGCAGTGCTCGCGCCGTTCGTGCTCGTCGCCTGGGTCATCTTCAAGATAGGGAGCCTTCTCCTCGGCCTCGCCGGATTTATTTTCAACTGGGCGGTCATGATCGTCGTGTTCCAGTTCGCAACCTATCTCGGCAACTCTCCGGGCATGCTCATCGCCTGGAGCATTCTCCGCGACTTCGGAAACATCGTCCTTCTGTTCGGCTTCGTATTCGTCGGCATCTCGACCATACTCGACCTCCACAGCTATCCCTGGAAAAAGACGCTTCCGCTTCTCGTCATCTTCGCTGTGCTCTTGAACTTCAGCCTCTTCGCCGCCGAAGCGGTCATCGACTCGACGAACGTCCTCTCTGCAACGCTTTACAACCAGGCATATCAGCCGGGGCTCAACTGCAGCACCACCGATCTTACGGGCTGTATTGTAAATACGGGCGTTGCCGGACAAATCCTCGACAAGATACAGATCGCAACCGTGTATCAGGATTCGGATGCCCAAAGCGGCGGAGACGCGTTCAGCTTCATCGGCTCGGTGCTGAGCTATGCAGGGGACCCTCTGCCGTTCCTCCTTAAGTTCATCGCGCTCGCGCTCGTCGTCATGACTGCAGCCGTCGTCTTGTTCGCCGGAGCGTTCATGCTCATATCGCGGGGCGTCATTCTCGCGTTCCTGATGGTGACATCGCCCATCGGCTTCGCCGGCATGGCCATCCCAGGATTGAATAAAATCGCGCACGACTGGTGGCACAAGCTCATAAACCAGGCGCTCTTCGCCCCGGTATTCCTCATACTCATACTCGTCGCGCTTAAGATGACCGACGGCCTTGACGCGCTCGCGACGCAGACCGGCGGAATAGCGGCCGCCATTTCCGCGAACAACGCCATCCAGACCGGGCCTCTCTTCTTGTTCGCGCTCATCATCGGATTCATGATAGGAGCGCTCCTAATCGCCAAGCAGTTCGGCATCTACGGCGCGGATTTCGTGACCAAGCAGGCGACCGGCGTCATCGCAGGGACTGCCGGCGTCATGACGGCGGGAACGGCTGGGTGGCTGGGCCGGAATACGGTAGGAAGATTCGCCAATCAGCAGGCTAGCAGGCTGGCCCTGTCCCGTTTCGGCACTAATACCTTGATAGGGCGCGGGCTTGCGGGGGTTGCAGGCTACGGCGCGAAAGCGAGCTTCGACGCGCGCGGAGGAAGCTCGCTTCTCGGAAAGCGCAGCGACGCGGCCAAGGGAGGCTTCGCCGGCGTCCAAGACGCGAAGAAGAAGACTGCGAACGAAATTGCTAAGGGGCGGAGCGACGCCTGGAAAGCCGAAGACGCATCGTTCAAGCAGAAATCCAAAGAGCTCCAGGAGAATGCGGACTTCGAGCGCTCGCGCGGAAATGATGCGAAAGCGGCCGATCTTGAAAACCAGAAGAAGCAGAATGAAAAGGACTGGGAGGCTGCCCAGATGGCGCGCCTTGATCCGAAAGACCGCGCGCTCTACAAGTGGCGCAAGGACAACGGCAAGCTCACCGACCAAGAAGCTACTCAGGAAACAGAGAGTAGGGCGAAGTTCGCTGAAGCAGCTACTAACCTTAGGGATGCGACTACCGGGCTCGCTGCGGCAGAAGCACGACTGGCGGACGCGCGCAGTAGACAAGCTGCAGCACCGAAGGCGTTCGATGGCACGACCCCGCACGATACCGAGGTGCACAATGCGCAACTCGAGCGCGAAAGGCTCAACGCGGAGAAGAACCATTGGCAGGAGCAACGCGATGCGGCGGATAAGCAGCTTAAGGCTCTGCAGGCACTTAAAGAGAAGCGCGGAGCGGAAGCCGCAGCCGAGTTCACCGATCCGAAGCGCGCGATGGAACAGCTTGCGAAGTCGTACGAGCGCCTGTCGCGCTCGCCGGCTGCCGTCGTCCTCGACGGAGCTTCGCTCAGGAGCCTGGCGTCTGCCGTCCGCAAAGATATGGGCAAGTCGCATGCCGATCACGTGCTCGAGGAGCTGAAAGACATGATGGGCGGTCACGGAGGCAGTCATGGAAAAGCTGACGAAGGCGGAGGCGGCGGGGGAGGTCATGACAAGCCGCATACGCCTACGGCGGCCCCGGACAAGCACTAGATAGCATATGAACGAACCTGCTGATACTCCGTCTCTGCTCGCCCAGGCATTCGCCCAGGCGCCCGGCTACATCCAGGATTTCGTGCGCTCGGGAAAGTACGACGGCTTCCTTGAAAAAGTGCGGACGACCGAGAATCTGCATATCGACGTGCTCGACACTGTATCGGACGAAGTCCTCATGATGCTTCTCGGCATGAGCGAACCGCAGGAGCTGACCGACAACCTGAAGAAAGAGGCCGGACTCACTGACGCGCAGGCGGATTCAGTCATCGCTATCGCGAATCGGGAGATTTTTGCCCCGCTCCAAGAGGAACTGCGCGAATCGCAGAGCTCGGCGGGCGAGGCGAGCGCGCCGGAGACACCAGTGATTCCTGTTTCGCCGGTTCCTGCGGCTCTTTCGCCTGCGCCTGCGCCCGCCGCGCCTCCGCCGGTGCTTGCGCCAGTTCCGTCGCCCCTTGCTGAACAGACGCCGGCGCCCGTTCCGGCTCCGGTTCCAGCCGAGCCTATGGTGCGCACGATGGCGCACGATGTCGAGGCGATGAAAACCGGCACGGCTGCTGCTCCCGCTCCGTATCAAATGCCGGCTGCGCCGGTCCTGGCGGCGCCTGCGCTGGAAGCGCCCCAACAGCCTTCTCTTCCTTCGCGCTGGGCGGCGCCCGTAACTGCTCCTTCGGATACCCCGTCTTTTTCAAAAGTTCCCGGCTCGTCGCCGGCTTCGAGAAACGCCGCTCCTGACATACAGGAAGTTACCAGCACGCTTCAAAAATACGGAATCGATCCTTATCGCGAACCGACCGAGTAAAACGCTCGGAACGCGCCGAGCCGGCTGATATACTAAGCGCAATGGACTACCAAGTTCCTCAGTTCATCGACGTCGAGGACAAGATATTCGGTCCGCTGACTATAAAGCAATTCATATACCTCGCAGGCGGAGGAGGGCTCATCGTCATCCTTGTTCTCACGCTTCCCTTGTTCCTCGCCATAGTCCTCAGCATTCCGGTGGCGGCGCTTGCCGGCGCGCTCGCATTCTTCAAGATGAACGGGAAGCCCTTCATCGAAATACTCGAGTCGGGCCTTGCATATCTTCTCGGCGGCCGGCTCTACCTCTGGAAAAAGGAGAAGAAGCAGATAGCTCCGACGGTGGCGCAGGCGCCCGTTTCCGCCGTTCCTCCGAAAGAGGCGCTCTCGCGCCGGAAGCTCGAAGAGCTCGCCTGGTCCCTCGACATCCGGGACACCGGCCAGAGCCCGCAATAATATGCCCGACGCAAAGCCTGCCCAGTCATTCGTGCCGGTAAAGGAAGTACGCGATGGCATCATCGTGCTCAAAGAGGGCGGGTATCGCGGAGTGCTCATGTGCTCCTCCATCAACTTTGCGCTCAAGTCCGAGGACGAGCAGAAGGCCGTCATCGGCGGTTTCCAGAACTTCCTGAACACGCTCGATTTTTCCGCCGAAATCGTCGTCCACTCGCGCCGGATGGATATCCGGCCGTACCTGGCCCAGCTCGCCGAGCGCGCAGACGCCCAGCAGACGGAGCTGATGCGCATTCAGGTGCGCGAGTACATCCAATTCATCAAGAATTTCACGGAGGGCGCCGACATCATGACGAAGCTCTTCTATATCGTCATCCCCTATGAGCCGGCGGGGATAGGGAAGGTTGCAAGCTCTCTCCCGCTCTTCGGCGCAAAGCCGGCGACGGAAGCCGAGGGCCTGAAGCAGTCGTTCGACGAGTATAGAGTCCAGCTCGAACAGCGCATGGCGCTCGTGTCGTCGAGCCTTATGGCAAGCGGGGTGCGCGCCGTACCGCTCGGCACCGAGGAAATCATCGAGCTCCTCTACCGCTCCTTTAATCTCGGCACGCAGGACAGCATTCCGCTTCAAGCGGCCCAATAATCTATGGCCTTGCTCGACTTTCTCAATCGAAAACACAAGGATGCGCAGGCGTCGACGAAGATTACGCCGGTCCTGCCGAAAGACATCTACGCCGAAGGCGCGCTCGACCTGGCCGACACTATCGCGCCGGCGGCGCTCAAGGTGGGCGCCAAAGAGCTCGAGCTCGGCGAGAAATTCTCCCGCACGTTCTACACTATTTCCTATCCGCGCTTCCTCTCGGACAGCTGGTTTACGCCGATTGTAAACCTGACGCGCGTTCTGGACGCCGCTATTTTCATTCATCCGATAGAAACGGAAGCCGCGCTTCGCAATTTCCAGCGCAAAGTCGCGGAAATCCAGAGCCAGATAGCGGAGCGCGAAGCCAAAGGCTTGGTCCGCGACCCGATGCTTGATACGGGCTATCAGGACTTGGAACAGCTCCGCGACAATCTCCAGCAGGCGCAGGAGCGGCTGTTCGATGTCGGGCTCTATCTCACCATTTACGGGGATTCCAAAGAAGAACTCGATAAAATCGAGGCGGACGTGCGCGGGATCCTCGATTCCCGCCTCATCTACACGAAGCCCGCCCTGTTCCAGCAGGAGCAGGGATTCCGCTCCACGCTTCCTTTGGCGACCGATGAGCTCGCGGTCAACCAGAAATTGAATTCGTCTCCGCTCTCTTCCATATTCCCGTTCGTTTCCTTCGATCTTACGAGCAATTCCGGCATCCTCTACGGCATCAACCGCCACAACGCGTCCCTGATACTCTTCGACCGCTTCTCGCTTGAGAACTACAACTCCGTCGTGTTCGCGAAATCCGGCTCCGGAAAATCCTACGCCGTGAAGCTCGAGATCCTCCGTTCCCTGATGTTCGAGACCGACGTCATCGTCATCGACCCGGAACGCGAGTACGAATCATTGGCAGAGGCCACCGGCGGGCGCCTCTTCAACATCTCGCTTTCTTCGGAGCATCACATCAACCCGTTCGATCTTCCGCCGGTCAAGGAAGATGAGAATCCGTCGGACATTCTGCGCTCGAACATCATCAATCTCGTCGGCCTCTTCCGCATCATGCTCGGCGGGCTGACTCCCGAGGAGGATGCCATCGTCGACCGCGCTATCACGGAGACGTACGCGCTGAAAGACATTACGGGCGACGCCGATTTCACCGGCGTCGAGGCTCCGCTCCTCTCTGATTTCGAAAACGTCCTCTCCGGCATGCAGGGTTCGGAGTCGCTGGTCCAGCGCCTCTCAAAATACACGAAGGGAACCTGGAGCGGGTTCTTGAATCAGCCGACGAACGTCGACATCAACAAGCAGTTCATCGTGTTCTCGGTGCGCGACATGGAGGATGAGCTGAAGCCGGTCGCCATGTACATCGTCACGCACTTCATCTGGAACGCGGTGCGCCATGAGCTCAAGAAGCGCCTCCTTATCATCGATGAGGCGTGGTGGATGATGAAATCCGAAGATACCGCATCCTTCCTGTTCAGCCTCGCCAAGCGGGGGCGCAAATACTTCCTCGGCGTTTCGACCATCACGCAGGACGTGGAAGACTTCCTGCGGAGCCCGTACGGGAAGCCTATTCTTACGAACTCTTCCATCCAGCTTCTCTTGAAGCAGTCGCCGACCACCATCGACCTGCTGAAAGAAATCTTCAACCTGACGGATGAGGAAAAGTTCCTGCTCTTGGAGTCCGGAGTGGGCGAGGGCCTTTTCTTCGCAGGATTGAAGCATGTCGCCATCAAAGTAGTTGCGTCCTATACCGAAGATCAAATCATAACGAGCGACCCGTCCCAGCTTCTGGCCATAAAGAGCGAGAAGGCGCGCCTCTCCGAAGGAGGAAAGTAAGCCATGCCGCCGCTTATCGGAGCCAAGGCGGCGCAGGAAGCATTGAGCGGGACTCCGGCGGGCAACTCGGGCTTTATGGTGGGAAGGAAGCGCAAAGACCGGCCTAGCACAAGATTGCATGTAACCGATGACGGAAGCGCTCGGACGGGAGCCGTGCCGGGGCCAGGAACCGGACACCGCCAGATGCCGCGAGACTATCGATACCAGCGTCCGGGCGCGACCGGTGCAAGTCCGGACGCGCCGGGCGGAAAGGTGAAATACCGCGTCGGGCTTTTAACTCTGAGCTCGGCGCTCGTTATCGCGTTTATCGTCGACGGCCTGCAGTTCCTCTGCACGTTCATCGAGTGGATACCGGGAGTCATGCTTATTCCCATGTTCCTCGGCGTCGTGGGCTCCGGCATCATTACGCTCATATACTCCTTGAAGGGCGTCAGCTACACCTCTGGAAAGAAAGCGATGCAGAGGTTCCTCGCGATATTCGCGACTGCGGCCATCGAAGCCGTCCCGCTCGTCGACGATCTGCCCACCTTGACCGCAGATGCGCTCTTTACCGCGATGAGCTCCTGGCAGGAAGACCGGGAGAATCATGCCGAAAACCTGAAGAAACAGAGCGCGGCCGCGCGCGCCAACCGGCACGCGCAAGAACAGGCTGAAGCGCAATTCGCCGCTCGCCAGGCGCAGGCTAGTCAGGAGCGTGCGGAACAAGAAGCCGAGACGGCGTAAGAATACCCAGACGCGCGAAGGCGCGCGGTTTCGGGCTTTCAAGCACGCTATACTAAGCAGGTATGCGTTCTGCCGCGCTCCTTCTCCTTCTTCCGCTTGCGCTTCTTGCGCCAGGGCCTGCGCGCGCGCAGGTGCTCCCCTCGGCTGCAGAGCTGAACATCAGCCTGTCTCCCGAATTTCCGCATCCGTACGACACGGTCACCGCAACCGTTTCGAGCAATCAAATAGACCTCGCGGCCGCCGCAATAACTATTTCTGTAAACGGAAAAGCGGTCGCAGAAGGAGACCGGAACGCAACGTTTTCTGTCGGGGGCGCAGGTACGAAAACCGTCATAGCGGTCGTCGCAAAGGACTCCGCCGGCACGCACGACGCGAGCATTACGCTCCATCCTGAAGATGTTTCGGTCGTCGTGGAGCCGTCTTCGAGCGTTCCCCCTTTTTATAAAGGCGCGCGCCTTCCGGCGTCCGAAGGGAATGTGCGGCTTATCGCGCTTGCAGATTTCAAGACTGCAGGGGGAGCTGCCATCGCGCCGTCAAGCCTCGTGTATACCTGGAAATTCGGCGACAAGCTCCTCGAAAGCTCTTCGGGAATAGGGAAGAGCGTGCTGACGGCAACCGGTCCCGTGCGCTACCGGGATGCGGATATTACGGTTACCGTCTCAACGCAGGACAAAACGCTCGCTGCGCAGGAGTCCGCGTTCGTGAGCCCCGTCGACCCGGTCATCCGCATATACCGCAACGACCCGCTCGAAGGCATTGATTTCTCGAAAGCACTTTCCGGCACGCTCCCTTTGATGGGCGACGAGGAGACGTTCCGCGCATTCCCGTTCTTTTACAGCCTTGCCCCGCAGATAACTTGGACGCTGAACGGCACGAAGAGCGGGACCGACCCCGATCTCACCGTGCGCACGACCGGCGCATCCGCCGGCTCTGCGGTGGTCGGCGCATCCGCGCAAGATCCGTCCGCATTGAATAACGGCGAGACGCGCTTCACGGTACAATTCGGAGGCTCCCGCTCTACCGGCATATTCGGCTTATGAACCTCAACCGCTTCCTCGCCTCAGCAGCCCTTGCCGCCGTTATCGGCATGCACGCCGTAATGGGGTTCGGCGCGCTCGCTCCCCACGCGTTTGCGCAGGAAAAAACCGACCCGAAAGCGGGCGATACGGCTCCGACCACCCCCGCAACAACCGACGGCAGTACCAAGACGCCGACAACCAACACCGCTGCGGCAGACCCTGCCGCGCCCTCAGTGAGCGCGCCGACCGGATTCGTTCCGCTCACCACCATCCCAGGCATCGCCGATGCCGCCCGCTCGCCGGACCTTCCGGCCTTTCTCAATAATCTGTACAAGATCTGCATCGGCGCGGCGGCCGTTCTTGCCGTCCTCCAAATAGTCCGGGGCGGAATCACCTATATGCTCGGGGACAGCGTCACTGAGAAGCGCGAAGCGCGCCACCATATCAGCCTCGCTATATTCGGACTCATCCTCGTGCTCTCTCCTGCTATTGTCTTCGGCGTCATCGATCCGAAGATTCTCGACCTCAACGTAAACGTGAATCAGCTTACGCCGGGAGGCCTGAACTCCGCGCATAACGGCACGCTCGAAGGAACGCAGACGGCCGCCGACAGCTGTGCGCAGAACGGCGGGCACTTGGTGTTCGAAGCAAGCGGTGCGGTGCGGTGCGATGCTCCCAATTCCGACCAGCCCGGCGCAGGCACGCAGACGTCAGAGAACGGCACGACGCTCAATTACCGGGACCTTCCGACCGCAGCCGGCCACGCGATCCTCGTTCTCATAAAATTCGATGAGAGCCAGCAGCCTGCCTGCATGATGCTTGCGTATAAGAGTTTCGCGGACCAGGCGGCCTGCAATCAGGAAACTCCCGCAATCAGGGCAAGCCACTCCGGATGGGGCCTGACAACCAACTGCGAGACGACCCCCGGCGCTACCTATCGCATGCAAAGCTCGCGTCCTATCTGCTCTGCCGTCGAGGCCATTCCATAGCCATGCGCAGAACCCTTATCGTCATCGGGGCCGTTGTCGTCATCGCCGGGCTCGCAGCGCTCGCGTATTTTGTATTCTTCAGGACTTCAGCGCCGGGCATCACTGCGGGAACGGGGCAGAATCCCTTTGGAGAAGGGCAGGACGTGACGGGCAGCTCCGGCCAGCAGACGGGGACTGATGGAAATGCTCCTGCGGGAACTGAAGTTGCTCCGCACTTCATCAAAGTAACGGCAGGACCGGTCGCCTATGGCGTGCTTGCGCGCTCGGTGCCCAAATCGGTCGTCTCGTCCGTCGGCACGAGCACGGCGACTACCACCAAGACCGTCTATACAACCGAAGTCCGCTATGCGGAGCGAGAGAGCGGGAACGTGTTCGCGTATAACTTCACCGATCGCACCTCTAACCGCCTTTCAAACCGCACCCTTCCCGGCATCGAAGAGGCGGCGTGGTCGTACGACGGCACGACGGCGCTTCTGCGCTTTTTATCGCCGAACAGCGACGGGTCCGAAAGCATTGATACGTACGCGCTTCCGGTCGCGACCGACACCGAGGGCTACTTCCTTGA
>JADMIO011564999.1_pt1 | contig 55117 bp, 61 predicted proteins | sample 8958161 | NCBI WGS metagenome assembly JADMIO01 (sample SAMN16585339, study PRJNA669376) | soil metagenome | isolation source: Crop rotation soil | place: USA: Cullars Rotation, Alabama | collected 2011
ATGCTGCTGCTTGGTCTGTGGGTTGCCGCACAGGTTGCCGGTTCCACCAACATCAGCAACATCACCGACACCGTTTATCACTGGCCGCTGAGCCAGAGCATCCCGCCGATGCGCGCGCTCCCGGCAAACAGATACGCCGTCTTGCGGCGGATGATCTCGAAATGCTCGTCCTCGGAGAGATCGACGATACCGTTCTTCGTCAGCTGATAGAGCTCGCCCTCGATCATCCGCAGCGTGACTTCGCACAGCAGCCGGATGAAATCGAGGCTGTCGCGCGACAGCGCCATCGACATCGACTTGATGTAGAGGAAATCGCCGAGCAGCACCGTGACGTCGTTGCCCCAGCGCGAGTGCACCGCCTGGCGCCCGCGCCGCACCTCGGATTCATCGATGATGTCGTCGTGCACGAGCGTCGCGGTGTGGATGAACTCGATCACCGAGGCGAAGAGCGGCGCGTGCTCACCGCTGTAGCCGCTCATCCGCGCCGCCATCAACAGCACCGCGGGCCGAATCCGCTTGCCGCCGCCCTGCTGAATGTAATGGCCGATGGTGGGGATGAGCGCGACCTGCGATTCGAGATGACGAACGAATTCGCGTTCGACCAGTTCCAGGTCTCCACGGATCGGCTCGAACATCTGCGCGAGAACGGCAGACGAGGGCTTCTGCGCGGTCGGATTCAAGCCCGACCATCATATCAAGGCTTGAAGAGGCGTTCGAAATTCGACGCGGCGGCCCGACCGATCTCGTCAGCGTCGACGCCGCGCAGTTCCGCGATCGTCTCCGCGACGCGCACGACGTGCGCAGGCTCGTTGCGCTTCCCGCGGTACGGGACCGGCGCCAGGAACGGACTGTCGGTCTCGATCAGCAGCCGATCGAGCGGCACCAGCTTCGCCACTTCCTTCAATTCGAGTGCACGCGGAAACGTGACGATGCCGGCGAGCGAGAGATGGAAACCGATGTCCAGCGCCCGCCGTGCCATCGCGCGGTCGCCGGTAAAACAGTGAAACACCCCGCCCGCTTCGCTGGCGTGTTCCTCGGCGAGGATGCGGAACGTGTCGTCCTCGGCCTCGCGCGTGTGGATGACGATCGGAAGTGCGCGGCGGCGCGCCAGCCGGATCTGCTCGCGAAACACCTGCTGCTGCGCGTCACGCGGCGCCAGGTCGTAGTGATAATCGAGGCCGATCTCGCCGAGCCCTCGCGTCAGCGGCTGCGTGTCGATGACCTGCTCGACGCGTTGCGCCGCAGCGGCGGGATTGGCCGCGAACTTCCCGGCCGCGTGCGGATGCACGCCGACGGAAAACCTGACCGCCTCCCACTGCGCCGCAACAGTCCTCCCCTGCTCGATCTCGGGCTCATCGTCTGCGGCAAGGATGACGAGCGCGTGCGCCAGGTGCGCGCCCCTGGCGCGAGCGATGACCGCGCCCAGGTCGTCGACGAATTCAGGTCCGGCGATGTGGCAATGGGAGTCGATCACCGCACGCGTGCGCCCGGCGGCACATCCTGCTCGAAGCTGACGAGCACCGGTTTGCCGTCGCCCACGCTCGCGGCGAGCACCATGCCGTTCGATTCGACGCCCATCAGCTTGGCCGGCTTCAGGTTGAAGACGATGGCAATCGTGCGGCCCACGAGCTGCTCGGCCTGATACGCCTCCGCGATGCCCGCCACGATCGTCCGCTGCTCCGTGCCGACGTCCACCTTCAGCTTCATCAGCTTCTTCGACTTCGGCACGGGCTCCGCCTCGAGGACTTTCGCGACGCGGAGCTCCACCTTCATGAAGTCCTCGATCGAGATGCGGGCATCCTCGGCAGGTGTCGTGCCTGCGCCTACGGCTTGCGTTGCGCCAGGCGCGACCGCGTCGCCCGCGCCGCCAATCGGCTTTTCATCCATCGAACGTAGCTCCTCAATCGTCTTTTCAATACGTGGAAACAATGGTTCCACGGTGCCCAGTCGTGCGCCCGGGACCAGCGTGTTCGCGCGTAACTCCGTCCACTGTTCCCGCTGCAGGCCAAGCGTGCGCCGGATGCGCGCGGCGGCATCGGGCATCACCGGCTCGATGAGAGCCGCGATCACGCGCAGCGCATCCGCCGAGTGATAGAGCGTGCTCTCGAGCGTCGCGCGATCCTCGGGCTTTTTCGCCAGCTTCCACGGCTCGCGCTTGACGATGTACTGGTTGACGCCGCGAACGAGCACATCCCAGATCGCCTGCAGCGCGACGCTCAATTCGAAATTCGCAACACCGTTCCGGGCGGCGTCGATGGTCTTCTGAATGTCGGCTTCGAGCGCGCGATCGAGATCGTCACCGGCGCCTGCTGCCGGCACCACGCCGTCGCAGTAACGCGCAATCATCGTCGCCGTGCGGCTGACCACGTTGCCCAGATCGTTGGCGAGATCGGCGTTGTAGCGCGTGAGGATCGCATCGTCTGCGAAGTTCGCGTCCTGGCCGAGCGTCATCTCGCGCATGACGAAGTAGCGCAGCGCATCGACGCCGAAGGCGGCGGCGTAATCCTGGTAGCGCGCGACGTTGCCAATCGACTTCGACATCTTCGCGCCGCCCATCAGCCACCAGCCGTGGGCGATGATGCGCTGCGGGGGCGCGATGCGGGCCGACATCAGGAATGCCGGCCAGTAGAGCGCGTGCTGCCGGATGATTTCCTTGCCCACCAGGTGCGTGACGTGCGGCCAGTATTTCTGGACGCGGCTGTCGTCGCCGGTGCCGAATCCGAGCGCCGTCAGATAGTTCGTCAGCGCGTCGAACCAGACGTACATCACGTGCTTCGGATCGTCGGGAACCGGAATGCCCCACTGAAACGACGTGCGGCTGATGCTCAGGTCCTGCAACCCGCCCTCGATGAACGTCCTGATCTCGTTCAACCGGAAGGCCGGCTGGAGAAAATCCGGATTCGCGGCGTAGAAGTCGAGCAGCGGCTGCTGATACTTCGAGAGCCGGAAGTAGTAGCTCTCCTCCTTCAGCCGCTCGACCTTGTTGCCGCAGGTCGGGCACTTCCCGTCGACGAGCTGTGTCTCGGGAACGAAGATCTCGTCGACCGTGCAGTACCAGCCTTCGTAGTCGCCCTTGTAGATGTCGCCGTTGGCGGCAACACGGCGCCAGAGCTCCTGCGAGGCGCGATGATGACGCGGCTCGGTCGTGCGAATGAAGTCGTCGTTCGAGATATTCAGATCGACGCACATCTGCCGGAAGCTCGAGGCGACCTGATCGGCGAACGCCGACGTTGCCATCCCCGCCTTCTGCGCGGCGCGCTCCACTTTCTGCCCGTGCTCGTCGGTGCCGGTGAGGAAGAAGACGTCATCGCCAAGCAAGCGCCGCGACCGTGCGATCGCATCCGCCACCATCGTCGTATAGGCGTGGCCGATGTGCGGCTGCGCGTTGATGTAGTAGATGGGGGTGGTGATGTAGAACGGCTTCATGGTCGCCGCGCGTCGAGCCACGCCTTCGTCGCGGCCGCCTGCACGTCTTTCACGCTGCGGCCCGACGCCTCCGCGAGGCGGACACAGTCGTCAAACTCCGGCGATGCGTTGAGCACCTCGCCGTCGCGGCGCGCGACCTTCACCCTGATGTCGCCAAAGGGCGTCGTCACGGTGTGCGTTTCCCGATCCAGGCACTCGCGCGTCATCTCGCGGTAGCGCACGCCGATCGTCGTCGTCTCGCGGAAGATCGTCGACGTCAGCGCCGTGCGCGCGGCAGGCGGCGCAATCACGGAGAGCAGCGTCCCCGGGCGGTTCTTTTTCATCTGAATCGGCGTATAGAACACGTCGAGCGCTCCAGATGTCAGCAGCTTGTCCATGACCACGCCGAAGATCTGCGGATTCATGTCGTCGATTTCAGCTTCGATGACGACCACCGTGTGCGACGAGACAGAGGCGTCTGCTTCGCCGATCAGCACGCGCAGCACATTCGGAGTGTCCTCAAAGGTACGTGCGCCGGCGCCATACCCGATCTTCTCGATCTTCATCGGCGGGATGCCGCCGAACTCCGTCGCATAGGCGGTGATCAACAGCGCACCAGTGGGCGTCACCATTTCGGTCCGCTGGGTGCCGGCATAAATCGGCACGCCCTCGAGCAGCCTCGTCGTCGCGGGCGCCGGCACCGGAAACAACCCGTGCGCGGATCGGATCGTTCCGCTGCCGACGTTGAGCGGCGAGGCGACGATGCGTCCGGCGCCGATCAACTCGAGCGCGTGAACCGTGCTGACGATGTCGACGATGGAGTCGAGGGCGCCAACTTCGTGCAGGTGAACTTTTTCCGGCGGCGTGCCGTGAAGGGCGCCTTCCACGTCCGCGAGCCGCGCGAAGAGCGCCTTCGCCCGCTCCTTCCCCGCTGCGCTCAGGCGGGAGCCGTCGATGAGCGCGTAGATCTCCGGCAGGGTGCGGTGGGCATGTGTCTCGGTCGCGACCGCTCCGTGATGGTGGTGATGATCGTCATGCTGATGATGCGCGTGATGATGATCGTCGCCGAGGTCCTCGCCGCGGACCTGGAACTTCGTCGCGCCGATCCCGGTTCGATGCACGCGCTCGGTCCAGACGGCTTCCCGATCGATCGACAGGCTCCCGAGCGCCGCGCGGATGTCGTCGAGCGGGACACCGGCATCGATCAGCGCGCCGACGATCATGTCGCCCGACGCACCCGAGAAGCAGTCGAAGTAGAGGACCTTCACAACCTGTCAATCTTACCTGACGTGCGCGCCGCGGCCGCCGGCTTCCACGACCGAGTAGTAGCGCTGCTCGCAGAGAATCAGATGATCGAGCACGTCGATGCCCATGATGTCGCCGGCGCGCACCATCCTTCTCGTCAGCGCGAGGTCGTCTTCGCTGGGCGTAGGATCGCCGGAGGGATGGTTGTGGAACAGCACGATCGCGGCCGCCGATGCCGCCGTCGCCTCCCGGAAGACATCGCGCGGCTGCACGATCGTCGCGTCGAGGCCGCCCATCGACACGATCCGGGTGCGGATGACGCGATGCTTGGTATCGAGCATGACGATGCCGAACTGCTCCGTCGGCGCGGTGCCGTACTGCGGCAGCAGGTAGGACGCCAGCTGCTGCGGCGTCTGGTATTGCGGCCGTTCGAGTGCGCTGCGCACGAGCGTCCGCCTGCCCAGCTCGACCGCAGCCGCGACCTGCGCCGCTCGCGCGGCACCGATGCCGCCGACGCGCATCTGGTCGGGCGTGGCGCGCGCCAGGCCGTGCAGTCCACCCGCGCAGGCGAGCAGACGATTCGCGAGCTCCAGCGCGCCGCACGCGCGCGAGCCGCTGCCGAGGATGATCGCGACCAGCTCGTTGTCGCCGAGCGCCGCGACGCCGAGGCGCTGCAGCTTTTCACGAGGCCGGTCGTGCGTGGCGACTTCTTTCATGGCGATATACTCAATTCCTCATGATGCTTCGGCTGTCCGCGTGCATCGTTGCCGCGCTGCTCGTTACCGCCTGCGGCGATCCTCCGAACAAAGAGATGGACCAGGCGCAGGGCGCGATCGATGCGGCGCATGCCGCCGGCGCCGATCGCTACGCCGCCACGGAGTACACGGCCGCAACCGACGCGCTGAAGCGCGCGCAGGACGCCGTCGCGCAGCGCGACTACCGGCAGGCGCTCAACGAAGCGCTCGACAGCCGCGAGCACGCGCAGAACGCGGCGCGTGAAGCGGCCGACCAGCGGGCGCAGATCCGTGGCGAGGTCGAGCGCGACATGGCGCAGATTGCCGCCCTCCTCGCCGGGGCGAACTCGCGGCTCGCTGCCGCCACGAAAGCGCGCGTGCCGCGCCGCGTCCTCGAGAGTTCCCGCAACGAGCTCGCCGCGGTCGATGACAGCGTGCAAAAGGCGGGCGCAGCGATCAAGGCCGACGACTATCTCGCCGCGCGCACGGCGTTACAGGGGGTTAAGGAGAAAATCGGGGAGGCGACGCGGGCGCTCGACACGCCGGCAGTGCAATCTTCGCGCAGGATCCGTCAGTCGAAGTAAGCAGTTCCTTCCAGTACGACTTCGGCCCAGCCAGTCAGATAGATCCCGTCGTCACGCCATTCGACGCGCTGCGTGCCGCCGGGAGCGACCACTTCGACGTCGCGCGCCGCACCGCCGTGCGCAGCCGCCGCGACTGCCGACGCCGACGATCCGGTGCCCGAGGACGTCGTCGGGCCGACGCCGCGCTCCCAGATCAGAATGCGGACGCGATCGCGCGATTCGACGTGCGCAAACTCGACGTTGCTGCCTGCGGGAAACATGGGGTGGGTCGAGAGCGCCGGTCCGAATCGATTGAAGCGATCGCGATCCGGAAGCGGTCCCAGGACCACACACTGCGGATTGCCGACGGACAGCACCACCGCCGTCAGCGTTTCGCCAAGCACGGGAATCTGCACCTGGCGAACTCCTGCAGGTGGTCCCAGCGCAGCACGGAACGTATAGCGCGCGCCATCGACCGCCTGCAGCTCCAGCGTCTTGACGCCGGCCGTCGTATCGACGGTGACGGTTGAGCCCCCGGGCAGATGCTGGGCGCGCGCGACGAGCGCGGCCAGGCAGCGCAACCCGTTCCCCGAGAGCTCGGACGCGCTCCCGTCCGCGTTCAGCAGCTGCATCGTCGCGCCGCGCTCGCGCAGCTCGAACAGAATCAGGCCGTCGCCGCCGACGCCGGTGTGGCGGGCGCACAGCTCGCGCGCGAGCGATGCCGCGTCGCCCCGCATCTCGCGCCGATCGACAAACAGAAAGTCGTTGCCGTAGGCGTGCGCCTTGGCGACGCGCAGCTCCGCGGTCACGGCACCTGGAACGCCGTAAACGCGTACGTGAAGCCGGCGCTGAAGCCGATGCCGGGATCGTTGCTGGTGGCGCCGAAGAGCACGGCGCCGTCGCCGCGCCACCCGCCTTTCGTGTAGCGCAGGCCCATGCGGATGATGCTGCGCGATTCGGTGCCCGGCAGCGGCCCGGCCGACCGCGTGTTGGCGCGCCCGTTGGCTTCTCCAACCACCTCGGCGCCGTTGGTGATCGCCCGCGCGAACGACAAGCCGTACGTGATGACGTCGTTCTGACGGCTGCCGTTGGTCGGATCGCCGAGGATGCCAAGCCCGATGTTGCCGACGATGCGCACCGATTCGGTGGTCTTGCCGACGAGGATGGACGCGAGAAAGTCGGTGGTATCGAGTCCCAGGCCGCTCTCGTTGCCGGCGTTGGGCAGCTTGGTCGCGAAACGGAAGCCGAAGGCCGGCCGCGACGACGTCTCCGGCGCGATCCGGACCTTCGTGCCGATCAGCAGGTCGTCGGCGTCCGTGCTCGACGTGCCGGTCGCCGTGACGAGGCCCGAGAGCGGCGCCACCCGCCGGTCCTTGATGGCGAGATGCGAGAGCGACGCCTGATCGATTTGAATCTCCGCGATCGAACTGACGCCGATGCTCAGGCCGACGAGCGGAACGCGAACGACGTTGCCGCTCAAGCCGGACACGGGGTAGGTCGCATCGCGGTCGTATTCGATGCCGCCCTCGATCAGCAACCGTCCGGCGCCGACGGTTTCCGGATCCTGGGTCACGAGCGGCCGCTGCTGCGCGTACGCGCCGCTGGCCGCCAGAAAAGCAATCACGCTGATGACGAGTGTTCTCATGCTCAGAACTGCCGCTTGCTGTCGATCAACACGGTCACCGGACCATCGTTGACCAGCTCGACGCGCATCATGGCCTGGAATTCGCCCGTGGCAACGGGCAGTTGTGCCGCACGCAATTCTCTCACGACGCTTTCGTACAGCGCGCGTGCTTCTTCGGGCGGCGCCGCCGCATCGAACGCAGGGCGTCTCCCCTTTCGGATATCGCCGTAGAGTGTGAATTGCGAGACGACCAGGACGCTGCCGCCGACGTCGGCGACCGAGCGATCCATGTGGCGGCCGCTCGCGCCCTCGAAGATTCGGAGGTCCCTGATCTTGCCGGCGATGTAGCCGGCATCCTGCGGCCCGTCGTCACGGCCGACGCCGAGCAGGACGACGAGGCCAGGACCGATCTCGCCGACGATGCGACCCGCGACGCGGACGCGCGCCTCGGTCACGCGCTGCACGACGGCGCGCACGTTACTGGCGAATCTGCAGGAGCGTCGGGGCGGCTTCGTCCGCGACACGCAGCGCCACGCTGTCGCGCAGCTCGCCGCTCGGGTTGAGCCGCAGGTCCAGCAGGTGACGAGGCATGATGTTGCCGAGCGCTTTCAGCATCGACTGCTTGACGCCGGCGTGTTCCTGCTCGAGATCGAAAATCAGGCGCTTGACGCGCTGGCGCTGCAGGCTCAGGTCGCCGCACGCCGGACAGCAGCAGCCGATGATGGGCAGTTCGCGTTCCTTCGTATAGAGCCGCGCCTCCGCCTCTTCGACATACACCAGCGGACGAATGACGACGTGCTCGCCGTTGTCGGAGACGAGGCGCGCAGGCATCGCCTTCAGGGCGCCGGCGAAGAAGAGATTGAGCAGCAGCGTCTCGATGAAGTCGTCGAGATGATGGCCGAGCGCAATTTTTGCCGCGCCGACTTCTGCGGCGATGCGATACAGCACGCCGCGCCGCAGCCGCGCGCAGAGCGAGCAGGGAGTCGCGTTGGCATCGAGCAGATCGTCCATGACGTCGCCGATCGACGTGTGCTCGATGCGGTATTCCCAGCCGCGCTGCTCGCACGTCCTGGCGATGACGTCGTGCTTGTACTCCTTGTAACCCGAATCAACGTTCACCGCGATGAGCGAGAAATCGATCGGCGCGCGCTGCCGCAGCTCGTCGAGCACCTGCAGGAGCGCCCAGCTGTCCTTCCCGCCCGACAGGCCGACCATCACGCGATCGCCGTCTTCAATCAGATTGAAGTCCTTGATCGCCTTCGTGGTCTTCTTCGCGATGCGCGCTTCGAGCGGAGAGCGGTAACCCATCGTTAGGAGTGTAACTTACCGCTCGCAGCGGACCTAAAGGTGCGCCTCTACGACGCCGGAGGCTCCTATGACGACGCAACGTAGGGCGAACTCTTGAACAAGTCCGCGTTCATTTCGTAGGGCAAGTCCGCGTTCATTTCGTAGGGCAAGTCCGCGTTCATTTCGTAGGGGCGGACCTTCAGGTCCGCTGACTACCTACGCTGATCTATCTGCACTGAATACAACAAATCGCGCACTGATACGGTCAACGACCCCAGGTACGGGTAGTCGAGAGGATTGCTAACGAGATCTGCCCGTAGCGGATTCTCGATGATGTAGCGTGCCACCGCGAACGTGTCCTCTTCCTCTCGAAGGACGTGATCAATGTAGCCGCGCTGCCACAACTGCGTCGCGTGCTGACGCTTCCAGGCGAATGATGTCTTCTGCTTGAAGAGCCGGACACACTCTCTCAGATCCGCAGCCTCATGCTCGCCCTCGGATGTTCGCGATAACTGCTCGATCACCATTCGCGCAGTGGAGTCATCGACAAAGACTTTGGCGCGGTCGAAGGTGCAGATCGTCAGGAAATACCGGTGACACCCGACATAGTCGAACGATCGCAGACGTGGCGCATAGATCAACGGCATGCCGCGACCCGACCACGATCCGTGCCGCCGTGGCGGCTGAAGGAAGCGGACCTGAAGGTCCGCCCCTACGACGTCTACTACTTACGACGTCCGCTCCGTCCTCTACGAGTGCGTCGCGCCGCGGATCTCGGCGATGTCGTACAGATGCGGCGCCGGCGTGCTCGGGTCGATGGCTTCGCGCATCAGGCGCCGCAGCTGAAAGAGATCCGCGAGCACGCGGAACGTGCGACTGAGGTTGTATTTCGAGTGCCCGTGCTGGCGTGGACGATGGTTGACCTCGACCTCCGCGACGCGGCCGCCAAGCTGGCTGGCCAGCGCCGGGAAATACCGATGCATCCCGGGTCGGAGCTTCAGCGGCTTGACCACCTTCGCGCGATATACCTTCAGCGAGCAGCCGTTGTCATGCAGCCGCACGCCGGTGGCCAGACCGAGCAGCCAGTTCGCGACCGCCGACGGCAGATACCGCGTCACGTAGTTGTCTTTGCGATGGCGCCGCCATCCCGACACGATGTCCTTGCGGCGCGCCAGCGCCAGCATCGCCGGGATGTCGCGCGGATCGTTCTGCAGATCGCCGTCGAGCGTGACGATGTAATCGCCGCGCGCCTCGGCAAAGCCCGCCGCGAACGCCGCGGTCTGTCCGAAGTTGCGCGTGAAGCGAATGACCTTCACCGCCGCGTCGCGCGCCTGGATCGCCGCCAGCTTCTCGAACGTCCGATCGGTGCTGCCGTCGTCCACGAGAATCATTTCGTAGGCGACCCCGATCTGATCGAGGACGTCGCGCAGCTCCGCGTGCAGCGGCTCGACGTTCTCCTCCTCGTCGCGGAGGGGAATGACGACGGAGATTTCAGGATCGAGCACGCGACAATCGCTTGAAGAGCCACCAGATGAGCACGGCGGCGACGATCAGGCCGGCGAGCCAGACGGCGACGACGCTGCCGCGCGTGCGCATCAACTGGAGCGCGGTATCGCCGTAGCGGACGGCCAACGCGCCGAGCACGAGGTAGCGGAGCCCGCGCGCCGCCGCGATGGCCAGGACGAACCGCAGCGGAGTGACCTCCGCCGCGCCGGCCATCAGCACGAACAGCTTGAACGGCGCCGGCGGCGGCAGGATGGCGGGGACCATCAGCGCCAGGACGCCGTGCCGGCGATACGCCGCCAGCGCGCGCTCGGCGTGCGGCGCCTTCATGCGGCGAGCGAGGAATTCTTCCCCGCGCTCGGCGATGAGGTAGAGCACGTAGCAGCCGGCGACCGATCCGAACGTCGCCATCGCCGCGTAGTACGGCATCCCCGCCTTGTTGCGCACCACCATCAGCACGACGAGCAGGTCGTTGATCTGCGGCAGCGAGATGAACGACGAGTCAAGAAAGGCGACGGCGAAGAGGCCCGGGCCGCCGAGTGAGAGCGCGAGCCCGTAGACCCATGTGATGAAGGACTGCACCTATTCGCGTTATGCTGAGCGCCGGACACGTGATTATATCGAAGCTGCCACGCCGGCTCGCGAGCGTGGCGGCGCTGGTCGGCGGCGCTGCCTGGGTCATCTTCTTCCGCGCGGGTCTGGTCCTCAGCCATTACGACGCGAAAGCGCACCTCGTCGTCGCCCGCCGCGTCTTCGACAACCTGACGCCCGGCTGGCAGCAGATCGGCGCGGTCTGGCTGCCGCTACCCCACCTGATCGATCTTCTGCCGGCGCAGATTGACTTCTTCTATCGCACCGGACTCTTCGCATCGCTCGTCTCGATCGCGTGCCTGGCGACGACGACCTACGCCTCCGCGCGTCTGATCCTGCGGCTTACCGGCTCGAGCCTTGGCGCCATCGTCACCGCCGCACTGATCACCCTGAACCCGAACCTTCTCTACCTGCACACAACGCCGATGACGGAGCCCCTGCTCATCGCGCTGTCGATCCTCGTCGTGTGGTGGCTGGTCGAATGGGTGGAGGCGGATACGGACGTCGTCCCGGCGAAGCTCGCCGCCGCGCTCTTCGCGGCGATGTGGACGCGCTACGAGGCGTGGCCGATCGTCGGCGCGGCGCTCGTGGCCGCCGGCTATGCGACGTGGCGCCGCGGTGCGTCGATCGAGACGCTGGTTCGCCGCGCTCTGCGCATGGTGATCTGGCCCGCGCTCGCCGTCGTCGTCTTCCTCGTCAACAGCCGCATCACGGTCGGCGCGTGGTTCGTCAGCGACGGATTCTACGTACCGGATCCGTCGTATCAGCATCTGCCGCTGCGGACGCTCGTCGGCATCTGGTGGGGCACGCATGAATTGAGCGGCTACGCCATCGAGGCGATCGCGCTGATATCCGCTGTCGCCATCGCCTGGCGCGCGCTGCGGCAGGCCGACGACGCGGCGCCGCTCGTCACGCTCGCGCTGTTTGCCGCCGCGGCGGTCCCGTACGTGGCGTTCTACGACGGTCATCCGTACCGCATCCGCTACATGGTGCCGATGGTTGCGGCATGTGCGGTGATGTGCGGACTTGGCCTTGGCTTGCTGCAGCGCGCGCGCAAACCTGCGGCGCACAGCGTAAAAGTTGGCGCCACCGCTGCGTTGCTGCTGTCGATGCTGCTCGAATCGCCCGTCTGGAACATGCGGGCGCCCATGCTCGTCGAGGCGCAATGGGATCGCGGCGCCAGCCTTGGCCGACGCGAGGTGACCGCGTGCCTCGCGCGCGACTACGGCGGCGAGAAAGTGCTCGCCAGCATGGGATCGCTCGCCCATTACATGCAGGAGCTGTCGAACAACGGCTTCGCCATCGCCGATTTCATCAACGAGGGCAACGGTGAAATCTGGAATCTGGCGCTGCAGACCGGCCCGGCGCCGCACGCCGGATGGATGCTGGTGGAAGAGGTCGCGGAAGGCGGCGACGTGCTCGCCGAGCACGTGCGCCGCGATCCGTCATTCACGCGCGGGATGGAGCGCGTCTGCGAAGGCGGTGGTGTCGCCCTTTACAAACGGACGGCTACTTCCCGAACCGCGCTCCTAAGGTGAACATGTAGGTCCAGCCGCCGAGATCGATCTTCGGCCCCGCGAAATCGGAGGTCAGATCTCCCTGCGCCTTCTGATAGCGAATCTCGAAGCCCGCCGCCGCGGAACTGCCGGCGAAGCGGATGCCGCCCAGCGCGAGCGGACCGGTCGTCGTTCCCGTCTGCGCGTAGGACGCGTTGAAGATGCTGCTGTCGGTCGGATCGACCCACTGACCCGACTCCGAGTAGCGCCAGTTGATGATGCCGAGCCCGCCGCCGATGTACGGCTGAAAGGCGTTGTGCTGGCCGAGCGGCAGCAGGCGGAACGTCACGGCGATCGGCAGCGTCCGCAGCTTCAGTTCCTGCTGGATCTCGGAGCCGTTGGCGTTGACGAGACTGGCGTAGACGGTCGGAACCGTGCGGCGCGTCAGCGACAGCCCGGCGCCGGCCTCGATGTAGTTGCCGACCGGGAACAGCCATTCGCCGCCGATCGTCGCACCGTTGAAATCCTTGATGGCGAAGTCGAGGAAATCCAGGTCCGCGTTGAGCACGTCGCCGGTGACGCGCGCGTCCTGGCCGTTAGGCATGAAATAGCCCAGGTCGACGTTGAACGTCTGTTGAGCCAGTGCCGGCTGCGCGTCGACGACGAACAGACCACACACAAGCGCGAGAGCGAGAGTGAGCGTGCGTTTCATGATGCCGGGCTGGTGCAACGCGGGTGCCACTCAGCCCGACTGTTTTTTCACGCGTTCCGCGCGAAATGCGGCGATCGTATCGACCACTTCCCGGTGCACATGGCCGTTTGACGCGATGAGGTGCGCGGCTCCCGCATCGAACGGCGCGCCGTCCATCCCGGTCACCGTGCCGCCCGCCTCTTCGACGATCAACGCACCGGCGGCGACGTCCCACGGCTTCAGGTGCTGCTCCCAGAAGGCCTCGAACCGCCCCGCCGCCACGTAACAGAGATCGAGCGCCGCCGAGCCGAGGCGGCGCACGGCGCGCGCGCGGCCGAGGAAATAGCCGAAGAGCGCGACGAGGTCGCCGTTCTGTTCGTGCACGGTATATGGAAAACCGGTGACCAGGAGCGAGTCGATCAGCGTTTCCGTCTGTGAGACGTGGAGCGCGCGGCCGTTCACATACGCGCCCTCTCCACGTTCGGCGGTGAACAGCTCTTTGCGCGTCGGATCGTAGATGGCGGCGACATCCGCGCGGCCGTCGATTTCGAGCGCCAGCGAGGAACAGTAGATAGGAAGACCGTGGGCGTAGTTGGTGGTGCCGTCGAGCGGATCGAACACCCAGCGGAAACGCGAGGGGGCGCGCCCGCCGGTCGACGCCCCGAGCTCCTCGGCGAGGATGTCGTGGTCCGGGAAGCGCTCGGCGATCGTCTCGCGGCACATGCGCTCGCACGCGAGGTCCACCTCGGTGACGAGGTCGATGCTGCCCTTCTTGTCGACGCGGAAGCCGGATTCCTGTCCGGCGCGTTGAATGTCGCCGGCGCGCAGCACGATCTCGACAGCTGTAGCGAGGTAGATCGGATCAGGCAAGCGTCGATTGCACGCGTTTGACCATGCGCACTTCCATGCCGCCCTGCTGCAGGCGGTTGATCGACATTTCGTCCATGAAGCTGCGCATCAGGAAGATGCCGCGTCCGGTCGCCTTGAGGATATTCTCCGGCGCGAGCGGATCGGCGAGCGCCGCCGGATCGAAGCCGCAGCCCTCGTCGCGGACGCACACGGCCAGGCCCGGTCCCGTCTCGTCGTGCAGCGCGGTGAACTCGATGTGCACGCGCTTTCGCTCGTCGTGGCAGTTGCCATGTTTGATGGCGTTGATCACCGACTCGCGCACGGCGAGGTTGACCCAGTGGATGGAGTCCGCGTCGAGTCCGACCGTCCGCGCAATGTGATCACTGACCATCTGCACGAAGTCGAGCATGGAAAGAGAGCTGTGGAAGTCGAGACGGACGGTGTTGCCGCTGGTCATCAGCCCTGATCGGAATTATAACTGTCTGATGCCTTCCACCTTCGCGGTCACGGTGAAGCCGGCCGCGTCGATGCGCGGCCGCGTCCGGCCGCCCGGCGACAAGTCGATCTCGCACCGCTATGCGATGCTGGCCGCCATTGCCGAGGGGCCGTCCATGATCCACGGCTACTCGACCGGCGCCGACTGCGCCTCGACGCTCAACTGCCTGCGGGCGCTCGGCGTCCCCATCGAGCAGATCAAGCGCGACCGGGCGACGGGCATCCAGCTGGAAATCCTCGGCGTACAGCGGCGCGGCTTCCAGGAACCGACGACGACGCTCGATGCGGGCAATTCCGGCAGCACGATGCGCATGCTGTCGGGGCTGCTCGCCGCGCATCCCTTCCGCACGACGATCACCGGCGACAGCTCGCTGCGGCGCCGGCCGATGCGCCGCATCATCGTGCCGCTCGAGCGCATGGGCGCGCGGTTCAGCTCCGACGAAGGGAAACCGCCGCTGACGATCCAGGGAACCGACAGTTTGCACGGCATCGACTTCCAGCCCGACGTCCCGAGCGCGCAGGTGAAGAGCGCGGTGCTTTTCGCCGGGCTGCATGCGGACGGGATTACGCGCGTCACGGAGTCGCTGCCGACGCGCGATCACACCGAGCGCGCCCTCGAGGCGTTCGGCGCGCAGGTGCTCAGGGGCGGCACCTCGGTCGCGGTGCGCGGCGATCAGCGGCTCATCGGCGGCACCTTCCACGTGCCGGGAGACATTTCTTCGGCCGCCTTCTGGATGGTCGCCGCCGCGGCACTCCCCGGCTCCGACGTCGTCCTCGAGCACGTCGGGCTCAATCCCTCGCGCATCGGCATCATCGACATCCTCAAGCGCATGGGGGCCGAGGTAAAGACCGTCATCGCCCACGCGCAGGCGGGCGAGCCGATCGGCACCGTGCATGTGAAGCATGCGGGGCTGAGGAGCGCCGTGATTGCGCCGGAAGACGTGCCGGGCGTGATCGACGAGCTGCCGGTGCTCGCCGCGCTCGCGACGCACGGCGGCGAGCTGAGCGTCAGCGGTGCGCAGGAGCTGCGCGTCAAGGAAAGCGATCGCATTTCGGCGCTGGCGGACGGTCTGCGCCTGATGGGCGCGAGCATCGACGAACAGCCGGACGGCTTCCACGTCCGCGGGCGCAACCGCCTGCGCGGCGGCGAGGTGGACGCGAAGAACGATCATCGCCTCGCCATGGCGTTCGCGATCGCCGCCCTCGGCGCGACGGGTCCCACCGTCATCAACGACGCGGGCGCGGCGGGCGTCTCCTATCCTGAATTCTTCACGGTGCTCGAGTCGCTGCGCGTGTGAAAGCCGATAAGTTGTACCTGGTGGGCTTCATGGGCGCGGGCAAGACGAGCGTGGCGCGGGCCCTTGGCCGCCGCATGGGATGGCGCGTCGAGGACGTCGATCACCGCATCGAGGCGCGCGAACATCAACGCGTCGCGGACATCTTCGCGGACCGCGGCGAGCCGTACTTCCGCAGCGTCGAGCGCACGGTCCTGCAGGAGCTGCTCCCGGAGCGCCACGTCATCATCGCGACGGGCGGCGGGACGTTCATCGATGCGGACAACCGCGCGGTGATGCTGGCCGACGGCGCAGTGGCGTGGCTCGATGTGCCGCTCGAGCGCGTCATCGAGCGCGTGCCGAACGACGGCCGTCGCCCGCTTGCTGCGGATCGTGTGCAGATGGAGCAGCTCTATACGCGGCGGCGCGCCGCCTACAGCGAGGCCCACGTCCGCATCGATGCCTCGCGTCCCATCGCCGAGATCGCCGAGCGCATCCTGGAGTGGATTGGGTTTTGAAGTACCTCGTCATCAGCGACGTGCACGCGAATCTCGAGGCGCTCGACGCCGTACTCGATGCGGCAGGTGCCTGCGACCACGCGCTCGTGCTCGGCGACCTCGTCGGCTACGGGGCCGACCCGAACGCGGTCATCGACCGCGTGCGCGCGTTCGCCGCCGCCACGTTCATTCGCGGCAACCACGACAAGGTCGGCGCCGGCCTCGAGAACACCGACGGCTTCAATTACCTGGCGCGCCATGCGATCTCCTGGACGGCGAGCGAGCTCACCCCCGACCATCGGCAGTGGCTCGCCGCGCTGCCGCAGGGCCCCGTCCTCGTCGATGACCTCGTCGAGATCTGCCACGGCGCACCGTTCGACGAGGATGTCTACATCTTCGACGACCTCGACGCCATGCGCGCGCTGCACGTCGCCCGGCGGCCGCTCTGCCTCTTCGGCCATACGCACGTGGTCGCGGCCTTCCACGTCGACACCGAGAGACGCGCCATCGGCCACCTGCGCGAGACACACATCCAGATTGCATCGAACGGCGGCCACTTCCTCGTCAACTGCGGCGCGGTGGGACAACCGCGCGACGGCGATCCGCGCGCGGCCTACGGGATTCTCGACACCGGCCGCGGAACGCTCTCGCTGCAGCGCGTCAGCTACGACGTGCCGGCGGCGCAGGCGAAGATTCTCGCCGCGGGTCTTCCCGACGTCCTCGCCCAGCGCCTCGCTGTAGGTCGGTGAGCGTGATAGCTTCCAACGTCCAACTTCCAATCTCCAAGTTGGAAAGAACGGCCTTGGACGTTGGCCATTGGACGTTGGTCGTTTTCGTATGCCTGCTGACACTTGCGTGCGGACGATCGGGACGTGTGACGGGGACGGTCAAGAAGATCGAAGCGGGGCCGCTGTCCGGCGTCCAGATCACCATCGACGGTCTGCGCACGCACGACGAAGTGAAAACCGATACCAAGGGGACGTTCGCTTTCCCGAATCTGGCCTCCGGCACGTACCTGGTGAAAGCGGAGCTGCCGGATTTCGTGAGCGAGACGCATCAGGTGATCGTCCCCGGCGGCGGCACCGCGGATACTCAATTCCTGCTGCACCCCGCCTGCCTCGAAGAAGGCTCGTACGCGGACGGCGGCATCGTCTGGGGACTGCAGGCCGCGCAGGCCGTCCTCTATGTCCGCTTCACGGCGGTGTCGGAGCCGGACCGCTGGATCGTCAACGACCAGTGCATCATCGGCGTCGATCACACCGCCACGGTCCTGAGCATTCTCAACATGGGGCCCGACAGCGGATTGATCACGCGGACGATTCACATCGTGCGCGACGGCCGCGTGGCGTGGAAGCCCGGCGACGAGTACGTGGCGTTTGTCCGGTGGGAACCGGCGATCGGCCGCTATCGGCCGATTGCCGGACCGATCTTCATGGTTCCGGTGCGCGACGGCAAAGTGGTGTGGGAGCGGACGGATACGCCGAACATCAGGAACGGCGACGCGGTGAGCAAGGCGATGGCGAGCCTGTTCGCGATCCTGCCGTCAGCACGCGGCCGCTAAAGATCCGGATTCTGGGAACCACTGCCCGGCGGGGATTTGGCTCCGCGCTTCCTCAGTTCAGACGCGTAGGCATCCGCGGCGGCGCGCGAGCCGAGAATCCATCCAATGACGACGCCGAGGAGCAGCACGCCGGGAATGTAGATGAAGTGGGCCGCGGTCGGCATCAGGCGCGCGAGCCCTTCGTCACGTCCGATTCGAGCCGCTCCACCTCGCGCTGCACCTTCGACAGGCGACGGCCGACCGACACGAGATACCCGAACAGCGCCACCCAGACGAACGCATAGGCGGTGATGAGCAGCGGCGCGGCGGGGAGTTGATCCTGCGGCGGCAGCTGAGAGACCGGCACGAACTCGTCGGTGGCGGCCGGCGGCGTGGGCTGGGCCTGAGACTGCGGTTGCGGCTGCGCCTGCGGCTGTTGAGCGAATGCCGGCGTCGACGCAGAGAGCAAGGCGAGCAGAACGATCACGCGCATTGGCTTATTCATCCAGGGAGAGGTAGAGCACATCGAGCTTCGCGCGCTGCTCTTCGAGGTGCACCCGCAGCCGCAGCAGCAGGGTGAAGAGCAGCAGGAAACTCACAAAGGAAAACCAGAGCGCCACGCCCATGTCCGCGGGCAATGTCGGCACGACGCTCGTCTTCGGGTGAATGGTGCGCCAGTAGTTCACCGAGATGTAGACGAACGGCACGTTCGCCATCCCGAAGAGGGCCAGGCCGGCGGCAAGCTTGTCGGATCCCGGACCGCCGTACTTGCGGACCAGCAGGTAGGCCCACGCGACCATCCAGCCCATGAGGCTCGACGTCAGCCGGACATCCCACGCCCACCACACGCCCCAGGCCTTGCGCGCCCAGAGCGGACCGGTGACAAGCGTAATCGCGCCGAAGAGCACCGCGAGCTCCGCGGCGGAATACGCGAGACGATCCTGCCGCGCCGAGCCGCCGAACAGAAAGCGCGCGCTGGCGATGCCGCAGACCACCGCCGACAGCAGGAACATCGACGCCGACGGCATGTGGAAGTAGAAGATTTTCTGCACGAGGCCCATCGTCGCCTCGTAGTCGGCGCGCGCGATGATGAACGGCGCGGCGGCAAACATCACCGCGTTGAGGCCCGCGAGGGGCAAGAACCACTTCGGCATATCAGTCAGTCATCAACGGTTCGAAAGTCCACAATGCCAGCGTGACGAAGACCACGTCAATCGCCAGCAGCAGCATGATCCAGAAGCGCACGAGCGCCAGCTCTCCTTCCGGTCGCAGGAGCTCCGCGGTGGCGCGAACGCCGGCAATGATGACCGGAACCGTGATCGGATACAACAGCACCGGCAGCAGCACGTCGCGGCTGCGCGCGCGCACAAGCATGGCGGAGAACAGCGTCCCCACCGCCGCAAACCCGATCGTACCCGCGACGAGCACGGCGGCAAGCCAGACCGGATGCAGCAGCAGCGGCGCCTGGAACAGGAACGCGACGAGCGGAACCAGCACCACCTCGGCCGCCACGAGCAGCGCGATGATGCCGAGGAGCTTGCCGACGTAGATCGCCGGGCGGTCGGCCGGCGCCATCAGCAGCGCGCGCAGCGTCTCGGACTGCCGCTCGCGCTCGAACGTGCGGCCAAGCGCCAGCGTTCCCGCGAACGCAATCGCGATCCACAAAATGCCCGCGGCGCCGTCTTCGGGCGGCTTGCCTTCCTTCACCAGCGCAAAGGCGAAGAAGAGCACGCACGACACCGCGAAGAACAGCGTCGTGTACGCAATCTCGAGGCTGCGCACCTCCACGGTCAGATCCTTCTTCAGCACCAGCCAGGCGGTGCGAATCACGACGTGCGCCCCATGATCGAACGATACGTCGAGCGCAGGGCATCCGGACGATTGACGGCATCGAGCATGCGGCCGTCGCGCATGAACAGCGCCTCGTCCAGCAGCCCTTCGGCGAGGTCGAGATCGTGTGTGGCGAGGATGACGATCGCGCCCTCGTCCCGCAGTCCTCGCAGCCGCGCGACGAGCGCCGCCGTCGACGCATCGTCGAGCCCGGTGAACGGCTCGTCGAGCAGCACCAGCCGCGGCGCGTGAATCAGCGAGCGCTCGAGCGCCACGCGCTGACGCATTCCGCGCGAGAAGCTCGACACCGGATCGTCGCCGCGGTCCGCCAGCCCGGCGCGGGCGAGCGCCGCACGTGCCGCGGCGTTCGGATCAGCGGCCGCGTAGAGTCCGGCGAAGAACGCCAGATTTTCGCGCGCGGTGAGCTCGGGGTAGAGGAACAGGTCGTGACCGAGGAGGCCGATGCGCGCGCGCAGCGACGCGCCCGCTCCGCTCGCGCTGTGGGCGCCGTAGCGAATGGCGCCGCTGTTGGGACGGAGCAGCGTCGCCAGCACCGAAATCATCGTCGACTTCCCCGCCCCGTTCGGACCGAGGAGGCCGAGAATCGAGCCGGTGCGTGCCTGAAAGGAAATGCGGGAAAGCGCTTTGCGGCGGCCGAAATGACGCGAGACGTCTTCGGCCGTCAGCTCGGTGAAGTCGATCGGCATTCAGGCGGCAGCGCCCGGGCTCGCCTCGTCCAGCTCTCCGTAAATCTGCTCCAGCTCGGCGAGGATGCGCGGCTTGCGTGTGGCGTCCTTCGCCGTCTCGCGGCCGGTCCGCGATCGTTCCTCGATCTGCGCCAGCTCCGCCAGCAGCGCCTCGCGCCGCGCGACGAGCATCCGGTGCGCCTCGCGCGTGTCGGCGGGCCCATGCAGCGAGAGCCAGACGCCGAGCAGCGCGACCACGAAGGCAAGGCCGAGCGCGCTGTAGCGCGGCACCGAGCTGTGCACCGGCAAGCCGGTCACCTGCACGTGCAACGTCCCGCCCGCGGCGATCCCCGGGCCGCTCGCCAGCATGAACGGCGTGCCGTCATCGCCCTTCACCTCGCCGACCGAGGAGAACTGCGGCGACGTGAAGGCGAGCGCGCCGACTTTCGTCGAGGCGACGGTGACCTGCTCGAGCGGCACCGGAAACTTCTGATCGATCGACAGCGACGAGCTGGTGAACGGCATCTGGAAGCCGACCTGCACGTTGGTCACGCCGGATGCAAACGGACCGGTCACGGTAATGCGCGAGCCCGCCACCGTCGCCTGCGGCGACGAGCCGTCGAGCGGCGATGCCCCCGCCGCATCCTGCGGCAGGTCGATGATGAGCGGCCCGCCGATGTCCACCCGCGCACGCGCGTTGTTGACGATCTCCAGCAGGTAGTAGACGCGCATCAGGTCGTCGGGGAACTCGAAGATGATGCGCGTGTTGGCGCCGAGCACCACCTGCCCTTTCACCGGCGGCGCGGCCGCCGCTTCGGCGTCTGCTTTCTTCTTCTGCGCCTCGGCCTGGGCGAGCCCGGCGATCAGAATCAGACGCAGGCCGCCCGAGGACGGCACGACGAACGGATCGGACTTCAGCTGCTCACCCTTGACGTTCGCTTCCGCAACGCCGTTTGTCCCGGCCGGCAGCCCCTTGAATTCCGCGCGTCCCTGTTCATCGGTGATCGCGCGCTTCATTTCGCCGTTCACCGTCACGGTCACCGCCTGGCCGACGATGACGTTGCCGACGTTCTCGCGCGTGACGCGAACCGTGATGGTGCCGGTCTGCAGATCGCCGGCGGGCAGCGCCTTACCGTTGATCGTTGACGGATCGGGCATGGCAATCTGCGCGAACGCCGAACCGCCGCACGCCAGCAGCAGAACCATCGACCCGACGAACCACGCGAACCTTCGAACCACCATTACCAGTTGCCCAGCTGATAGCCGCATCCCTTGCAGAACCGCGCGTCCGGGTCGTTCGGCGTGCAGCACGACAGACACAGCTTCGTCTTCGTTTCCGCGGATGGCGCGTCGGCGACTGCCGTTGCCGCGGCGGCGGGTGGCTCCTGCGCCGCGCGCGCCGGCGCCGGAGTCTTCACGCGCTTCTCGATCTCCGACTGGATCACCTGCCGGTAATTCGCGCCCTCATCGAGCTGACGGATCAGTCCCGCGGCACGCGCGCGCAGCCGCTCGCTCATCTCGGCGAAATCCTTGTCGGACACCTTTCCCATCGCGTGGTCGAACTCGAGATCCTTGATCGAGCGCAGCACGAGCGTCTTCTCGCGCCACATCGCCGCGCGCGTCCGGCCGCCCACCATCTGCGGGCCGGTCGGCTCGTCCGCCGACGAGAGCGGCGAGAACATCCGCCACGCGGTCGCGCCGACAGCTGCCGCGCCAAAGATGATCAGGCTGAGAAGGATGATGCCCGCCGGGGTCTGTCCTTCCGAAAGGAAGACGACGATGGTGGCGCCCACCAGGCCGGCGAGCGTGAAGAACTGCCAGGGCTGCAGCGACTGCTGATCAGTCGAGGTCGCGGAGCTCATCGTCCAGGCGGGCGCTGATGTATGGATCCAGCCCCGCATCGCCGGCAGCGGCCACTCTCGGCCCGGCGGACCAGCGGCGCGCGGTGACCACAATCGCGATGAGGCCGGCGATGCCCACCACATACGGGAACGCCCACGCGACGCGGTTGAAACCGCGATCGATCGGCGCGGTGAGCACGGCCTCGCTGCCGAAGTCGGAGACGAAGGCCGCGATGATCTGATCGTGATCCTTGCCTTCGGCCAGGTAGGCCGCGAGCTTGTCTTCCTGCGCCTTGTGGCCCGGGCAATTCAACATGCCGCACGAGCCGACGGCCTGTCGGCAGCCGCAGGTGCAGAGGATTTCGCCTTCGACCTGCTTCTGCAGCGGGCTCTTCTGCGTGACAGGCACGCTCTGCTGGGCCTGCAGCGTCGACGGCGACAGCAGGAGCATCAGCAGCAGCATCGAGGCAGTCGCGGCGCCGGCAGGCAGGCTCGCGAGCGCGAACGAGAACACCGTGTCGGGCAGGAGCGCGATGCCGGTGCCGACGGCGAGCACGCCGAAGCCCGCCCAGACCCAATCGACCAGCGGGTTGATGTGGATGCCCATGCTCGCGCTCTGCTCTTCGACGCTGAAGGCAGGCATCACGAGATAGACGTCCTCCGCAAAGCCGCGCCGGATGGCGACCTCGGTGGTCGGCTCCTCTTCATGCTTGCGGTAGAACCAGCGCGCCGGATACAGGCGCGACACTTCCTTGCCGTCGCGCAGCAACGTCGTATCCGCCGTAATCATCTGCTTCTGGCCGTCGTCGGTGACTTTCACCGCGTTCAGCCGCACGGTGTAGGCGCCGACGGTCGTCTGCTGTCCGGGCTTCAGCGTGACCTCTTCGTTCCGCGTAAAGCCGTTGCCCGCGAAGCCGAGGAAGATCAGGACGATGCCGACGTGGATGATGTAGCCGCCGTAGCGGCGCTTGTTGCGGGCGACGAGGCCGATGAGCGCCGTCAGGATGTCCGTGCCGGTCGCGTTCTGACGCACGCGCGCACCGCGCCAGAACTCCTGCGCAATCGTGCCGGCGACAAACGCGCTGAACGCGAAGCAGAGACCTGACGCCCACACGCGGACGCCAAGCGCGAGCACCACCGCGCCGACCACGACGCCGGAGAGCGTCGGGAACAGGAACTGGTCGCGCAGGTTGAGCAGCGTCGACTTGCGCCACGCGGTCAGCGGCCCGTAGCCGGTCAGGAACAGGAGGACGAGGCCGATCGGCAGCATCCACTTGTTGAAGAACGGCGGGCCCACCGTGAGCCGCTCACCCGTCACCGCTTCGCTCAGCGTCGGGAACATCGTCGCGAAGAGGACGAACAGCGCGGCGAACAGCAGGATCCAGTTGTTGACGAGGAATGCGGCTTCGCGCGACGACCAGGAATCGAGCTCGTTGCGCGAGCGCAGCAGCGGCAGCCGGTAGATGACCCAGCTGAAACTGAAGACGAGGATCGCGATCATGAAGGCGGTGAACATCCGCGCCAGCGCGATGTCCTCGCCGAAGGCGTGCACCGACTGCACGACGCCGGAGCGCGTCATGAACGTGCCGAAGATCGTCAGGAAGAACGTGATGATGACGAGCGAGACGTTCCAGACGCGGAGCATGCCGCGCTTCTCCTGCACCATCACCGAGTGCAGAAACGCCGTCGCCGTGAACCACGGGAGCAGGCCCGCGTTCTCGACCGGATCCCAGCCCCAGTAGCCGCCCCAGCCGAGCTCTTCGTACGCCCAGATCATGCCGAGCATCAGGCCGAACGAGAGGCAGAACCAGGCGATCATCGTCCAGCGGCGCACGGCGCGCAGCCAGGAGTCGTCGAGGTAGCCGGTGATCAGCGCCGACATGCCGAAGGCGTACGGGATCGTCAGCCCGACAAAGCCCAGATACATCGTCGGCGGATGGATCGCCATGTAGAAGTTCTGGAGCAGCGGGTTGAGGCCGCGGCCGTCGGTCGGATTCGCGGTGATGAAAGTGTCGAACGGGTTGTTGTGGATCACCATCAGGAACAGGAAGAACATCTCGACGATCGAGATGATGGCGACGACATACGGAATCAGCTCCCGATGACGCTCCCTGTTCAAGTAGACGGCGGTGCTGCCGAAGATCGACAGCAGGAAGACCCAGAACATGATCGAGCCGTCGAGTCCGCCCCAGTACGAGGTGACCTTGTAGAACAACGGCTGGACCGAGTCGGAATAGTGCTGGACGTACTTGATGCTGTAGTCGCCGGTGACGAACGAATAAATCATCACCGCGGACGCCGCGACCATCACCGCCGCGGTCAGGTAGAACGCGCCGGTGCCGCTTTCGATCAGGCGGCGCGAGCGGCGGCGCGCGCCGGCGATCGAAATCGAGGCGGCGTACGCCGCGACGACAAACGCGGTGAGAAGAAGGTAGTAGCCGAGGGATGCCATCGGCCTAGTTCGTGCCGGTCGAGGGTGGTGCAGCGCCGCCGGGCGGCAGCTTTGCCGGGTCGTACTTCGACGGGCACTTGGCCATCACGCCGTCTTTCTCGACGTGGAAGGTGCCGTCCGCGTCGAGCCGCCCCTTCAGCACGACTTCCGAATCGGCCTTGAAGGTGTCGGGCACGATGCCGGTGTAATACGCGCGAACGACCTTGCCGTTGCTCGCCACGTCGAAGCGGTAGTCGAGCGAATCGCGCTTGCGCGCCGGCTCGCCCTTCACGAATCCGTGCAGTTGCAGGTTCTTGCCGTACCACTGCGTGGGGTTGGCCATCACCTCGTCGACGTGCTTGTAGTACTCAGTCCCCTCGCTGAGGGTCGAGTACAGCAACCCGCCGAACGCCAGCACGAGCACGACGCACGTCAGCCCGATTTTTGTGGCTTTCTGACTCATAAGTAAGGACTTCGCGGAATGCGGAACACCTCCAGAATATATCTCTGGATTGACCGCGGCAAGCCCTAACTGATGCGTGCGAAAACGGCCGCCACCACGCGATCGCAGCGCGTCTGCGGGAATCGGAAGGTTTCCGGGGCAAGAATGCCGGCGCGGTCCGCGAGCCGGGTGCGCAGCGCGGCGCGGCCGCGCGACAGGCGCGTCTTCACGACGTCTTCGCTGACGCCGAGACACTCCGCGGTTTCCGCGGTGCTGAGACCGTCGACCTCGCGCAGCATGAAGACTTCGCGGAGGCCGTCCGGCAGCTCGTCAATCGAGGCTTCGAGGAGCGACCGCAGCTCGCCGGCAAAGGCGTGATGTTCGGGATTGCGTGATGGCTGCCGCTCCACGGCCTGATGCTCCTCTTCTGTGAAGTCAATCCTGTCGTAGCGACCCTGCTTGCGCGCACGGGCCAGCGCCTCGTGAATGGCGATCTTCGTCAGCCACGTCGAAAAGCTGGCGCGCCGATCGAACTGACGCAGGTGGAAGTAGGCGTTCACGTACGCCTGCTGCATCACGTCCTCGGCCTCGTCCTCGTCTTTGACGATCGACCGCGCCGCTCGGTAAATCCGCTCGTTATGGCGGCGCATCAGGACCTCGTACAAGGCCGTCTGCCCCTCCATGACGCGGACGACAATCTCCTCGTCGCTGAGCGCCGTCCACCGGTCGAGCGTTGCGCCACTCACTACGTGCATATTCCCTTAGAGTCGCGGGGGCGGAAAAGGTGACAGGTCAGCCGTTCACAACGTCGTCAGGCCCTTGAGAATCTCGTAGACGAGGGCGATGGGGAGCCCGACGACGTTCGAATAGGAACCGTTGATGCGCGTGACGAAGCGCGACGCGTAGCCCTGGATCGCGTATGCGCCGGCTTTGTCGCGCGGCTCACCCGTCGCGACGTACCAGTCGATTTCGAATTCCGACAGCGGTGCGAACTCGACACGCGTGCGCGCCACCTCCGTGATGATCTGCGTGCCGCGGCAGACGGACACTGCCGTCAACACCTCGTGCAGGCGTCCCGACAGCATCCACAACATCCGCTTCGCATCGTCGTCGCCGTCGGGCTTGCCCAGCATCGCCTCGTCGACGACCACGGTCGTATCGGCGGCGAGGATGATGCGGGTGGTCAGACGCGACGCGACCGCGCGCGCCTTTGCCTCCGCAATGCGGCGGACGTACGCGTCCGGATCTTCCCGATGATGCGCGGTCTCGTCGATATCCGCGGGTACGACATCGAACTCGATGCCGCCGGCGCGCAACAGTTCTGCGCGGCGCGGCGACGCGGATGCCAGGACGATGCGCGACACGCCGCTAATCTTGACATGCGTTAGGATCGCGCCGTGATTCAGGTGCACCGCGTCATTCCCGACGCGCTCGCGGAAATTCTTCGCCAGGCGCCCCTCACTGACGAGAAGGTCGCATTCGCGTGGCGCGCGGCGGTCGGGCCGGCGATCGACCGCGGCACGACCGTTTCGCTGCGCGATGGCGTGCTGCGCGTGGTGGTGCGCGAACAGGCGTGGGGGCGCGAGGTCGAGCGCTCCGACGCACTGATTCGCGCGCGCCTCGAGGCGCTCCTCGGCCGCGGTGTCGTGCGCGTGCTACAGGTGAATCAGGCCCAGTAGCGGCAACGACCAGTACAGCGCGAGCCCGGCGATCGCGACGCCGCCCGCGATTTCGATCGTTTGCATCACGTCGAGCGGCAGCAGCGCGCGCCGCTCCGCCTCCCACGTCTTCAACAGCTCCGCTTTCCACCAGAGCTGTCTCGCCGGCGGGATCCGGCCTGCCCCGGGCGAAGTCGAGGGGGATCCGGGATGCGGGATACGGAGGTTCGCGACGCTCGACATGAAGTCGGCGACCGCACGCTCGTCAGCCGCGTTCAGATCCGGCCAGTCCATCATGACTTCATCACCACGCCGCGCGTCTGCAGGAGGTCGCGCAGCCGGCGCCGCGCGCGGAACAGCATCACCCTGACGCCGCGGCGCCCGACGCCAAGCGACGATGCGATCTCGTCGTGCGATTCCCCTTCCACATACGCGAGCCACAGCAGCGCGCGTTCGCGCGGCGTGAGCTCCGCGAAAATTTTCGCGACGGCGGCATCGTTTTCGTAGCGCGGGGGCGCAGATGCTGGTTCAGATGTCATCTCACGATCCTGTTCATGCCTGCGGCCCCGCCATCGATCGACGACGAGGTTGCTCGCTACGCGATAGAGGTATCGCCGCCAGTGCTCTGCATCCGCTGCGGAGACATCCGCGCGCAGCATCCGCAGAAACGCTTCCTGGACAATGTCATCGGCATCGGCGCCGTTGCCAACGACGCGATAGATATAGGTCCATAACGCCCGCGAGTGCTGCGCATACGCATCACCGAACTCGCGTTCGGTCACAGTCGCTATACCACCGGTGCGTTGTTGTTACGGCCTGTGGCGATGATCCCGAACCGGCGGGCGACAACATACGAGGCAACGGCGGCCAGCAGCCAGCCGGCGCCGATACCGATGCAGATAATTGCGGCCACGGACAAGTCTTCGCGTTCGCTTCCCAGCGCGCCTGCCCATCCGGCGACCAGCAACGTCATGCCGAGCACCGCAAAGAGGATCCCGCCTCGTACCGCCGCGAGCACGCGCGCGTGCGGCTGCTCGGATGACAGGCCGGACAGGAACCGCTGGCCGGGCTCGCTCGCCAGAAATTCTCCGAACTCGTGCGCGGAACCGATGCGATCGAGCAGCTTGCTGTGCAGCTCGACGCGCTGCTGTTCGCGGCGCCGCCGCCATTCCACGACGACCCAGACGATGAAGCACACCGTCAGGAAGAACCCGAGGGGCACGAATAAACCGATCAACGTCCCCAGCACCCTGTCCATATGCAGCTCCTCGCAATGTGCGGCTGACGATACAACGGGGCTGCGGCGAAATGGTTAACATCGAACCATGCAGGAAGCCGTCATCGTCTCGGCCGTGCGGACGCCGACCGGCAGGTTTCTCGGCGGCCTGAAGGACTTCAGCGCCACGCAGCTCGGTGCGCTCGTCGTCGCCGACGCGGTGCGCCGCGCCGGCATCGATCCGGCGATCGTCGAGGAATGCATCATGGGCAACGTCGTCTCGGCGGGGCTCGGACAAGCTCCGGCACGGCAGGCGGCGCTCCGCGGCGGATTGTCGAACGATGTGGCGGCGCTGACGATCAACAAGGTCTGCGGATCCGGCCTCAAGGCCGTGATGCTCGCGACGCAGGCGATCGGCGTCGGCGACAGCGAGGTGATCGTCGCCGGCGGCATGGAGTCGATGAGCAACTGCCCGTACTTGCTCGAGCGCGCGCGCGAAGGGCTGCGCCTCGGCCATGGGCTCGCCCTCGACTCGATGATCAACGACGGCCTCTGGTGCTCGTTCGAGCAGTGCCACATGGGCAACGCGGGAGAAGTCGTCGCCGGCGAATATCAGATCGACCGCCAATGCCAGGATCGGTACGCGGTCGAGAGTCATCGCCGCGCGGCCGCTGCCACCGCTGAAGGACGCTTCAAGGCGGAGATCCTGCCGATCGACGTTCCGCAGAGGAAGGGCGCGCCGATCGTCATCGATCGGGACGAATCGATTCGTCCCGACACGACGATGGATACGCTCGGCGCGTTGAAACCCGCGTTCAAGACTGACGGCGGCACCGTGACGGCCGGCAATGCGCCGCCCGTCAACGACGGTGCCGCGGCGCTGGTCGTCATGTCTGCGGATCGCGCTGCGCGCCTGAACGTGAAGCCGATGGCCCGCATCGTCGGACAGGCGGTGAGCGGCCTGGCGCCGAAGTACGTGTTGATGACGCCGGTTGAAGCCGTGCGCCGCCTGATGAAGAAGACGGGATGGCGGCTCGAGGATGTGGATCTCGTCGAGCTGAATGAAGCGTTTGCGGTGCAGGCCGTCGCGGTGCTGCGCGATCTCGATCTTGATCCGGCGAAGGTCAACGTGAATGGCGGCGCGGTCGCTCTGGGCCATCCCATTGGCGCCAGCGGCGCCCGCGTGCTGACGACGCTGCTTTACGCTCTGGAGGCGCGCGGCCTGCGGCGCGGCGTGGCGACGCTCTGTCTTGGCGGCGGCAACGGGGTCGCGCTTGCCGTCGAACGGGTCTGAGCTACCCGTGAGGCGAAAGTCGGTCAGTCACCTAACTAATTGATTTTCCTAGTCGGAGCGGGTCTCCGTTTACGGATTTTCGCTTGACTTTCGCGCGGCACGTTCCTAGGATCTGTCTCGGCTGTGACCTCTCCTGTCCGCCACACCAAGCAACATCATTCGGGCCGCCTGCAGGCGGCCCCTACGCGTCCCGTACGTAGGGGCCGGCTTCAGCCGGCCCATAACGAAGAGGAGTTCGCATGCCACCACTCGACGACCTGAAGGAACGCGCCCGCGCCATCGACCTCGCTGTCGGCCAGATCGAAAAGCAGTTCGGCAAGGGCTCGATCATGCGCCTCGGCCAGCGAGGCGCCATCGCACCGATGGAGGCGATCTCCACCGGCGCCATCAGCATCGACTATGCGCTCGGCATCGGCGGGCTTCCGCGCGGCCGCGTCGTCGAGATCTTCGGACCTGAATCGTCCGGCAAGACGACGCTGGCGCTGCAGGTGATTGCCGAGGCGCAGAAGACGGGCGGCATGGCCGCATTCGTCGATGCGGAGCACGCGCTCGACGCGCAGTATGCGCAGAAGCTGGGCGTGGAGCTCGAGAATCTCCTCGTCTCGCAGCCCGATCATGGTGAGCAGGCGCTCGAGATCGTCGAAGTGCTCGTGCGCTCCAACAGCGTCGATGTGGTCGTCGTCGACTCGGTCGCCGCGCTCGTGCCGAAGGCGGAGATCGAAGGCGAGATGGGCGAAGCGCAGATGGGCCTGCAGGCGCGCCTCATGTCACAGGCGCTGCGGAAACTCACTGGCGTCGTGTCGAAGTCGAAGACAACGCTCATCTTCATCAACCAGCTGCGCGAAAAGATCGGCGTGATGTTCGGCAATCCGGAGACGACGACGGGTGGCCGCGCGCTGAAGTTCTACGCGTCGGTGCGCATCGACATCCGCCGCATTGCCAGCATCAAGGATGGCGACCAGGTGATTGGCGGCCGCACGCGTGTGAAGGTCGTCAAGAACAAGGTGGCGCCGCCGTTCCGCGAGGCGGAGTTCGACGTGATGTACGGCGAAGGGATCTCGCGCGAAGGCGACCTGCTCGATCTGGCCGTCGAGAAGCGGATTGTCGAGAAGAGCGGCGCCTGGTTCGCCTTCAGCGGCGAGCGCCTCGGCCAGGGGCGTGAGAACGCGAAGCAGTTCCTGAAAGAGAATCCGTTGGTGCGGCAGACGGTGGAGGATCGGGTCCGGAAAGAGCTCGGGCTGGTCCGCGACGTCGAGGTGGCGGCCGCCGTTTAGACGACCGCCTTACGACGCAATCGGGAGGTCCGGGCGCTTGCGAACAATCGTCCGGGCGTCCCGCTCCTCGTATTCGCATTCCTGAGCACACGGCACTTCCCAGATTTCCTCGGTCGCGGGGTAGCGGAACATCTCCTCGTTCCCCGTCTCGCGGCGACGTGTTTTCTTGCCCTTCAGGAGTTCCATAGCGCCACGGTCGAGGCAAGAGCTCGGCCACGTTCCCGGGAAGAAAATCAGGCCTGAATTTCGACAACCGGCTCTACGGCTCAGTTAGCTGCTGATACGGACGAGATTGTCAGGATTACACGACACAGTTGTCTGTTGACCTCTGCGCTCCGCCCAGAGGACAACACGGAGCATGGCTGACCGGGACGCGCTCGAACAGGAATTCAAACGCAGGCTGGAGGCGGTCAAGGCCAGCGCACCGCAATTCGCGTTCGACCGCGATGGCCGGCCGGCGGCGGCGGCTGCCGTTCGCGAAGCGCTGCCGCTGATGGAACGCGACCTGTTCGATGCGGTGATGGAAGACTGCGAGTGTGAGCTGGCGGCAACGCGCGAAGCGCTGATTCAGATGTTGGTGGCCAGGGACGGAATTGAACCGCCGACACCATGATTTTCAGTCATGTGCTCTACCAACTGAGCTACCTGGCCTTCCCCTTTTGTGACTGCATCCGGCGCGCGACAATGCGCTTCTGGCAGAAAGCGGAGTATAACACGCGGTTTTTGGCGGGCACGCTCGTTGAAACAGGCGGATCGCAGTCATGCCTGCACGCGTCGAAGGCTTTCCGCTTCCGCACCATCCGGTCCGGCGCATGCTCACGCCGGTACTCGGCTCCGCGCTCGTCGCCGCGCTCATCGCGATCATCCGTCGCTATGCGCGCCAGCCTTCCCTGCCGCGAATGAGCGAGCAGTGGCTGCTCAGCCACGAGGCGGAGTGCCGCCGCGAGCAATATTAGCCACCCCGTTTGACCCAAGCCCGTCCTGCACGTACTCTGGCTATCACCAGCCTTCGCTCCTGGCGACAGTAACGCCGCGGGCCTGGCAGCCAAGGAGTTTTTGTGCGCCGAGTTATTTCGATTGCTCTCGTCCTGATGCTGGCGGCCTGCTCGCGAAGCACGGCGGCCGATGCCAAACCCAAGGCCACCCCGGCCCCGGCTCAGGCGACCGCCGGCACGCCAGGCGCACAGAGCACGACCCCGCCGGCGGGAACGGAACTGCAGCCGCCCGCGGTGAAGCCTGTCCCCGCGCAGCTGCCGGAAGTCGTCGCGCGTGTCAACGGCGAGGCGATCAACGCGGCGGATCTCGAGAACGCGGTCAAGGGGCTCGAGGGACGCGCGGGGGGCCCGGTGCCGCCGGATCAGCGCGACCGCGTCTATCGCGGCGTGCTCGACGACATGATCGGCTACAAGCTGCTCGTGCAGGAGGCGAAGGCGCGCAAGATCGTCGTGCCTGACGCCGACATCGAAGCGCAGGTCGCACAGATTCGCCAGCAGTTCCCCAATCAACAGCAGTTCGAGCAGGCGATGGCCGCGCAGAAGGTGACGCTCGAGCAGATCCGCGATGATGCGAGATCCGAGATCAGCGTGCAGAAACTCGTGGACGGCGAGATCGGGACGAAGATCGCCGTCAAGCCGGAAGCGGTCACGGACTTCTATCAGAAGAATCAGGACAAGTTTCAGCAGGGCGCGCGTGTGCGCGCGAGCCACATCCTGATCACCGTTCCGCAGGGCGCCGATGCAGCCACCAAGGCGCAGGCGAAGGCCAAGGCCGAAGCGATCCTCAAGGACCTCAAGGCGGGTAAGGATTTCGCCGCGGCGGCGAAGGAAAACTCACAGGATCCGGGGAGCGCGGTGCAAGGCGGCGATCTCGGGTTCTTCGAAAAGGGGCAGATGGTGCCGCAGTTCGACGACGTGGCCTTCGCGCTGAAGCCCGGCCAGATGAGCGACGTCGTCGAAACGCAGTTCGGCTACCACATCATCAAGGTGGCCGAGAAGCAGGACTCGCGCGTCGTCCCGCTCGAGGAAGCCAAGCCGCAGATCGAACAGTATCTGCAGCAGCAGAATCGTCAGGCGGAGACCGAGACCTTCGTCAACGCACTGAAAGCCAAGGCGAAGATCGACATTCTGATTTGAGCGACGCGGTTCGCCTCGACGTCTGGCTGGACGTTGCCTGTCTGTTCAAGACGCGCTCGGAAGCCAAGCGCGCCTGCGAAGGCGGCAAGGTCGACGTCAACGGCGAACACGCGAAGCCGCACCGCGCCATCCGCGAAGGCGACCGCATCCGCATCAGTCGCCCCTTCGGCCGTCACCAGGACGTCGTCGTCCGCATCGTTCTCGACCAGCATGTAAAGAAGGCGGAGGCGCGCGTCCTCTTTGACGACGTGACGCCGAAACCGACGCCGGAAGAAATCGAGATGCGGCGCATGGAGCGCCTCTACCGGGCGGCGTCGCAGGCTGCGGGCACCCCCGATCGACGGCGCCGCCGAGAAATACGCCGGGCCAAGGGCAAGGTCTAGAGTTACGATCGAGCTGGCCGTGCCGCGCAATCAGGAAGTCATCCGACAGTGGAAGGTGCTCCACGCGATCGAATCGTCCCGCCATGGGGCAACGATCGACGCCCTCTCCAAGGATCTCGAGGTCACGACGCGCACGATTCGCCGCGATCTCGCCGCGCTGCAGGAGGCCGGTTTCCCCCTCTATGACGAGCGCGACGATGACGGGCGCGCGCGGTGGCGGCTGGACGGCCAGGTCCTGAAGGGTCTGGAGACGGGTTTTACGCTGGCGGAGATGTGCGCGCTGTATTTGAGCCGGAACATGCTCGAAGCGGTGGCGGGCACACCCTTTCAGCGCGACCTGACCCTCGCCTTCCAGCGGCTCGAGAAGATGCTCTCGCCGCGGATGCGCAAGTTCCTCGACCGGCTGCCGCAGGTCCTCGCCGCCAAGCCGGGGCCGCGGGCGCGCGGCGGCGCCTCCTCGGCGGACCTCGTCGCCAGGCTGCTCGAAGCCACGCTGCACTACCGGGTCGCGCACATGAAGTACGACTCGGTCTCGAGCGGCCGGCGGAAGGACTACACGATTCACCCTTATCGGCTGGCTTTCGCGCAGGGCGGGTTGTATCTTCTCGCCTACGTGCCCGAGTACCAGGACGTGCGCACCTTCGCGGTCGATCGCATTGCGTCGGTGTCGCTCGGCAAGCAGACGTTCACGCCGACGAAGAACATCCCGGACGACGTGTTCGGCAACTCCCTCGGCGTCAACACCGGGCCGCCGTCGCACGTGGAGATTGCGTTCGACAAGCGCGCGGCGACATACGTGCGCGCGCGCGTGTGGCACGCCTCGCAGTCGCTGCGCGATGCCGAGGACGGCGGCGTCGTGCTGTCGCTCGACGTCTGCAACGACCTCGCGCTGCGCAGCTGGATCCTGGGGTGGGGGCCGTCGGCGCGCGTGCTCGCGCCCGCTGCGCTCGCCACCGACATCCGCACCGACCTGAAGAACGCCACCGCTCAATATCAAGCCTGACGTGCGCCGCCCCCTTCGCCTCATCGTCCTCGTCGTGCTCGCGCTGATTTTCTTTGGCGCACCGTCGCTCCTCCGCTTCTACACGGACTGGCTGTGGTTTGGCGAGGTCGGCTACCAGCAGGTGTTTTCGACGATCGTCCGCAGCGAAGCCTCGCTCTTCACGATGACGTTCGTCGTGTCCGTCGTCTGGCTCGTCGTCAACCTGCGCCTGGCGCTGCGCACGGTCGGCGACGGCCGTCCGATCTTCACGACGCAGCAAGGCATGGAGGTGGCGCTGCCGGGCCGGAAGCAGCTCGGGACGATTGCCTCGGCGATCGCCATGGTGCTCGCTGGCCTGATCGCGCTGTATGCCTCGTCGCAGTGGGAAACGTGGGTGACGTGGCTGCATGAGGTGCCCTTCCAGCAGCAGGATCCGATCCTCGGCCGCGACGTGTCCTTCTATGTCTTCACCATTCCGTTCCTGGAGCTGATTCGCGGGCTCGGGCAGACGCTCGTCATCCTCGCGGCGCTGGGCGCCGGCGCGCTGTATCTGGTGTCGGGCACTGTCTTTTCGAGCTCGTCTTTCGTCGGGATGCCGATCGCGGTCCGCCGGCACCTGGCGCTGCTTGTCGGCGTGTTCTTCCTGCTGCTCGCGCTCGGCGCCTGGCTCGGACGATTCGATCTGCTGACGCATGCGGCAGGCGTGATCTACGGCGCGTCGTACGCGGACGTGTATGCACGGATACCGGTCGCGCTGGCGCTGACGGTGGTCTCACTTGTCGGCGTGCTGCTCGCGGCCGTCCATGCGACCGGCCGACGCAACTGGCCGATCCCCGTCGCCATCGCGTTGTATCTGATCGTCAGCCTCGGCGGCGAAGGCTACGCCACCATCCTGCAGCGGTTCATCGTCACGCCGAACGAGCAGGCGCGCGAATCGCCGTTCATTCAGCACAACATCGACGGCACGCGCCGCGCGTTCAAGCTCGATCACGTCGAGGAGCACGCGCTGACGGGTGATGCGACGCTGACGCGCGACGACATCGCGCGCAACACCCCGACACTGCAGAACGTCCGCCTCTGGGATCGCCAGCCGCTGCTCGACACGTTCGGACAGCTGCAGGAGATCCGCACCTACTACGACTTCGTGTCCGTCGACAACGATCGCTACATGATCAACGGCCGCGCGCAGCAGGTGATGCTGTCGGCACGCGAGCTGAACTCGAACAGCCTGCCGAACCGCACCTGGGTCAACGAGCGGCTGACGTTCACGCACGGCTACGGGCTGACGCTGGGGCCGGTGAACCAGGTGACGAGCGAAGGGTTGCCGGTGCTCTACGTCCGCAACCTGCCGACGGAGACGGTCCCCGAGCTGCCGATTCAGGAGCCGAGCCTCTACTTCGGTGAATTGTCGAACGATTACGTCATCGTCCGCACGCGCACGCGGGAATTCCACTATCCCAGGGGCGACGAGAACGTCTTCACGCAGTATTCCGGCAGCGGCGGCCTGGCCCTGGAGTCGATCATGCGGCGCATCATGTTCGCGCTCCGCTTCGGCGCGTATCAGATCGCGTTCAACGACGACATCACCGCCGAAAGCCGCATCCTGTTCCACCGCAACATCACCGAGCGCGTCGAGGAGATCGCGCCGTTCCTGACCTTCGACCGCGATCCCTACATCGTCCTCGCCGACGGACGCCTCTACTGGATGTATGACGCCTACACGACGAGCGATCGCTATCCGTACGCGACGCCGACACCGGCCGGCCTCAACTACATCCGCAACTCCGTGAAGATCGTCATCGACGCCTATAACGGCACGACGACCTTCTACACGGCGGATGCGACGGATCCGGTGCTGGCGACCTACGCGAAGGTGTTTCCGGGGATGTTCAAGCCGCTCGCCGACATGCCCGCCGCACTGCGCGAGCACATCCGCTATCCGGAGGACATGTTTGCGCTGCAGGCGTCCGTCTTCGCGACCTACCACATGACCGAGCCCGCGGTGTTCTACAACCGCGAGGATCAATGGGAAGTGCCGACGATCGACGACACCGCCGACACGCAGTCCGCGATGCAGCCGTACTACACGATCATGCGGCTCCCCGGCGAACAGGGTGAAGAGTTCATCCAGATGCTCCCGTTCACGCCGCGCCGGAAGGACAACCTCGCCGCGTGGCTCGTGGCGCGCAGCGATGGCGACCATTACGGCGACGTGCGCGTGTTCCAGTTCCCCAAGCAGAAGGTCGTGTTCGGCCCGCGGCAGGTCGTCGCGCGCATCAACCAGGACCAGATGATCTCGCCGCAGATCACGCTCTGGAATCAGCAGGGCTCCCAGGTGACGTGGGGAACGCTGATGGTGATTCCGATCGAGGAATCGCTGATTTACGTCCGCCCGCTTTATCTGCGCGGCGCCGGCGGCCGCATCCCCGAGCTGACGCGCGTTGTCGTCGTCTACGGCGATCAGATCGTCATGGAAAAGACGCTGGACATGGCGCTGGCACGGCTGTTCGGCGGAACGGCGGCGCCGCGCCCGCAGCCGGGCGTCACGTCGACCGCCGCCAACCCGCCCGCGGCGGCGCCAGGCACGCCAGCGCCTGCGGTCAACACCTCACCGCAGCTCGGGTCGCTCGCCGACGAAGCGCAGATGCATTACCAGCGCGCCATTGACGCACAGCGCGCCGGCGACTGGGCGAAGTATGGCGAGGAAATCAAGGCGCTCGGGCAGACGCTCGATCGGATGCGGCAGCGCTAGCGCTACTCGCGCTTTCCGCCCTGCCGCCGCTCCGTCTTGAGCCACGCCCGCAGGACTTCAGCGACGCTCCACGCCTGCGCGATGCAGCCGCGCGGCGTGAACGGCTCCTCCGCATCGAAGATCTCGCTGATCGTGCCGATTCCCGCCTCGCTCTGATGACGCTCGAATCCGGCCAGGCACTCGCGTGCGCCGGCGTAGTCGCCCGGATAGACACGCAGATAGGCGTCGACGTACGGGCCGACGAGCCACGCCCAGACGGTGCCCTGGTGATAAGCGGCGTCACGCGCGCGGAGATCGCCGTAGTACTGCGGCTTGTAATCGCGGCTGCCAGGCGCGAGCGAGCGCAGGCCGACGGGCGTCACGAGGCGCTCGCGCACGACATCGAAGACCTGCCGCCAGCGACTCTCCTCGAGGACCGGATGATCGAGCGAGATGGCGAAGACCTGGTTGGGACGGCACGAACTGTCCTCGCCGTGTTCGCCGTCAATCACGTCGTACAGGTAGCCGCCGTCCGCGTACCAGAAGCGGGCGTTGAACGATTCGCGCGCGCGCGCCGCGGCCTCGTCCACCTGCGGCGCCATCGCATCGCCTTCTTCGCGCAGCCAGTCGGCAAACAGGCAGAGCGCGTTGAACCAGAGCGCGTTGATCTCGACCGCCTTGCCGCGGCGCGGCGTCACCACCCAGCCATCGACCTTCGCGTCCATCCAGGTCAGCTGGTACCCCTCTTCGCCCTGGCGCAGCAGGCCGTCGTTCGCATCGACGCCGATGCCGAAGCGCGTGCCCTTCATGTGGCAATCGAAGATCGACTTCAGCTTCGGCATCAGCTGGCGCAGCGTCGCGCGATCGTCGGTGGCCAGCAGGTAGCGCTGGATGGCGTGGAAGAACCAGAGCGTCGCATCCGCCGTGTGGTAGAGGCCGTCCTTCGTCCCTTCGGGGAACATGTTCGGAATCAGCCCGTCGCGCACGTAGTGCCCGAACGTGCGCAGGATGTATCCGGCCTCGCGCTGGCGGCCGGTGCAGAGCGTCAGCCCCTCGAGGCTGATCATCGTGTCGCGGCCCCAGTCGGTGAACCAGTGATATCCCGCGATCACCGTGCGCACTTCGTCGCCGGCCGCACGCGCGCGCGCGGCCTCTTCCCCGCGTCCCGCCGGCGTGACGACGAATTGATCGGCGGCCAGGACCATTTCCGCGGCGAACCCGGCCGATGCCGCGGAGGTCGCCGTCGAAATCAGGCGCGTCCGCCGGTGCCGCTCCGCCTCCGGCAGCTCGAACGGATCGAGCGCGCCGATCGTCTCCCACGATTCCGTCGAGGCGACGAGTGTCCCCGGCCGTTCGCTCGACAGCTGAAAACGAAAATAGCCTGGCGTCCACAGGTCGCCGCAGCATTCGTAGCCGCGGCTCTGTTCGAGCGGGTAGACCGCGTTGTCGAATTTCTCGGGCACGACGGTGAACGCCTTCTCGTCGCCGTAGACGAACATGCGCAGCGGCGGCAGCTCGCCGCCCGGCGAGAGCTCGAAGCGATCCCCGAGTGCGGACAGACCATAGGGCGCCGCGACCGGATGATTGACCGGCGCCTCGTGCAGCCGGAAGGCGACGAGCGGGCGCAGCTCGAGCCGGACCGGTTCATTCGACAGCAGGCGATACGAGATGTGCGTCGTGTTCTGCAGGTGCGGCATCAGCACGCGCTTCTCGATGCGGATGTTCTCGACGTCGAAGGTCCAGACGGGCAGCCCTGCCTCGAGCCGGAACGACGTCAGCCAGCGTGCTGCGTCGAACTCCTTGCCGCCGGGCGTGTCGATCATGTTGTGCAGCGACACGACGCGCCCGTCCGCATAGCGAATCCGTTCCCAGATGTAGTTGAGCATCACCGTGCGGCCGAAGGGCGTCGGCAGCGCGGCGACGAGATAGGCGTGGTAGCGGCGCGTCAGCGCACCCGACAACGTTCCCGACGCGTAGCCGCCGAGACCATTGGTGACGAGCCACTCCTTCTCTGTCAGCTCGCGGCGCCCCTCGTCGGTGGGCTGCCAGGTGATGTCGCGAACGAGATCGCGTGCAGTCGCCAGCATCATGCGTTCCTCGCCGCCGGCGCCGGACGCAGAACGATCGCCGTGTGGCCGGGCAGGCGCCATCCGGCATCGGTGACAACGGCCGGCGTGCCGTAGCCGCCGTATTCAGGATCCGCGCTCGACCAGCGTAGCGTCCACGTGTGCCCGTCCGGCGGCGCCACCAGAGGCTCAGGAAACGAGCCCGCGTCGACGTCGACGCCGAGGTTCACGATCAACAGACGTTCGTCATCCGGGGCGGGTGCGGCGTAGCGCAGCACGAACAGCTCCGGACCGAGGACAGCTCCGTCGATCGCTGTCGCATCCTGCGCCCGGAACGCCGCATCGCCGCGACGCATCGCGAGCAGATCGCGGTGCAGGCACAGCAACGTCCCGTTCTCCTCACGCTCGTCCCAGTTCAGCTTGCAGCGCTCGAACGTCGTCGGGTCGTGCGGCGCCGGCACCCGGGCGCGCGCCGCCTCCGATGCCAGGCTGGGAAACTGCGTGAGAAATTCCGTGCGTCCCTTGAGTACGCCCTTCGCCAGCTCCGGGTTGTGATCCGCGAAAAACAGAAACGGCGCCGTCGCGCCGAATTCCTGCCCCTGGAAGAGCAGCGGCGTCCCGGGCATCAGCAGCATCAGCGCCGTAATCGCCCGATAGCGCCCGGGCGACGTGTAGAAGCGCACGCGCGATCCGTCCCCGACGTTGGCGATCTGATCGTGATTCTCGAGATAGGTGACGAACGTCTCGCCCGGCAATCCGTCGGTGCGCGTCCCCCGTGCCTGCTTCTGCCAGGCGTAGCGCTGGCCCTGGAAAAGATAGCCGCGTTTCGCCGCTGATATCAGCTCCTGCGGCGTGCCGCGATGATCGGAGAAGTACGCCTCGCGCTTGCCCGTCACGGCGACGATCGCGGAGTGATGAAAATCGTCGTTCCATACGCCGTCGAGTCCGTCGCCGCCTTCCTCGAGCGGCTTCACGAGCTTGACGGTCTGCGTTTCGCTCTCGGCGATCAGAACGATTGGGCGACCCTTCGCCGCGGCGCGGGCGCGCGATCCAATTTCGCCGATGATGTGGCGCGGCGAGCGATCGTGAATTGTCTGCGTCGCATCGAGGCGAAGGCCATCGAGCCGGAATTCATCGATCCAGTACGCCGCATTCGCGGCAAAGTAATCCCGCACCGGCTGCGCGTCGGGGCCATCGAAATTCAGCGCATCGCCCCATTCGTTGTCGTACGCACGCGAGTAATACGACTTCGCGTAGCGCGCGAAGACACACCCGTCAGGCCCGAGGTGGTTGTAAACCACGTCGAGGATGACGCCCAGCCCCACGGCGTGCGCGTGATCGACGAAGGCGCGGAAGTCGTCGGGCGTTCCGTACTGATGTGCCGGCGCATACGGGAAGACGCCGTCGTAGCCCCAGCCGAACTGTCCGGGAAAATCCGCGACGGGCATCACTTCGACCATCGTGATCCCCGCATCCGCCAGCAGCGGGAGCTTCTCGATTGCGGAGCGCCACGTGCCTTCGCGCGTCAACGTCCCGATATGGATTTCAGTGAGGACCTGCCCTGCCAGCTGCAGGCTGCGCGGCGACGCATTCTGCCAGTGAAAAGAGGATGGATCCACCACCTCCGACGGACCAAACGGACCGTCTGGCTGAGAGCGCGACGCCGGATCCGGCAGCGCATCGCCGTCGAGGACGTACCGGTAGCGCGTCCCCTCGCCGGCCTCTCCGACCTGGACCGAATAGTAGCCACCCTCTTCTTTGTCGAGCGGGATCTCGCGCGGGCGAGATCCTTCGATGCGAAGGGAGACCTGCCGAGGTTCCGGCGCCCATACGCGGAAGTGCGTAGAGCCGTCCGGCTGCGCTTCTGCACCTGCCGCGTACCGCCGTTGTATGCCGCTCATCTGTGGAATCGTCATGGACCGACAGGGGCGCCGGTGCAGGGATAATGCCGACCGTGCGACTGAAGCTCACCATTGAATACGCCGGCACCCGCTACAGCGGGTGGCAGATCCAGAAGAACGCGCGAACCGTGCAGGGCGAGATCGAGCGCGCCGTGAGGGAAGCGACGGGGATTCGGGAGTTCGAGCTCTACGGCTCCGGACGCACCGACGCCGGCGTCCATGCAATGGCGCAGGTCGCACATCTCGAGATCGCGGCCACGACCGCACCCGAGATGCTGCGCCGGCGCATCAACGACGTCCTGCCGTCCGACATCAACATTCTCCGCGCCGACAAGGTACGCCATAAGTTTCATGCGCGTCACGACGCCAAGGCGCGGAGCTACATCTACAACGTGTCGCGCCGCCGCACCGCGTTTGCGAAGCCGTTTGTGTGGTGGGTGAAAGAGGATCTCGATGTCGAGGCGATGCGTGCCGCTGCGGCGTCGTGTGTCGGTCTTCACGACTTCCAATCTTTCTCGGACGACGACCCCGAGGAGAAATCCACGCAGGTGATGGTCGATTCGTTCCAGATCTACGACGACGGCGACCTGATCCTGGTGCACATCGAAGGGTCACACTTCATCTGGAAGATGGTGCGCAGACTCGTCGGGGTGCTCGTCGAAGTCGGCCGCGGCGGATTATCCGTTTCCGCCGCGACGAAGATGCTGCAGGAGCGGTCCGACGTGCCGGCGCGGTTGACCGCCCCGGCGTCGGGCCTGTTTCTCGAGCGGGTCTACTACGAGGGCGATGCCCGCGACGGGGCGGTGCATTCGCCCGTCGTGCTTCCGTCGCTACTGCTTTAACCGGTACGGCGCGACGTACCCGTCGCGCGTCGGCACGTAGATCACCTGCTCCGATGCGTCGCGGCGCGCGAACACCGGAAAGCCGTCGTAGTTGCCAACGACGCGGAAGCCGGCAGGCGCCAGCGGCACGGCGGTGCCCGCGCTCACCCACTTCTCGCCAAGGTACCGGATCCACACGCCGTCGTTGCTCGTCGGCCGCTGCAACGTGGCGATCCGCGTCGGCGTCGGCCGAGAAGGCTTGGCAATCACGCCACCGGTGCCGACGGGCGTCGGAACCGTCGTGCCTCCGGTGCCTGTCGCGGTTTCAGGTGTATAGACGCCGATGGCGCCGATCGTCGTCGGCGGCCCCGTCGGCGCGGATGGCGCTTGCGGCCGCGAATTCGAGGTCGGCGTGGCAGCGACTGGAAACGACGGCGCACGGCTCGCGGTCGTCCCGGCGAGAGCGCCCTGCCGCAGAAGCTCGTACGGCTGCATCAAGCCGCGGCTGAGGGGCACATAGACGACGCTGTACGGCTCCAGGGTGGTGTCGGTGTAGAGCGGCACGCCGTTGAAGTTGCCGGAGCGAACCATCGTGTTGCCGTTGAAGAACACTTTCGCGCCGGCCGGATAGTACTGATCGCCGGCGAACTGAATCGGCTCGACGTTGAGATACCAGGATTCGTTGTCCGCGGTGACGATCGGCGCGTCGGTTGGCCGCGCCTGGACCTGCGCGCGAGCCGGGACGACGAAGAGCAGCGACGTCAGCAGTAACGTTACACAAACTCGGCGCATCGGGAACCCCCGTCATGCCGATGTGTCAAACGGCGTACCGCGAATTTGCCGACGGAAACGGTCGGCCTCGACCGTTTTGTGGAACTATAGGAGGACAAGAAGATGAAACCGATGTTGCTGTTCCTCCTCGCCTGCGGCGCCGCGTCAGCCGCGCTCGCGCAGGCCGCTCAAGGCAAGGACAAGGAAGTGACGCTCACCGGCACACTGCACGGCGGCCGCGTGGCGATTGGCGGCGAGAGCACCGGCTGGTCGCTGGATTATCGCGATGAGAGCGGCGCCCATTCAGTGGAAGTCGTGTTGCCGCAAAATCTGACCGCGCGCGCGAAAAGCGGATCGACCGTCCGCCTCACCGGCACCTTCGGCACGCGCGAGTACGTCGAGCGAGGAACCGTGCGGGTCTTTCGTGTGACGAGCTTGGCTATGACCAAGGACTCGGGGGAACCCGGCGCTTCCCACGGTACAACGCCGCCGCCATCAACGTTGCCAAAACGTTAGCAATTCGACGGTCCGAGAGCCCGGCGGTAACTGGCACACTGATTGAACTGAGTGCCAGCATGAGACGATCGACCGCCGAACGCCAACCACGCCGCCTGCTTCGCTGGATTTTTCAACGCGGACAGCATCGGCTCGTATGCCGGGTCGATCAGCGGCCAGGCGATCACACCTTCACGTTGTCACTCGTGCCGAATTCGACCGCAGGGGTTGGCATCGCCGAGACGTTCACCAGCGCGTGGAGCGCCTTCCGCCGCCACGCCATGATCGCGTCTGAGCTCCGGCGCGCAGGCTGGACGCTCGCGGCCTATACCGCGGACTGACTGGGAGACCAACGCGTATGCCGCTCTTCACCTTCACTCCGCCGCCGACGCCGGAACACACGCCGACGCCGTGTCCAGCGTGTCATTCGGAGCTCGGGGTGCCGTTGTACGCGACGTCTCGCTCCCAGTATTACCGCTGCCCGTCGTGCCGCCAGATCTGGGCGCACACGGACAACGACTCCCCCGCCCCCGCGGCCGCGTAATCAGGCCTTCGCCGGAATGGCCTGAATCGAGAGGCTGATCTTCACCTCGTCGCCGACGAGGAAACCGCCGGTCTCGAGCGCGGCGTTCCAGTTCAACCCGTAATCCTTGCGATTGACCAGCGCCTCGGCTTCGAACGCGATGCGCTCGTTGCCCCATGGATCCCTCGCCTTGCCGAGGAAGGTCACGTCGAAGCGCACCGGCCTCGTCACGCCGTGGATCGTCAGGTCACCGGCGAGATCGAAGCCGGCCTCCCCCTTCGCCGTGATCGCCCCGCTCGCGAACGTGAGTAAGGCGTGCTTCTCGACGTCGAAGAAATCCGCCGAGCGCAGATGGGCATCACGATCCGGCTCGCTCGTATTGATGCTGGCGGCCTTGATGGTGACGTTGGCCACGGAGTGCTCCGGATGCTCTTCGTCGTACTGGATCGTCCCTTCGAAGTCGGAGAAGCGTCCACGGACTTTCGTCAGCAGGTGGCGCACCTGAAAGGTCACCTCGGAATGCGCCTTGTCGATGTTGTAGGTCGTCGTCTTGGTAGCAGTCACAGTGCTCACGCGTTGCTCCTTTGTGTCAGCGCCCCGACTCTGCTCGAGGCGAGGCGCACGGTCGCGCCCCAGGGATCGGTAATACGGTGCTCGTCATCATCGACGCGGACTTCATATCCCGCGCGAACCGCGTTGGCCGAAGCCGCCTCGACGTCGGCGGCGGTTGGCAGGTGCAGCTCCCACTCGAGAAGCCGCGCGTCATCTGCTGTCGCGACGGGCGCATCTCCTGCCCACGTATTCGTCCCGACGTGGTGGTGATAGCCACCGGCGGACAGGAACAACGCGCCCGGATAACTCCACACGACCTTGTCGAATCCGAGCGCGCCCTGGTAGAACGCCTCCGCCTCGGACAGCGTGGTCACGTGAAAATGGACGTGGCCGATCGTCGTGCCCGCCGGCATCCTGTCCCACGGTTCGTCGCCGGCAGCGCGGACGAGCGCGCGAAGATCGAGCGGATCGGTCGCCATCGCGATCTCGCCGTCGCGCACCGTCCACTCCGAGCGTGGCCTGTCTGCGTACACTTCGATGCCGAGGCCATCCGGATCGTTGAGATACAGCGCCTCGCTCACGCGGTGATCCGCTGAACCGGCGTAGGCGCCGATCTGCGCCAGGTGCGCCGCGAATCGGCCGAGGGAGCGGCGGTCCGGCAGGAGGATCGCGAAGTGATAGAGGCCGATACGGCCGCGGCGAGGAACCGGATTCGCGCCGCGGCGTTCGCGCAGCTCCACGAGCGGGCGACCATCGCTCGTTCCAAGGAGCGCCGCACCACCCTCATCGGAGATGACGCGAAAACCGAGCACGCGCGTGTAGTACGCGATCGACGCCCGGAGATCGCTGATCTGAAGACGAACGCGGCCGATGCGCGCTCCGTCCGGAAGTCGGTACCCTGGCGGCAGAATTCCCACGGTTTGCCGAATGTCAGTTGTCATCACAACACTTGTCATAACACTCATATCGCCAAAAAAATTCCCATCAGCCGTGCCGGCGGACCTCTTCCAGCAAGGAAATCAATGTCCGCAGCTGCTCGTCATCGAGATGGCCGAGTTGCTCCACGTGGAGGCGATCGACCTGCTGGTCGATGCGCTCGAGAAGGCTCAGGCCCGACGCGCTGATCCTGGTAACGACATAGCGCCGATCGGTGCCGCCACGCTGCCGTGCGATCAATTTCGCGGCTTCCAGTCGATCCAGCAGCCTCGTCACGTCCGGCACCTGCCGCACCAGGCGATCCGAGATTTCGCTTCGGCACAGGCCGTTCGGCTCGGCGCCGCGAAGAATCCGCAGCACGTTGTACTGCGTCGCGGTAATGCGCTGCGGCTTCATCGCCACTTCAAATGCATGCTCGAGCACCGCCGCCGTCCTCATGACATTGAGGCTCGCTTCCTCTTTCAGGCTTCGGAACGGCTTCTTCTGTTTCAGCTCGGCGCGCAGGCCAGACGCCATGGATGCATATTACGTGTTATCACACGCAGCGTCAACTCGATGCTCTCGGTTGAATTCTGTGATCAACAGTGTTCGATCGAGCGACATATCAGCCCAGAGTGGGACACGAACGCTTTCCGTGATTTCCAATGCAAATCTGCATGAAGCGCGAGTCGGCCCCAAAGCCGGCGTCCCACTCTTAAACACCGGCCCACAGTTCTGTGTTCAGGTCGAACGCCTGAATAACCACCTATCACTTTGCGTGTGAACGGGTTAATCCGTTACTGCTGAGCGTGGCCGCCGGATTGCTCAACAGCCCGTCGTGCTGACCCCCAAAATCTGTATGCCCACGGTGGCTGTCCTGCTCCTGAGCGCATCGGCGTCTCAGGCTGGCGCACCGGACAAGGTCGATCGCGCGCTTCGCGAGGCTTTGAAGACGAGCGCGGCGACTCAATCCGTCATCATCTCCGTCTATCCAGGTTGCCTCGCCGGCATCCGCCAGGCCATCGAGCAGCACGGTGATGCGGTGCGCTCCGAGCACGACGTGATCAACGCCGTCTCCGGCCGCGTGCATGCTGCGGACGTCGACGCGTTCGCGAAGAGCTCCTGCGTGAAGGCGGTCTCGAGCGACGCGACCGTCCGCAGCGACGGCGCGGCCGGCAACTTCGACACGACCAGCGCGGTGCTCGATCAGTCCGCCATGCTGCAGACGACCGGCGGCTCCAACACGCTGCGCGATACGCTCGGTTTGCCGCACACGGCGTCGCTCGACACGTCGTTTCCGACGGGCGCCACCGGCGTCGCCGTTGCGATCATCGACTCCGGAATTCAGCCCAACGCCGACTTCACCGGCCGTATCGTCGGTTTCTGGGACTTCACGAAAGGCGGTGTCGCGACCGCCCCTTTTGATGACTACGGCCACGGCACGCACATCGCCGGCCTGATCGGCAGCAGCGGCAAGATCTCCAACGGCGAATATCAGGGCATCGCGCCGAACGTCAACATGATCGGCCTGAAGGTGCTCGACGCGCAGGGCGCCGGCAAGACGAGCGATGTCATCAGCGCGATCGAGTTCGTCATCGCGAATAAAGCGAAGCTGAACGTCCAGATCATCAACCTGTCGCTCGGCCATCCCATCTTCGCCAAGCCGCAGGATGACCCGCTCGTCCAGGCCGTCGAGAAGGCCAGCCAGGCGGGCCTCTATGTGGTGGTGTCCAGCGGCAACTACGGACTGAAGGCGGACGGCACGATCGGCTACGCGGGCATTACATCGCCGGGCAACGCCCACTCCGCGATCACGATCGGTGCGACGGTGACGCAGAACACCACGAAGCGCAGCGACGACATCGTGGCGCCGTACAGTTCCCGCGGGCCGACGTGGTACGAGGCGCTGCCGAAGCCTGACATGGTTGCGCCGGGCACCAAGCTCGCCTCCGATGCCGCGATCGGGTCAACGCTCTACAACGCGGCACTCGCGTCCGGCAAGGCGAAGAAGGGCGATCAGCTCCTCGTCCTCAGCGGCACGAGCATGAGCACGGGCGTCGCATCCGGCATCGTCGCCGTGGCGCTCGAGGCGCACAACCAGTCGGGATTCCACAGGCAGAAGGCGATCACGCCGAACTTCATGAAGGCCATTCTCGAGTTCTCCGCGATTCCACTCGCGAAGACCGACAGGCTGAGCCAGGGCACCGGCGAAATGAACGCGGCGGGCGCCGTGGCGCTCGCGCGCGCGATCGACACGTCGCGTTCGGTCGGCTCCTGGTGGTTGGGCAGCGCCGTGCTGCCGGTGACGATGATCGGCAAGACGCAGTACCTGTGGGCGTCGAACGTCCTCTGGGGGGAGAACATCCTCTGGGGCGAGTCGATCTTCTGGAATTCGCAGTCCTGGGGACAGAACGTCCTCTGGGGCGAGAACGTCCTCTGGGGCGAGAACATCCTCTGGGGCGAGAACATCATCTGGGGCGAAAACATCCTCTGGGGCGAGAACGTCGTCTGGGGCGAGAACGTGATCGGAATGGTGTTCGGCAACAACATCCTCTGGGGCGAGAACATCCTCTGGGGCGAATTGAGCGCGGACAACATCCTCTGGGGCGAGGTCTCGAGCAGCAACATCCTCTGGGGCGACAACATTCTGTGGGGCGACAACGTGGTCTGGGGCGAAAACCTCGCAGGGGTTTTCTAAATGGACTGGAAGATCACCCCGCCCGAGCTCGAAGGGCGGCGCATCACGCTGCGCGAGCCGCGGACCGAGGATGCGCCGTGCCTCTACTCGGTGCTGTGCACCGACGAGGTCGCACGGTTCATCTCGCCACCGCCGCCCACCGTGGAAGGCTTCGAGCGCTACGTCGCGTGGTCGCAGCGGCAGCGCGAAGCCGGCCAGTACGTCTGCTTCGCGATCGTGCCGCGCGGCTCAGACCTGCCGATCGGCCTGATTCACCTTCGCGCGCTCGGTCCCGGATTCAGCATCGCGGACTGGGGCGTCGCGATCGGATCGGAATTCTGGGGCTCGGGGATCTTCTCTGAAGCAGCGGAACTGATACTCGACTTCGCCTTCGGTGTGCTGCGGACGCACCGGCTCGAGGCACGCGCGGCCATCTGCAACGCGCGGGGGAATGGCGCCATGAAGAAACTGGGAGCGGAGCGCGAAGGCGTCCTGCGACACGCCTTCTTCAGGAACGGCGACTACCTCGATCAGGTGATCTGGTCGATCCTCCGGGAAGACTGGCAGAAGCGCCAGCAGGAAAAGGCGATCTGGGGCTCGAGCGTCGTCCACTGAACTTGCACGGAATTCGCGACCGGCAGCAGCCGGACGGCCCTTTTCGCTAGACACCCTCCGTTAGACCCGCTATTCTCACCCGCCTTTTCGGGACACCGGATACGTGTCCTCCCATGCTCACGCCACACCGGCGAGCGAATGAATCGTGCGGGCGACGCGACGACGGTTTCATACTGACGGTCGTCAGTACCGCGATTGCCGTACCCAGCTTCGCCGTGCTGCGCATGGTCGGACGGTGGGCTGCGCCTCGCCGGCCTGCGCAGAGCGCCGTATCCGATGCCTCGCTGACGCCGCCGCCTGAAGGCACCCATCGGCGGAGCGTCCGCTTCATCGCGTTTTTCGTCACCACCTACCGCCGCTCATATCTCCACACCTACTTCCACCGCGGCAAGGGCGCGTGCCGGTTTGTTCCATGTTGCGCTGAGTACACGTTACTGGCTGTAGAGAAACACGGGCTGCTTCGCGGCATCCGGCTCGCCGGCGCACGCGTCGCGAAATGTCGCCCCGCGTACCACGGAGACTACCTGGACTTTCCTTAGGGACCCTTCAACTTCCTGGCAGACGGAGGAGCGATGGCTGAGCAGGACGTGATGAAATTTTCCGGGTTTTACCTTGGCCGGTCGGAGCGAGCGGACAGCTGGCGGCTGTATCTCACGCAAAATCTTTCGCGCTACCTCGAATTCCGCAAAGACGACACGGTGCATGCCGAGCGTCTCGCGGGCGGGCGGATCGTCGCCTGGCTGCGGTCGAACGCCGCGGTCCAGGAGTGTGAGACGGCCGATGCAGAAGATTTTCTCAAGGGCGACCTGCTCGACAACCTCGGCGAGACGAGCGTGGCCGACAGCGTTCGCCGGCTGATCGGCGTCGGCATGGGCCTCTGCGGCGACAACAAGCCGCAGAAGACGACGTTCGAGACGTCCTGCAATCCAGCGCAGTGCTCGGGGCCTGATTGTCCCAAGGACAGCATCAACAATTGCTGACGCTGGAGACGGCGGTTCCCTTCCTGCGCGAGCGCGGCCTGATGGCGGAGCGATCGATCGTCGCCGGACGGGTCGTCGTACGCGACGTCTCGCGGCGCAATCGCGCGTTTACCGTACGCACCGATGGCGGCGCCGGCTTCTTCCTGAAGCAGCGCCGCCCCGGCGCGCGGCCGCAGCTCCTCAGCGCCGAGGCGCGCGTGTATCAATGGCTCGAGGCGCTTCCCGATGCGCCACGGCTGCGTCCGTTTCTTCCGCCATGGTGTGGATTCGACAGCGCCAGCGAAACGTTGATCCTGGGGCTCGTCGACGATTCGTCAGGCCTCGGCGATCTGCAATGGATGCGGCGGCGTCTGCCCGCTCGAATCGGCGCGGCGATCGGGAGCGCCGTCGGCAGGCTGCATCGAGTCACCAGCGCCGCGCTGGGACGGTACCCCGCGGACGCGCCGCCGCCCGAGGCGTCCGCCCGCTACCTTCAGCTGCACCGCCCTACCCTGCAGACGTTCGTGCAATCGAGCGCCGGCACCATGCAACTGATCCGCATGATCCAGCAGTCGCGCGAGCTCTCCGACGCTCTCGATGCGCTCGAGCGCGGGTGGCGACCGGACGCGGTAATCCACGCCGACCTGCGCCTGGATAACTTTCGCATCCGCTCGACGGAGCCGCACGGCGCCATCGGCGTGACGATCGTCGATTGGGAAACCGCCGGCGTGGGGGACGCCTGCTGGGATACCGGCACCTTCTTCGGCGGCTGTCTCTACTCGTGGCTGCTCTCCGCCCCGATCACGCGCGACAGTCCTCCGCAGGCGTTCGTCGCGCTCGCGCGCCTCGCGCTTCCGCCGATGCAGCCGGCGATGCGGCGATTCTGGCATTCGTATACGCGCGAGATCGCGCTCGCGGACGAAGAACGCGCGGAGCGCCTCGTGCGAACGGTCAGGTATGCGGGCGCGCGGCTGGTTCAGCACGCGTTTGAAGAGGTGCAACGCACGACACGCACCAATGCGCTCGCGGTCTACCTGCTGCAGCTCGGACTCAACATCATGCAGAGGCCCGTTGATGCCGCACAACGTCTGTTCGGCCTCGCGGTGCCCGCAACCGAGCCGTGAACGTCTACGTGGAGCAGCTCGCGTCGACGGTGCGGGCGACGCGCCTCCTGCACGGCGACGTGTATTGGTTCGGCCGGCGTTTGACACGGCCCTTGCCCGCCGCGTTCGTGCAACTCGTCGAGGGTGCCGATCGGGACTGCTGCGTCACTGCGCTGCTGGACCGCCTCTACGCCGACTTCTATTGCCCGGGCCGGGCGGCCCCGTCCGAATACGGTGCCGCTCGCTCGTCCTCCAGCGCCGACGCCGCCATGCTTGTCGCTGCGCTCTCCGCCGCCAACACGGGCGGCGGCTACACCGATCCTGGCTGGGAGCTCCGCAGCGTACGGCAGGAGAGCGTCACGGTCAGGCGCGCCGGCATTGAGCTGCGCGCGCGACGGCACGACTGCGAGTGGACGTCAGAAGGCGAGCCGGAGGTCGGATCGCACGTCGCTCTGCGCTATCCGAAAGAACTGACCGAGCGGCTGCCCGGCTTTTACGTCGCCTCAGGCAACCGCACGTTGGCCGCTGCCGATTTCTCGCGGCTCGTCCGCTTCTACTGGAATGTCACCGCGCGCGGCGCGGTGGAGTTGATGCGCGCCGCAACGACGATCCTCAATGCAGAATCCATCCCGTTCCAGCTGAAGGTGCTCACCGACCTCGAACAGGCGCCGCGAGCGGATCGTGCGGTGCTCTACCTGCCGAGGGGCGCGTACGCGCAGGCGATCGCCGCAATCGACCGCATTTATGACGCCGTGTCCGACCATCTGCGACCGGCGGTGCCCGCCCTCACCAAGCCGCTCGCGCCCGGCGTGGCGCTCGCCGAGGATCCCGGTGGCGGCGTGAGCTTCGGCGAGCACCGCTGCCGGCTGATCGCGATTGCGCTGATAGACGGCCACGCCGCCGGCAGCACCACTGTCCGGGCCCGGCTCGACCGGCTCACCGCATCGCTGTCTTCGAGCGGCGTGTGCGTCGAACGCCCCTACCTGATGCCGGGATCCGACGACCTCTACGCCTCGGCTCTCGGCATTCACGACCGGATCCCTCGCATCTCCGCACGGAAAGCACCGGCGTCATCCACGCCCGACGCGGCGTGGATGCGCGCGTCGGAGCGCATCGCCGATCGCATCTGCCGCGATGCGGCGTGGAGCGATGGGGCCTGCAACTGGCTGGGGGCCGGCCTCGCTACGGACTCGACGCCTGTCTACGGCTCGCTCGGGCCGGCGTTGTACGGCGGCGCGAGCGGCGTCGCGTTGTTTCTCGCCGAGCTCGCCCACGTCACCGGCGACAGCCGCGCGCGGGAAACGGCGCTCGGCGCGATGCGCTACGCGATGTCTCGCGTGGAGACGATCGACGTCGAGGATCGGCCGGGCCTCTTCACGGGATGGACGGGCATCGGTCTCGCCGCGGCGCGCGTCGCACTGCTCAGCGGCGATGAGTCGCTCCTTGGCGAGGCGAATCACCTCCTTCGTCAGATACGAATCAGCGACACCCCTCTCGCCTCCCCCGACATCATCTCCGGCGCCGCGGGCGCCATCGTCGGGTTGCTGGCGTCACGACGCGTTATCGGCGACCTCGCTCTGATGCACGCGATCGAGTTCGGCGATGCCTTGCTCGCCTCTGCCAGCAGGAGCCGCGCCGGGTGGTCCTGGCGCTCGCTGAATCGCCGCGGCGAGATCAACCTCACCGGCATCTCTCACGGCGCCGCCGGGATCGCGTGGGCGTTGTTCGAGCTCGCCCGTGCATCCGGCGATGCACGATATCGACACGCCGCCGACATGGCGTGTGCGTACGAACGATCGTGGTTCGATACGGGCGCGCAGAACTGGCGCGACCTCCGCGGCTATCCTGCACGCGGAACGCGGCACTACGATGATCTGCCGTGCGGTGCGTACTGGTGCCACGGAGCGCCGGGGATTGCGCTGTCGCGCCTTCGCGCGTTCCAGCTCACAGGCGACACGGTCTACAGAGGCGAAGCGATCGCGGCGCTCACAACGACCTGCCGCGTCACCGAGCGATCGCTCGAGGGTCGTACGAATTTCTCACTGTGTCATGGCGCCGCCGGCAACGCCGACGTACTGGTCACCGGCGCCGATCTCTTCGGCGCGGAGCTGCCGCAGACATCGGCAATCGCGCGCCGCGTCGCGGCCTGCGGCATCGAGCGCTGTGGCGACGACGACAGCTGGCCTTCCGGTGCGGGGGCGGCCACTCCGTCGCTGATGCTCGGCCTGGCAGGCGTCGGCCATTTCTATCTGCATCTCGCGCGTCGCGCGACCCCATCAGTGCTCCTCCTCGACGTCGATGCCTTCGTCGAAGGACACGTTCAGGCCGCGCCGCTCGCGGCCACGAGGTAGCCACCCATGCCCGGCATTGCGACGCTCTTCCAGGCGCTCGAGCTCACGACGGAGAAGCTCGCCAACGATCCGCAGCTGGCTCATTTCGCGAACGTCATCAAGGCGCATCCCGGCTACGCGCATCTCGGCGCGCTCGGCTCATCGGTCGGCGATTTTCTGCCGGCGGATCCGATCCCGGGGCCGCAGCCGGAAAACTACGTGCGCATCTGGAAGAACATCTTCAAGGAGCTGGGCGACCGCCCCGAGGGCAAGGGCTTCCGCTCCACGCTGGCGACCCTGCGCGATGGCCTGGACAACCTGACCCAGATCGCGAATGACGAAAACGCATTCGCGCTCATGAGCGTCGATGACAGCGCCATGAAGGACGCGGCGGCGGATCTCGAACGCCTCGTCGGCGAGCTCGAAGGCGTCGTCGCGGCGATCGGCCTCTGGATCGCTCGCAGCCTGACGCCGAAGGTAGACACGCTCCACCCCACCGATCCCATTCCCGCCGCGCACGAGTGGCAGGCGCGCGATGTCATGAGCTGGAAGCGCACCGGCACGTTCGCCAGCAAGTTGATCGCGAAGGCCGATGCGACGGGCGACGATCGCCTGAAGGCGTACGCGTACGGCTACCTGATTTCCTACGCGTGCAAGGTGTGCTGCAGTCCGTTCATCAATTCGATCGTCGGCGGACCATTTCGAACGCAGTGGTGGCGGCAGCGGCTCGTGCACAACTTCGTCGATGCCTGGGTCTACGGCTTCTATCGGCTGCAGCCGCGTCCGACCATCGACGCCTCGGACATGCCGTCGATTCCGTATCCCGACTGGCCGATGCTGTGCGACGCCAACCTGCACTGGAAGCTGCTGCTCGACGATGCACCGCCGATCGACGACAACTCGCTGCTCGACAGCGTCGCGCAGGGGCAGCCGTTTCCGGCGATTGTCCCCGCCGACTTCTCGCAGCGCTGGTTCGAAGTGTTCCAGGACACCTACGGCAGCGCCGCGCCCGATCACATCAACGCGCAGTCGCTGAACGGCGCGTACGTGATGACCTACCTGATGCTCTGGTTTCAAACGAGCGGCGCGATTCTCGGCGTCCTCGGCTGCCGTCCCGAGGAACCGGCGCCGCCCGGTGACTGCGGGAAGGATCCGAAGGAGCTCGATCCGTTTCAGACCGACGACCAGGGGAAGCCGGTGGCGATGCCCGATCCGAACATCGATGACGATGTCGATCAGGAGTGGGTGGTCTGCGGCTTCATCCTCGCGCTGTTCAATCCGCTCAGCCTGTTGTCCTATGCGATTTCCGGCGGCACCTACACGTTCCCGGGCATCGGCTCGAGCATCGCGGATGCCGCCGTGGACTGGGACTCGCTGCGCTGTCACCTCTGGTGGTACCGCGAGTACATGTTCAACGCCATCGCCGGCTTCCGGACGCTGACGACGCTCACCGGGTTCGCGTATCCCGATCCGAAGGTCTTTCTGGACGATAAGCTGGTCCTCGATCTGATCAAGATTCAGAAGGATCTCCAATCCGCGCGCTCGCTGGTCAAGGGCCGTGTGCGCTCCCCGTTCCCATCCAAGGTCTGGATTACGTTCGATCCGAACGATCCGAACGACACAGACGACGACAAGTTTTTCGTGAAGCTGTTCAACACGTTCATGAAGGATCCCGACGCGACGGATCCCGGTTTCGAAACGCCGAACACCGTCGCCAATCCCGTCGAGGGGTATCCGTCCTTCTTCCTCGACGACCCGGCAAACCCGCTCGTTGCCGGCGGCGCGGTGCGGTCCGGCGGCCCGTTCCCGTTCCATGAAGGACGCTTTGGCAACGTGGTCGCCAACGCGGTCGACCTCTTCGCGCATGTCGGCAAGTTCCCGAACTGGAATCTCGACGCGGACCGCGGACATGGGTGGCTGACATGGCAGTTCAAGGCCGGCTACGACCCGAACGCCGTCGCGGTTGAACCGGAGTCATAGGCCGCAGAGGAGCTCCGAATGACAGCACGGCCCAACGATCGTCAGCATCCGCCGCCACCCCCATCCCGTCGCCGTGTGCCCGCTCGTCCTGGCCCCAATCGGCGGGATCCGAATCCGGCAGCCACGCGCCCCGATCCGAATCGCCCCGATCCGAATCGCCCCCAGGGCCGTCAGGAAGGGAGCCGGTTTGATCCGGCGGGACGCCAGATCAATCCGCGCGATCCGCTGCAGCGCCTGAAGCACACCTGGTCGCCGTGGCTCGTCATTCGCTACAACAACGACGACCACGGGTTCCGTCCTCTCGCTGCGAACGAGGTGTTCTGGGCATCGCCGGACATCTGGGTTCTCTCGGGCGTCCCGGGCAAGGCTGTCGCCGGCGAACCGAATACCGTCGTTGCGCGCGTCGTCAACCTCGGTAAGGCCGACGGCCGTCCGACGCGAGTTGATTTTTACTGGGCGGATCCATCGCTCGGCCTGGGGCCGGCACAGATGAATTTCATCGGCACGAAGTGGCGCGAAGCGGACGCCCATCGCGCGACCGAGTTCGTGTGCCCGACGCCGTGGGTGCCGATCATGCTGAACGGCGGCCACGAATGCCTGTTCGCCAACTGCACGAGCGACGTGCTGAACGACAAGCTGAAACACCCCTTCCGGCCGCAGCTTTCCAGCACATTGGGATCCTAAGCTTAGAATTCCACGTGGACAAGTTGTCGCG
>JADMIO011210316.1_pt1 | contig 55112 bp, 54 predicted proteins | sample 8958161 | NCBI WGS metagenome assembly JADMIO01 (sample SAMN16585339, study PRJNA669376) | soil metagenome | isolation source: Crop rotation soil | place: USA: Cullars Rotation, Alabama | collected 2011
CCCTATCGCTAAGGGAGCGCAAAACTAGTAAACTTTATCTCATCTCCCAAATTTTTCAGACAATTTATCTTTCGATCAATTTACGTCTAAAACATTGGTAATGAATGAATTAAATGTGATATTTCTATGAACTAACCCGATGTATATTTCGGAGTGCAAAGGTAGGGTGGTTTATCTTATCACCCAATTTTTTTGGAAAGTTTTTTAAAGAAATCCGCTGAAATTTTTATCCCGGATTCTTTTGTCAACTTCCGCTTTTTTTAAGAGCGGACGGCAAAGATACTACGATATCCATTATCATCAAAGTTTTTTATGAAAATATATGGAGGACGGCCAATAGACATTCACAAAGACTACAGGGTCCTTGAATCAATACACCACTTTCATTAAAAAAAGCCCCTGCGGCGGCACCGAAAAGTCAGCTTTGGAACTATCCCCGGCGGCAACGACCTCGTGAAACTGCTTTATACTCATCTTACCTGTACCCACCTTTAGCATCGTTCCCACCAATCCCCGCACCATGCCCCTCAAAAAACGGTTGGCAGACACGCGGTACACAAAGAGATCCTGGTCCCGGCTCCATTCGCTCGATAAAATATCACACTGAAAGGTACCCACCTGCGTATTGCGCTTGGAAAAACTGGTGAAATCTTCATACGAAAGAATAGCCGCGGCGGCCTCATTCAACAGGCCAATGTCCAGCGGATAGGGATAATAGTAGGCCCTGTCGGCCAGGAAAGGATCTTTTTGCTGGTAAACACTGTACTGGTAATGCCTGGCCCGCGCATCAAACCTGCAATGCGCTTCATCCGCAACGCGGCAGATACGTTTCACAACAATATCATCGGGCAAAATTGCATTCAGGTTGTACACGATCCGGTCAAAACGCAATTCCGTGGCCGCATCAAAAACAGCCGAATCAAAATGAAAATAATTACTGTAGGCATGCACCCCCGTATCTGTCCTGGATGAGCCGGTGAGCGTAAAGTCAGACCTGAAAAAAATATTGAGCGCTTTCTCCATCTCCGCCTGTATCGAATTGGCATTTTGTTGCACCTGGAAACCCGAATATCTGGTACCCTTGTAAAAAACTTCTATAAAATAGCGTGGCATAATGGCGCATCGATCCGGCACATATTTGCGTATGGCGGATGGTTTTAGTGGCGAATCATTGACTGAAAGCGGTTAATATAATAGGGGTCGGATAATTGGCCTTGCAGCGTACTGAAATTATGCGAATCCGACACCCGCGGGTAGGCCATATCAAAAAAAGAATATTTACCGGCATCTTTCAAAAACAACACGCTCAGGTTCTTTACCTGCTCTACCGTAAAGCATTTTAGCTTGAATATTTTTTTTGCCAGCAGGATCATATCGTCGTCATCGGTCTCGGCAGCCATCTTTTTGCGAAGCTTCATAAAATCATCGTCGGAGGCAACACTTTTACAATCTGAATTGATCATCGGGCTCCTGTGTACAGGTTCGGCAGCCAGGGGATTTGTTACCACCGTATCATAAGCGACGGTCGTTCCTGCCGGTTTGGAAGCTTCCGGTTTCTTTTCGGCAGGCATTACCTCGATATCCAGGAATTTGGTATTGCCTGGCTTTTCTTCCTTCACAGCTGCTTGTTTTGCTTCTTCCACCGGTTTCGTCACTTCCTCCGCCGGCTTTTTTATTTCCTCCGCGGATTTTTCGATCGCCACAGCTTTTTCCGTTACCACTGGTGCCCTGGTCTCTGCCGCAACTGTGTCGATTGCCACGGATTTCTCCGCGGGTGTCACCTGTTTGATATCCTCAACCGTCTTCTCCACCGCAGCGGTCACCGCCGTCTTATCCGCAGGGATAAAGACCCTGATCGTATCTTTTTTGCCATTCACCTCATCGACATACACCATTTCGGTGCCTTCCGCACTGGTATTCAGCAGTTGCCGGTTCACCACCGACCTGGCACCCGGGATCGCTTCCTGTACTTTTTCCGCCACTGCCACAGCCGGCTTTTCCGCCGCTGGCGTTGTAACCGGCTTTTCTTCCTTATTGATTGAAAGGATCTCTTCTTTCGGAGCTAAACCGGCAGTATTGCTACCTGCTGCAACGGTCGCAGGCGGCGCCGTTTCTTTGGGTGCTTCCTGCACCTTCGCCTTTACCACTTCCGTTTGCCGGATGGAAGAATCATTGACCACCGTGGAAAGCATGGTTGAAAAAGCATCCGTTTTGTTCACCACTTCAGGTGCCGGACCCGCGGGCTTTGAATTATCCGCCGCCATTGTCATCGAAAGGGTTTGCAGGTTAAATAAACCCCAGCCCTTGTTTTCAAAATTCTTTAATAAATAACCGGCATCATTATCGCTGATGGTGCAGCTAAGACTTTGCTCCGCCCATTCGCTTTTGGGAAAACCGACGGCAAAAAGGTATGTACTGTCTGATAAACGGGGTAAAATAAGGTAACCGGAAGCAGAAGAGCTGTACAATTTCCTGTCCAGCTTTAGGTAAAAAGCCTGCTTATTTTCTGTTTGAATGTATAAAAAATGCTTGTGCTGGGCTTTCAATCCACAGAACGAAAAAAACAGGATACATGCAATTTGTAAATGCTTCATGCCCGGATCGCTTTGAACACAAAACTACTTATTATAGTTATGGATTTGCCATTTATCACAAAATTCGTTTCGCTTTAACAGGACTAAGGTTATTTTTGCAGCTAAATTTATTATTATATGAGAAGCCTTTTAGTATGGGTACTGGTACTGGGTAGTATGCTCAGTTCACGTGGACAGAGTCGGACACCGGCAAAAGACAGCAGTTGGAAAAACATATACCGCGAAAGCTATACCAAGGTAAACGACCTGGTACACACCAAACTGGATGTAAAATTTGATTATGCCAAAGCCTGGATGTATGGCAAGGCCTGGATCACCCTCAAACCTCATTTTTATCCCACCGATTCCGTGGTGCTCGACGCCAAGGGCATGGATATTTCCGATGTATTTCTTGTAAAAAAAGGCGGCAATTCAAAACTGCAGTCACGCTACGACGGGATGCAATTGTTCATCCACCTGGATAAGGTGTACAAAGCGGGTGAAAGCTATACCGTTTATATCCCTTACACTTCCAAACCCAATGAATTAAAGGTACAGGGCAGCGCGGCGATCACCGATGCCAAGGGATTGTACTTTATCAATCCTACCGGCGAAGAGGCAGATAAACCTACCCAGATCTGGACGCAGGGTGAAACCGAAGCCAACAGCGTGTGGATGCCTACCATCGATAAACCCAATCAAAAAAGCACGGAAGAGATTTACATGACCGTGCCTTCCAAATATGTTACGCTGAGCAATGGCCTGCTGATCAGCCAGAAGAAGAATGCAGACGGCACCCGCACCGATTACTGGAAAATGGATCTCCCGCACGCACCCTATCTTTTCTTTATGGGCGTAGGTGATTTCGCTATTGTAAAAGACAAATACAAGGCGATGGAGGTGAATTATTACGTAGAGAAAAAGTACGAGCCCTATGCCCGCAAGATATTTGGCAATACGCCGGAAATGATCGGCTTCTATGAAAAAGTACTCGGCGTGCCATATCAATGGCCCAAATATTCGCAGATCGTTGGCCGGGATTATGTAAGCGGCGCCATGGAAAATACCACCGCTACCCTTCACCAGGAAAGTGCCTACCAGAACAACAGGCAACTCGTGGATGGGAACGGTTGGGAAGAAACGATCGCCCATGAATTATTTCATCAATGGTTTGGCGACCTGGTAACCGCTGAAAGTTGGAGCAACCTTACCGTAAATGAAAGCTTTGCCAACTACAGCGAATACCTGTGGGATGAGCACAAATATGGCCGCGACTTCGCCGATGAGCACAACCTGGATGATATGCAGGGTTACCTGCGCAGCAATAGTGCCCATAAAAATTTGGTGCGCTACCAGTACGCCGACAAGGAAGATATGTTTGACGCGGTGAGTTACAACAAAGGCGGCCGCATATTGCATATGCTGCGTAACTATGTGGGCGACGAGGCATTCTTTAAGTCGTTGAATAATTATCTGATGACCAATAAATTTAAGACCGGCGAAGCGGCGCAGCTTCGGCTGGCTTTTGAAGAAGTGACGGGCAAGGACCTGAACTGGTTTTGGAACCAGTGGTATTATGGAAGCGGCAATCCGAAAGTGGATATCAAATACAATTATGATGCAGCCACGCATAAGCAATATGTGTATGTAAATCAATTGCAGGAAAGCGGTAAGGTCTTCCGTTTACCGCTCGCCATCGATATTTATTCGGCAGGTGCAACCAGCCGGCACAATGTATGGATCGATAGCAAGGCGGATACCTTTGTTTTTGACCAGCCGGCCAAACCCGACCTGGTAAATGTGGATGCAGACAAGGTATTGTTATGGGATAAAACCGATAACAAGTCCGCGGAGGATTTCGTTTTTCAATACAAGCATGGGCCCAGGTACCTCGACCGGAAAGAGGCCCTCGATTTTTTTGCATCTAAGAATATGGATGAACTGGCGCTTGGTTTAAAAGATGAATATCCCGGCCTCCGCCGGATAACCCTCGATCAGCTCAGCAAAATAAAACTGGCGGATGATCCGAAAATTATCAGCACCGTGGAAGGAATCGCCGCCAATGAAAAAGACAAAAAAACAAAGGCCTCAGCCATAAGTTTTTTAGCCCAGCTGAAGAACCCCAAATACGAAAGCCTGTTCACGCAGGCGGCAGGCGATTCATCCTACACGGTTGCCGGATCGGCGTTGCTTGGACTAAGCGCACTGGCGCCTGATAAATCATACGAACTGGCAAAAAAATACAGCAGCGATGCCAAAGGCCTGCTGGGAACAGTGATTGGCGCCAGTATGATGGTGAATGGCACAGACAGTGATTTTGATTTTGTAGCCGAGAAATACAACGAAGCCGCCGGCCAGGATAAAGTGGACATCACGGAACTATTCAGTGAATACCTGGCGAGGATCAGTGACCCGGTAAAGATCAAAAAAGGTGTGAGCATGATGATCAAATCCATGGGCCAGGTGCCGCAGCAATACAGGAATTTTACAGACCCGACTTTCAAGGAAGGATTGGATAAAGTGTCGAAAGCCAAGCCTGGTGAAGTGGCCGATTATATTAAGAGCTCGATGAACTAGTTCTACATATCATTTACATAAAAAAAATCCCCGGACAACCGCCGGGGATTTTTTTATGTAAGATAACCTGCCTTCGGTGAACATGTTTTTATTTGATTCCCCCATTTTTTAATGAAACTGGGGCAGCAAATGAATATTTACGGATAGAAGCTCTCTTAGTGGTTGAATTGATAAAATATGCAGGACTAAAGCCTGGATTGTGAGTTCGAATCGTACCGGGGGCCCTTTATTCCCTGACTCCATAATCACCTCATCTGTGGTGCTACCAGCTACCGCTACTACCACCGCCACCAAAACTGCCGCCACCAAAACCACCAAAACCGCCACCGGAGCTTGAGCTACCGCCACCACCGCCGCCTCTTCCCATGCCGCCAAGGATATCACCGATGATAAACGGCATGGCGCCCCGCCTGCTCATAAAAGATCCGCCACCACCACCTCTGCCACCGCGACCGCCGGTGATCGCAAACAGGATCAGCAGCAGGATAATAAAAAAGATGAACTGGACCGGGAAGTCGCTCTTGCCTTTTTTGCGGTAATTTTCCGGGGCCTTGTACTCGCCTTTAATGGCCTGGATCATAGCATCCGTTCCTTCTTCGATGCCCCGGTAATAGTCGTTGCCTTTAAAATTAGGGACAATGATATCCTGTATGATCTGCTGACAGGTAAGGTCGGGCAATGCTTTTTCAAGACCATAGCCCGGGGAGATATTCAGCTTCCTGTCCTGCACGGCAACCAGCAACACCACGCCATTGTTATTTTTTTTGCTGCCAACGCCCCAGTTCCTGCCGATATCGATGGCAGCATCCGCTACATCTTTTCCTTCCAAACTTGACACAATAACCACCACCACCTGGCTGGAAGTACTGTCATCAAACTGGTATAATTTTCTTTCGAGCGCATCGCGTTGATCGGCCGTAAGGATATTAGCGTAGTCGTTTACCAGTTTGGGCGGATTAGGCGCTGTCTGGATAATCTTATCGATGGATTGCCCGCTGGTAACAGCAACAACCGCAATCAAAAACAAGAACAATATGCCGGAGATCTTTTTCATGCTTATCCCGCCGTGGCGGGAAAATAAATGTGATAAATTAATTAGCTTGATTGCACATTAGGCAGTGGTGTTGATTGTCTATTTGCCGAATACGATATCATCCGGTAATTCATTTTTATCAGTCGATGCGTTGTACGGAAATTTTTCTTTAAGGGTCTGTCCTATTTCAAGAATACACTGTTCGATGCCAATGCTCACCGGCTGGCTCTTAAACCGCAGGAGCATTCTTTCAACCGCTTCGTTCCAGTAGGCGGCGCCAACTTCCCGATGGATCCCTTCGTCGCCAAACAGCGCCAGCTGGTGATCCTTCATGGCAATATAGAGCAACACGGCGTTCCGGTCGGCAGTATTGGCCATTTTTAGCTGGATAAAAATTTCAGCCGCCCTGTCCAGCGGGTCCACAAAGCGGTTCCGGCTCTCCACATACAATCTTACCTCGCCGCTGGTTTCCTTTTCGGCAATACGGATCGCTTCCACGATCCGGGCCTGCTCCTGCGCGGAGAAAAAAGTTTGCTTTTTTGAAAAGGAAAATATGCCCACGGTCTAATTGAATTTTATTTCTACTGATTTATCGGCGCCCACATCCGATTGGAACCCCTCTTTCGCCGGGAAGCCAAAAAGCCCTGCCACCAGGTTGGTCGGAAAGCTTTTTACCGAACTATTGTATTCGGCAATAGCGCCGTTGAAATCTTTTCGCGCCACTTTAATGCGCCGTTCCGTTCCTTCCAGTTGTGTTTGCAAACCCGCGAATGCGGCCGTGCCCTTCAGGTCAGGATATTTTTCCACCGTAACCATCAGGCGATTGGCAGCCTGCGCCAAACCATCCTGTGCGGTCACTTGCTGGTTCACTTTATCGGCAGACAATTCGCCTGGCGATACAGTGGTAGAACTCGCTTTCGCCCGGGCTTCCGTCAATTCTGTCAATACGGTCTGCTCAAAATTGGCCTGGCCCTTTACCACGTTCACTACGTTGGGAATAAAATCGATCCGGCGCTGGTAGGCGTTCTGCACTTCGTTCCACTGCAGCTTTACCTTTTCCTCTTTTTTTACCAGTGAATTGTAGGTAGTGATCAGGTAAATGCCCAGCAGAACAATGATCCCACCGATGATATACCCGGAATAGCGTTTATTGTTCATAACGCGATGGATTAAAATTTAACCTCGGGCGCTTTTTCCGCACCGGCATCGGCCTTAAAGCCTTCTTTTGCATGGAAGCCGAACATGCCGCCCAGTATATTCATTGGAAATGACCTTACCTTGGTATTGTAGGTATTTACTTCATCATTGAAAGTGCGGCGGGCATTCTTGATACCATTTTCTATGCCTTCCAGCTGCCCCTGCAGTTTGGTGAAATTTTCAGTTGCTTTTAAAGTAGGATAAGCCTCTACACTTACCAGCAAACGGCTGAGAGAACTACTCAATTCCCCCTGTGCGGCCTGGAATTCGGCGATCTTTTCCGGTGTAAGATTGTCTGCATTGATATTTACACTGGTTGCTTTTGCGCGGGCATTCACCACATCTGTTAAGGTCTTCTGCTCAAAATTGGCGGCGCCCTTTACGGTGTTCACCAGGTTGCCGACCAGGTCGGCCCGGTTCTGGTATTCTGTCTGCACATTTGCCCAAGCTTTTTTCACTGATTCGTCTTGCTTCACTAAACCATTATAGCCATTGCAGCCCATAAAACCAACGATTACTACGATCGCTAATACTACTAAAAGTCCTATATTTTTCATACTGATTTGTTTTGTTATGAGTAAATATAATAATTTCCAAAACAACCGGTTTCTTTATTACGGAAATCGAATGTTGGTCACAAAAAAATAATCTCCTGTAAAAAAGGCTATTTTCTACAGGAGACGAAACAGGTAAAAGATTATTTGAAGGCAAATGTTAATTTTTTACCGCCGCAATACCCGGCAACTCCTTTCCTTCAAAATATTCCAGCATGGCGCCACCACCGGTACTTACATAACTCACCTTCTCGGCCAGGTCGAATTTATTGACGGCAGCCACGCTATCGCCACCACCTACCAGGCTGAAGGCGCCTTTTGAAGTAGCATCCGCTACGGCCAAAGCGATTGATTTGGTACCGCCCTGGAACTTCTCCATTTCAAAAACCCCCATCGGCCCGTTCCACAAGATCGTTTTTGATTTGCCGATCACTTCACTGAAAATACCGACCGCCTTGCCACCGATATCCAGCCCCATCCAGCCATCCGGTATGGCATCGCTGGGACTTGTTTCTGTATTGGCATCTGCCGCAAACTTGTCGGCGATGATGGAATCTTCGGGTAAATGAATGCTTACATTTTTTTGTTTGGCCTTGTCCAGTATCTCCAATGCTGTGTCGAGACGGTCATCTTCGCAAAGCGAATTACCGATCTTACCACCCCTTGCTTTCAGGAAAGTGTAAGCCATACCGCCGCCGATGATGATGTCGGTAGCTCTTTCCAACAGGTTTTCTATGATCAGAATTTTATCCGACACCTTCGCGCCGCCGATGATGGCGGTAAAGGGCTTTTCTGACCCATGTAATACTTTTTCCGCACTTATCACTTCGCCTTCCATTAATGCGCCGAAAACTTTTTTATCTGCCGGGAAGAATTTTGCAATTACCGCTGTAGAAGCATGCGCCCGGTGTGCGGTACCAAAAGCATCATTTACATATACATCACCCAACTTGCTTAATTTCTCGGCAAAGGCTTCGTCACCCTTTTCTTCCTGTTTGTAAAACCGCAGGTTCTCGAGTAATAGCACTTCTCCGGGCCGAAGCATATTGGCTGTCATATAAGCTTGCTCACCAATACAGTCATTGGCAAAGAAAACCTTCACACTATTGCCGCCATCGGGATTAAGCAATTCATACAAATGTTTCACAAGGTGCTTCAATGAATACTTATCGGTTGGACCATCTTTCGGCCGGCCAAGATGACTCATGAGGATGGCACTTCCACCATCGGATAATATTTTTTGAATGGTGGGGATCGTAGCCTTCATCCTGGTATCGTCGGTGATGTTGAAGGCCTCGTCCAGCGGGACGTTGAAATCCACCCGTACAAGGGCTTTATGATCTTTAAAATTGAAGTCGGAGAATTTGGTCATGGTAGTGGATCCCTTATTAAAACCTAAGCTGACACCGGGAAATATGTTTTTAAGTTTTATAAAAATAAGCAAAGGCTTCCAAAAATTTGAAAGCCTTGCATGATATTATCATCAATTAAAGAACTACGGTTGTAACTCTAAAATATCATCCATAATTTGTACCAAACTGGTATGCCGTACAAGAGAGATTTCTTTTCTTTTACTAAAAAGAAAAAAACAAAATCGTATTTAGTACGATGCTGCCATGGACTCAACTGCCGGTAACCAAATTATTTACTGATCAAACCTGCGAAAAAATTCACAGTGCGTACCAGCTGCGATACATAGCTCATTTCATTGTCGTACCAGCTCACGGTTTTAACCAGCTGCTTGTCGCCCGCGGTCAATACCTTGGTTTGTGTGGCGTCAAACAGGGAGCCATAAGTGCTTCCAACGATGTCTGAACTTACGATCTCATCTGTAGTGTAGCCAAAGCTTTCATTGCTGGCGGCCTTCATGGCGGCATTCACTTCGTCGATGGTCACCGTTTTATTCAGGATGCTCACCAGTTCGGTTAAAGAACCAGTAATCACTGGAACACGCTGAGCGCTTCCGTCCAGTTTGCCCTTCAGTTCGGGCAATACCAAACCGATGGCTTTTGCGGCACCGGTGCTGTTTGGAACGATGTTGGCGGCGGCGGCTCTTGCACGGCGCAGGTCACCTTTTGCATGCGGTGCATCCAGGGTGTTCTGGTCATTCGTGTAGGCGTGTATGGTAGTCATGATACCGCTGGCGATACCAAAAGAATCGTTCAATACCTTGGCCATTGGCGCCAAACAGTTGGTAGTACAGCTGGCGCAGCTGATAATGGTTTCGCTGCCGTCCAGGATATCATGGTTTACGTTGAATACAACGGTTTTCAGGTCGCCGGTTGCCGGCGCTGAAATCACTACCCTTTTTGCACCGGCAGTGATATGTGCTTCTGCCTTTGCCTTATCTGTAAAAAAGCCCGTGCTTTCGATCACCACGTCCACTTCGTGTGCACCCCATGGAATTTGTGCAGGATCTTTTTGAGCGTATATTTTAATTTCATGTCCATCAACCACGATCGCATTTTCAGTAGAAGTAACCTGTTGGTCAAAACGGCCCTGGGCGCTGTCATACTTTAGCAAATGCGCTAACACTGCAGGACTGGTTAAATCATTAATAGCCACTACATCTATCCCCTGCATGTTATAGATCTGGCGAAATACCAACCGGCCAATGCGACCGAACCCGTTGATGGCGACTTTTACTGTGCTCATAGTTATTATTATTTTGAATTGTTTTAAAAACTCCGCAAAGGTACGAATCATTGAAGGATAAACAAAGGACGAATTTCAAATTTGAGCAGACAGGCAGGTGCGCAAAGCTGCGCAGCCACTGACTGCGCGGCCCCGAAAGACAGTTTTAACAAAATATGATCAATTGGAAAAAACGGCGAAAGTGATTCCTTGCGGATACTGTCGCCACCGCTCTTTTGAGACTTAATTTGCCGTAAAAATCTTCTCGTCCACCGGTTTATTTACTTCGATGCTGGAAAACACGATCGTGCCGCGGGCATTGGTCTGCGAAAAAGGAAACACATAACCGTCGTCAGTTTTCCGGAAGTCAAAATAATTTGTAACCACATCCTCTTCCGTGCCGGAAGCCTTTGATTTTGTAATCAGTTTTACACAGTAGCCGGTTTTGGCGTCGACAAAAAAAGTGTACAGTTTGCCTGCTTTATTGGTCAGCTGAAGCTTGTAACATTCGGCTGCTTCTACATTTTCCTTTCCTGCCAAAACTACCTGGCTGCCTTTTTCCTTGTAATTAAAAAGCATGCCCTGCAGGTCGGTCATTTGCTGGGAAGCGGCAAGGTCATCCGCCGAAATGGAATCCGGACTGGCCTGGCCCATAAAAGGCATAAAGCTCCAGCCTTTGGCTGGCGTAAATATCTGGAAACCTTCCTGCCCCATCACCGAAATATCGGTGCGGGAGCCCACGCCATTCAACGCAGTAACTACGATGCCCACGTCTGTTCCCTGCACGGTAAGTCCGCCGGTTTTCTTCACCGATTTAAGCGAGGCCAGCTTTTCTTTTCCTCCCATCGCTGATACATATTTGTCGACCACTTCATCTGCCGTTTGTGCGTTAACGCTTTCAATAAAACAAAGCGCCATCAGCGCCAATAAACCGGTTGTTAATTTTTTCATGTTGTATTTGTTAGGATGATTATGCTTGCTGTGTAGCCGGATCGGTGGCGGGGTTGAGCAGTATATTGTTCAAATGAATGATCTCTGTTTCCGCTTCGCCATTTTGACGGGTGATTTTTGTTTCCCGTGTATAAGCAAACGCGATGCCATTTATGGTTTGATAATCTTTGTAGACCGTCAATATTTCACCGCGAAAATGATCGCTGTCGTAGATGGTGAGGCTCCTGCTAAGCAGCCAGGTGGAAGTATTGATCCAGAAAATAACTGTTCCGCCGGCGTTGGTGCTCAGTTTTATTTTATAACAATCATGCCCGTCCTGCACTTCTTTTCCAAGCAGTTCAGCACGATGGCCTTTTCCCGCATAATCTGCCAAAGGCCCCGCCAGGTCTGTCTCTGCGGGCAATGGCATTGTGTAGTGCAGGGATGCGGATTCTTTTTCGATGGCCTGTTGTGTCAGCTCATTTTGAGCTGCAACGATGTTTACATCACCTGGTGTTTTTAAGATCCTGACGGGCTCCTGCCTGCCTCCATATTCGCGGATGCCTTCAAGCCGGATGCCGCTGATCGCCATCAATTGATCCATGCCGCCCCTGGCTTTTATGTATTTCGCGATCACCTCCTCCACGGATTTGGGAGACGTAAATTGCGCTGCCACCAACAGGATGATCAGCAGGCCGAATATAATCAGGTTTCGCACTTGAAGGTTTTAACGATTTAAAGATAGTTCAATCACATTATCCGGGACCAAAACAGGCTTACATTTGTTTTTAATAAAAAAGCGAATATGCCTGTCACGATACGCGGAAACATTGTCGATATTTTTAACCGCCGGATCTATTTTGGCGAACTAACGGTAACGGATAGTAGCATTGAGTCGATTGCACCGGTTGAACCAACAGGCGATGAGGCTAAACAGGCCCCCTTTCTCCTGCCCGGTTTTGTGGATAGTCATGTGCACGTGGAAAGCTCCATGCTGGTGCCCTCGGAATTTGCCCGGCTTGCCGTGGTGCATGGCACCGTGGCCACTGTGAGCGATCCCCACGAGATCGCCAACGTATGTGGCATGCCGGGTGTTGAGTTTATGATCGCCAATGGCAAAACCGTACCCTTCAAATTTTATTTTGGCGCACCCAGCTGTGTACCCGCTACCATTTTCGAAACGGCGGGTGCGGCGCTCGATGCAGCGGATGTAACAATACTGTTGCAAAAACAAGAAGTAAAATACCTGAGCGAGATGATGAACTTCCCGGGAGTGCTGTCGGGTGACAAAACGGTCCTTGAAAAAATTGCTGCCGCGAAAGCCGCTGGCAAACCGGTAGACGGGCATGCTCCGGGCCTGCGGGGCGCCGATGCAAAAAAATATATCGATGCCGGTATCAGTACCGATCATGAATGCTTTACCGCTGCGGAAGCCCTTGAAAAATTACAGTACGGGATGAAGATATTGATCCGGGAAGGCAGCGCGGCAAAAAATTTTGAAGCGCTGGCCGACCTGCTCCATGACCACTCAGACAATATGATGTTTTGCAGCGACGATAAGCATCCCGATAGCCTTGCCGACGGGCATATCAATCAATTGTGCGCCAGGGCGGTTGCCAAAGGGATTGATATTTTTAAGGTATTGCAGGCCGCTTGTATCAACCCGGTATTGCATTACAAACTCGACGTTGGCCTGCTGCGGCGCGGAGATGCCGCGGATTTTATCCTGGTGGATGACCTGGTGAATTTTAATGTGCAGCAAACCTATATCAACGGGCAATTGCTGGCCGATAAAGGGCGCACCCTGATAGCAAGCCACGAATCAGCCATCATCAACCAGTTTGATTGCGCGCTGCAGGCGTCGGAAGCATTTGCGTATCAGCACCGGCGGGAGCAGGAAATACCTGTGATCGAAGCGCTGGAGGGCCAGCTGATAACCAATCGCCTGACTGTAAATCCCCGAACACAAAATGGCGAAATTATAAGCGACCCTGAAAATGATATCCTGAAAATGGTGGTGGTGAACCGCTATAAGAATGCGCCCGTAGCCATCTCTTTTGTAAAAAACTTCGGGCTGAAAAAAGGCGCCATCGCCTCCACCGTGGCGCACGACAGTCATAATATCATCGCCGTAGGCGCAGATGATGAAGCGATCTGCGCGGCCGTTAACCTTGTGATAAAAGAAAGAGGCGGGATCAGTTGCTTTATCCCGGAAAAAGAAATGGTATTGCCCCTGCCGGTAGCCGGTTTGATGAGCCCGGATGATGGCTACAAAGTGGCCGGGGCTTACACCGCCATTGACAAAATGGTAAAGGAAGAACTGATTTCTACCCTCGCCGCACCGTTTATGACCCTGTCTTTTATGGCGCTGCTGGTGATCCCCCATTTAAAACTGAGCGATCTGGGCTTATTCGACGGGGATAGTTTTAGTTTTGTCAATTAGTTTTGGCGCCCAGCACACGTATCACCACGCTGTCTGATCCCTTGGGTGCAAATTCCTTGGTTTTGAAAGAAGCCGCCTTGCCCGGTTCTATTTTATCGTATACGGTCTCGTTGGTCTTTAGCAATAGTGTGCCTGTTTTACTAAAATAGGAAAACTCGAGGTCCACATCTTTGTAGACGCATACTTTGGCGTTGTTGCTGACGGTTCCGCGGGTTACGGTCTGGCCGATCAGGTTATGTTTATTCTGGCTGCTTACGAGCAGGAAGGCTGCCGGGTTCTTCTTTTCCTTTTCCTCCAGTGTCTCTTTTGCTTTCTGGTAATTCTCTTTTTCCGCCGCCGCTTTTTGGGTATCGCTGTTGCAGGCGTTAAAGAGGATAAGGGCAGTCAAAGCCAGGCTGAGGGTGTATTTCATCAAAAAAATTTATACAATAAAAATAAATAAAATCGATATGCTTTGTTAAAATCTCCTTCATCAGGCTTCGATACCCAGCCACAAAGCGCCGCCGGAACTGTTGCGGCGGTCGCCGGTAAAAGAGGAAAGCATATTCGTTTCTTCGCGCCACCGCAATACCCCCATCAATGCCACTGTAAGCGGTTCATATCCTGCAGAGAGATCCGCGCCGGGCAATAATTTTTCAGTGATCGACGATAGCGGTGCCCCCTGTCCACCAAGCGCCAGGTTGAGCGCAGGCAGGTCGCTTACTACGGGCAGACCGGTCTCGGCCGCGATAAAGGCCCCATGGCCAAGCTGTACACCCACTACTCCGGGCAACAAGAGTGGGTAGCCGGATGAAGCGACCAGGTGCACCTTTAATACAAGCCCGTTTTCCTCAATAAAATGATTGACCTGCTCACCGATATATTGCCCAAAGGAAGTATGTGTCTGTTGATACTCCGAAACGGTCAGCGTTGCCGCTTTCGCCAACCGGTCCCTCCATTCGTTTGGCAACAAAATTGTTGCAGTCGCAGGGATGAAATGTTCCCATTTGCCGCCGGTTTCCGTGAGTTCTGCAAAAATAATCTCCAGCTCCTGCTGTGCCTGGTTGCCCGCCACACCAATTACCCTGTACACCATAATTAAATTTCAAATTTCAGTTTGCAAAATATAGATTTGTAAATATAGATCTATAAAAATCTATCCATTACCATGGTGATCAACTTAAGCGACCAGCACTCGTTGGTAAGTAACTGGGTAAGTGAATTGAGGGACCAGGCGATACAAACCGACCAGATGCGTTTCCGGCGAAACCTGGAGAGGATTGGCGAGGTGGCTGCTTACGAGATCAGCAAAAAAATGGATTGGGTTGCAAAGGAAGTTTCTACACCGCTTGGCATCGCAACCTGCAAGGTTTTGCAGGAGCAACCCGTACTGGCGACCATTTTGCGTGCTGGTTTGGGCATGCACAACGGGCTGCTGAATTATTTCGACAAGGGCGAAAATGCGTTTATCAGCGCCTACCGCAAACATAATCCCGACGGCAGTTTCGAGATCAGCCTCGAATACATGAGTTGTCCAGAGCTCGATGATAAAGTAGTCATTATCAGTGACCCGATGATCGCTACCGGCTCCTCGCTGGTAAAAGTGATGCAGTATTTAAAAGAAGAAGGAGATATTAAAGAATTACATATTGTGTGTGCCATTGCATGCACGGTGGGTATCGAATACGTGCTGCGGGCCCAACCAAGGGCCACCATCTGGTGCGGTGATATCGATGATGAATTAACCGCCAAGGGGTATATCGTACCGGGACTGGGCGATGCCGGTGACCTGGCATTTGGCCAGAAGATGCAATCCTGATCATTTCAAAGAATTGACTGAGCCGGCGTTGGGTTTTATGGCGGCGGCATGGGCGACGTCTATTCCCACATTTTAAGCGGGACTTCGCTCAACTTTCACAGCGTTGATCATCCGCTTTGAACCAATTTTACCCATCATTCCTACGAGGCAGATTATCCGTACATCTCCCGATCCATCCACGTTTTCCGGCCTTTCCGGATCGCCAGTTACAAAGTTGCAAAGCATTTAACTCAATATTCCCAAATTTTGTCCTACATTCATTTTCAGAACCTAAAAAGTCAAATTAATAAACATCCGTATGCAGCATTTTACTGCAAATGCCTATCTTTAATATTCCGAACTGATACAACATGAGAAAATTCATCATTTTAGCGAGTGCCCTATTGTTCTCCGTTTTCTTACATGCCCAGGACCCGCATTTCTCACAATTTTTCGCTTCTCCGCTCACATTAAATCCCGCTTTTACCGGTAAATTCGACGGCCAGTTTCGTTTGGCTGCCAACCACCGTGATCAGTGGCCATCCATACCCAAGGCTTATGTAACCACCAGCGCCTCTGTTGATTTCGGCATATTGAAAAACAAATTACCCGAAGGCGATGTGTTCGGTATCGGCTTTTCGGGCCTCAGCGACCAGAGCGCGGATGCGGCCCTGAAACTGAATTATGGTTCGATGTCGCTGAGCTATCACAAAGCATTGGATGAGAATGGGTACAATACCATCGGCGCCGGTTTCCAGGCCACTTACAGCAGCGCCATGCTGGATTTCAGCAAGCTCACATTTGAGGACCAGCTTACACAAAACGGTTTTACCGGCACTACTTCCGAAGTTTTAAGCAACGGCAGCAACCAGAATTATTTTGACGTAAATGCCGGCCTCCTGTATTCCGGTTCCAGCAACGGTGTCAATAACTACTACCTTGGCGCGTCCGTTTATCATATCAACCGCCCGAACCTCAGCTTTATCGATAAGGTATGGAACCTTTCGCCGCGGTTTACGGTTCATGGCGGCGGCTCCTTCCCGGTAACGGATGTTTTGTCGATCAACACTTCGGCTATCTTCCAGGTGCAGAACAAGGCCAATGAAACCCTGATCGGCGCTGCGCTTTCAGCCAACCTGAATGGCGACGTGGACAACCCTAGCGCTATCTATGTCGGTTCCTGGCTGCGTTTCAACGATGCCATCATCCCTTACGTAGGTATAGAAGTAGGTGGCCTGCGGATCGGCGCCAGCTACGATATCAATACATCCAGTCTAAAGGCGGCTACCCTCAGCCGCGGCGGATCTGAGTTTTCATTGATCTATATTAAAAAGGCTGCACAGACAAAGGGTATCCCCTGTCCTAAATTCTAGCCTTATTCGGCTATCACAACACTGGCCGGCCACTCACGTATTTATTTCCTTTTATGTAGAAGCGGTAGGGTAAGTCTGCGTCATCGCCCGCGTATTCCACGCCAATCCGCTTACTGCTGCCGATCTGCTGCTTTTTTACACGGTAACCATCATCGGCTATAAAAACTGTATCTCCCAATAAATCCAGGCCGGAATGGATTTTGTTTATCCCCAGTGCCTTGCCCACATTGCCCGGGCCCTTTGTAAGCGTATAGTCCAATTTCGGTTTTCCTGTTCTTTGCAGCATTGTTTCGATGCCCTTCAGTGGCTCCGCCGCCCTTATCAAAATCGCTTCGGGTATTTCTTCTTCGTTTGTAACGATGTTGAACATCTGGTGAATGCCATAACAGATGTAAACATACGAAACACCCGCCCGCCCATACATCGGCTCGTTGCGGGCCGTGCGCCTGCCCGACCAGGCGTGCGAAGCCCGGTCTGTAATACCGGCATAGGATTCTGTTTCAACGATCCGGGCGGTGGTTTGCACGCCCTCAATATCTGTAACAAGCACTTTTCCCAGCAGTTCCCGCGCTATTTGCAACACATCTTTCCGGTTATAAAAATCAATCGTCAATTTATTCAACTTAATTGTACTTTTAAGCGCAAAAATAGAGTATAGCGTTTACTGTTTTTTGTTTTCGGTTCTCTGTTTTTATCAGCCCGTATTGCATACCGATACCATTTGAACGCGGTCACCCAGGGCCAAAGGTCTGTGATGATGAAAAAACCGGCTAACAGCAACCCGTAAACAAAAAAGACAACCGACATGCTTAAAGACATTATCGTTGCTATACAATCCTATTACCAGGCACACCAGTTTATTGTGCAGCACCGGCTTTGGAAATGGATACTGGTACCGGGTATTATTTATTCCCTTTTATTTTGCGCCGGCATCTATTTATTCTGGATCAGCAGCGGCAATGCCATCGATTATTTTCTTTCCATTACCGGTTTAAAAAAATGGATGAATATGGAAGAAAGCTGGCTGAAATTCCTGTTTATATTTGGCCAGGTGATTATTCAACTTGTACTGATCCTCTTTTATTTTTCCCTCTTTAAATTTCTCTTTCTCATCATCGGGTCACCAGTATTTGCCTACCTCAGCGAAAAAACTGCGGCCATTATGGAAGACCGTGAATTCCCCTTTAGTTTTGCACAGTTGCTAAAAGACATCGGTCGGGCTATAAGGTTGGCCCTCCGTAATGCCTGCTGGCAAACGGTTTACCTGGTCTCTATATTGATTCTGACTTTTATTCCGGTAGTAGGGTGGTTTACCCCTTTGTTTGCCCTACTGATCGAATGCTATTACCTCGGCTTTTCCATGCTGGATTATAGTTGTGAAAGAAATAAGTTATCGGCTTCGCAAAGCGTGGCACTTATCAGTGAACACAAGGGGCTGGCCATTGGAAACGGGGTGGTATTTTACACCATGCATTGGATACCCGTGGCGGGCTGGATACTGGCACCCAGCTATGCGGTGGTGGCGGCTACGGTGAGTATGTATAAGATACAGAGGGCTGGTTAAATCCGTTCGTTGTTGGTCGTATGTATTTCGTGGACTGATGATCGTTGACCGTGTGTCGTTATATATCTCTGTCGATAAATTAGTTCAATAAAACTGGATAAAAATCAGCCAACGAACAATACCAATCCTACAGTATAATTGCTAAAAACCGACAACTAATAACCAGCAGTTAAAAATAAAAAAGACGATCAACGGTCAACGAACAACAATCAACGATATTATGAGCAAAATCTACCTGGTTCCATCCGTACTCGACGAGTTAGCCACGGCAACCATCCCGGCCTATATCATCGACGCGGTAAAAGATTGCCAGGTCATCTTTGCGGAGAACGAAAGGACCGCCCGGCGCTTTTTAAAAAGCATCTGGCGGGAAATTGTGATTGATAATTATGAATGGTTCGCTATCCACAAAGCAGAAGAAGAACAGAAGAATAATTTCCGGCAGAAGATAAAAGAAGATAAAAACATTGCCATCATCAGCGAAGCCGGCTGTCCCGGTATTGCCGATCCGGGCCAGTTATTGATCGAGCTGGCGCAGCAGATGAATGTACCCGTAAAGCCCTTGGTAGGACCGAGTTCCATCCTGCTGGCGCTCATGGCCAGCGGCATGAACGGACAGCAATTTGAATTTACCGGCTACCTGCCAATCGATGCAGCCGAAAGGGTGAAAGCCATCAAAGACATGGAACTTATCTCCCAGAAAAAAAACAGTACCCAATTGTTTATCGAAACGCCCTATCGCAATAACCAATTGATTGAAATCCTGCTGAAAACATGCAAGCCTTCCACCCGGCTTTGCATCGCCGCCGAGATCACCGGCGCCAACGAATACATTAAAACTAAAACCATTGCAGATTGGAAAAAAGAAAAAACCGACTTCCATAAGAAGCCGGTCATATTTTTATTGTACGCGCAGTAAAACTTATCGCTCCACCGGCTTGCTGCCGATTATTTTATCCACCACAAAAACGCTGTAACCTCTCCAGGGGATCGTACCCTTGTACTCTTTATAATGCAGGTCAAAATAATTGCCGCTATTACGCATCAGTACATTGGCAAGACTATCATCTGTAACAGAAAATTCAAATTCGTAAGATTGCACCGTACCTACCGCTTTGGAACGTAAACCCGACTGGATCAATTTGCCTTCATAGGTTTTGAAAATATTTCCCTTTTTCACCACATAATTCAATTCGCCCGATTTTACGCCCTCGCCAAACACATAAAAATAGTTCCACCAGAAAATAAGGCCCCCGATCACAACAATGATAAAGAGCAGCCAGCCCATGAATTTTTTAAATCCATTTCTCTTTTTGGGTGGCGAAACAAAGGGTTTATCTTCTGCCATAATTTTTGTTTGCAAGTTAATTTATAATCCATATTTATCAACCAAATATATCAGTGCGGCCATGCTCAGCGCACCCATGTGCAGTTCGCGCCGGCTCACATTTTCAAACACATCGGAAGCTGCATGATGGATATCAAAATAGCGTTGGCTGTCCGGCCGAAGTCCCGCCAGTGCCGCACCGGCTCCTTTTAAAGGTTCAATATCCGAACCGCTGCCACCGGGCGCAATATCATAAACGCCGTATGGATAGAACAGGTCCTTCCATTGCTGGATCTTTGTCACCTGGTCGGCCTTCATCTCCAGGCCAAATCCACGGGGCGTAAAACCACCGGCATCGCTTTCCAATGCAAAAACATGCTGTTCATTTTTTTGTTTGGCCAGTTCCAAATATTTCTCACCACCGCGACCGCCATTTTCTTCATTCATAAACATCACCGCCCGTATGGTCCGCTTTGGCCGGATACCCGCAGCTTTCAGCGCCCGCAGCACTTCAATGCTTTGCATACAACCGGCACCATCATCCTGCGCACCTTCGGCCAGGTCCCAGCTATCCAGGTGCCCGCCCACGGTAATGATCTCATTTGGCAACTCGCTGCCCCTGATCTCACCCACCACGTTAAAGGATGGCGCATCGGCCAGCATCTTGCTCGTGTTCCTGAAATAGGCAGTCAACAGCATTTTTTTCTTTAATTCCCGGCTCAGCCAATCGGCATCATTGGTACTGATGGCTACTGCCGGTATCTTGGGAAAAGAATCATTGTATTGCATCACACCGGTATGCGGAAAGTCATCCGGATTGCTGGCCAGGGAACGGATCATCACGCCGATCGCACCATATTTTGCCGCTTTGGAAGGTCCCATCCAACGTGCCGGCCCGGTTTCTCCATAGGCCCGGAAGGTGGCGATATAATTGGGATTCATTTTAAAATTCAGGAAAACGATCTTCCCCTTTACCACCGCCGATCCCAGTTGGTCCAACTCGGCAAAACTGCCCACTTCCACCACACCTGCACTGATGCCCTTTGGCCCCGTGCCTTCGGAGTTACCCAGCGCACAAAGTTTCAACGCATGTTTGGCACCGCCCGCTAACTGGATATAACCGGTTTCCTTTTCGCCTCTCACCCAATGCGGCACCATGCAGGGTTGCAGGTACACGGTGTCTGCACCCGCTTCTTTCAGCATTCTAGCAGTTGCTTCCACTGCTTTCTGCGCCTGCGGCGAACCACTCAGTCGCGGACCGATCTGTTTGCAAAGAACCCTCAGATTTTCATAAGCCTTTCCATTACTCAATACCTCGTCTGCAATTTTCCGGATAGTCGTTGAATCATCGCTTTGAGCCACTGCGCCCAACGAACACAAACAAGCGGCCATTGCCGGTATCATCTTTCTTACCATAGTTATATTTAAGTTAACAAACTTACCGATTAAAATGTAATACACGAATGTACAATGCAGTGAATAATTAATCGGTAAATTGCACCCGCTTCAATAAAAACACGCTTCAATTATAACTTATGAATATCGCGATTGTTTGTTACCCTACGTTTGGCGGTAGCGGTGTACTGGCAACAGAGTTGGGAAAAGCATTGGCCGATAAGGGACACAACGTGCATTTCATTACTTACCAGCAACCGGTGAGACTGGGGCATTTTCATACCAATATTTTTTATCACGAAGTAAGGGTGCCCACTTACCCACTCTTTGATTACCCGCCGTATGAAACGGCCCTGTCGAGCATGATGGTGGATGTGATCACTAACCACAATATCCAGTTGCTGCATGTGCATTATGCCATTCCGCATGCTTCTGCCGCCTATATGGCAAAACAGATACTGGCAAAGGAAGGCAAGCAGATACCCGTGATCACCACCCTGCACGGTACGGATATTACGCTGGTGGGTCGAGATAAGACTTACCGGCCCGTGGTTACCTTCTCCATGAATGAAAGTGATATCCTTACCGCAGTTTCGGAGAATCTGCGGGAAGAGACCTATAAAAATTTTGACATCGAAAAGGAGATTGAAGTGATCCACAACTTCGTGGATGTAAAGCGCTTCAACCGCAAACCGGTGGATGCTTTTAAAAAACTGATCGCGCCGAACGGCGAAAAGATCATTGTGCATGCCAGTAATTTCAGGAAAGTGAAACGCGTGGACGATGTCGTAAAGGCCTTTCTGCTGATCAATGAAAAAATGCCTTCTAAATTATTATTGTTGGGCGATGGTCCGGAGCGGTCGCCCATTGAAGCATCCGCCCGAAAATGCAATGCATCGGATGGGATCAAATTTTTAGGCAAACAGGAACAGATGGAAGACATACTGCCGATCGCGGACCTTTTCTTACTGACCAGCGAATATGAAAGCTTTGGGCTGGCTGCGCTTGAAGCGTTGGCGGCGGAAGTACCCGTTATCTCCACCAATGCGGGCGGCTTGCCTGAAATCATCATCAACGGCGATTGCGGTTATATGAGTGACGTGGGCGATGTGGAAGATATGAGCAGGAATGCATTGCGCATTTTCCAGGACAAAGAAACCCATGACCGCTTTAAAGCAAATGCCCTGGCACAGGCGCAGCGTTTTGATATCGGGAACATTGTACCGCAGTACGAAAAATTATACCAGCGACTGATCTGATAAAAACATTATTTCCGGCGCAGCCATGACTCGGGATTCATATTACCTCTTTCATTACTGATGATGAGGTCGATGGCGCCTACACCTTCATCGTTGGCCGCCACTTTACCCAACACCTGCCCGGTACGAACGCTCTGCCCCCGCGAGACGGTTACGTTTGATAAATTACTATACGTGGTAAAATAAGCGCCATGTTTTACCACCACCAGTTGCATATTGTCGATATTGGTTACGGAAGACACTTCTCCATCAAAAACCGCCTTTACCGAATTCCCGATATCGCTGCCGATGGTAATGCCCGGGTTATCGATGGTAATGCCAACTACATCCAGCTTTTGCGGGCCAAAGCGCATCATAACATAGCCCCTGTCGACAGGCCAGGGCAATGCCCCCTGGTTGATCTTAAAATTGGTATTCAGTTTTACTTCTTCATCGCTGCCCAACAATACACTTTCCGTCTTGGCCGGCGTCAGCACGCTCCTGGCTGGCTTTGTAGTTGTTTTAGCTACATCGGTGTTATTGGTCTTGCTTTCGGCCGCTTCTTTTTTGGCATCGGCTTCGCGTCTTTCTTTAGCCTTGGCCAGCGCCTCCCGCCGTGCAAGGTCCTGCGCCCGTTTGATGGCAGCTGCGATGGCATTGCTCACTTTTTGCATCTGCTTCTTCTTGGCCGAGATCTGGTTATTCAACTCCTTGCCCTGTTCCTTTAATTTGGCTACCACCTGGTTCTTTTCATTCTGCTGCGATTCCAGTACCGACAACTCTTTGCTTTGCACCTGCAATACCACGCTTTTCTTTTTCTTGTTGCCACTTAATTCATCGATCCTTTCTTTCAACAGCGCCTGTGTGCGCAGAATATTTTCGCCCTGCATTTCACGGTAATTGCGGTAACTTTTTAAATACGTGATCCGCTTGATCGCATCATTGAAACTGGAGGCTGAAAAAATAAAATTCAAGAAATCAGAACTGCTGCGGTTGCGATAAGCATAGACCATGCTTTTTGCATATTCCTGCCGCAGCGTATCCAGCAAGACCTGTAATTTTGTTACATCATGTTGAGAACGGGCAATATTGTTATCGAGGAGATTGATATCCTTGTTGATATTTTCGATCACATTGCCCTGTAGATTCAGTTTCCGGTTGATCAGCGCCAATTGCCCCAGGCTTTCCTTGGTGGTTTGCTTGTTCATGTCCAGCAATTGCTGTGTTTGTTCAATTTCTTTCTTTAATTGCTGGCGCTCTCTTTCCAGGTCCTGCTGACTTTGCGACTGCGCCAAAACAGCCGTTGTAAAGGAGAAGGACACCAATATTGCAAAAACGATTTTAACCATGCGTTGATTTTACAGGATTAACAAAAATACAGGTTTGGTGGTTATGGCTAAATGGTTTTCATTTTGCCCGGCAGGTATTGCGAACTATGGCTGATGCTAAAAAGAAATGCCGAAACTGTAAACCAATGATACAAATAACGTTTACCTGCGTTTAAAATTGGGAGGGATAGTAAAAGATATCTGTAAATCTTTGTTAAACTCATACTGCTTGAAATTCAGGTGGATATCCAGCTTGTTCTTTTCAGATACGGTTATTTCCCGGTATGTGGAAAAAGCTACTCCGTTGTTCATTTCATATTCGCCATAGGTGATATCGGCTGTACGGTTGCGGGACAGGTTTACATCATCCAGTTTGCTGTGCACCAGCAAATGGTCATTTTTATCCAGGCTGAGCAGGTGTTTGAAATATTTGCCCAGTGTGGCGATCAGTATTTTCGATTCGGTTTCTTTGTAAGAGATCACGCTGTCTTCGAGGAAGATGGGGTTGCCGACAAATAAATTTTGAAGCGTATTCAGGTCGAAGGGTATCTCAGTCATTTCCTGTAAAAAATCCATCGATCGCAACTTCACTTCTTTATTGATCTTGTCCAGCACATATACGCTGTCCTTGTTGATCAGTACGCGAAAGGCCTCGATATTGAATACCGTAGCGTAGCCGGAGATCCAGATCAGGCTGTCTTTCAGCATGCGAACATAGGCCGTGATATTGGGCTGTTTGCCTTTGGAATCTTCGTATTCTACCTTGATCTTGGCGGAGAAGGTTTTAAAGTCGATTTCTCTTTTGTGGATGTCGGCCATGGCGTTCTTGATCACCAGCATCGAATCATCCGTTGGGTTTTTGATATGTACCGAAGTGGTGTCTTTCTTTTCAATCGAGGCCTGTATTTTTTTCGCCGTTTTACAACTGCCGGCAAATAAGGTGAACAATACCGCAACAACAAGCGATGCCAGCCATCCTGCTTTAAAATTTGAAAATGTCATCGTTCAAAAAGTTGTTTAGTTTTTCCCCGTATGTCCAAAGCCGCCTGCGCCCCTTACGGTACTGTTCAATTCCTGTACCAATACCAGGCTGGCCTGTTCCACAGGGCTGATGATCATCTGTGCGATGCGGTCGCCATGCTGTATTGTTTGCGGTTCATTGCTCAGGTTGATCAGGATCACTTTTATTTCTCCGCGGTAATCGCTGTCGATGGTGCCGGGTGTGTTCAAACAGGTGATGCCCTGCTTGATAGCCAGGCCGCTCCTGGGTCTTACCTGCGCTTCGTACCCTTCAGGCAATTCCATAAACAAACCGGTAGGGATCAGCATACGTTCCAGCGATTGCAGGGTAACCGGCTGGCCGAGGTTTGCCCTTATATCCATGCCCGCGGAACCTGCAGTGGCATAGGAGGGTAATTCATTGGAAGAAGTATTGACGATGTTGACCGATATTTTTTGCATGGGGGCAAAGGTAATGGGTTTTCCTTTTTTGATTCCCGGTTTTATGCCGGTGTGCAAAGCTGCTTTTGCTTTGATCAATCAATTCACCTAAGATTGCTGGAGTAAAATAGTGGCATAGGCTACCAGCCCTTCTTCCCTGCCCACAAAACCCATTTTTTCGGTGGTGGTGGCTTTGATGGAAACAGCATTAACCGGGAGTTGAAGAATAGCGGCAATGACCTGTTGCATTTCTGGCACATAATTCTTGATCTTGGGCGCCTGCAAACAAAGCGTGGAATCGATATTGACGATGCCGTAACCTGCCTGCTGTATGAGCTCAAAACTTTTTTGAAGGAGTATCTTGCTATCGATGTTTTTTAAAGAAGCATCCGTATCGGGGAAATGAACCCCGATATCGCCCAGGCAGGCCGCCCCCAGCATGGCATCACAGATGGCATGCAGCAATACATCCGCATCACTGTGACCCAGTGCACCTTTGTGATGGTCTATTTTTACCCCGCCCAGCCAAAACTCCCGGTCGGTAACCAGTTGGTGAAAATCGATGCCAAAGCCGATCCTGAAACTCATAGTCGCTTTTTTGATGATGGCAAATGTACGCCTGTATCAAAACAAAAAACGTTTCGTGGTGCACGAAACGTTTTCAATATTTTCAGGCGATCAAATTTATTCGCTGCTGCCGCCACCTTCACCGGCGATATCGAATACCAGGCTGAAGCGGAGGGTATTGGACAATGGATTACGGTTCACACCATTTCCGGAAGGTACCAGGTAGGAAAAGTTCAATCCAAACATATTGTATTTTAAACCTGCGCCTACGGTGAAATATTTACGGTTACCCTTGGTTGGGTTTTCATAAAAATAGCCGGCCCTTAAAGCAAATTGGTTTTGGTACCAGAATTCAGCACCCACGGAAGCCTGTACTTCCTTGATCTCTTCGGAAAAGCCACCGGAAGCATCACCAAATGAACTGAACCAGCTGCTTACCACACCCTTGCTATGATAGTTTACAATGCCGAGGCTGTCGTCAACGGTAGGCGGAGTTGGTACGAGTAATTTATGCAGATCCAGGCCAAAAGTAATTTTGCTGGTTTCATCAAATACCGAAGTATAGGCGATACCCAGGCCAAGGTCGGCCGGTATAAAATCCTTTTGCGTGGCATCGCTGGTATAGGAGATCTTGGAACCCAGGTTGCTCAGGGTAATGCCATAATTCAAACCGGAACCATCCTCCTTAATACCATTGTGAAAGAGGCTGAGATCACCGGCTACCGCTGTTCCTGCCTTGTAAGATACGCCGTTGATGGAACCGCTGGCGAGGTTGGAATTGATATAACGCAATGCCACGCCCAGCGACATCTTTTCAGATAATTTCCTTGAATAACCTGCATCGAAGGCGAATTCGCGGGGGCGGAAAGAGCCCAGCTCGATACCGCTGAAATCGGTAAACTGGATATTACCCAGGCTAAAATATCTCAGCGAAGCTGAAATGGCCTGGAATTCATCAATTTTATAAAAACCTGACAGGGAAGCAAGATAGACATCATTTAAACCAAGATCTTTTAACCAGGGAGTATAGGTAAGCGTAACACCGCCGGGGTTCACATTAAAGGGGGTCTTTGCAAGGTTCCAGAAGGCTGAATTGGCATCGGGTGTGGTGGCAATGCCCACATCACCCATACCGCCGCTACGGGCATCGGGAGAGATCCTTAAAAAAGGGACTGCTGAAGTAACCACATTGATCCTGTCGGCCTGGGCATTTACAATACCGGTTGCACTTCCCAGTAACAACACTAACACAGTTAGTCTAATCATTGCTTTTTTCATTCTTAATTTTTGTCTGGTTAGGTAGACGTCAATTCAATAAGATTACAGTTTAATTTTGGCAGGTAGCAAAAGTAATTGATTTCGTGAAATGACCGGTGAAGATGTCGTAACTGGGCCCTTACCGGTTAAACAGTGTGTTTTTTGATAAATAAAACGGCCGGCAAATTAACAAAAGATGCCGGTTTTTCCTAAAACGCCGGTCCCAACTCTTTATTGCTTTTGTCCGCCCCAAACGCACTTAAATTCTGCACGTGACTTTAATGAATCTAAAAACATGCCATGCTTGGCCGGGAATTATTTTGGTCATGGGTTGCCCGGTTGACGAAAGATGGGCTATTTGCAAAAAAATTGATCCAAAACTGTTAAAAAATCAAAATCCGGTACAATTTTTAGCCTTTAAAAGCGTTCAGCCTAAGAGGTGGTGCATGGTCGGAATTTGTTAAAGAAAGGGGATTTTGACGGCCATTTGCGCAAACCTGCACCCATTTTAAGGCTGTGTGGCCCAAAGTGTTTATATTCGCATTTATAGTAAATCGTTTCACAATAATTAAGAAAACCATTCGTTAATCAAGTTGCAAATCGAACGAACATGCAAAAAATATTTTCGATAAAAAATCTGATCCTACTTACTGCCGTACTCTTCACATTCTCCTCCTGTGGTGTTTTCAGTAAGAAAAAAGAAAAATCGTCCGTTACCGGCTGGAATTACGATGATAAAAACATGGGCAATTACCATGTTGCCAAAATGAAATATCCAAAAGCGGGCCCGGGGTTGATCTTTGTGCAAGGTGGTACTTTTGTGATGGGCGCCAAGGAAGATGACGTAATGGGAGACTGGAACAATATACCTAAAAGGGTAACCGTTCCTTCTTTCTTTATTGATGAAACGGAAGTCGCCAACGTTCACTATCGTGAATACATTTATTGGATCTCCAACACTTTTGCAGAAGATACCGCCGTTATTTACCGGGCATTACCTGATACCCTGGCATGGCGCGAAGAACTCGCTTACAACGAACCTTACGTAGAATATTATTTCCGCTACCCGGCTTATAACTATTATCCTGTAGTAGGTGTTTCCTGGTTGCAGGCGCATGATTTCTGTATCTGGAGAACGGACCGTGTGAATGAATTAAACCTGATGGAAAAAGGCTATTTGAAAAAAGACTTCGCCAAGAAAGAAATGCGTGGTGGCGGTTCCGAAGGTTCCTTCAACACAGATGCCTACCTGATGAACCCCGAACTGATCCAGGGCAGGACCAAACCTAAAAACTCTGACCTGAAAGACGTGAATGGTAAACCAAGAGCTACAGTAAGAATGGAAGATGGTATCCTGAACATGGGTTATCGCCTGCCAACAGAAGCAGAATGGGAATATGCAGCCTACGGCTTGTTTGACCAGAACCCCAATCCACGCAGAAAAGAAAGCAAAACCGGTGAAGAGTTGATCTCTAACCAGCAGATATACGCCTGGAGCAAAAATCCAAATGGCTTACGCGATAACCGTCGGGGTAGCTGGCAGGGTAAGTTCCTGGCCAACTTCAAACGCGGAAGTGGTGATAACATGGGTGTTGCCGGTGGTTTGAATGACCGCTCTGCGATCCCTGGTAATGTAAAATCTTTCTATCCAAATGCGTTTGGTGTGTATAACATGAGTGGTAACGTGTCAGAATGGGTACAAGACGTTTATCGTCCGCTGACACCTTCTGACGGTGAAGACTTTAACTACTTCCGTGGTAACAAATTCCAGAAATTTTATAAGAACAGCGCCGGTGAATTTGAAAGGGATTCATCAGGTCGCCTGAAAAAAGTGGATGTAAGCGATGAAGAAGTGAAGAATCGTCGCAACTACCAGCATAACAATGCCCTGGGTTACCTGGATGGTGATACCCTGAGCAGCGCGGTGTATGAGTTTGGTGTTACCACACTGATCAGCGATAAATCAAGGGTATTCAAAGGAGGAAGCTGGAACGACCGTCCTTACTGGTTGTCACCCGGTGCCCGCCGTTTCCTGGAAGAAGACCAGTCATCCAGCACCATCGGTTTCCGTTGCGCTCAAACCTATATGGGTTCACCTGAAGGGCCCGGCTTTAAAGAAGGCAATATCTTTGGAAAGCGCCGTCAGAATACGAGGAAAAAAAGTTAACTACCTAAAACATACTTCAAAAAACCTTCACCAATTGGCTGAAGGTTTTTTTATGCCCCTTCGACAAATTTGGGCTATTATTATGCATTCTCGTGATCGTCTTTCTGATTGATGGTAATCCTTTCTACCTTATTTTTGATCATGCAAATACCTGATCTATACAGCATCTATTTACTCCATCCATCCGTCCAGACCGATACCCGGAAACTGCAACCGGGTGATCTTTTTTTCGCCCTGCAAGGACCAAATTTCAATGGCAATCTTTTTGCCAAACAGGCCCTGGAAGCGGGTGCAGCTTATGCGGTGATTGATGAGCCGGTGGATTTTACCGATAGCCGCCTGATCAGCGTAGCGGATAGTTTGAAATGCCTGCAGGACCTGGCGAAATATCATCGCTCCCAGTTTTTTATTCCCTTTATCGCCATCACGGGCAGCAATGGCAAAACCACCACCAAGGAACTGGTCAGCGAAGTGTTGGCAAGCAGTTTTAAAACCTATACCACCAGGGGCAACCTCAATAACCATATCGGTGTGCCCCTTACCCTGCTGTCCATCCGGAAGGATGCCGAAATGGCTGTGATTGAAATGGGCGCCAACCATCAAAAAGAAATAGAAGGGTATTGCCGCTATACCATGCCTACGCATGGCCTTATCACCAATGCGGGCAAAGCGCACCTGGAAGGCTTTGGCGGCGTGGAAGGTGTGAGAAAAGGAAAGGGTGAGTTGTTTGATTACCTGAGAACGCACGATGGTACTGCCTTTATCATGAATGATTACGAATACCTGCAAACGATGAGTGCCGGCATTCCGCATATACAAACCTATGGAACCACCAATGCGATGGTAACCGGTATTGCTACACAATCCGGCAGTTTATTGAATGTGCAAATGACGGGCGGCACAGAGATTAAAGAAATTAAAACCAACCTGGTAGGAGAATATAATCTGCCCAATGTATTGGCAGCAGTGGCGGTGGGCAAATTTTTTCATGTGGCCGATGATGCGATCAAAAATGCGCTGGAAAATTATGTTCCTTCCAATAGCCGTTCGCAGCTGATCGAAAAAGATAGCAACCAGGTGATCCTGGATGCGTATAATGCCAACCCCACCAGTATGAAGGCGGCCATCGAGAATTTTGCAAAAATGGCGGGCGGTGACAAAGTGCTTTTATTAGGCGGGATGATGGAGCTGGGCGCAGAAAGTGTAGCGGAACACGAAGGCGTGATAAAACTGATCGATCAGTATCCCTGGAAATCGGTGGTGTTGGTGGGCGGTGATTTTGAGCAGCTGTCGCACCGGTACCAATTTTTTCCCAATGCCCTTGAGGCGAAAAAATGGCTACAGGCGCAACATTTTCAGCACACGCAGTTATTGGTAAAAGGATCGAGAAGTATGCAGATGGAGAAAGTGTTGGAGTCGTAAAAGTTCACCTGCGGGAACGTGCGGTGGCGTGTTTTTTTATTACTAACGCACGGATATAAGTAGGAACACGCCATGGCGCGTTCTTTTTGCCAACGGTATTTTGGATAAAAAAAATGATGCAACAAAATGGTTGGTGTATGGCAGATCATTTACGCGGTAACACGCCGCGGCGTGTTCCTACAAACATCAGGAAGATCAAAACCCATTATCAAAATACTGTTGTAACTCCGCCTCTGTTTTGATTAACACATCCCGCACCTTGCTACCCTGGTTAGGCCCCACCACCCTTGCACGCTCCAACTGATCCATCAACCTGCCGGCACGGTTATACCCCAATTTCATCCGCCGCTGTAACAAAGATGTGCTACCACTCTGGCTGGAAACGATCAAACGGGCAGCATCTTCAAAAAGAGGGTCCTTATCATCGATATCAAAATCCTTGCCTTCCATCTCTTTTTCATCAACGTATTCCGGCAATAGGAAGGCCTGTGCATAACCGCGCTGGTCGCCGATATAATCGACCACCTTATCCACTTCAGGCGTATCCACGAAGGCGCATTGCAGGCGCACCAGTTCGCCATTGTAGCTGATCAGCATATCCCCCTTCCCGATCAATTGCTCGGCGCCGCCGGCATCCAAAATGGTGCGGCTATCGATCTTGCTACTCACTTTAAAGGCGATCCTGGCCGGGAAATTGGCCTTGATGGTTCCCGTAATGATATTTACGCTGGGGCGTTGCGTAGCGATGATCAGGTGCACCCCTACGGCCCTGGCAAGCTGTGCCAACCGCGCAATCGGCATTTCCACCTCCTTACCGGCCGTCATGATCAGGTCGGCAAATTCATCCACCACCAACACGATAAAGGGCAGGAACTGGTGCCCTTTTTCCGGGCTTAGCCGACGGGCGATAAATTTCTCGTTGTACTCCCGGATATTGCGGCAGCCGGCTTCCTTCAGCAGGTCGTAGCGGTTGTCCATTTCAATACAAAGCGCGTTCAGCGTATGCACCACTTTCTTGGTATCAGTGATGATCGCATCTTCCTCACCGGGCAGTTTTGCCAAAAAATGCTTTTCGATGGTTTTATAAATACTCAGCTCCACTTTCTTCGGATCCACCAGCACAAACTTCAGTTGGGAAGGATGTTTTTTATAAAGCAATGAGACGAGGATCGCATTCAGTCCGACCGATTTACCTTGTCCGGTTGCACCCGCCATCAGCAAATGCGGCATACTGGCCAGGTCAACGATGAAATTCTCGTTGTCGATCTTTTTGCCGATGGCAATCGGCAGGGAAAAATTATTAGCCTGGAATTTATCAGAAGACAATAAGGTCCGCATGCTCACGATCGTCTTCCTGGCATTGGGTACTTCAATACCGATGGTGCCTTTGCCCGGTATCGGCGCAATGATACGGATGCCCAGGGCGGCCAGACTCAGCGCAATATCGTCTTCCAGGTTTTTGATACGGGAAATGCGCACCCCTGCCGCAGGGATGATCTCGTACAGCGTAACTGTAGGACCAACCGTTGCCGAGATCTTCTGGATATTGATGTCGTAATTTTTAAGCGTATTGATGATCTGGTTTTTATTAGTCTCCAGCTCATTGGCATCCTGCACGATCTTCTCGCTGCCATGGGCTTCGAGCAGTTCCAGTTTCGGATACTTGTAATCCCGCAGGTCGAGCACTGGATCATAGGGCGTATCGAGTGTCTGGCGCTTTACCGCAGGAGCCGGTTCTTCCTTCTCAACCTTCTCCGGCGCCGTTTTTATTTCCAGTTCGATCGGTGTTATTTCTTCGGCTTTTTTAACCGGCTTTGGAACAACCGGTGGCTCAAAGTTGATAACCGGTTCTTCCGCCACCGGCGGGATAACAGGTGGCGCGATAGCTTCAGTTTTGGGTTTTGTAACCGTAAGCGGTATATCCTTTTCGATCATCTGGATATCATGGCTAAGGGCGGGATTGGCCTGGTCGGGTATCGGCCGCATGGCGCCCGCCCCTTTTACCGCATTACCTTTCAGATCCGCTACATCTTCCTTTACAGGCAGTATACTTTCCGCCACGGAGGGAATGAATTCTTCTTGTTGCTGTTCCTTTTCACCCGGCACAAACATCTTCCTGGACGGCACTTTAAAAACAGGATTGAAACGCCAGATGATATAACCCAGGACAGCTACCGCCAATATTGCAAGCGTACCCACCTGTCCAATATGCTGGTAAAGCCAATCCCGGCTGCTATCACCCGCAGAACCGCCATAGGGAAAACTCCTCCCCTTCATCACCACCGAAGCGGCAACGCTCAGCAAGGGCAAACCGGTGATGAGGTATTTCAGATTCCGGGAAATAGAAAATATCCTTTTACCAAAAAACAGGTTAACGCCCAGTACAAAAAAGAAAGTACACAGCAGGTAGGAAGCGATACCAAAACCATGTCGTATAAAAATCTCGGAGATAAAGGCGCCAAAGGTGCCCAGCAGGTTTTGCACCTTGATATCATTGGCCAGCAACATGCGATAGCTGAACTTATCCTGGTCATCGGCCCAGGTAAAGAGATAAGAGGAAAAAGCTGTAAACAAAAGAAAAGCGATCAGCAAACAAACACTACCTGCGATCTTATGCGTGCGTTCATCTTTCAGCAGTTGTTTCACCGCAACCTTCTCTTCTTTTTCGGGTCGTAAGGTTTCCTTACCGGATGTTTTAGACTTAGGTGTTTTCACTTTAGTGGCCATTATAACAAAGATAATTAAAACCCTTGCTGAAAAAAGATTTGAGCGTTAATTCTTATTGTAAATTGATCCACTGCGAATGCTGCCAATGCTATGGCTGGCGCAAATAAAACGGGGTCGTTTCACCAGCTAAGAATGATTGAAAATGTGTAAGTTTGAAAAAATGCCGTCTTGATCAGGATTCTACAATTTTTATTTTTATTGCTTTTTACCGGTACCGCCTATGCGCAGTCAGCGCCCGATAGCAGCCAGGTTGACCTTACAACCATCCAGCAATCGAAGGACATCACCCGTTACTGCCAGTTCCATGTAGATAGCAACCAGACTGTGAAAGCCGGCCAGGTTCCTGAAGCTGCCTGGAGACCACTGAAATCTATCAATACCGATACCTATATTCCCAATAGCTGGATCACCAAACCGATCTTTCTCAAGGTAAGGCTTACCAATAGCAGCGACACGCTCATGAAAGTGTACCTGATCGCCAGCACTTATATCAAACGCATGAGGGTTTATTATTTGCGGCCCGATCAGCAGCCACCGGCGCAATTAAAAGATGAAAGCTGGCAGGATGGTTATCAGCCGATCAACCTGGCACCCGGTGAGCAGGAAGATTATGTGATCGAACTGCATTACACCAAGCGCAACTATAATTATATCATCCCCACATTGGTGAAAGATGATTACTTGCAGAAATATAAAAACCTGAAATATTTCCGGAATGATGCGCAACCGGCGGCAGGTTATGTGCTGAGCGGCGTATTACTGATGATGATCTTTTTCATGATTGCCAATTATCTCCAAACACAAAAAAAAGAATTCCTGTATAATTGCTGCTACTCACTTTGCATGTTTTTACTGGTCTTTTTAAATACTTTCCTCGACAGGAAAAGCGGCGCTTTCAGCAGCATGTTCAATGAGTACCTCGATTTTATGTTGCTGGCAACGGGCACGGTTTTTTATATCGCTTTTACCCGCAGGTTTCTTGATACCAAAACCAATTATCCATTTCTGAACAGGCTGTTTGCTGCCGAGCAGGTGCTTATCCTGGTGATCCTTGCCTGTTTTACGCTGGTGGTCTGTTGCACTGATTTTTTCCAGTTGCAGGAGATCATCGAAAACGGCTTAAAAGCCATTATACTGATCATCGGCATTATCTATATCGGGATCGCCTTGCAGCAAAAGAACAAACTGATGAATTACCTGGCTGCAGGGAATGCCATGCTCATCCTGTTCTCGTTGATCTCCTTTTATTTTATCCTCTTTCAGCCACGTAAAGCCAGTATTCTAACCAATGCGATGATCTACTACGAATTGGGCATCGTTTGTGAACTAGCCTTCTTCTTAACCGGCCTGGCCTACAAAAACAGGATCCTGCTCATCGAGAAAATTGGCGAACAGGCTTCTTTAAAACTGGAAGCGGAGAAACTTTCTTATGAAACCAAACTGGCCGTATTGAATGCACAGCAAAAAGAACGCAACCGCATCAGCGCCGACATGCATGACGACCTGGGCGCCGGTATGACCGCCATACGCCTGTACAGCGAACTGGCAAAAAAAAGGCTGGGCGAGGAAACCATCCCTGAAATAGAAAAGATATCATCCTCCGCCAACGAATTGCTCAACAATATGAACGCCATTATCTGGACGATGAGCAGCAGCAATGATTCGCTGGACAATATGGTGGCTTATATCCGCACCTATGCGCTGGAATACCTCGAAAATACCGGCATCGTAAGCCATATCGATATCGAAGAAAACATACCAAACGTGGTGGTGAGCGGAGAGTTAAGACGACATGTTTTTTTAGTGGTGAAAGAGGCGCTCAGCAATATCCTGAAACATTCAAAAGCCACCGATGTTTATTTTACCCTGAAAACCGAGGCCGATGGTCTTGCGCTTTATATCCACGACAACGGGATCGGCATCGACCTTGCTAAATTACGTCGCTTTGGCAACGGACTGAACAATATGAAAAAGAGAATGGATGAGGCGCTGATCGATTTCTCGATCGAAAACAAAAACGGCACGCTGATCCGTATCCACCGCAAATGGGAACCTTAGGCTTTTGACACCAACCCAAAAGTGAGCAATACCCAGCCGGCAATAAAACAGAGACCGCCCAGCGGTGTAACCGCACCCAGCCATTTAAACCCCTGTTGGCCCATTCCCTCCAGCGCCGTTAGCAGGTACAGGGAGCCACTAAAAAGTACAATCCCCGCAATAAATAACCGTCCCGACCAGGCAAGATAGACATTCGGGAATTCCTTAAACAGGATGCCGACCGCCAGCAAGGCAAAAACATGGTAAAACTGGTAGCGAACAGCCGTTTCAAAAATGCCAAGATATTTTTCATTCAGCATTTGTTTCAGGGCGTGTGCACCAAAAGCGCCCAATCCAACTGCCAGTGCGCCCAATAATGTGGCCGTTTTTAAATAGAAAGTATTCATTGTCTGTTATGAATTAGGTGAAATAAATTCCTGGAATGAATTCTCCGTAAGCCGGTCGGTTTGTACTACCAGCCTTGCCGTATTATAAATCGCTTTTCGCTCCTGCAATTTTTTCCGGATAAAATCAAGTACCGCTGCGTCCTGCAGATTATTAAACAAGGGGCGTTTCTCGCGTTCCAAAAACACCCGGTCCCTCAATTGCTCGGGTGTGGCGGACAGGTAAATGGTGATGCCATGCGCATTCATCCACTGCATATTATCGAAAAAACAGGGCGCGCCGCCGCCACAGGCGATAATGGTATTTTGTAAAAATGCGCATTCACGCAGGGCCGCAGCTTCCAGTTCCCGGAACCAGGCTTCACCCCCTGTTTCGAAAATCTCCACGATGGTTTTACCTGCATTTTTTTCGATCACATCATCGAGGTCGATAAAATCGAGTTGGTTGGCGGCGGCCCATTTTTTTCCCCAATAGGTTTTGCCGCTGCCCATAAACCCGATCAGGAAAAAATTTACACCAGTTGAATTGGAAGAGGAAGAAGGAAATTGATTGTTGCCCGTCACAATATTCTTTCCTGCAAAGAAAGATAATTAATACATAACTCGCGATAGCCTGGCGGTAACTTGACTATTTTATTACACGAATTAAGAATGGGGATCACACGAATCGACATAAGGCGGTCCTTTAAATAAAGGGAAATATCAAAAACAATTTTGATACACCGATTCTACGATCCGTGTCGACATCATTTTCCGGGAAATAATTCGCGTAATTGGTAGTAATTCGTGTAATAGCTAATCTTTCTTCTTAAAATCACCTCGTTTCCAGGCCTGTATAAACTCATTCCAGGCAAAAGGGTTGAAGATATTCATCGGCGGTATCTGGCCGCTGTAGTAGGTCTTGGCGGCCTGTTGTGTAAGGTACCTGCCCGCGGCTTCCTTGCCATCCCGCGGCAGCGTGGCCATCAGAATGCGTCGCTTATTTTCATCCAGGTTTTTACGCGCTATTTCCAATTGGTCGTCCGGAACCACGGTGTTTAAAAAGTCACGCTCAAACTGCTCCCGCGTGGGGCGTGATTTGATGATGGTAGCGGCCAGGTTGACGGTATCGTTGACCATCAGTTGTAAAATACTGTACTGGCTGCCTTCGATATCTTTTGGAATGGTCACCAGTTTGGGTTTGTAGCCAACGCTTGAAAATTCGATCTGGTCGCCCTTGAGGGCCACGATACTGAACACGCCCTGGTCGTTGGTAATGGTACCGCGACTCGAATTTTTGATGGTAATACTGACGGATGGGATCCCGCGCAGGCTGTCGGCCGTCATCACCACGCCGTATAATTGTACAACGGAGTCTTTAAAGGTCTCAAATTGGGCTTTGGAAATGGCGGGAAGAAAACAGGAAGAGGCAGCAATTAAAATATATAGTAGAAGTTTATTCATGTACTCACCCCTGTTTATGGTTAATGGTCTTTATTAATACAACAAAGGTAAAATGCACAAATGTTGAGCCGAAGCCGGAACCCTGTTTCAATAACCTTTTGCCGAGTACCAAAAATAACAACATTCCTTAATTAATAAACAAAGTAAGGGGTTCAATGTGTAATTTTGCCGCTGAAGCAGGTTTTTTAACAAATTATTGAACGATGACAAAAGAAGATATACTGAAAGCCCTGAGCAACGTGCAGGAGCCGGATTTAGGAAAGGATTTAGTGACGCTGAACATGGTAAAAGACATCGTTATCGACGGTAAAAAAGTGTCTTTTACCGTAGTACTGACCACTCCTGCCTGCCCGCTGAAAGACCTGATCATGACCGCCTGTATCAACGCGGTAAAACTGTTGGTGGATAAGGATGCGCAGACGACCGTGAACTTCACCAGCAATACCAGCAGTAACCGCCGGGATGCAAAAACCATCCTGAAGGGCGTAAAAAATATCATTGCCGTAGTGAGTGGCAAGGGGGGCGTTGGCAAAAGCACCGTAGCGGGTAACTTGGCCCTGGCGCTGGCCCAGGACGGCGCCAAGGTAGGCCTGATGGATGCCGATATTTACGGTCCCAGCCAGCATATCATGTTTGGTGTGCGGGGCGAGCGGCCGATGATGCGGGACATGGATGGAAAGGGCATGATCGTGCCGATTGAAAAATATGGCGTTAAGATGATGAGCATCGGCCTGCTGGTGGATGAAAAACAGGCCGTGATCTGGCGCGGGCCAATGGTAAGTAGTGCCATCCGGCAATTTGTAAGCGATGTGGACTGGGGAGAACTGGACTACCTGGTGATCGACATGCCGCCGGGTACCGGGGATATCCACCTCACGATCGTGCAAACCGTACCGGTTACCGGCGTTATCGTGGTTACCACACCACAACTGGTGGCCCTGGCGGATGCCAAAAAAGGCATCGCCATGTTTGGCCAGGCACAGCTAAAAGTGCCCATCATCGGCCTGGTGGAAAACATGAGCTACTTTACGCCGGCTGAACTGCCGGCCAACAAGTATTATATTTTTGGCAAAAATGGCGGCAAAAACCTGGCAGACGAATTCGATATCCCTTTCCTGGGCCAGATACCGATTGTGCAGTCTATTCGCGAAGGAGGCGATTCTGGCGTGCCCATCATGGTAGGCGATGACGAGATCACGAAAAAGGCCTTTATGGATTTTGCAGGCACGGCTGCCCGTGGTATCGCCATGCGGAATGCTGACCTGGCACCAACAGAGATACAGCCAATCAATGAATTAGTGTAGGAATAAGGTGATACCGGATACGCGGTGGCGCACAGCGGCCCCAACGAATGACTTACAAACAGCAGATATTCTTAGCGTTTTAGCATCTTAGCGCCTTTGCGTGAATCAGTTCGCAAAGACGCAAAGGTGCCAAGACGAAGTATGTACTTTCGATCAATACGATTTCCCCAACCATGATAAAAAGACCGCTTTGCTTGTCTATTGTCGCCGTGATAGTAAGCTGCAGCACCACCAAAATCCCCCAAACTACCATGCCTGCAAATTTCGATAAAGAAGGACACCGCGGCTGCCGCGGCCTGATGCCCGAAAATACGATTCCCGCCATGCTGAAAGCGATCGACCTGGGTGTTACCACGCTGGAGATGGATATTTCTTTTACCAAAGACAAAGTGGCCGTTCTTTCGCACGAGCCGTTCTTCAACCATGATATTACTACCCTGCCGGACGGAAGTTTCATAACCCAGCAGGATGAAAAAAAATACAATATTTACCAGATGAGCTTTGCAGAAAGCCAGCAATACGATGTTGGCTTAAAGGCGCATCCCCGCTACCCCAACCGGCCCTCTATAAAAGCCACCAAACCGGCTTTTACCACCATGGTCGACAGCGTGGAAAACTATCTTGCGCAGCACGGCCTTCCCAAAGTGGATTACAATATCGAAACCAAAACAATGCCTGCCACGGACAATATCTTTCACCCGGCGCCCGAAGAATTTGTGGAAAGGCTGATGACGCTGATTAAGGAAAAAGGGATCGAAAAACGGGTGATCATTCAATCCTTCGATTTTAGGACATTAAAGATCATTCACCAACAATATCCGGGTATACGGACAGCCATGCTGATCGAAGGCCATGATAAAAGATCGCTGGAAGAACAATTAACCGATCTCGGTTTCACGCCTACCATTTATAGTCCTGAATTTTCGCTGGTTAATAAAAACCTGATCAATACCTGCCATGATAAAAAAATACTCGTCATTCCCTGGACGGTCAATGACAAAAACAAGATCAGAGAATTAAAAGAAGCAGGCGTGGATGGTATTATTTCAGATTACCCGAATTTGTTCAGCGAATAATGGCCCATCAATTTTCAATAGAATACGCCATGGAACTGGACAGCAAGGATGCCTTGTATTCATTCCGCGATAGATTCAATGCACCTCACCCTGAGGGTAAAAGAGCCATTTATTTCCTCGGTAATTCCCTGGGCCTGCAGCCCAAAAACACGCAGGATGAGCTATCGAAGATCATGGAAGGCTGGGCCAATTTTGGCGTGGAAGGTTTTTTCCTCGGTGATGATCCCTGGTTGAATTATCAACAACATATCACGCCCACGTTGGCGGGCATCATCGGTGCAAAACCTGCCGAACTGGTTACGATGAATCACCTGACGGTGAACCTTCATTTACTGATGGTGTCCTTCTACCGGCCCACCGCCATCCGTTATAAAATTATCTGCGAAGCGAAGGCCTTTCCATCCGATCAATATGTTTTTCAATCACAGGCGAGATTGCATGGACTGGATCCGGACTCTACTATCGTGGAAGTGTACCCGAAAACAGGCACAGAACTTATCACCACGGAAGACATTCTTGCTGCCATTGATAAACACGCAGATTCCGTTGCGTTGGTTTTATTCAGCGGTGTAAATTATTACACCGGCCAGGTCTTTGATATCCCTGCCATTGCTAACGCTGCGCATAAAGCCGGTGCCAAAGCGGGGTTCGACCTGGCGCATGCTGCCGGCAATATCGAATTGAAGCTGCATGACTGGAATGTTGACTTCGCTGCCTGGTGTAACTATAAATATTTGAACAGCGGACCGGGCGCTATCGCAGGAGCGTTTATACATGACCGTTACCATAGCGATCAAAGCCTTCAGCGATTGGAAGGCTGGTGGGGCAATAGCATTTCCAACCGTTTTAAAATGGAAAAGCAATTCACGCCTGCCGCCACCGCAGAAAGCTGGAGCATGAGCACCAGTCCCCTCCTGCTGCTGGCCGCCCATAAAGCCTCATTGGAAATATTTGCTGAAGCCGGATTTGATAAACTGCTTGAAAAAAGTAAAGCCTTAAGCGATTACTTATTTTTTGCATTACACCATATCAACCAACCGGAACAAAAATTCTCCATCATCACACCACAAAACCCCGCTGAAAGAGGCTGCCAGGTATCATTATCCATATTCAACAACGCCAGAGGCATATTCGAGTCCCTTATGCCACTCGGCATTTTTGCAGACTGGCGTGAACCAAATGTTATAAGGGTAGCCCCTGTTCCTTTGTACAATAGCTTTGAAGAGGTATTTATTTTTGCCGATACAGTACGCGGGCTTTTACAGTCTTCATAATACCCAGGGGTCCGGTGGCCGCTGTCACCAGGACACAATAACAACGGTATTTTTAACAACTCAAACGTTTGTTGTGCCTAAATTGTTGATTGTACGCCAACAGCTACAGGCTATCTTTACGTTTGAACTTCTTACCTCAATTCCAATTCTATGATTATCGCTGAACTACCACCTGATGAAGAACTGCGCCTGGCCGATCTTGTATCATACGATATCCTGGATACGGCGGCGGAAGAAGACTTCGACGAACTGGTCGAACTGGCGGGACAGATCTGCAACTGTCCCATTTCCCTGATCACATTACTGGATAAGGACCGACAATGGTTCAAAGCAAAGACAGGCCTGGAGGATGGCGGCACCCCCAGGGACATTGCCTTTTGTGCGCATGCTATTTTGCAGGATGAGGTCTTCGTCGTGGACGACGCCACGAAAGACGAACGCTTTTTCGATAACCCGCTGGTAACCGGCGACCTGGGTATACGTTTTTTTGCAGGCGCTCCCATTGTGTCGCCTTCGGGGTATAACATGGGTACTATCTGCATTATCGACAAGGCGCCTAAGAAGCTAAGTGATGCAGAAGAAAGAGCCCTTGTCTTGCTTTCCAAACAGGTCACCAAACTGTTAGAATTAAGAAATAAAAACAAACTCCTGCGCAAACGCGCCGAAGAGATCATCACCCTCAAGGGCAATATGATCAACCGCGCTATCCGGGTGCAGGAAAATGATAAAAAAGCCATCGCTTTAACGCTGCACGAAGACATGGCGCAATCCCTCGCCTCAAGCATCATGTATATCAAAATGGCGATCGACAAGGACGAAAAACGCTTGCCGTTGATGCAACTGGCAAAGCAACAATTGAATGATATGCTGGCCGATATCCGCGATCTGTCCAATTCGATCATACCCGCCACCATCGACTGGATACCGGCCGAAAACCTGGTTACCGAATTCATAGAAAAAACCGCCATGACCTATCCTTACCAGGTAAAACTGGAAGTGCTGGGCGAACAAAGCAATGGCAAAGCAGACCAGGCCCTGGTCATTATCCGTATCCTGGAAGAGTGGTTGAAATTACTGGCGAAAAAAAAGGAGATCCTGCAGGTGAATATCATCCTGGTTTGCGGCGACCGTTATGAATTGCTGATCGAAAATGACGGTCCGCTGATGCGTTTCGAAAACCTGAAAAAAGACGTCTTCGACAGCCTGATCTACGACCGTGTAAGATCGGCAGGCGGCTCTGTTGAGTTTTCTCATTCCGGCGCTAAAAACTTATTAAAAATAAAATTACCCATCTTTGCAGGGAACAATATTGTGATGGCCTAAAGGAAAAAACTGAATGACAAGACAACAGCTGATCGACCAGATCCGCCTCAAAAAGTCCTATCTCTGCATCGGACTTGATACAGACCTCCACCGGATACCCCGCCATCTGCAATCGCACCCGGATGCGATATTTGAATTTAACCGGCAGATCATCGATGCCACCAGGGATCTCTGCGTAAGCTACAAGATCAATACGGCTTTTTATGAGGCGCTCGGTTTAAAAGGATGGGAAGCGATGCAAAAAACCGTGGATTATATCCCCGCCGAACATTTTACCATCGCGGATGCCAAACGCGGGGATATCGGTAACACTTCATCGCAGTATGCCAAGGCTTTTTTTGAAGTAATGAATTTTGACGCCATTACCGTGGCGCCCTACATGGGTGAAGACAGCGTGCGCCCCTTTTTGGAATATAAAGACAAATGGACAATCGTACTGGGGCTCACCAGCAACAAAGGCTCTGATGACTTTCAAAAATTACTCGTCAGCAACCGGCCGGAAGAAGAGTACGCCTTATTGCCGCATATAGTGGACCCTTCGAGGCAAATGCACCTGTACCAGCGCGTGATGGCAACCGTTGCCGGCTGGGGGCACGAGGGCAACCTGATGTTTGTAGCAGGCGCCACCAAGGCCAAGGACCTTGAATCGATCCGTAATATTATCCCGCACCATTTTTTACTGGTACCGGGTGTTGGCTTCCAGGGTGGCAGTTTGGAAGAAGTGTCCCGGAACGGGCAGAACAAGGATTGCGGGTTGCTGGTGAATGCCAGTCGCGCCATTATCTATGCCAGTGAAGGAGAAGATTTTGCGGCGGAAGCCAGGGCGATAGCCGAACAATACCGGCAGGAAATGAGTGGCTACCTGGACTAGGCGGCGATCAGAAATAATTATTTTTTGACCGGCATTTGTATTTCATGGCATCGGCATTGGCGACAGTTTATCCCGCATTTTAATCGGGATTCCGTTCAGCATTTGTTTTCATAGCATCGGTATCTTATTGTAGGTACAAGCCGCGGCGTGTTCTTACGAATTTCATAAATTCCTGAATCTTGACAGACCCGGAAAAACAGGTTCCCCGCCCGGGGCAAATATTCACTTAGGGCAATTTTCTACAAACAGGTTATGTGCGCTGGCATAAAATAACCCCATCACCCGAAGGATTAATTAAACACTATTGCGCCGCTTGTGTTACTGCGAATTTCAGATCCCCCATTTTATCCGGCCACTGTCTTTTTGTACATCAATTACTTTTCGCAGTTCATCCGGACGGGCGGTACCGATCAATAAAAGACTACCATCCTTAAATTCAAGCTGCAAGCCCTCGCTGCCGGAGGCAGTAGTATTTATGGCGCGGTTGTTTGCTCTTGCGCCAACACGGATACCCCAGCCGCCATACTCATAAAACGAATTGTATTCCCGCATATAAGCGTCGCTCAATTCGCTCCACTCAATATTGGTTGTCGCTGTTTGAAAGGGGTAAAAACGATATTGTATTCCATAGGCATCGACCGTTGTTTTTAACCGGATCGAAAAAAGGAAAACCAGGAAGAGCAGCACAACAGCTTCCAGTAAAAATAAAACGAAATTAGAAGCAGGTTTATCGCCAAAAGGAATGCCTAAGAAGACCTGCTGAACGATCGCCCAGGCAAAAAGAATATTCAGCGCAGCCACCGCTGTCCATGCCCACCATACCCTGAATCTTTGCACTTCATAGAATGAACCAGGCACTTCTTCAGCCAGAGTTTTTCTATCCGGTTCATTGGGGTTTGTTGCTGATGGTTGCATAAAAGCAAAAATGCTAAAAAATCTGGATCTGATGATAATGCAGTGCGGCAAATAACCGAAACTGTCTGCTGTTTCGCTTATGAGCGCTTAAATGAAAAAAGCCAGGGAAGCAGCTCCGGATCCGCAAAGGCATTGATCCAGCTATTATGTTGTACGCCGGGGTACTCAGTGTATTTGACATTTTTGGCATGGACTTTTTGCAGCGCCTTATACAGATCACGGTTCGGTTGTACAGGAATAACATTATCGATCGCTCCATGAAAGATCCATAGCGGAACACTACTTGCTCTCTTGGTATATAATTCCACATTCGCATTTCCGCAGATAGAAAATACCGCTGCAAAATAATGGGGATAATGAATCACCAGGTCGTAAGTGCCAAAACCACCAAGCGACAATCCGCCGATATACAGCCTTTTCTTATCGGCAATTTTATTGTCCGCCAAACTATCCAGCAGCAACTTTACTAGATGCTCCGGGGTTGTAGGCGCTGACGTATCCAGTGAACGGTTGTATAGCTCGGTGGTATCTGACCTAACGGTAAACCGGTTCCAGGTGCTGTCAAAGGGGCATTGCGGAAAGATTACGATCGCGGGAAACTGTTTGCGTACCGAATCCTCCAAAAACAAAGCCGCACCAAGATCAAGCTGGTGTTCATTGTCATTTCCCCTTTCGCCCGCACCATGAAGAAACACCACCATCGCATAAGATTTTTTGGTATCATAGTTTTCAGGATACAAAATCCTGTAACGCAATGTGTCTGTTCCTTTTACCAATAGCTCTTTTTTGTAGGCGCTGAAATCCTGCGCCTGCGGGTAATAAACAAAAAGTATTGCAGCAAGAAATAATACTATTCTCCTCATACAAAATATTTTCCCGGTTAATATGGTTTTCTAATTCTACGCTACTCTTTCCCTCAACTAAAGTACGTTAGAATTCGTCAACCTGAATTGCCGCCGGTATCTAACTACGACCGTTGGTGCAGAAATGCTGGTGCTTACCAGGCAAGAATTTTGTAAACAAGACTGATAAATAAAAAAGCATAATTCGTTAAAACTCGCAGCGGCATAGCTGTTTCAAAAAAAAGCGCACAAAAAATTTATTTGGAACGTTTGTTCCGTTTTAAATATATTTGCGGAACGATCGTTCCGTTTTAATTTTTTAAAATACCAAAAATGAATAAGTTAGCAAACAAAGTAGCCGTGATTACCGGTGGTAGCGCGGGCATCGGCCTGGCAACGGCCAAAGAATTTATCGCACAGGGTGCGAAAGTGGTGATCACCGGGCGCAATCAGCAAACGCTGGATGAAGCAGTGAAAACACTGGGCAACAAAGCAATTGGCATACAAGCCGATGCTGCAAAACCAACCGATACGGACAAACTGGTGGAGCAGGTAAAATCCGTATTTGGCAAAGTAGATGTGTTGTTCGTAAATGCCGGTGTGGCCTTACAGGAACCGGTGGGGCAGATCACCGAAACCACTTTCGACACCATTATGGATATCAATTTTAAAGGTGCCGTCTTCACCACCGAAAAATTTATCCCGCTCCTCAACGATGGCGCATCCATCATTCACATGACATCCGTAAGTGCGTTTTTATTCGCCACCGGCACCGCCATTTATTCTTCCAGCAAGGCTGCGCTAACCGCCTATAGCAAGAGTGTTTCCGGAGAGTTGGCAAACAGGAAGATCCGGGTAAATATCGTGGCGCCGGCGATGACGGAAACGGATGCCATCTACCGTGGCCAGTTTGCCAGTGAAGAAATTCACAATTTTATCAAAAGCAAAATGCCTTTTAAAAGATATGGCAATCCCGGAGAAGTGGCGCGGGTAGTAACTTTTCTTGCGTCCGATGAGGCATCCTATATTTCCGGCGCGGAGATCACGATCGATGGAGGCGCTTCCGTAAATTCATTTCGCCTGTAAATCCTTGTCCTCAACTGGAATAATCGTTCCAAAATTTGTACCTTTGTAGGGTGGTTCACCACCTTACAAAGATTTATCATGGCAAGAACAAAAGTGTTTGACGAGCAGGATGTGCTGGACAAGGCAATGATCCTGTTTTGGCAAAAGGGTTATAATGCCACTTCGGCGCAAGACCTGGTGGATGGCCTCGGCATCAGCCGTTCGAGCCTTTATGATACTTTTGGCGATAAACATTCACTTTTTATCAGGGCGCTGAAACAGTACCGCAAAGAAAAGATCGACCCGGTAATGAAGGAAGCCACGGTTGCGGAAGATGTGGAAGCCTATATCCGGCAGGTCTTTGAGATCGTCAAGTCGGAAGCGATCAGCAATATTCGCCCCAGTGGTTGTTTTATGGTGAATTCGGCTGTTGAAATGGCACCCGTTGATTCGGAAGTGGCCGTCATCGCCCATTCTATCCTGCAGGATTCTGAGAACGCTATTTGCAGGGCCATTAAAAGAGGCCAGGATGCAGGTGTTTTTACCAGGGCGCATTCCGCCCGCTCGCTGGCGAGGTTTATTTTTAATTCACTGAACGGCTTGCGGGTGACGGTAAAATTTGACACCAGTAAAAAGATGTTTGATGATATTGTTAATGTCTGCCTGTCCGTGCTAAAAGCCTGAGTTTGCAGCATACAAATTTGATTGACCATTGCAAGCAAGTTGATCTACTGTATCTTTTCGAGGCGTCCCTTTCTCTTCACGATGTTCTTATAATCCCATTGAATGTCCTTTGACTTTTTTAACCAGCGTTTCAAATGACTGGTCTTTATTTCATCCACATTATTGTAAAAAACCGAGGCATCTTTAAATTTTTCTCCCCTTACATCCAATCCTTCTTCGTCAAAATCCGCCCCGCTCCAAAACATCAGCCGGACGCCGGCTTTTTGTTTACTATAGCCAACGATCGGGTTACCGTCTAGAAACCAAACGGGGTGTGCGTGCCAGATCTTATTCTCGGCCTTTTTCAGTCCTTCATCAATTATTGCAGCGAGCCGATCGCAGATCTTTTTATCACCGGCGGTTTGCTTGTCGTTGTACAACTGGATGTCTTTGTTCATATGCTAGGCGTTTGTTTGAGTGTAATTTGCGGCGCTTGATTCACTTTAAAAATTGCGGTAGGAAAGTTTTTTGATCCAACCGCGACATAGCAAAAGTGGTATCAGACCAATCACGCCAAAACTGCAATCGATCAAAATATGAAACAACGGTATCTGCCGGATCGGACCTGCAATAAACGCCAGCGGGATCACCGCCACACAAGCCATGATGGCCCAATCGATGACCCAACTATTTTTCACAGGGTTCCTGTAAGGACCAATAAAGGCCATGGCGATCACGATATGTGCAAAGGCCAGCCAATCGTAGCCATAGGCCAGCATGGGATATTGGGCATTGGTGACCTTCAATGCGTCATAACAGCGTTGCAGCCAGCCTTCCAAAGCGGGAGGAATGAATCCAGGATGCTGCACCAGCCACGCCAATTCAGATTCCGCCGGAAAGGCGGTGACACCGCTCAGGATCAGCGCCAGCATAAAAAAAAGGATCATTCGCCTGATCTTGCGTAATAAACGTAGGGACCGGTTCATTTGATTGACTTTTCAGGTTTGCCGGGCACGAAACTGCCAATGGGCGCCGTATACCAGGGCGTTATTTCAACCGCCAGCAAACCGGCGGCGATGGCCGGATCGGTTTTTACGTAGTTTTCAACTTCCTCGCGGGTGCTACAGTCAAACACGAAAAGTCCGCGCCACTCTTTGTCGTTTTTACCAAAGGGACCTGCCACTTTTAAAATGCCATCGTAGTAAAGCTTCTCTATATTGGCCATGTGCCCCGCAAAAAGTTTGCCCCGGGCGATGGAATCCGTTTCTGTTTTGGATCCTGTTTTCAGCAACACGAACCAGTATTGCCTGATCTGGTCCTTCATGCCCTGGTTGCCTGAATTGGCTGGCTTTGCCTGGCCGTATAGCATCGCCGTATTGATGATCACCGCCAGCATCAAAAAATAGCAATGTTTCATAGCAGATATTTTATGAAAAATACCTTTTGTTGGTCAATTTAACAACAATTAATACTTCTGGGGGATGTGTTATCTTTGCAGCGCTGACACCACCGCTTGAGTGAAGACGAGGTTTGCGCTGCAGTACAAGTGAGATTATTTTTTCTTTTTACCAAAAAGAAAAAATAGCAAAATAATATTTACAACGATGCTGAGTAAAGATTCAATGCTTGTTCAGAAAAATTAATCAACCAACCTCAAACCGTAACATACAACTATCATCACCTATGGCTGCTAAAACGGATAATTTTCAATCGCCCGATTATTTTAACGTGGATGAGTTGCTTACTGAAGAGCACCGCCTGATCCGCGAAACGGTGCGTAGCTATGTAAAGAAGGAGATCTCGCCCATCATCGAAGACTATGCGCAACGGGCTGAGTTTCCGCAACAGATCGTGGCGCAACTGGGCGACCTGGGTTGCTTTGGTCCCACCGTGCCCGAACAATACGGCGGTGGTGGACTGGACTATATCAGCTATGGACTGATGATGCAGGAACTGGAACGTGGCGACAGTGGCGTGCGCTCTACAGCCAGCGTACAGGGCAGCCTGGTGATGTACCCGATCTATCAATACGGCAGCGAGGAGCAGCGCAATAAATATTTGCCCAAACTGGCCAGTGGTGAATGGCTGGGTTGTTTTGGGTTAACCGAACCCAATCATGGCAGCGATCCCAGTGGGATGCTTACAACTATAAAAGATGCGGGCGACCATGTGATTTTGAATGGTGCCAAAATGTGGATCAGTAATGCACCTTTTGCACAGGTTGCCGTGGTATGGGCCAAGGATGAGGCCGGCGACATTCGCGGACTGATACTGGAAAGAGGCATGGAAGGTTTTAGCACACCCACCACGCAAGGCAAATGGAGCCTGCGGGCAAGCGCCACGGGCGAACTGGTTTTCGATAGCGTAAAAGTGCCCAGGGAGAATATTTTTCCGAATACAAAAGGATTGAAGGGACCGCTGGGATGTCTTACAAAGGCCCGTTATGGTATTGCCTGGGGGGCGATCGGCGCAGCCATGGATTGTTATGATACGGCATTGAATTATGCGAAGGAAAGGCTTCAGTTTGGAAAGCCGATCGCGGGCTTCCAGTTGCAGCAAAAAAAGCTGGCCGAAATGGTGACCGAGATCACCAAGGCGCAACTGCTCAACTGGCGGTTGGGCGTACTGATGAATGAAGGCAAAGTAACACCGCAGCAGGTAAGTATGGCCAAAAGAAATGCCTGTGAAGTGGCCACCAATATTGCCCGCAATGCCCGGCAGGTATTGGGCGGTATGGGCATTACCGGCGAGTATTCCGTCATGCGCCACATGATGAACCTGGAGAGCGTGATCACCTACGAAGGAACGCATGATATTCATTTACTGATAACAGGTATGGATGTGACAGGCCTCAATGCTTTTAAATAGATGTTTTGTTAGTCTGTTAATAAAATCAATACGGTTAAATGAGCGGTTCTATTGGATTTCACGATAACGGTTTGCCTGGTCTTGTTACGGTTATTGGCGCGGGCACAATGGGCAATGGCATTGCGCATGTATTTGCGCAGGCAGGATTTAGAGTGCACCTGGCCGATGTAAATGCCGCCCAGCTGGAAAAAGCATTGATTACTATCGGTAAAAATTTTGACCGGCAAATTGCCAAGGGCACGATCACCGAAGATCAAAAGAAAACGGCCATCGGTAATATCACCACTTTTACCGATCTCGGTAAAAGTGTAGGGCAGGCGCAGCTGGCGGTTGAGGCCGCTACTGAAAATATTGAACTCAAGTTGAACATCTTCCGGCAGTTGGATAAGTCTGCGCCCGCAGATTGTGTATTGGCCACCAATACATCTTCGATTTCTATTACAAAAATAGCATCGGTCACCAGTCGCCCTGACCGCGTGATCGGTATGCATTTTATGAACCCGGTGCCGGTGATGAAACTGGTGGAGATCATTAACGGTTACGCCACTTCTTTCGAAGTGACCGAAAGCATCGTATCCCTAAGCAAGCAGCTTGGCAAAATCCCCTGCGTGGTAAATGACTATCCAGGTTTTATAGCCAACCGCATTTTGATGCCGATGATCAACGAGGCTATCTACAGCCTGTATGAAGGTGTGGCCGGCGTGGAAGAAACAGATACCGTGATGAAACTGGGCATGGCACACCCGATGGGGCCTTTCCAACTGGCGGATTTTATTGGCCTGGATGTATGCCTGAGTATATTGAAAGTATTACAGGATGGATTTGGTAATCCTAAATATGCGCCTTGTCCTTTGCTGGTAAATATGGTTACTGCCGGGCGGTTGGGTGTCAAGAGCGGTGAGGGTTTTTATAAATACACTGCCGGAAGCAAGGAGCTGGTGGTGGCGGATAGTTTTAGATGAGGAGCTTGTATTCGATCATCGTTTTCCAGGTTATAATTTTAAAGAGTGGTTCTTGTGTCAGGTTGCCAATCTCGCGCAGCTGTCTTGTTTCATGGTTTATTGTGTTCATAAAGATTCGCTGGAATTAGCAAAGACTGATCGCACAGTTCTGCCTGCTAATTTTTTTTCTTAGATATCTCGGCCAGGGATGCCAACCTTTGAAAGGTTGGCATCCCTTTAAGCTTTTTCCGGCGGCTTCTTTGTTTATGCCTCGTATTGCAACGTTCTATATTTGCGCTTCTTTTTGAATCCCGGCTCCGCGGAAATCGAAGAAGTTTTCTTTGCAATTAATGATTTAGAAGTGATTTTTTAAGATTTAGAACAACTGTACTCAATTTAAAGCAACTATTTCTTTAATTTTCTTTTGCTGGCCGCGATGGTTCCTGAGCATTAATTTGTTTCACCATTAAATTTTTATATTTTGGTAAAAATGAATTTTTATGAGTGGAAAACTGAAAGCCATTGATGATTATATCGACCGCTCGGCAGATTTTGCAAAACCTATCCTGAATCATTTACGCAAGCTGGTTCACCAGGCATGCCCCGATGTACAGGAAAAAATGAAATGGAGCTTTCCGCATTTTGATTACAAAAATGAAATGATGTGCAGCATGGCATCTTTCAAAGAGCATTGCGCCTTTAGCTTTTGGAAAGCTATATTGATGAAGGATCCGCAATTGGTTGAAAATGCAAGATCAGAGGTTTCGATGGGACATCTGGGCAGGATCAGTTCAAAAAAAGACCTGCCACCCGACAAGATCATCATAGGATGGATCAGGGATGCCATGCAATTGAATGAGCTGGGTATTAAGCTGCCTGCCAGGAGCAAGACCGGCGAGAAGAAGGAATTGGTCGTACCCGATTATTTTATAAATGCGCTGGCGAAAAACAAGCAGGCAAAACAAGCTTTTGAAAATTACGGGTATTCGCACAAGAAGGAATATGTGGAATGGATTGCGGAAGCCAAGACGGAGGCCACGCGTGATAAAAGAATGGCCACCGCAATTGAATGGCTTGCAGAAGGAAAGAGCAGGCACTGGAAGTACAATACCAAATAAGGATCACCATTTAAAGCCTGGCATCACAAAGTAAAAAATACTCCACCAGCTATCTTCCAGTTGAAGGTATAATTTATATGGGCCTTCATAATGGATCGATTCATTTTTATCGATCAGTGCATCGTATTTCAACCTGCCTTCGGCAAAACCCATACCGCGTTCGGTTCCCTCGATCAGGTCAAAACTGACGGCATCAATGGTATAATCATCATTTTTGAAAGCGGTGAAAGCCTCAAAAAAAACATTCATCTTGTCTACCATATCTTCCCGTGTAAGTTGCACACCGTCGGCAGAAATACAATGCCAGCTGATCTCTGTACAATACTCATTAAATCTGCGGTCAAACCAGTTCTTTAAAAATGTATGTGTTCTTTTGGTGATGGAAGCTTTATGGTTAGGATGAAATTCTTCGTACAGGAAATGCGTGTTTAAACCGGCGATCGGTTTCTTTTCCACCCGGATGCCGAACAGTTCTTCGGTAAGAAACTGGTAGATCAATTCATCCGGATAAGGCCCGTCGGCAATATCCAGGTCGATATCATTTTTTTCAAGCAATTGAAGCAGATCGTTCAACGCAGCTTTTAACTCGGGCCGGCTCATTTCATTAACGGGCTTGCAGGCGGGTTTGCCGATCCTTTCATAAACGCTGGTATATTCTGTGCCGGCTTGTTCTTCTTCGAAAGCGATCATGCTTTTCAGAAACTGGTTCTCAATTTCAGGCGGCATACCGTCGCTGCTTTCCATTTCAAAAGCATCGCCAAACTGGGCCTTCAGCTTAATCTTTAAAATTTCGTTTTCGATGCGTAGATTTTCCTGCTGATCGTCTGAAAAATTTTTTCCTGTCTCCATCGCAAATATTTGAAGTACAATATATTAAAAATTCCCAAACTGTTTTCTCCTTGTTAATGGTTAAGCCTAATCAGCGTTGTGCTTTTTTTTTGCCACCGCCTACCAGCGTATAGGAATGATCGATCATTTCGAATATCTGCTTTTTTGATAAAACACCATCGACAATGATCGTGTTCCAGTGTTTCTTATTCATGTGATAACCCGGCAATACCGTTTCCGGGTATTCTTCGCGCAGTTCGATGGCCCGCTCCGGATCACATTTTACATTGAACTGTAAGGGGTCGCTGTCAAGCGATACCAGCAAGAAGACCTTCTCTTTTGTTTTAAAAACAATCGTGCTGTCGCCAAAAGGGAAACCTTCCGTTACAGCCGGCTTTTGAATAACATAGTCGCGGATAACTTCTATATTCATTTTGTGGTGATTGCTTTGTTTGATTAGATATGCTTACTCAAGTTTTTTCGCTTCTACGTGCGGCAGTTCCTTGAACCGGTACAAAGCTTCCGCAAGCCTGTTTTTTGGGATACCGGCTGTGATGCTGCAAAACAATTGCATCTCTTGCGCTATCACTGTGCAATTGTATTGCTTGATGATCATCATGATATCGTTCACCTGCGTATAGTCGAAATGAATGATATATTTTACTTCTACTTGCTTTGTGATAATGGGCACTACCTGCAAAGCCAGTCCCGCAGCTGTTTTATATGCATTGATCAGGCCAGGCACCCCCAACAGGCTACCACCGAAATAGCGTACAACGATCACCGTTAGGTCGGTCAGACCGCGACTGTCCAGCTGGCCCAAAATGGGTTTGCCGGCAGTACCGGCGGGTTCGCCGTCATCGCTTACGCGGAAACTATTACCGTCGTTACCGATACGATAGGCGAAACAATGATGCGCCGCCCTGGCGTGTTCTTTTTTTAATCCTTGCAGATGTTGTTTAAAATCGTCAGCCGTTTCGATTGGGCATGCATGGGCGATAAACTTGCTGCCGCGATCTTTGAATTCCGCTACTGACTGTTGCCCGATTGTTTTATAAAATTCAATTTCCTCCATACTAACTGAAACGATTATGCGATAATTGGTCGGCTGCTGCTGCTTTTTTTCTAAATTTTACAAAGCGTTATAATTACCCATTGATTGAAATATTTCTGTAATGAACGATACTATCTGAGCCAATATTTTCACTGGATATTTTTTCAGCATTCAACAAGCTGGGCGCGGGGATGCCCCTATCAGCATCTAGTTCCTGGTTGGTGATGATCCTTGCTTCATCCCAAAAATTTTCATCAATACAGGATTGCAACAGTTCACGCCCGCCTTCTACCAGTACACTCTGGATATTCAATGCATGAAGTTTTTCAAAAACCTGCGGTAATAAACTTTTTTGATCGGCAAGCAATTGATAGTTGACGCCCTCTTTATCTACCTGTTGAACCGTATTAAAAACGATCGTTGGAACGGCGCCATCAAACAGGCGAAGAGAAGGAGGCAGTTTCAGCTGACGGTCGATTACCAGCCTGGTTGGGCTATTACCTGGCCAAAGTCGTGTAGTCAGTGCGGGATCATCCAACAAGGCGGTATTTGTGCCTACCATAATCGCAGCTTCCTCGCTTCGCCACTGATGAACCCTTCGGTTAGTGAATTCACTGCTGATCATCAACCTTGCTCCTTCAGCGCTACCGATCATTCCGTTTGCAGTTTGCGCCCATTTTAAAATGATATATGGCCGGCGCCTTTTATGGAAAGTAAAGAAGCGTCTATTCAATTCTACCGCTTCCTGTTCAAATACCGGCGTGATGACCTCGATACCTGCGGCCAGCAATTTTCCAATGCCCTTGCCGTTTACCTGTTCAAAGCTATCCCTGCAACCGATAGCAACCCGGGGAATTCTTTTCCGAATAACAAGGTCGGCGCAGGGCGGTGTACGACCAAAATGGGCGCAGGGCTCCAATGTGACATACATTATTGATTCTTCAACCAGGTGCTCGTCAGCGGCGGACACACTGTTGATACAATTCACTTCCGCATGTGCCTGTCCATATCGCATGTGATAACCCTCGCCAATAATGCGATTGCCGTGTACCAGTATAGCGCCCACCATCGGGTTGGGTGCCACCGTGCCGGCTCCCAGCTTTGCCAGTTGAAGGGCACGCTGCATATATATTTCATGTGTCATCTGGCCGCAAAAGTATGAATAGAAAAATAAACTATGTTTGCCGGGATGACAACCAGGGAAATATACCGGCAATACTTGGCAGCCTTACAAGGTATCTATAGCGCCGGCGAGGCAACCGTAATAGCTGATTTGGTATTTGAAAAAATTGCCCATTTGAAGCGGGCCGATATTGTAAAACAGCCTTTGCTTGAAATAGAGCGAATTCAAACAGAAGCGCTGGACACTGCGCTGGACGCCCTGCTGCAATATCAGCCGGTGCAATACGTATTGGGCGAAGCCTGGTTTTACAACATGAAATTATTTGTTGACGAAAATGTGCTGATACCAAGACCGGAAACAGAGGAACTGGTGAGACTGGTAGTAGACCTTTCCAGCACATTGGGATCCTAAGCTTAGAATTCCACGTGGACAAGTTGTCG
>JADMIO011367078.1_pt1 | contig 55112 bp, 72 predicted proteins | sample 8958161 | NCBI WGS metagenome assembly JADMIO01 (sample SAMN16585339, study PRJNA669376) | soil metagenome | isolation source: Crop rotation soil | place: USA: Cullars Rotation, Alabama | collected 2011
ACCTCAATCAGATTTACCACTTCGCTATTCGTGGCCGGGAATCGGCTTGCCGGCCCGTCGATGCGACGTAGCGGCTGACGCGGTTCCTTGTACGGTCCAGCGTTGCTTACTTCGCAGTAAATTTTCCCCTTGTTGGTCCGCATCCACTCGCCCGGCTCAAATCGCGTTCGCGGCGGTCCATCGTCCACGAACAGCACCGCTTGCGGGTTCTGACCTTGATGTCCCGGAGGTATCTTTTCCTCTGGCTTGTGATACAAATCGCCCTGTTCGGTATCACATCGCGGCGGGTTCTGCCCCTCGGGGACGGCGTGTTTCAGGATGTGCTTCATGCCGGCCGTGAGCTTGTCCATTAGCGGCGCTTCGCTGGCGGCTCGATCCCGCTCCCCTGGCTCATCGTTTTTCCCTTTCGTGGTTTGGGCGTTCAGGGCGGCGACGATTAGGTCGGCGTTTTCCATACTGCTCGTGACCGCCAGAATGACGTTCCGCGCATGCGGTTTGATCGCCCAATCACTGACCCCGCGTATCGCGTAGTATCGCGGCTGCGCCCGCGTCGCCGTGCTTTCATTCATCGTTTTCCCCTTTCGTGGTTTGGCCCCCAGCGGCAGGGGCGAGAGCGGCTACTTCCCTGAAAATGCTCGTCAGCCGGTCGCCGTCAACATGACTGACTGTGAATGCGTGCGGCGAGTTCCGTGTTGGCTCGGCATACTGAAACGACACGCACCAGCCCACAAGATGCCGCGCCATTTCGGCGGCTTGCTCGGGCTCGTCGGAATCAATGTAAACGCTAACTTCTTCTCTCATCGTTCAATCCTTTCGGCTACCAGTCGCGTCGAATAATTTGCGGCACGCATCGCAGGTTGAAAGATGCTGGGCCAGTGAGAACAGCACGCTCGGCTGAACGTGGTTCGCCTTGAAGTGATTCCAGGCATCCTTGACTTGTTCCTCGGACAAACCAAGCAAGTTGTCTAACTCACTGTCCGCGCCCCCTTGGCTTGCAGCGGCAGGGGCGGATACAATCGGTGCAGGCTCAACCGCTTTCGTGGAGTGAGATCCGACGCCGGCCTCCTGAGAGGTACGGCGTTCGTCGTTTGTGGTTGCAGCGGCAGGGGCGAGAGCGGCTACTTCCCTGAAAATGCTCGTCAGCCGGTCGCCGTCAACATGACTGACTGTGAATGCGTGCGGCGAGTTCCGTGTTGGCTCGGCATACTGAAACGACACGCACCAGCCCACAAGATGCCGCGCCATTTCGGCGGCTTGCTCGGCGTTGTCGGTCGGAATGTAAACTGTGACTTGCTCGCTCATGAGGCACCGCCTTTCACGTCCGCGATTGCTACAAGTAAGGCATCGCGTGCTGCGGTTAGCCGCGCTTGGTGGGTGGCGTCCAGCCCTATAACGCCGCGCGTTTCACGTATGGCCAACTCACAGGCCGCCTTCAGCCGCTCCACTTCGGCCCGCAGCGATTCGTTTTGTTCACGGACTTCCGGGCAGTCTAGGTCGGCCATCGTCGTTCTCCTTGAGAAAGAAAAATCGGCCCGTTCCGCTGCAGCGGCGATCCGTTCTCCGGCCTGCGTGCTTGCTAGGCTCCGCAGCGGGCCGGCCCTCACTATTGCGTCCGTGCGGTCTCTTGTCTACACTGGCGGCAACAAATTACTCAAACCCGGAGGTTCACGGCTATGGATGACGCTGTTGAAAAACGGAAGGCGGTCACGGTCGAGCTATTGGAACGCGAACGCGACGGCGTCGTGTCGGCTCCCTATTTCGTCCTGGATCAGCTGATCGAGAACCACCATCCCGACTTGGGCCTGGCTCGGATCGCCATCGCCTGGCGGATGTCCGAGGTCCGGGACGATGCCGACGGCATGGTCGAGTTCGGGCGGGTCAAGCGGGGTGCCGATCTGGACCGGGCCCTGGCCCCCTACGACTTCGTTTTCATCATCGCCCACGAGGTGTGGAACCGGGCGGCGATCAACGAATCCCGCCAGGAGGCTATCCTGGACTGGCTGTGCTGCCACTGCATGCCGGTGATGAAGGACGGCGAGCAGGTCGTCGACGAAAAGGAGCGGCTGTGCTGGCGGCTCCGAAAGCCCATGCGGGTGTTCCCTGAAAACGTGGGGCGGTACGGGTTATGGAATGCCGAAAAGGTGGACGAGGCGGTCAAGCGGCACAACGACTCGAAGCGGCCTCTGCTGCCCTCGGAGAACGGTCACGGCCGGAAAAAGGGCGGGCGGTTCTCGGAGCCCGCCATTGCTCCGGTGGAGCCCGTTGAGGGGGATGTGGACTAATGGCTCGTAAGGTCTCGAAGAAGGAAATGCGGCTGACGGCCAAGATCCGTTGGGCCAAGCTCTCGCCCGAGGAGCGGGTGGCGGCGACCGCGGCGGCGACCGCGGCGGCCTCGGCTGCCCGGCTGAAGGCTCCGAAGAAAACCTCCCGGCTGGCCCGGCGGAATGCCAAGGCGATCTCGCCCGAGGCGGCGTCGGCCCGTGCCCGGAAGGCCTGGGAAACGAAGAAGGCCAAGGCGGCTGCCGCGGCCGGTTGATAAAGCGTGCCGTGCCTCACACGGTGAGGATCGCAGCTTGGTCCCTCGGGCATTCCGGTGCCCGGGGGATTTTTCTTTGGATTCTTTTCAGAATTCTGCCGAGTAGACTTGCAAGGCGACGCACGGTCGCTATAGTGTCTGATGTGGGTCGGGTACATCGCCCGGCCGGAAACCACAAAGGATCTTGAATCATGGCTGCAAACTACCGAACAGCGACCCCTCTCGACGTTCAAAACGGCGACATCATTCTGACCGACGGCTACCGTGGCGTAGCTTCAAACGTCCGCCATTATCGGCCCGAAGAATTCGGCATGTGCCCGCAGTTCGAGGGCGAAATGATCGCCCGCTACACGCTCAATTCTGCCCCTGGCGACGGCTATCTTGGTTTGCCCCTCGGGTTCGGCGGCGGCTGCTTCGGCGGCAATCAGCGGGCCTCGGTGGCGATCCTGGTCAAGGTCGACATCCTGGAGGCCTGCGAGCGGGTCGCCAACGAGGATGCCCTGGCTGCCCTCGATGCTGCTGCCCGGGTGAGCGAAAACCCGGAAGTGCGGCGTGCCTATTGGGGCGAGGGCAACTAGTAGGGCACCCGAGGCTCCGGCCGTCACGCAGTGCCGGCCGGCCCTCGGTTCCCCTACTCCTTTTTTCCGGAGGTGCGTCATGGGTTACTATCACAATCGCTACCGTCCGCGGCGTCCCTCGTCTGCCCCCAAGCGGCTGCAGCGTGAGGATGTCCGCATCGAGTTCCCCTCCCGCGGTGCGACCTACTGCGACCAGCGGTTCGGGGTCTACCGTTACGACGAATACCCGCGGGGCTCCGTGCTGGCGGGCCAGATGCGTCGCTCGTTCCTCGACTCGTTCGAGACGCTGGAAGAGGCCAAGGCGGCTTATCCGGGGGCGGACGTGGCGGGCTGCGGGTACGCTCCCCCGGACCTGTCGCACCTGCCGGACGGCCCGGACTGCGATCCGCTCGACCCGATGGAGGATTTTTAGGCGTTTTCACTCGAGATGGCGGGTTTTTTCGTTCTCGCTCGGTCGCTATATCAAGGAGTCTTACCATGTCGAAGGGCTGCGAATTCTGCTCAAAGAAGTTCAACCGCGGGGATGGCCCGTGGCGGTGCCCCTATTGCTACGAGTGCTGGGGCTGCCGGCGGTCGGGATTTGGCGTCCTGGTTGCCGACGATCAATTCTGCGTGTCTCACCCGTCGCTGGGCGTCGTGGATCACATCGACGCGATGACCCCCTGGACGCTGGTCGAGGCGATCCTGGTGAAGTGGCCTCAGCAGTATGGCCTCCCGCGGGCCAAGCTCCGGGTGATGGTCCGCTCGCATTTCCTGTCGCTCGATCCCAGCGTGTTTGTGGACGGGGTCCGTTCCTAGCTCAGGGGCCCTGCTCCCGGCCTGGGGCCGTTCCCGGGCCGGCTGTTGGCTCTCTCGGCTCTTTACTCCACGGAGGTGTGCTATGGCTCTTGATGCTGTTGCTGGTGCGTTGTCGAAGCGGGACCGGGCGAAACTCGCCAAGGCCGCGGCCCTGGTGGGCGAGGTGATCGCCAAGCTGGACGTCGGCCAGGAGATCTGCTCCTGCTGCGAACGGCCCATGTCTCGGAACACGACCGAGTACATCTGGCACGAGATGCTCTCCGCGGCGGCCGGGCGGATCGGCAAGGTGCTCGGGTCGGCCCATCGGGCGGCCGACTAAAGATTCTTGGAATTTTCTCCGAATCGACTTGTATTGCGACGCACGGTCGCTATAGTCGTAGTTGTGCGGTCCGTACATCGCGGGCCGGGAAAAACTCGGGGAGCGGAATCATGCAAGTTGAAATCAAAACGGCCGAGTTCGAGTTCTCTCACGGTCGCAAACCTCGCGGCGAAGGCGGTTGGGTTTTCGAGGCGTCGGTCTACGCGGGCGGCCGGGGCACGACGTTCCTCGGGCAGCATCACGTGCAGGGCTGCCGCTCCTACGGCGACGCCAAGCGGGCGGCCGTCGAGCACTTCAAGGCCGAGGCCAAGCTGATCGGTGGCGTGTCCGGCCTGTTCATCAACGTGTGCCCCTAATCCCTCTGTGGCCCGCACGGCGGGCCGGAAACCTGGAGGTTCCTCATGTGCAAGACGACGGTGTTCCAGCTGTGTGGCGAATGCAACGCGGTTACGCGGCACGACGCGATGGGTCTCAAATCGACGGCCGGCACCGAAATGTTCGAGTGCATCCGGTGCGGCGGCTGCCGCGATCTGGCCCCCGCGATGGTCAAGGCGGCCTCGCTGAAGGCCGGGGTGCCCGACTCGGTTCGCGTGCACGGCCTGCGTGAGCTTCGGCTGGTCAAGGCCGTGGAGCTTCCCTCGCTCAAGGGCTGCTTGAAGGCGGCCGAGTGGGCGGCCCTGCACGGCACGCCTGCCGAGCTACGCGACGCGATGAAGCTGCTCGACGAGGTGGCCCTGTCGATCTCGAACGTCACGGCCCTGCTGGCCGGTCGGGAGGTGGAGTGATGAAAAAGCTGAACTATTACGCCAAACGGCTCGGGGGTGCGTCATGATTTTCGACAAGCTGTGCGGCGTGGTTGAGCGGCACTTTCCCGAGCACTTCCCGATGCTCCGCGATGCCCATCTGTTCCGGATGGCCCGGTCGTCTGAAGAGGGCCATCCGACGGCTGCCGAGGGCTGGGAGCCGGACGAGGCGGTGATCGAAAACTTCCGGTTGCCCTTCCCGGTCGTGGCGTTCGAGGATGCCGAGGACCGTGACCGGCCGGGCGAGTGCTGTACGGTCTTTCAGGAGGTGGTGGGCGAGGCTCGTCTGATGCGGGTGCTGGCCTACGATCACTCGCCCGTTGACAAAACGCGGCCGGGGGTGTGGCGGCCGGACCTGTTCTCCGAGGGGCTGCTGGTGGGGCTGCCGGACGGCGAGGTGTTCGGGTTCCGCGGAGGCCCCGAGGCCCTGGACCGCAAATATTGCACGTTTAAGCGGCTGAAGACCTACGAGCTTCACGGCAATCGTCCGGTGCCGCTGCGGCGGAACATCGACGACCCCTGGCGGCTGTCGATCTCGGTGCCCAAGGAGCGGGTGCTCCTGCAGGCCCTGAAGGCCACCAACGGCAATGCGGAGGAGCGGGCCAGGGTGCGGGACGCGGCCCGTGCCGAAGATCCCTATTTGCTGGAATCGGCCCGGCAGGACGCCTGCATCGAGATCATGCGGACTATGATTGCCGGCGGCATCTGCCGTGTGATCGTGGTCAATACTCCCTCCGACTTCATCGTCGAAGAGCGGCCTCTGGCCCTGAAATCCGACGTCAAAAACAAGGCCCGGCTGCTGCGGTCGCAGCATCGGCCTCACTACATCGTGCTAAAACCGCGGGCCATCAAGACGCGGCTGCTGGGCCTGTCCGACTCCGACCTGGACGTGGCTCCGCGGCACGGCACGCGTGCTCCGCACGAGGTGCGTGGTCACTTCCGGCGGCTGTCGAGCGAGAAGTTCACTCGAGCCCGTGGGAAGGTGATCTGGATCAAGGCCCACTGGTGCGGCCCGGAAACGGCCGTGGTGGGAAAGAACCGCTATAGCGTGCTTTTGGACAGGTGAAACGCTCCGAGGCCCGGCCGGGCCAGCTGCTCGTCGCAGTGCCGCGTTTCCCGCGGCGGGCCCGGCTGGGCTCTTTTCCTACGAGGTGCAGGATGGATACGGCGATCCGGTTCACGCGGTGGAATTCTAAGGGCGAGTGCTTCACGGAGGAGGTGGTGCACGGGCTCGGGCCCGATGGTTTCACGCTCTGCGGCGTCCGGCCGAACTATGGGCACGCGGACAAGTTCATGTGGCAGCGGGGCGACTGGCGGTTTGGCGTCAGTTGCAAGCGTTGCTTGGCGAAGATCGCCCGCGAGCGGGGTGCGTCGTGATCCACGGCAAGGCCCCCTGTCACTTCTGCGGCTCCGCGGCCGAGTTCTCGTTCCTGCTGGCGGTCGGCGGCGGGCTGATCGGTCGCGTCGCTGTCTGCCGGCCCTGTGCCCTGGCCCGCGGTGGCCGGGCCCGGCTGGAGGTCGTGTCCGAGGTCTGCCAGTCGTGTCTGGAGCCGGGCGTGATGTGGGTCGCTCGGCGGGGTCGGCCGGCGGGCTCCTACTGTGCGGCTCACGCTCCGGCCGACTGGCGGCCTCCGGCCGTCTAGCGGGTGGTGCCTATTGCGACCCTGCGGCCCGGTTGCTATCTTTCCACCCCTGCCATGTCCTTTCTCTTTCCCACGGAGGTGTGTGATGGCCCCTATGGATTCGATTCTTGAGATTTTCGGCAAGGCGGAAGGTGCACCGCTGCAGGAGGCCGTGGCTCGGCTGCACGAGCACTTCGTGCGTGAAAAGATGGAGCCCGGTGCCGAGCACTGGTGCTACGAGGTCGACGGCCGGCGGATGCAGCTGCTGGCCATGCTGGTTTCCTACTGGCGGCGGGCCTCGGGGAACAAGGACGTCACGGTGCCGTTCGCGGCCGATTACCTGTGCGAGTGCTGGGTCAAGTGGCGGAAGACCCCACGGGCCAAGAAGGACCACATTCGGGGCCTGTATGGGTTGCCTCCGCTCAAGGAGGAGGCCGAGGAGCCGCCGTTCGCTTAGGTCGCTAGGCTGTCGGCGATGGTCTCGCTGGCGGTGTTGTCGCTGGGCAGCTGATAGCCGAAGACCCGGCGAAAGAATTTCTGGATCACCCCCTCCGTGTTGGTGATGGCCGAGGTCCAGCGGTCGTCACGCACCGCGGGGGTGTCGCCCCTGACGGCCACGACGCCAAGGCCTCCCCCATAGTTGACTTCCCCCATCCCGAAGTCGTCGAGGTAGGTCGCTTTGGCGGTGGTCGGCGTGCCGGTCCACTTGACCACGAGCTTGAAATCGCTGGGGACGGTGTTGGGCATCAGGACGAAGAAGTGCTTTAGCGTCCAGGCCGTGGGCATCGCTCCAAACGCGATGCTTACCTTCTCGGCGGCTCCGGCCGAATATCCGGTGCCCTCGAATTGCACGGTGAACGTGCCGGCCAGGATGGCCGAATCGGCCTTCATCCAAAACGTCACGCAGTAGCGTTTGCCGGGCTTGATCTTGGCGGTCGTGAAGGCCTGGCTGATCTGGATGCTGGCGGCTCCGCTGCCCAGGAGCTTGCAGCCGTATGTGCCGTGGGTCTTATTGCTGCTGCTGCTCTGGACGATGTTCGTGGTAACGGCTCCGGCGTCAATCGTCCAGCTGTCCGGGGTGTTGGTCACGCTCCAGGTCTCGAAATCGGCGTTGAGCAAATATTTGCTCGTGCTGGCGTGGATCGCCTGGAAGGTGCCGATTGTGCCGCTGCCCTCGCTCGGTGCGGTGCCGTTGGCGGCGTCGGGCACGTCGCCTGTCCAGCTGAGGGTCTCGCCCCCCTCGCTCGCTCCGTTGGCGTAGCTGTCGGCGATCACCCGCCAAGTCATGGTCTCGGCCACGGGTAGTTCGCTGGTCACGTTGCCATAGCTGTGGGTGGCCGGGTAGGTGATCCCCTGGCGGCCTCCGGGGCTGGTCACGCGGTCCAAGAGCAGCGTGCTCAGGATCGTCATGGTGCCCACGTTGGATCCGTTGGGGGTCACGCTGCCGATGGCGGCGACGCTGGCGTTGACGCTGTCGGTGTCGGCGATCATCTGCTCGATGAAGAGCGGCATGATCGCGGTCAGGTCGGTGCTCGGGCTGCCGAGTTCGTCGGCAAGGTCCGGCTCGTTGAACCGCTTGCGGGCCATCGCGGCCAGGCTGTTCCGGCGGCCGGTGTATTCGCTGGTCCAGGCGTTGAGGTTGCCGGGGTTCAGGCCGGTGATCACGTCGAGCTTGTCCTCGGCCTGGAAGGCCACTTCGATGGCGGCGACCGCGGCCGGCAGGGCCTGGCTCGTGGTGGCAAACGTGTTGAAGTATTTGATCAGCTTGCCGAGGCTCGTGAACAGTTCGGTGTAGTCGATGGCCATCCGTGGGCTCCTGAAATGGTGGTCCGTTTCGCGGAGTATAAGGCGGGGGTGTCACATTTTGCACGTTGACTCTTTTGGCCGTTTTGCGAGATTCGCCTGCGTTGATGCCCAAGCACGGAGGCTTTCGCAGTGGTCAAGCGGTACGAGCAGACGGTCCTGAAGCCCGGTCGTTACTTTGTCGGCCGGGAATCTGACGGGACGCCTCGCTACAAAAACGTCACGGTCGACGAGCTTCAGGCCTACGTCAACGGCACGCGTGGCCTGATCAAAGCGGGCTATGCTCCCCCGGTGCTGTTCGAGCATGCCGAGGCCGGCTCGAAGGACGGGGCTCCGCTGTCTCGGCGTGATCTGGCTGCTGCCACGGTCAAGCACGGGGCCGGCTGGCTGGCCGATGTGGAAATGACCGAGCTTGGCGAGGTCAAGCACAAGCTGGACGTCACGGACGCGACCGCCATCGAAAAGCTGGATTCCGGCTCGGTCCGCTTCACTTCCCCCGAGCTTCGTCCGGCCTGGACCGACGGCAAGGGGACGGTCCATCAAAACATTTTCTCCCACGTGGCCCTGCTGCACAAACCGCGAAACCCTGACCAGGGTCCGCTCGTGCCGGTGGCGATGGGGATGGAGGCTCCGCTGGATGCGGTGCTCCAGTTCGGTCTCGACGATCTGGTCGACGACGACGAAGAGAAACCGAAAAAGCCCGAGGCCGGCGAATCGACGCCTGCCGCGGCTCAGGAGCCCTCGGCGGTGCCGGAAGAGAAGGCGGCTCCCGATATGCCGAAGGACGACTCCTCGGACAACGAAATCAAGCAGCGGGTCAACGCTATCGTGGCCCACCTGGCCGAGCTTGGCGTGATCCTGCCCGAGGATACCTGTGAGCAGGAAATGCCCACGATCCTCGACCGCGTGCTCACGGGCCTCATGACGGCTGCCGAAACCAAGAAGGCGTCGGAGGCCGAAAACGAGGCCAAGGAAGGTGGCGAAAACGGCGGCGGCCCTCCTCCGGTGGTCGAGCAGGGCGGCATGGTTCAGTACGGTCTTGGCGACCTGGATTCCATCACGGACAAGGCGGCCGGCAAGTATCTGGGCAAGATGGCAAAAGAGCTAAAAGCGAGAATGGACTCTCTGCTTGCCAGCCGTCGAATTACTCCGGCTGCCCACGGGCTGCTGGAATCGCTGCAGCCGGGCGTGCAGTTCGGCGGCGATCTCGAAATGCTCCCCTCGGTGACGTTCGAGGGCGTGCTCGATGTCCTGGAGGCCCTGCCAAAGGACGTCTGCCTGGACGCGGCTGCCATCGAGCAGTTCGGCGTCGAGGAGCACCCGGACGGCGAGGCCTACTACCAGGAGGGCGGCGAAATGTCGCCCGCGGCGGTCAAGGCTGAAGTCGACAAAATGGCCGAGGCTCTGCCCGGCATGTTCAAAGAGTAAGGCTTTTTTTGGGGGTGTGAACCGTGTCCGACATCCAATCCTACGGTGCCAATCCTGGCTCGTCTGCTGTCCAACAAACCGCTGATCGCCAGGTCTGGACCGGGCGTGAGCAGCGAAACGAATACGCGACGATGCAGGCCAAGTCGACGCTGGTCGATGCCGGTTCCTCGCCCACCTCGGTGCTCCGTGCCGGCCTGGTGCTGGGCAAGGTCAAGGCCACGGGGCTGCTGGAAAAGTACGACCCCACGGCGACCGATGGGACGCAGGTGGCCTTCTGCGTGCTGGCCCAGGGCATTTCGATGCTCGACTCGGCCGGCTCCGCTCAGCAAAAGCAGGTCCACGTGCTCTGGAAGGGCATCCTGCAGGCCGACCAGTTGTTGCTGCTGGACAACATGGCCCGCAAGCAGCTGCTGCGAAGCGGTCGCTACCTGTTCGACGAGGCTCACTCGGCCACGGCGGCCAATAGCGTCGCTTTGGCCGGCGATCTGCATCTGTCGGAGGTCGCCAAGGCGGGCCCGACCTATACGGTCGTCGCTGCCGACGCGGGCACGCTGTTCGTGGCCGGCGGTGCGTGCAACTTCACGTTGCCGACGATTGCCGCGGGCCTCGGTCCGTTCGAGTTCCTCAACGCGGCCGATGCCGACATGGTCATTACCTCCGCGGCCGGCGACGACATCCTGGCCGATGGGAACGCGGCGGCCGACACGGTTACTTTCAGCACGTCGAGCCACAAGATCGGTTCGCGGGCTCGCATCCGGGCCAATGCGGCGGGCACGCTGTGGCTCTTTGAAAACCTGGGCGGCACCACGGCAACGGTGGCCGGCTAGTAGCGGCGGCGGTTGAGCGGAAACCAAACTTTTTAGCGTGGGGTGTGGTTGTGAGTACGGCTGACCTGGAAGAACGGGCCGAGCGGATTCCGCTGATCAACTATGCGTCGGATGAATCGGCGACGCGGACGATCTCGGTGCCGGCCGGTTCGCCCATCATGATGGTGGACTCGCGGTGGTATCGCTGCACGGACGTCAACCGGGAATTGAACCGGCAGGTCACGCGGATCGGCATCGCCCTGGTGGCTTTCGAGTACGACGAAGGGGTCGGGGCCGATAACCGGAACGTCTGGACCTTCACGGTCCGCCAGCACTATCAGCGGCGGCGGCCGTCGCTGGACTATACGCATGCCTGGCTGCAGAAGTGGCTCGGTGGGTTGAAGACCCACATGGGCGAGGAACGGCGGGCGGCCGTGGCGAAGGCCCTGGACGGTCCGCTGCGGCAGTTCGAGAAGGAATACAAGAATTTTCAGGCCGAGCACGAGGAGCTTGAGGGCTCGGGCCTACTTAGTTTTTAAGGGTACTCGTCGGCTAGGGGTTGCTCCCGAAATACCGCTTTCCGCTGGCGGTCTGCCGACGATCTTGACAAGCGGGAATGGCCTGATGCGGAGGGCTTTGAGGTGCTAACGTGGCTGTCGCAATTCCCCAACTCTTGAATCCCGCGATTGTCAACGCTCGCGTTGATCGCCTCAAGGTCACGAACACGTCCCTGCAGAATGCCTGGGGCATGAATAAGGGCGGCTCCGCGGTCCGGCAATCACCGATGGGCCGCAGAGGCTCGTACGACATTTTTAACTCGACGCGGCGTCTGGCCCGGCCGAGTGCTCCCATGACGGCGGCCTCGCTGATCGAGCCGTTTCCCGTGGGCAATGTTAATTTCATCATCCCGCGGTTCCATCCGTCGATGTACCTCGGGGCCGAAATGCTCCACAACTTGAGGCCGATTGGCGGCCCGGTTGGCACCATCGACACGGCTGGCCTGCAGTACGTGGCCGACCAGGAGAAGCTCCTCAAGCAAACGATCACCAATCAACGCGAGTTCCAAATCGCGGCGATGCAGCGTGGCTCGTACACGCTGACGAATACGACTCCGCTGCAGGGCATGACGCCTGCCTACTCGGGCGGCGACATCACGGTGGATTACCAGATCCCGTCCGGCAACAAGACCAAGCTCAACATGCTTGGTGCCGGCGATATCATCGCCACCAAGTGGAGCAACTCGGCGGCCCTGATCATTTCGGACATCCTGCAGGTGCACGAGGCCTTCATCCAGCTCACGGGCTATGGCCTGGAGCAGATCGACATGACGTCGGTGGGCTGGGGCTACCTCGGCTCCAACACGCAGGCGGTCGCTCACGCCGGCACGAGCAATACTTATTTCGAGTACATCACCCGCGACGATTCGTCGTTCAATTTCTCCGCGAAGCTCAAGGCCCTGCCCTGGCTGCGGATCAACGTCAACGACAACGGTCTGGAATCGGGGACGGCGACGGCGATCTCGCTGACGTCGGGCCTCTCGGCTGCGTTCCAGAAATTCATCGAGGACGATCACGCGTTGTTCACGATTGAGCGGTCCGCGGTGCTCGCTCAATATTGGGAATGCGGCGAGCCGATCTCGGAATACGACGGTCAGCCGCAGCAGGTCCGCACGGGCGAGTATTACTGGGTGACTCCGCGGTCCAATCCGACCGGCTACCAGATTTTTGCCCTGCACAACGGCCTGCCGGTGCTGATGATTCCGGCCGGCATCGCTTATGGTTTGATCGAGTTTTAAGGCGGCCCTCGTGGCCCTGAACGCGACCCAAAACGGGGCGGCGGGTTGAACCGCTCGCCCCTTTTTTTGTTATGTCTCAACCGCTCTACAAGTCGGCCGATAACCTGATCGCGGTGCAAGGGCTGCGGTCGGCGTTCTCTGGCATCCTGGTGCCCACGGCGACGATCACGGCCGAGGTGTTCGCCGAGGACGGTGTGTCGTCGATGGTGGGCCCGGTGACGCTGACGGGGTCGTCTGGCTCGTTTTCGGCGGCCCTCTCGGGCGACGACTTGGAGGTCGGCTCGTTCTATTTCCTGGAGGTCTTGATCGAGGCCTCGGGCGTGAACGACCGGCGGTGGATCAAATGTAAATGCGTCCATCACCAGGAGGTGCCGTGATGGCGGTCGCTACTTACTGCACGAGCGAGGAGGTCGCTTTCCTGTGGTCGGAATACGGCGTGGAGCTTCGTATCGACGACCGCGATGCCCTGTCGTCAACGCAACGGATGGAGCAGGCCCTGGAGAAGGCCTCGGCGGACGTCAATTCCTACCTGCTGGAAAACTACCCACTGGCTTCGCTCCAGAACAACGCCTGGGTGAAGTGGGCAACGGCTCATTGCTGTGCGGTGGACCTGGCTCGAAGGCGTGGCGAATCGCCCCCGGACGGCCTGTTCGCCGAATACCAGCGATACATGGATTTTTTGAAGGAGATTCGGGCCGGCGGTCGGGCCTTGATCTCGGATGCGGGGCTGGCGGCTCCGCGGTTCGACAACCTGCCGTTTGTGACCAATTTGCGGGTCGATTCCCGGTTCACCCAAAAGGTCCGGCGGATTGTCCCTACGTCGACGCAGATGCCCCAGGCTCCTTCGCGGCGGGGCTTCGATTCGACGTCCCTGAGTTATCTCTACTGGTGATCGATGGCCCGTTACGTGATCCACACGCGAGTCTCGGCCGAGGTGCTCCAGCGGCAGCTGGCCGAGCTTCCTCGCATCTGTGCCGGCACGGCTGCGGATCCGGCTGGGATCGCTCGTGGGCTCAAGCTCCGCGTGGCCGTGGCCTGGTTGGAGCGGGTCAAGCTGGCTTTCCTGGTGAAGGCCCGCGGCGGGACCGACGAGTGCGGGATCAAATGGCCTCCGCTCACCCAGGAATATCTGGCCTACGGTCGCGGCCCGTTCTCGACCAGGCGGGCCGGCAAGGAGGCCCCCGGCAAGGTCCGCGGCGGTCCGCGTGACGGCCAACAGAACGATGGTTTTCTTTCTCCGGCTCAAATGAAGCGGTGGAGGGGCATCTATGCGGGTTCGCTCAAGTGGCTCTCGGCGAGGCATCCGATTGACGAGGCTAAGGGGATCGCGGCGGCTATTGCGTGGACCCGGCTCAAGGCGGAAGGTGCTCGCACGAAGCTGGTCGTTTTCGGCCTCCGCGTGGTGGACATCCTGCGGGATCGAGGGACGCTTTTCAACTCATTACAGCCGGGTGTCCTTACCGAGCAGGGGCCGACGGCGTCGTACCAGCCACCTCATGGCCAGATTGTTCGGGCCGACGAACCTGGGGCCCTGCTGGTTGGTTCCTCGGTGAAGACGGCCGATTACCACCAGAACGGCACGCGGGCCGATCACTCGGTGCGTGGTCGCGGTGCGATCCGGCGGCAGATCTGGCCCGAGCCCCAGCAGATCCCGGCGTCGTGGTCCTCCTACATGGTTCGCGTGGCCGAGCGGGGCCTGGTGGAGGCCGTCCGGCTGCTGGCGGCGGCGGGAGGTGGCCCATGAGTAGCGAACCGCTGCTGGAGGCCGTGCGGGACACCATCGTTAGCTCGATGGGGCTGGCGGTCGGTGAATGCGATATTCAGCCGGAAGGTCATCCCCCGGCGACGATTGGCGATTTCTATATTTCGGTCGACGAGGGGGCGGTCACGCAGTCGGAGAAGGGCTTGATCATCCACGAGGTGTTTGGGGTCTCGGTGTATATCACGCTGCGAAACGGCATCTTCCCCAAGGACCGGCTGGCCGAGGCCTACGACCGAAACCAGGGGCTTTTCCTGGCCGGCCGGAAGTCGCTCACGTGGCTGGAGCGGGGCGTGATCCGGGCGATCCACGGCAACGAGCAGGTGCGGATCCTGGCCTGCACGAAGGCGGGCATTTCGCTGGATGCGATGTTCGCTCCGGTCCTGGATGACCGGGCGGCGGCTCCCGGTGGCGATGGGTCGGCCGGCGACATCTACCAGCTGCCCCTGTATTACTCCGGCCGTTCCAAGACCGAGGTCCACGACGCGGGGTGGGTCGGCTCGTCCGCGGACAAGCAGTTTTTCTCGGTCCGCCAGCTGTCGTTCCAGGGTGGTTTGCGGGTTCAAAGTCTCACCAATTTGCGATAGGGGTTTGTTATGGCTGCTCTCGGTAACTTCCGGCCTGGAACGTACACGGCCACGTTCGGCGGCGTCGCCTGCGGTCTGACGACCGGCGAGGGCTTTCGGCTCCGCTGGAAACCCAAGGCGATCAAAATCAACAACACCGGGGCCTACGGCGATACGCTGATCGACGGCATCTACCGGGGCGTTGGCGACGTCCAAATCGTCACGACGTTCAAGGAGTGGAACGTCACGATTGGAAAGATGATCTGGCCCTGGGGTGCCGGTTCGCCCCCGGCGTTCGACGGCACGCTGGGCGTCATCGGCACGCTCCACACCTCCAAGGCCCTGCCGCTGATCCTGACTCCCGGTGCCAATACTCCGGCGGCGGCCAACGGTCCGTCTAACGGTGTGTTCACGGCTGGGATGGCCAGGATCGCTGACGAAAACGATATTGACTGGCTGAACGGCCCGGTCGAGACCGACATTCCGGTGGTGCTCGACCTGCTGCTCTATGACGACTCTGGCACAAAGCGGTTTTTCGCCTGGAGCTAGCTTGTGGCCGACGCTGTCGCTCGTTTCGAGTTTGTGCACATCACTTCGTCTGGCGGCGGTGCGTCGTCTGGTGGGGCTGCTGCGTCGCCTGGGGGCGGCTCCGCGGCTCCAAGGGGCGGCTCGGCTGCTCGGGGCGGTTCCGGACCATCGCTGCCCTCGGGCGGCCGGGCGGCTCCTACGGGCGGGCCTCCCGGTGCCGGCCCGCTGCCGTTCGGCACGCTGCCCCCGGCCGGCATGGTCTTTCGGTCGCCCGCGACTCCGGTGACGCCAATGCTGAACGGCCCGCAAGTGATGGGCCCGGCCGGTCAGGTGGTGGGCGGTGCGATGGGCGACCCGTCGGTCGCTCGTGCGGCGGCCCGCCTGGCCCTCACGTTCTCGCGTGTGAGCACGGCTGGCGGTGCGGCCCAGGCCGGGCTGCACGCGGTGACGGCTGGCACGGTGGCCTTCCTGGGCCCTCTGGCGGCCGTGGCCATCGGTTTGGGCCTCCTGGGGGCCTCGGTGACGATGCTGGTGCGTCGGATCAATCGGCAGGCCCAGGAGCTTGCGGCCTTCTCAGGGCCCCTGGCTGCGGCTCAGGCTCGCTCGGCGGTGGCGAACCTGCAGCAGCAGGTCCGCTCGGCTCGCTTCCTGGGTGGCGATCTGGCCCGGTTCACGGAGACGCAGACGCGGATGGGCGTGGCCCTGACCAAAATCCTGGACGTGGTTGAAAAGGCCTTTTTGCAGGTGCTCAATCCGCTGCTGGAAGGCTTCACGGTCACGGCCGAGATCGTCGCTGCGGCGTTTCAGCTGTTCTCGGACTTCGTGCAGAAAATCTACGATTTGTTCCCGGACCTGGGGGTCGGCGACCTGTGGGCTCAGATCCGCGACGGCGTGCACGAGCTTGTGGCCCAAGGCGAGGCCGACTCGAAGGGCGACTTTTTCAACATGTTCACGGAAATGCCGGACCTCACGCTGTGGGATCGGAAGGCCGAGCGTCGGCGGTCGGCTCCCGGCATGGATATCACTGCCCCTGGGTTCGGTAATCTGGCACTGCCCTAATGGCTATTCAGCCGCTCGTCAACCTGACCGATTCCAACGCGGGGTGGGGCACCATCACCTATAACGGCTATACGTTCACGGGGCTCCGCGACGTGAAGCTGTCGGGGACGCCTGTCTACGATTCGTCGGCTCGGGTGGTGGTCTCGACACGCTGGCGGCTCTTGATCCACTTCTTCCCGGTCGACGCGTCGGAAGGTGCTCACTCGCTGGCCATGAAGGACGCTCGCTATCGGCTGCAGGAGGCCGGGCAGGGCCTGCTCGTCACGGGCATGGGCTTCTCGGATATCGCGGTCAACGTGCCGGCTCAGGCGTTCAATCGCAACGACGTGGCGTTCGGGCCCAAACCGGGCGAGTTGGTGATCAATCAAATCGGCATGATCGGGGCCGAGTGCTATTGGGATTGCACGTTCGAGGTCAAGGAAGGCCTCGGTACGCAGGGGAATCTGGCGGCGTTCAATTATTCGGTCGATTACTCCATCGACGAGGCTGGTCTCACGACCCGAACGCTGGCCGGCTATCTGCAGATCACTCTGGCCCGGACGCCTGGTCAAATCACGGTGGCCTCGTCGGCCGACGCCTACCGGACGCAGATCGTGGTCGATCCGCCCACGGGTTTTCGGCGTGGCGAGCGGCGGTTCCTGCTGTCGCAGGATAAGGCCCGGCTGGATTTCTCGTTCACCGACCGGCAGCTGGAGGCCGAGGCTCCTCCGGCGAATTGCCTGTTCTGTGACCTGGATTACGAGATCGCCTCGCAGCCTCCCGGTTTCGCTCGCTTCACGGCGTCGCTGTCGGGATCGATCACGGTGCCCTCGGGGGTGCCTCCGATCCGGGCGGCCGAAGGTTTCATGCAGGTCTTTACCGACAAGCAGTCGAAGTTGGCGGCCTCGGTGACCGGGCACGGCACGGCCATCCCGACGCAGATCCGCTTCTCGCGGCCGACCGGCTCGCGGACGTCGTCGTTCTCGGCCAACTGGCTGGTCACGGGCTGTCTCAACGACCTGCTGGCGAACGGTGGCATTTGGGAGCCGGTGGCCGGCGTCAACTGGTCGGCGTGGGCTGAGTCGATGAAGAATTCCGGGGCGTGGGGGAACCGCGGCACGGCCGGGCTGGCCTACAACGTCGCCAACGATGCCCTGATCGACTTGAACGTGGTGGGGCCAATCGTGCCCTACCAGGAAACGGCGACCGACGCGGCGGTGTTCACCTCCGGCACGTCGGTGTTTTCGTGGGCCTCGATCCCGGCCGAGGCCTCGTTCCTGTTCTATGAGAACCGCCTGGCTCCGGTCCGCGATCACAATTCGGCGACCCATCGGCTGGCCGAATCTTACGGGCCTGGCGAACTATCGGCCCACGACCCGCGGACGACCACGGGGGTGAATATGGCCCAGCCGGTGTCGACCGGCACCTCCTCGACCACGACGCAATATCGCGGAAGGCCCAAGGATTACATCCTTATGACCGGCAAGTGCATGAGGATCCAGCACGTGCCGGCGGTTCCTTCTCTAACGGCGGTCGCTGGGCTCGCGGTCCAGGAGGTTTCGGTACGCATCGACGGCCCCAAGGTGGTCGCTTGCATCTTCGGTGCCAAGGTCTACACGCTGCGGTGGGCGATTCTTTACCGATTGACGGAGGGCTACCTGTCGAGTATTCCTGCCTTGGCGAACACGGCTCTGTGCTGTGCGGATTCTGACGAAAAGGCCAATCAAACATCATGACGCTCACGCTCTCCCAGGACGACGACTTCCTCGAGATTTCGCTGGACGGCGAAACCAAGCGGGTGGACGTGGTCCGGGCCTACGACGCGTTCGGGAAGATCGATTTCAAGCACAAGGACGACCCGTGGTGGTGCTATACCTGCCAGGGCGTGGTCGCCAATCCTCCGCTGGGCGAGGTGGAGCCCAAGTGCCCGGTGTGCTCCGCGGGGCATCCGTCCTATGCTCGGGACCAGTCGTGGCTCGACGACGTCGTGGTTTACATCATGTCGCTGGGCTGGCCCCTGGTGGGGCAGCGTGCCGCGGCCGAGTTCTATGGTGCGGTTGTCGACAAGATGACCGGCGTAAAAAAAAACACGACCGGGACTACCGGATCGCCTACTGGTTCGGAGGCCTCGACTCCTCCGGTTGGCCCGAAAGTCGAAAGCTGATCTACTTGGAGGCGTTGCCGGCACTAAGGTGCGAACGGCTGTTGCTGGAAAAGGATTTGACCGGCCTGTCGCCCAGGGAAATCTGGCGGCTCGGTCGGGCGGCGGGTTGGGATACTCAGCGGGCTGGCATGCTCGTTTCGACCGTCTTGCGGGAGCGGTTCGAGCGGGGTCTGAAGGCCGACGGCAATGTCAAAGAGCAATCGGGCACGGAATAGGGGCCAGAACGGCCATTCTCAGTTGCGTTCCTCGCTGGATGCGGCCCTGGGTCGCTCGCAGATCTGGCAACCGCCCGACAAGACCCTGGAGAAGGGGGCGGCGACCGAGGGTTATGTCGTGGTGCCCTACGGGCCCGGCATGCTGCCCTACGTCACGCGGCCGTTCTTTAACATCGTCCAGGCCGAGGCCATGCTTTGGGACCAGCAGGTGTGGTTCGGCCTGCAGCTGGGGAACGCTCCGCTGATCTCGGCGAAGGTCGAGGTGAAGGCCAAATCGCCCGAGGTGCAGCAGTTCGTGCAGGAGCAGTGGGACCGGCTCTGGCAGGGCTACGCTTCCAAGATCGTGGCGACCAAATACTTCGGTTTCGCTGGCTTCGAGGTGCTCTACGAGACCGGCAAGGCCTCGCGGCTGTGGGAAATCAAGGGGCTGCGGGACTTCCACCCGCGGGACGTGCGGCCGATGCTGCAAACCGGGGGCACGGCCGGCGGCGACGTGGCCGGCGTGGCGGTCTACGGTCAACGCAAGGGGCTCACGGGGGACATCTCGTTTTCTCCGACGCGGCTGTTTGGCCTCACGGGCCTGTGGCTGAATTACGAGGCCCGCTATTCGTCGAACTATGGCCGGTCGCTCTCGGAGAAGGCTTATCCGGCCTGGTGGGATAAGGCGATGCCGGGCGGGGCCTACGACATGCGGCGGCTGCGGGCGGTCAAGGACGCCTGGATCGGCGACGTCCTGAAATACCCGACCACAAAGAATTTTGTGACTCCATCGGGCGAGGTTGTGTCGGGGAAGGATATCGCTCGGGAGATCAGCGAGAATCGGGTCTCGGGCGGCGTGGTGGGCATTCCCTCGGATTCCGACCCCACGACGGGGCTGCCATACTTCGAATATCAGCCGCCCACGGCCTGTGCCCCCTCGGAGGTCGTGAAGGAGTGGATCGAGGACTGCGATTACGACATTTTTGACGGCCTGTTGATCCCGCGTGAAGTGGTCGAGGCGGCCGAGAGCGGCTCCGGGTTCTCGGGTCGCTCGATCCCGATGGTGATGTTCCTGGGGATGCGTGAGCACGAGTTCCGGGGCTACATTCGGCCGATCAAGGTCCAGAACATGGAGCCCCTGGTGGAGCGGAATTTCGGGGCCTCTGCGGTGCGGGACGGCTTCGAGATCGTGCCGATCCCGTTCCTCGACCAGTTTGCCGAGCAGGCCGGCGGCGGGCCCACTGGCGGCCCGCTGGGCGGTGCTACGGGCGGGCCTGAGCAGGCGGCCAAGGAAGAGGACGACGGCAAGCCCAAGCCGGGCGATCCGGTCCCTGGTCCGTTCGGCGAGGGGGCTCAGTTCGGTGCCGGCGACGATGCCGGCGGCCATTGGGTCACACTCGAGAGCGGCACGCATGTCAAAATCAACGGCCAGGGGCGGATCGTGGCTGGTCCGAATGCCCTGGTGAAAACTCAGCCGCTGGGGAAGGGCGTCAAGGTCACGGACGGCTCCGCGGCTGGGCGACGCAAGGAAATGGCGGCGGCCGAGGCCTCGGAATCTGGCGGCGAGGCCGTGGATCAAATTCAGGCGATCCTGGAGAGCGAGGAGGCCACGGACGCGGAAATGGCCGATCAACTGATGCAGATCGGCCTGCACCACGAGTATGCTGTCGCCCTCGTGAAAACGCGGGACGCGGTGCGGAACGCTGCCCCTGGAAAACCGCCGGTTCGGCCGGCTCCTCCGGCTGGCGGTGACGGCCTGGCTCCTGCTCCGGCTGCCCCTGAGCGTGGCGGCGGCACGGCGGTCGCTGAACGGCCCGAGGCGGCCGGCCCGAAGGTGATCAAGGGCACGGCTCCCAAAAAGGAAAAGGCCAAATATGATCCGAAGGCCTCGCGGGAATCCAAGGCCGAATCGCTGGACTCGGTCGTGTCTCGAACGGCGGAAGAGTGGGGTATCGATCCCAAGGAATTGAAGCAGGCCATCGATTACGTGGCCGAGGTCCACTTCCAGGAGAAAACGGTCCCGCGGGAGGACGCCAAGCTGGCCCTGCGGGAATCGCTGGGGGTCACGGCGGCGGACATCTCCAAGCTGGAAAACTCCGGGTTCGACTATGCGTCGGCCCACAAGGCCGGCGGTCTGCTGGGTAAGAAGTTTGCGGACTTCGACTCCAAGGCCCAGGAAATGGCCCGCGAATATTCGGGCGTGCTCGGCCTGTCGGATCCCGACGACCCGAACGCGGATTTCGCTGCCGAGGTGTGGGACGTGCTCCGCGAGGGCTCCTCGCTGCGTCGCTTCGGCAAGCAGGGCTGGGAACAACGCAAGACCGACCCGGAGGTCGTCAGCCAGGCCGCCCAAATGGTTTACGAGGCCCAAAAGTACAAAACCGAGCGGGGCGATGCCTGGGAAGATGGCGAGGACGAGTGGGCGGTCGAATCCTACGAGGACAACGTGCCGTTTGGGCTGTCCGAGGGCCTCGATCCGTTCATGGTCCGCCTGGTGCATGGTTGGCTGTTCGGCGTGCCCTGGGACGAGTCGAAGCACCCGCGGTCGGATGACGGAAGGTTCGGCAACAAGCACGGCGGCGTGGCTGCCCCTCCGCGGCAGGCGGATGGGCTCCCGGAGGCTCCTCCGGTGCAGGGCGATGGGCTGGTTCCTTACCACAAGCCGGCTCGCGGCCAGAAGGGCATTGACTTCGATGCCAAGCCCGAGCCCCCTCCTGAACCGCCAAAGCCTGAACCGAAGACCGAGACCAAGGAGGAAAAGAAGGCCCGAATCGCCAAGCAAAAGGCCGATTATGCGGCGTGGAAGGCGGCCCGTGACGCCAAGCGGGCGGCCAAGAAAACGGACGAAGAAAAGCGGCGGGAGAAGATGTGGGCGGCGGCGGTGAAACGTGCGGAACGTGACGCTCCCAAGATCCGCAAAAAGTTCGAGGATATGTTTTCGGCGGCTATCGATGCCAAGCCGCTTCCCGAATCGAAAATGGGCTACAGAAGCCCACATAAACGGGCCCGTGAGGTCCGTGAGGCTCAGCGGGCGGCTGCAAAGAAGGTATTCGGCATGCTCTCGCCGATGGCCCTCCAGGTGCTGGATCGCTCCGTCAAGAAGGCCGAATGGTTCGATACGGTGACGGAGTGCAACGACGCCTATTGCGGGAATAGCGAGGAATTGCGGAAGAAGTATTCGCACGTCCGCGGGTTCTACGATGCCGGAAGTGGGAAGGTCACCACCAATGGCTCCGACCCGGAGGGCGTGCTGGCCCACGAGCTTACGCATGCCCTCGACAACGGGGCGTTTGTTCCGCCGGGCACGGACGTCGGCAACGATCCCATGAAGACATGGTGGAAGGTCTCGTCCCAACCGGCCTGGGTGGCGGCCTACGAGGCCGAGATCAACGTGCCCAGCACACCCCTGTCGGCCTACGGTCGCACCTCGGCCCTGGAGGGTTTCGCGGAGTTCGGCCGGCTGGCGATCCGCGATACGCTGGCGGCAAAAACCAAGTTCCCGATGTGCTGGAAGATTTGGAAGGATCACGGGTTGGCGGGATAATTGACTTGCGTTAAAGTCGCACGGTCGCTATAGTCGAAAACATGCGGCGGGCTCTGTGTCTGCCGGGTTTTCCTGGAGGGTTTCACGATGGGCGTCCTGGACGAGATTTTCGATGAACCGGCTTATGGTCCGGACGGTCTGGTGGGCGATCAACTGATCGGCGATGGCGGTGCTCCTGCTGGCCCCGACATGCCGGGCTCCGGCGGTGCGGCCGAGGACGTGCAGTTCGGTGCGGATTTCGAGGCCAAGCACCCGCGTGAAGCGGACGGTACGTTCGCGGAGAAGGTGGGCGGCGGCCATGCGGGCCACCATCCGAGCCAGCAAATGGGCCCGGACATGTCGCCTGCTACGCGGAGGGCCAAGGTCGCTTGGGCGAAGGCCCATCCCGGCGACCGCTCCAAGATCAAAGGCACGAACGAATGGATCGAGGCGGTGCTGGCGAACGACGAGGCCTCGTCCGACGAGGAGTTGCTCGATTACTTCATCGACAACGGCCTGCATCCTGAATATGCGGCGGCCCTGGTGAAAAGCCGCGACGAGATCCTGAAGGGCGGCCTCGCTGGCTCGCTGGATTCGGAGCTTGCGGCGGCTCACCCTGCTCCCGACCCGCGTGAGCCGGATTATCACTCGCTGCCCAAGGCCGGGGCCAAGAAGCGGGAATGGTCGGAGAGCGGCGGGGCGGAAGACCTGGATCGTGCGGTCGCCAATTACGGCAAGGAAGAGGGCGAGACCGCTCGGGCCGAATCGCACGCTGGCAAGCCCGGTTTTCAAACGATGACCGAGGTGCAGGTCGAGCGGGCCAATACGATCCGCGAGGGTCAGGGGCTGCCGGCGACCGAATGGGAGCGGGACGTGCTGCCGCTGTCCTGGATCAAGCCCTCGCAGGCCGGCGAGGATTACCTGAACGAATCGTCGCGGCATCTGGCGAAGCACATCGGCACGTTCGACTCGTCCGGCCGTGATCCCGGCGACGAGGAGGACTCGCGTGGGGTCAACCTGGATTATGCCCCCATTGCGGTCGACGAGGACTGGAACATTATCGACGGCAACCATCGGCACGCGGCTCGCTCCATCGCTGGTCACCAGTACGTGGACGTTATCCGCCCGAAGGGCTCGGGAAGCTCGCGGCTGTTCAAGCGTGGCGGCAACGAGACCCTGCCAGAGGCCCCTGGTGCGAAGCGTGAGGTGATCGAGGATTCGCGTGGCGTGCCTCGCTCGGTGAAAAAGCCCAAGGGCAAGGCCAAGAAGGCGGCCCCTCCCGAGGAGCCCAAGGAGAAACCGGCTCCTGGCATGCTGTTCGGCCTGAAGGCCGACGAGGCCCAACGCGAGCGGATCGCCAAGGCGGCCAAAGATCTCGGTCCGTTTGATCCGGTCACCAAGCGGCTGGAGCGGCTGGTAAAAAAAAACTAACAGGCGAGGCCCTGCGGGCTGAGCTTGCTGCCATCGAGGGCATGATCCGCCAGCGGCGTGCGGCCCTGGCTGGCCCCCTGACCGACGCTATCGTGTCGGGGTGGACTGCTGGGGCTGCTTCGTCTTTGGGCCTCGTGGCGGCCTTCCTGGACGCTGCAGGCGTCGTTCCTCCCAAGGAGCCCCCGGTGGTGGGCACGGGCGGCCGAGGCCCGGAGATCGAGTTCCCTGGCCTGGAGCGGGCCATCTCGCAGCTGGCCGGTCGCTCGCTGATGTCGCCCGAGGACTTCTACGCGATGACGGCCTCGGCTCGTCAGCAGGCCTTCACGGTGTCTGGCGACCTGGGCGAGGCCACGATTGCCAAGCTCCACGAAATCCTGGCTGAAAACTTCCGGGGGCCGGTCGACCGCGAGGGCTTCTCGGAAGAGGCCCGCAAGGCCATCACTTCCCTGCCGATCTCGGATGCCCACCTGGAGCAGGTCTTTCGGAACAACACGAACGAATCCTTCTCGCAAGGTTACGAGTTCGTGCTCGATCAGCCGCTGGTGGCCGACGAGTTCCCCTATCGGCTCTATTCGGCGATTCACGACGACCGCGTGCGGGATGTGCACCTGGGGCTTGAGCGGTGCGGCCTGGACGGCACGGCGGTCTACCACAAGGACGACCCGGTGTGGCTGGCCATCCGGCCTCCGAACGATTGGAATTGCCGCTGTGGCTGGATCGCTCTTTCGGTAGAATCGGCGGCGGCTCTTGGGGTGAAGAGTGCCCAGGAGGCCCTGGCTGCTGGTCGTGCTCCGCTGGCGGTGTTCGTGCCCTGGCCGGTAGTTGACGGCGAGCCAGTTTCGTTCTCTGCTTCCTGGCAGCGGATTCCGGTTCCGACGCAGTAGTGCATGGAGGTGCTCTGGTGGCTCAAGAAATCACGTCGATCATCGAGTTGAAATGTGCCAAAACGAACGGCCCAAATATCAACTTCCCCCGGCTACAAAACCTCATCGACATGGCCGGGAATTTCTACACGTCGGGCGTGCTTACTATCGGCACGGGGGCCCATGAAATCCTGACGCTGTCGGCCGATCAAACGACGGTCGGCCAGTGCGTGATCGTCAATACCGACCCCACCAATTACGTGGAAATCGGCATCGACGCCTCGGGTACGTTCCGGCCCTTGATCAAGCTCAAGGCCGGGCAGGGCTGTCTGTTCCCCTCGACGACGGTGGCGATCTACGCCAAGGCGAACACGGGGGCCTGTAAGGTCCAGTTCCTGCTGCTTGAGGAATAGCTCGGGGGCTGTTGGTCATGGTGGACCAGGAAAGCGTCGCCAGCTATGGCGGGCGAGCCCTCGTGCTGGCCGACCCGGTCAAGTATCCCGAGGCCGCGGGGCTGGCTAACGGTTACTTCAACCCGCTGGGCTGCGAGCCGGGCATCGGCTGGGTGCTGATGCTCAAGGTCGACCTGGACGCGGTCGTGGCCTCCTCCCCCTACAACAACGTCGGGCGGACGCTCGTCCTGGAGGCTGGCGGCTCCGCGGTGCTCTCGTCGCTGTTCATGGTCTCGGCGGTGCAGATCTCGGCGGGCCTGGCTGCGGATCCCAACGCGGTCTACCTGGTGAAGCTGGCCGATGCTCGCTGGCATGCCCGGATGGCGACCGCGGCCGTGACCTACAACGTGCGGTGCCCGGCTCCGCCGGCCCTGTCCGGCCCGTTTTTGTATTACCTCGATTCTCTCAACGCGTCGGACCCCTGGACGTGGTCCGAGATGGTGGGGAACATTTGGGCCTTGATGCCGGGGCTGGGCGTGTTCCCTGGCCTGCCAATCTCGCCCGATGGCATCCCGGAGGACTTCCAGTTCCTCGGTGTGCCGGCGATGGAGGCCCTGTCGGCTGTGCTCGACCGCATCAGCTGCTCGCTGGTCTACGACCCGGTTAACGCCACGTTTTCCATCGTGCAGACCGGCGTGGTGCAGCCGGGCCTGGCCGATCTAAGGTCGGCCAACCAGGATTACATCAAGAGTGCCGCTCCGCTGGACGTCCAATCGGCTATCGTGCCCGAGACGGTGGTGGTCTATTTCCATCGCAGGGACGTCCACTATGGTTCGGAGCCGTCGACCAAGCGTGGGGCCGGCTCCTGGGCTACCAATTCGCTGGTGGCGATCTCGGTGGCTTCTGGCGTGCCTGGCGTGGTCGCTGGCACCAAGCAGCCGGTGTGGGACGATCTGCCGGCCCTGGTGGACTTCTCGGGCTCGGTGGTCAACGGTGCCGATCTAGCGACTCGAGCCGCGGAACGCTCCGCGGCCTACGTCACGTCGCTGACGGTGTCGGCTGCTCGCTCGCGGGTGCTCTATTCGGGCGTGATCCCGCAGTTCCTGCCGGGCTCCGAGGTGGAGGCGGTGCACTGGCGGGACTTCGGCGGTGAAGATGCCGGCGGGTATTGCACCGAGGTGCTCAACGGGCCTGCCCTGCCGGCAAGGTCCGACGTGCTCTCGGGGACGGCTGCCGATCCGAGTGCTGGCGGTGCTGGGCTGCCGGCCGCGGAGGTCTTGGCCCCTCCGGATATCGGTCGGCGGTCGTTCCCGTTGCATCCCCCGGTCCTGCAGCTGGTGGTCATCGACGGCACGGCCGGCCCGCTGACCACGGCCAGCGGGGATAACCTGTTTTCCGGTAAGGTGCTGCGGGTGGACGTCACGCAGGCGTTTTCCGGCGATGCTCCCTACGTGCCGGGCGAGGCCTGTTGGGTGGCGGTGTCGAACCTGCTGACCGGCTCGAAGTTCTCCTCGTGCGTGGTCACGCAAGGGGAGCGGTATTTTGCCCGGCTGAACGGCACGGTCGACGTGTCGGACGACGTGCGTCCGCTCTACGTGGTGCATCGGCCAGAGAATCACATCGAGCGGATCACCATCCCTGGCGGCGGCCTGGCTCCCGGTGCCTCGGCCTCGGTCACGCTGCCCGACGGCCGAACCGTCACGGTCACCAATCAAACCGAGAATACGTTTGGGCCTGGCGACCGGGCCACGGCCTATTTGGATTTCACCGATGGCAACTGGTATGTGACCGGGGGTGGCACGGGGGGCGGGGCTCCCGACAACATGGCCATCGTGTCGCCCCTGTCGGCCAATGCCGACGGCTCGTGCAAGTGGGCGGGCACGGTCAACGTGCCGAATACTCCGGGCGGCGGCTATTGCACCGACCAGTTCCCGGCCGGGATCGATTGCTTCCTGGTGGTGCTCAACAAGGACAACGGCTCGGCCTCTGCCGACCCGGCGACGCTGGACGTCGACGAGCATTACATCGGCCGTTATATCGGCGATTGGGACAACGGCGACGATACGTTCACGCCTGTTTACGCGATCCGGATTGAGTCTGGCGGCGGGCTCTCTGTGGTGCGGCCCGACACGGCCAATGCCGATGCCGATTGCCTGTGGGACGGCGTGGTGATCGCCATCGTCGAGCCCTGGGAGGAGGGGTCTTGCGACGACGAGATCGCGACGGAAGGGGAGGCCTGCCGGCTGCTGGTCCTGAATCGCACGGGCGGCTCGTTTTCGGCGGTTCATTTCTCGCTCAAAACCGACGAGTACTATCTGGGCAAGTTTTTGGGTCGTGACGACGACGGCGTGCCGTATTACGCGATCCGCGTCGATCCTCCGCGGGTGTGGTCGCTGTTCCTGACGACGCTCAACACGAATGTGGCCCGCGTGGATGCGACGGCTCTGGTCGATCCGGGGCCGGCTCCGTGGGTCTATGCTCCCGAGTTGACTCCGGTCGTGCCCTATGCCGTGGGCAATCCGCTGGGGCTGTCGGGGCTGGCGGCCTCCGTTTGCCTGGTGGCCGAGATCCCGGACTTGGCGGCGGCGACGGTGTCGTCGGTTCGCTGCCAGCTGCTGGCGGTCGTCGAGCGGTACGGCGGGGCGGGCGGCACCGATCCGGTGCACATCGAGGGCTATGTCTACCAGGAATTCACGAAGGCCTCGCCCACGTTCCGGGCGGTGGTCACGCACGACGATGCGGGCCTGCTGGCCGATGGTGCCGTGGTCGAGGTGGTCAACTTCGCCAAGCCGCCTGGCGGTGCGAACCTGTTTGTGTTCGACGGTCGCTCTGGCGACTCGTGCTTGTTCCGGCGGGACGAGCTTGATGTGGTCTATCGCGTGATTTGGGTCGAATCGGCCTTCTACACGAACCGAAAATTGAAGGCCTACTTATCGCAGACGCTCATGCCCGACGACGAGCTTGCCAACGTGCGGAACGTGACGATGCTGGACGGCTCGGATGCCCTGCTGCCGTTCGACTTCGGCACGGCTGCCAATCTGCTGAAGTGGGCCGGCAAGAACGGCGACTTGGTTTTTGTTGCCGAGCAGGTGGTCGGCGGCGTGGTCTCCTACGTGCTAGAGGCGGTGGCGTGGGGCTCGCAGGAAACGGTGACGGATGTCGACATTGTTCCGTCGCCTGGGGACGATGTGCGTCTGTCGCCTCCGCGGTCTATCTCCGACGCCGAGGAGGGGTGATCCGATGCCTGATCCGTTGACTCGTGCCCAGCGTGTTCTGTCAAAGCCCTTCGCGGATGCGGTTTATCGCCAAAGTCCCTATGAGTTTGACATCGCTCTGGGGTTGCTTGAGGAGCCGATAACCCGGCTATCCGAGACGGTGCGGGTGAGGGTGGAGACTTCACTGCGTCGCTGGCCCCAAAAACAAACCGGCACGCTTTCTGGTGGGAAGGCCGGGGTGCCGACTGATCCGTGGACAGGCCTGCCGTTTCATCTGCCCCCTGGTTCGGTCATCGAGTGCGACGTATTACAAACCCAGGCGGGCTCGCAGGGCGGGATTCCGCTATACTCGCCACGGGCGTCGGTTATTGGGCAGGAGGGCTGGCCCTGCTTGCTCGGCTATAGCTACGTGAGAAAAAAATATGTCGTGCTCACGGTGCTCGACCAGGGCTCGCGGATTTTGGAGGGCTTCCTGGCCGGTGATATCGATTTTACTTCGGCCACTTTTAATGTGGTTGTCGCTCGTGATGATCTCGAATTGGTGCGGTCTCTAGGGGACGCACAGCTGTCCTCTCAGGCCCTCGTTTCGGTCCACAACATTGCCCTGTGGACCTCGGATACTTCGATCAACACTCCGGGGGCCTATGGGCTCCGCGGCTCGACCGGCACGACGGTGCTGTTTCGCTGGGATGCTTCGTCGGGGGTGTTCCGGGCGATCTGTCTGGTGCCTAACAACTTCCCGGCTGTCGTCGCCAAGGCCGACGATGGGATCGACGCGGCGGTCGGCGACGAGCCGGGCGAGGGCACGATCACTGTGTGGGTTCGTGATCCGGACACGGGCGATTACGTCGAGCGGAATCCGCTGCTCCAGTATTCGGGCCTGAATTTAGGCGAGGCGATTACAAGCGACGAGTTGCGTGTCTACGTTGCCGATGAGCTTGGTCGCTATATCGCCTGTCCGAAGGGTGGCTCCCGGCAACAGGTTCATTGCATGGCGACGCTCGCGGGGACGCTCGTGCCCGGCGTGAACGGTAGCATCGAAAACGTCACGCTGCTGGGCGGCAATGACCTTGATCCGTTCGACCCTGGTCCGTTCACAGCTACCAATCGGCTCGGCTGGTGCGGTGTGAACGGCGAGGTGTGCTCGGTGGTCGTCGAGTACGACTCGAACGGCGACGCCTCGTACCACATCATGGCGGTCGTGTTCGATTCGGGCGGCGTCACTCGGGTTTATCAGGTCACGGATCAAACGACGTTCGTTCGCTCGGAGCGGAGAAACTTCCTCTCCAAGGAGTATGGCTCCGGCGGCGATCTGACGACGGTGTTCAATACCGAGGTCGTGCAGCCGGTGACGGCGGTCACTATCGATACCGATTCGCTGGATTACAACTTCCGGTCGGTGCGAACGATCACGCGGACGCCAAACGCCAACAGCACGAAGGTCTGCGACGTGGGAGCGTGCTGATGGTCTCGCTTTATTACAAGGCCCCTGTCGAGGGCCTGCTGCCGCGGCTGCTGCTCAAGTCGCAGTCTCCTCGCACGCTGGCGTCGTCGGACACTTGCTGCTGTGACGATCTGCCCCCTGGCTCGACGCCTTACGAGTGGCGGGGCATCATGGACTTCGCTCGTGACTCGGGGTTCCCTGGCGGCAACGGCGGGGCCACGGGATACTCTCCTTGGCAGCCGGTCCTGGTCAGCACGAATGTGACGCTCCCCTCGAATGCCCAGGCGATCATCAGCGGAGCGGGAGTGGGCCTGGTCGTGGCTGGGACGCGGAATTGTGCGACTGGCGGCGTCAGCACGCCTTGCTGCTCCGATATCGACGGCACCTATTCGCTGCCGCCTGACCAGATCGGGCCTTTCTCTGGCGTTCCGGTGAGAAATTACCGGCTCGGCTCGGCGTGGTGCGACTGCCCGTTCGATGTTGCGTTGCCGCCTGGATCCGCCGACAGCTCGAAGGACGTGATGGTCTATCTGGCGAAGGTTGGCGGCGTCGACCTGCGGTGGTGGCTGCGGGTGCAGCTGATCGTGCTGCGGGATTGGCCCGCGAACCTGAGCCGCGTGCAGACGGCGTGGTATCGGGGGCCGGTGCTCACGAAGGACGCCTCGAATACTTATTACAACACCATCGGCCTGCAGCCAATGACGAAGCTCTACGACGTTTCGTTTGCGAGCCCGTTCGGCGGCGGGGCGGCGGTGCCCACGGCCTCGGTGTGCACGCTGCCGGCGGTCGCCACGGTTACAATTCCTGCCTAATGGCCGATCTGCTGTGCGACATGGCGACCGAGTTTTCCGACGGCATCTATTGGCATCGCTGCCGGCGGTGCGGCAACTATCGGGTGTCGGTCACGGAGCGTTATTACGAGCCCTGCGGCGTGGTTCCTCCGGTCCAGGAGGGCCTCTGTGCCTACCTGGGGCCATCGCTGCGGCGGGTGGCGTGCTCGACGTGCCGGTCGCGTGGCTGGTCGGTGAAGGTGCTGGCCTGTGCGATCCACGGCGAGTGCACCGTCGAGCTTCAGCTGCCCGGCGTGGCCTGCTGTCGGGGCTGCGGCCAGTATTCTCGGCGGGCCTGATTTCTTTCTATTGCGTCCGTGCGTTTCATCGGTTAAGGTCTCACTAGTCACGCGGCTAGGGGACCGGCCGGCGGGGCGTTCTTGCTCGCGGTCCCGCTGCGTCTAGCGGAGGCCTTTCTGATGATCAATGTGGCCGAGGTGCGTCGCCTGTTCGAGGCGTTGATGTCCGGCGGCGATGACGGGGTTTATCGGTCGTCGACCCAGCGTGAGTCTGAGTGGCATCGGTTCGCGGTCGGTTATTACATGGGGCTGGTGGCCTCGGGTGGCTGCCCATCGGCGGTCGAGCTTGAGGCTCACGTCGATGAGCTTTCCGAGGCGGCTCGGGCCTGCTGCACGGCGGTGGGCGAGTTCCGCGGCCGGCTGGAGGAACGCGAGCGGGCCTTTGATCACCTGTGCACGCGGGTCGACAAACTCGAGGGTTTGGCTGGCGTCGTGTTCAAGGGCTCGCCCGAAAAGGAGGCGGCCGATGGGCAATCAACTGGGCTATGACTGCACGGCGTGCTGGTGGCCGGTGACGGCTGAAATCTATCACGCCACGACCGAGTTTATTTCCCACGGGCAGGTGGAGGCCTTTCGTGAATCGCCCCCGGATTACGAGGCCGAGTACGTCAACCGCTCCAGGGTCCGCGGGCCCTGGTCGGACGACTTGCGGCTGGGCTCTGCCCTGCACGAGCTTCTGCTGCTGCCGGGCACGTTCGGTGCTCGGTGGCGGGTGATCGGCCTGCTGAGTGGCCGGGGCGAGCCCTGGAATCTGCGGCTGAAGGTCGACCGCGAAGAGAGGGCTGCTCTCCTGGCTGGTAGCCAGGGGCGGTGGCTGACGGGCGACGAGCTTGTGCGGGTGAAGGACTGGCGGAACGCTCTCTTGGAGGGTAAGGCCACGGGGCCCTTCGTGCGGGCGGCCGGTGCGGTCTACGAGACGCCGATCACGTGGATCGATCCCGAGACGGGCCTCGTCTGTAAATGCATGCCGGATGTCTACATTCCGGCGACGCGGACGGTGGTGAACGTGAAAACCTCGCGGGTGATCCGGCCTGCCGACTTCCGGCGGGAGATCGAAAACCGGGGCTACCATCGGGGCGGTGCGTGGTATCTGGACGGCGAGGCTGCCCTGTTCGGCGAGGGTCAGGCGTTTCACGCTTGGGCGGTCGTCGACAAGGAGACCTGCCAAACGGCCCTCTACACTTTGCGGCCGTCTGATTTGGTGCGTGCTCGGGCTCAGAATCGCTCGACGCTGCGGGCTATGGCCGAGGCCTTTAAGACCGGCGACTGGTCCGCTCCGTTTGAGCGGGCCCCTATCGAGTTGGACCTTTCCAGTTTCGCTTTCAACGAGGAAGGATGGGAGTTAAATGGCGACAGCAACCAATAACGCTGGCACGTCTGTGGCTACGAGGGCGGCTGAAAATCTGGCCGTCACCAAGGAGATGGAATTTACTCCGTTCATGGCGAAGGAGCCCATCAAGCTCTCTATTGCCATCGTGCGGGAGCACGTGTGCGTGCCGACGCGGTCGGGGCTCAAGTGCTCGGACAAGGACGCGGTCAAGTTCATGATGCTCTGCAAGGCTCGGGGGCTAAATCCCTTCGAGGGGGACGCGTTCCTGATCGGCTACGAGTCGGACGGCGAGGCCACCTTCTCGCTGATCACCTCGCATCAGGCGTTCCTCAAAAGGGCCGAGACCCATCCCGAATATGACGGGATGACCTCGGGGGTGATCGTGCGGCCGAAGGGCTCCGAGGAGCTTGTGGACCGGGTGGGGGATTTCATGCTGGAGACCGACATCCTGCTTGGTGGCTGGGCCACGGTGCACTTCAAAAACCGCAAATACCCGATGCAGAAACGGCTCAAGCTGTCGACGTTCTCCACGGGGCGGTCGCGGTGGAAGGCGGATCCGGCCGGCATGATCGTCAAGTGTGCCGAGGCGGATGCCCTCCGCTCGTCCTTCCCGACGCTGTGCGGCGGGATGTACATGGAGGGGGAAATGGCGGCCGTGATCGACGCGGCCTCGCACGAGGTCTCTGCGGGGGCCGAGAAGCGTGTCCGGCCGGCTCCGCTGCCGGCTCCTGGTCCGGCCATCGTGCCCACGTCGGGCTCGGCCTACGGTGTCGCCCAGCCGGTTAAGGAGGCCGAAACGACCGACGAGGCCGGCATCCCTGGTCGCTCGGTGTCGGTCGATTCGCTGTTCACCCCCGAGGAGGCCAAGGAGGACGCGGACGCGGAGGCGGCCATCGAGGTGCCCAAGGGCAAGGCCAAGGGCAAGACCCGCAAACCGGCCGGCTCCTCGTCGGAGCTTGTGGCCCTGGGCGAGTTGATGCAAATGGCCGAGCAGCACTTTCATGCCCACGAGGCGGTGGAATTGGTCAACCTCCGCGATCAGATCTGCGGGCCGGACTCGACGTCCGAATTGCCGGCCGAGTTGATCAAGCAGTTCGAGAATCGCTGCAACGGCCTGCTGGCCCTGCTGCGTGAAACTCCAAACGAGGGCTAATGCGGCGGCTGCCGCGGGGCCGGCGTGCCCTGGTCCTCGGGTGGCTCCGCGGCGGCCTTTTTAATTTCACGGCCTGTTTTATTCCAATTGTTATTCCAAGGGGGTGTGCGATGGCTGGCGATGTTGGTCCTGGAATGGCGGGCTTGGTCATGCTGACGATGGCCGAGGTGCTCAAGCGGCTGTACCGGAAGGAGTTCGCCGATAATCTGGCCAGGGCGGATACTCCGCTCAAGGTGGATGCCCTCAAGGGGGCTCACGTCCTGGCTCACGCTTCGGCGTTGCTGTCGGTGGCTGAACACGGCATCGCCCCTGAATCGCTGCCAGACCGGCAGGTGGTGGCTGAGGAGCTTCGTGCGGTGATCGAGAAGCACTTTGGCCTGTTCTACGACGACCGGCCGAAGGCGGCGGCCGGGGCCTCGCAGAATTGACTTGCAAGGCCTCGGGGCGGTCGCTAACATCGCGGCCGTTCGGTCGCCAGCGGTTTGCTCTTTTACACTCCCGGCCCTCGCGTGCTTTCTGGCGGCTCTGTCCGCCCGGTGGCCGAACAACGCGGGGGCCGGGGTTTTTTCTCCGGCATGGAGGTCGTCTGTCGTGAAACGACGCGAGGCCTGGAATCCGCTGCTCCGCTCGGTGCACGAGTCGGAGAAGATCAACGCGGTCTCGGAAGGGGCCGAGGTGCTCTACTATCGGTTGATCGCTGCCAGCGACGACGCTGGCCGGTTCTACGGCGACCCGCAGTGGGTGCTTGCCAAGCTGTTCACGGCCCGGATGGTGGCCGGGCAGCTGGACGCCAAGGTGGTAGACCGGCGGCTGTCTGAACTGGAGAAGGTCGGACTTTTGCGTCGGTACGACATCGGCCTGGCTCGCTACATCGAGTTGATCGACGCCTTCAAAATCTTTCGGAAGGACGTCAAGCCGCAAGTCCAATTCCCTGGCCCACTTCCCGAAAGCGTTACGGACGCGGCCCGTGCACGTGACGAATCCGTTACGGGTCCGTTACGGGTCCGGCCCGAGTCCGGCCCGCTATCCCCATCCCCAGAACCATCCCCAGACCCAAAACCATTAGCTCCTAACGGAGCTTTGGCCGACCCTGGCGGGCCGGCCGTCGTCGCTCCGTCTGCCAACGGCAAGAAGGGGAACGATTACTCGCCTGCGTTCGAGACGTGGTGGCTGGTCTATCCGGTGAAGGTCAAGAAGTGGGCGACCTACAAGGCCTGGATGCAGGCCCGCGACGGGCTCGCGTTGCATCCTGGCTGCTCGCGGCCCGAGGCCGTGGCCCGGCTGCAGAATGCCGTGGAGGCCTTTTCGGCCTCGGTGGTCGGTCGCTCGGATCGCTGCCCTCATCCGACGACGTGGCTGAACCAGGGGCGTTACGACGACGACCGCTCGGAGTGGGATCGTGTGCGGTACGAGGACAAACCCAAGGGGGCGACTGTGGTTCCAATTCCTCGCTTAAGGAGGCCTTCAAATGACGCGGGATGAATTCGAGGTTTGGATGGGCGATCTGTGTGCGGCGTTCCCCTGGGTGCCTGGGTACGTCGCCAAGGGGAAAGACCCCTCGGGGACGGCCGAGCACTGGTTCGAGCTTCTGGCGGCCTACGATGTCGAGGATGCCCTGCTGGCCACGAAGTGGATGCTGGCCGGCAAGGCCGACGAGGTGCCAAAGTTCGCCGAGCACACGCTGCCGCGGCACGTGGAGGGGATCATCAAGACCATCCGGTTCCGGCGGGCTCATCCCGAACAGGCCCCTGCTCCGTCCCTTCCGGCTGCCCCAGGACGGCCGTGGTCGACGGCCGGCGTGTTCGGGGCCCTCCATGACTGCATCGCGTCTGGAGGCGACGTGGAGGCCTTGGCGGCCAAGCTGATCCCGGTCGATCCGGAGGAAGGGCCTCGCTATCGTTGCCTATTTTGCCTAGACCGTGGGATGGTGACCTGCTGGAGCACGCATTCGATGGCCCTGGCCCGGCGTGGTCGCCTGGTGGCCGGCGGAAGGGGCCGATATTCGGTGGCGGTCGTGTGCTCGTGCGTGGCTGGTGATCGGTACGTGCCCGAGGGGCGGATGGTTCCTCGGTTCAACGAGCGGGAGTGGCTGCCGGTGGGTTCGATGAACGCGGCGGCGGTGGCTGAGTTGGTCGCTTTCATGGCCGAGTATGTTCCGGCCGGCGGCCAGCGGGATTTTGTTTACTAAGCGGAGGTGTGGCGTGGATTATGGGATTTTTCTGTTGGCCCTGGCGGGTGTGGCGGTGGCTGGGCTGGTGATGGTGATGGCGGCCTTCCGGCCTCGTGTGCCGGAGGCTCCCCCTGTGGCGTTCGTGGCGGACGGCTCCGGCCTGGAGGCCAAGCTGGCCGAGGAGGCGAAGGTCAACGGCTATCTGCGGGGCGAGCTTCAACGGCTGCGGTCCGAGCACTTTACGGAGTTCGAGCAGGCGGTCCTGGACGGCTATCCGACCAAGGAGCTTAACCTGCTGGCCGAGGCCATCTCGGCCCATCGTTCCGTTTGCCAGTTCAACGGCCCGTCTGGCGATGCCAACCGGGCTCTTTGGGCCGTGCTGGACTCGCTGCAGGCCTCGGCCTGGAAGGAGCATCCGGCCGGCGATCACGAGGTGGCGACTTCGTCGGGCTCGGCCTCTCCCGAGCGGCTGCCGTTCCTGCCGGTGTCGGCCGGCTCTATCGTGTTCGTGCCGCTGGGCGAGCCGCGGTGCGAATTCAAGGCCGGCGAGTATTTCCTGGGGCACGACGACGTGCCCTCGCAGGCCTTGAACGACGAGGCTTACGGCGACCCGTTTCAGCCGGTGACGCGGATCGATCTGGTCGTGCCAGTCGAGGTCGGCGTGGTGGGCGGGCCTGGTCCTGATCGGCGGGACGAGCGGGCCGGCGTGTCGCGGTCGTCGCTCTAGTTAGTTTCGCCTAGTTTGTGCTTTTGTTCGTGTAGTTCTCAATTCATGGAGGTTGAAATGCGACCCTATCTGCTCTCGCTCTTAGTCTTTGCGGCCCTCTGGACGCCTGTCGGGCTGGTCTTTCTGGCGGCCGATCCGCTGTCGATCCCGGCTCCCCCGGACTTCGCCAACTTGAAGCGGGACGGCTCGGTGACGGTGTTCGGGCCGGGGGAGTTCTTTCCTCCTCCTGGCGTGATCCGGCTGGGGGACGGCGTGGTGATCCGCGGGGCCGGCATGGACAAGTCGCGGCTGGTCTCGACCGATTACAAGGTGTCGGCGACCGGCTGCTTCATCGAGGCCAACAATTGCCTCGTGGAGGACTTCTGCTTCGAGTGCCGCACGGGGGTCGGCGAGCAGAATCAGGTGTTCGGCTGGCAGCACAACTACTCAAACGGCCCGGCGTCGAAAGTCGGGACGCTGGCGAAACTTAACCGGACCTGGGTGCTCGGCCGAACGTTCGGCTTGTACTGCTGGAGTGATCGCGGGTCGACCCCTCTGCCCAATCGCGTGGTGGCCACGAATTGCCGGTTTACGGCAGGCCAGTTCGCGGTGCTCGCGGGCGGGGGCTCGGGGCCCGATGCTCAGTGGTTCGATCTCTACAACTGCGAGATCGAGGCGGACTTCGACCGTCTTGGGGCTGGAGGAGACCAGGGCCTGAATTGTTGCTGTGTCGCTGCCCAAGGGGGGCGTGTGCGGGTCTTTGGGGGCTCCATGCGTGTGAAGGCCGGCCCGAAGGCCGAGCGGGCTGTGGGGGCCTGGACGACCAAGTTCCCGGCGACGCCTCCGGCTCCGGCTCCGGATTGGCCTTATCCGTTCCCCAATCTTGAGCTAGTCGATGTGGATTGTAAGGTTGACGCTAACGGCTGCACTGGCCCGGTGTTCGACGTGATCGGCGACGTGGGGCCGGAGATCCTGGTGGTGCGTGGTTCGGGCTCTGGCCCGAACGGCGAGTGGCTCACCAGGGGGAAGGTGCGGGTGGTCAAATGAGGAACTTGTATGGCTCTGTCCTCGGTCAGAGGTGGCGTTTCGCTAAGGTCTGCGGCCTGTGGGAGTTCCACTTTGGCCGGCTGGACCGTGCTGAGTTGACGGTGCGGTTCTTTGCTCCCACGTGGCGGCGGTGGGACTTGTCGCGGTGGCTCGGTCGTGACTGGGCCTTTGAGTTCTGGTCGCATCGGTGGTGCAACCATCGGTGCTACTGCCCAGGCACGCTGTTCGACGGCCGGCTGTTCGTGGCCGGGTTCGGAGTCGTGTGGTTCTTTTCGGTCTACCGTGGGCCGGTGCCCTGTCCCTGCGACATCGCGGTCGCTGAAATGTTCCCGGAGGACGAGTGATGAACGACGTTTGCTCAATTGAAAAGTGCGGCCGGCGGGCGACGGTGGCCGTCAAGATGGAATCCGACGGCACGGTGATAGAGTTTTGCGAGCTTCATTATGGGGCGTTCCTGGTGCATGCTGTCGACGAGGTCAATAACCCGCTGGACCTGCCGGCGGGCGAGCGGTTTTCCTGCAAGTTCCGCGGGCACTCGTTCGATCTGGCCTGGAAGGTTCTCGCAAAACTCGCGGAGGGGGAATCATGAACGGTCTAGGCCTTGTGGAGTCGCTGGCGGCGGGTTCCTCTCCGGCTCCGTATTGCTCGCTTTGGGTTCCCGGCGTGCCGCGGCCGGGCGGCTCGAAGAGTGCGTTTCCCCTGGTCCGCGAGGTCGGCCGGCTGCCGCAGAAGGCCGAGATCGCCACCCTGTTCGCGTTCCGGTCCTACATGCGGCAGCAGGTCAAGCTGGCGGTGACCATGTCCGAATCTGGCAAGCACACGGCCGAGTGGCGGAAGGCTATCGCTCGGGTGGCGAAGGGGTTGGGCCTGGTGCCCCCGGCCGACGAGCCGGAGGCTCGGTATCTATACCGGGCGGATTGGGAGTTCCACATGCCTCGCCCCCAGGCTCACTATCGAACGAAGGGGGGCAAGCCCTCGACGGTGCTCCACGATTGGGCCGTGGGGCTTCGTCCTGGCTCGATGCCGGATGCCCTCAAGCTGATCCGGGCGGCTGAGGATGCCCTCACGGGTATCGTGTGGCACGACGACGCGGCAGTGGTGCTCGGGCGGTTCGCCAAGGTCTACGCGGGCGAGATGTTCGGCAGTGGGATGTCGGTCACGATCTGGCGGGGCGACGAGTATGGGAGGGGGCTGCCATGACGAAGAAGCAGGCGAAGGTGCCGGGCGGGTCGTTCTCTGCGGTTCAGGTCGAGGCCCTCGGTGAAATGATCGAGCGTGCCGCGGCCGGCGATCACGACGATCTTGCTGACGAGGTGCAGGCCATGCATGGCATCCTGGCAACCTGGGCTGGCGACTATGCGGACGAAGGAAAACATCGCGAGGCCCTGCTGTGCCATTTCGTCGCTCAACTGGCGACGGCGGTCATGTGGCTGGCGGTCGGTCGCGGTGACAAGGCCCAGCCGCAGGATTCGGATTGACGGCTCTCGTGGGCGGCGTATGCTGGCCGGGGCGTGGGGACTTTAGGGGAGGATTGTAAGGGGGAGGTGCGTCATGGTGACGTTCTCGGGTCAACGGTATCCCATCGGCTGGCCTCGTAGCTACGAAGGGCGGGTCGTGGCCTCCAATGTCGAGCCCAAGGAGGGGCGTCGGATGGACGATCTGTCGCGTGAAAACCGGCGGCGTGTTTTCGTGGCCCTGGCCCGGCAGGCCTCGGAGCTTGAAATCCTGGCCTCCGGCCGGCGGGCCGAAGAGCGGGACCGGATGTTGGAGGAGGCCGAGGAGTTCCGCGATCTGGCTGAAAGGTTCAAATAGGCGGGGGGGAGCACGGATGCTCGCTGTTCTGTCGCTGGTCGTGTTCTCGGGCTGCGTCGGGCTGTGGATGGCCGGCTACGAGTACCGGGCCATGAGCTTTCGCGGGCTGTCCTGGTGGGTGCTCGTGCGTGAGTCGGTGCTGATGGGCCTGTTCTTGGCGGTCGTGTGGCCCCTGGTCCTGGTGGCGGCGGTGGTGGACTGGCTGCGGAGCGGCCGGTGATGCGGTTTCGTCTGGAGGACGGCATGGCAAACGCGACGTATGAAATCCTGGAGTTTCGGGCGGTGATCAAGCCCGAGTTGACCGAGCTTTATATCCTCTGCGGGCCTCCGTCCGATGGGATGCTCGGGGTGCAAGGCTGGCACAAGAAGACGCTTCCGGCGTCGGCCCAGGCCCTGGACGAGCTTCGGGCGGCGATGCTCTCTGGCGATTATCTGACCAAGTGGGATGTTGGTGCTCCAGACTAGGCGGCCGGCTAAGCGGGGCCGGGCAAAGGATTGCTCGCTATGCGTCTGCCCAATTGGCTGCTGCGTCGTGCGGCTCCGGTGTCGCTCGATGCTCCCCCGGTGCTGCCCTCGGAAATCCGCTGGCACATTCCGGAGTTCCCCCCTCCGTTCACGCTCTCGGCCTCCGACGCGGCTCAGTGGTCCTGGGGGCTCAAGCTGGGCGGTATCGACCGCCTGTGGCTCAAGTCGAAGGGTAAGGGCGTGCGGTGGGGGATCCTGGATACGGGGATCGACGCTGCCCATCCGGACTTCGCGGGTCGCATCGTGGCCATGCGGGACTTCTCCGGCTCGGCCTACGGGATCGACGACCGCTCGGGGCACGGGACGCACACGGCCGGCACGGTGGGGGCTGCCGACAACGGCCGCGGCGTGGTCGGCGTGGCCCCCGAGGTGGAGCTTGTCATCGGCAAGGTCTTGGGCGACGACGGCTCGGGCTCGACCGCTGGTATCGCCCAGGGCGTGGACTGGTGCATCTCGAAGGGCTGCTCGGGCATCTCGATGTCGCTGGTCTCTCCCTACGGCGACCCGGCTCTGCGTGCGGCCCTGCTGCGTGCTGTGGCGGCCGGCGTGTTCGTGGTCGGTGCGGCCGGCAACGATGGCCCGCGGCCTAACTCGGTGGGCTATCCGGGCAAGTGGGGCGACGTCACGTTGACGGTCGGTGCTGTCGACGAGGCCGGTGCCCTGGCTCCGTTCTCCTCGCGTGGGCCCGAGGTCGACTGCTGCGGGCCTGGCGTCAAGATCATGTCGTGTTGGCCTGGCGGCGGCTACGCGGTGCTCTCCGGCACGTCGATGGCCACACCGTTCGTGGCCGGGACCATCGCGTTGCTGGTGGCCTATCGCAAGCAGAAGGGGCTTCCTGCTATCGGCTCGCAGGCCGAGCTTGAGGCCGAGATTCGTCGCACGGCCCTGCACGTGGGCGGCAAGGAGCGGGTGGACGATTGGGGCTGGGGGATTTTCTCGGCCGAGGCAATTCTCGCCGATCCCCCTATTGCGTCCGTGCCTACTGGTCCGGTATCCTTTGGCCCGTTCACTTGTGGAGGTTATGCATGGACGCTGACGGGGACGCCAGTGTCCGGTCCCTAAACCAGCGGAGGATTCGCTATGTCTTACGATTTCGCGGCCATGACACCCCAGGAGGCCACGGCGGCTCTCTTCGACCGATGGCGGAATCGCCCGGTCGCTCCCCTGCCCAAGGACGAAGCGGGGAATCCGATCCCAAGGCCTCGCCCGATCATCGACGCGATCAAGGGGGCCGGCTCCTCGTTGATCGGCCAGCTGTTCACGTCGCTGGGGCCGATGCTCATCCCGTTCCTGACGCAGCTGCTGCAGCAAAAGCTGGGCTCTATCGTCACGCCTGCCGACGAGGACGCGGCTAAGGACTTGGCGGTCGACCGCCAGCTGGCCGATGTGCTCGTGTCGCGGCTGCCGGCTCAAGCGGCGGCCATCGACGATCCGGCCGAGCGGACGCTGTGGGATGCCTGCCGGACGTTCCTGCTGGCGATGATCGACTCGCTCGATCCCAAGGAGGCGGTGGCCTTCTTGATTTCGCTGTTGTCGGCGGCGTGGTCGAAGACCACGACCCAAGGTTAGATTCACGGCCGGCCCCTGGCTCCCGGTGCACTGCCCGTCGCTGGTGCTCGGGGCCGGCTGTTTTTTCCTCTCAGCGGAGGTGCGGCTATGGCCGACGACGCCAAGTGCGAGATATGTGGCGAACCGATGCCGCCCGGCGAGCAAATGTTCAAGATTCACGGCCACAGCGGGCCGTGTCCCAAACCGCCCCTGCAACACGCCGAGCCGACATCCGGGCCCGATGATCACGTGGCGTGGTGCCGCTGGAATGGTCGCACCTATGTGACCTGCGACAGCGATGCCGATGGGGCGTTCAAGGTCTACCGCAGGCCTGCCAAGGAGGCCCTGTGAAAATCTCGCTTCTCAACGACGCGGTTCTCATCTCGCCCATCGACGCGGAGGGCTTCTGCGAGCGGGCCTCGGGGCTCGTGGTCGCCAAGCGGCTATGGGAGCCACGGCTGGCCTTTGTCCTGGGCGTCGGCTCGGGGCACGTGCGGTTTAAGGCTCCCGGCGGTCGCGTGCCGCTGTGGGTCAACCTGGGCGACGTCGTCGTGTACGGCAACCAGGCCGGGCAGGAGATCATCCTCGACGGCTCGCATGAAATCGGCGGCGTCGCTGTGGGCTGGTGGCCGGCTCGGTTCGTCGGGCCGGTGAAGTGCCGCATCGTGCGTGAGGCCGATCTGGTGGCGGTGTGGGATGGTCCTATTCCGGCCGTGCACAAGGCGGCCTTTTCGAGGCGATCTGCTTTATTAGGAGCGGTCCATGCGTGAAATTACGACGCACAAGGTCGGCGGGCTCAACGAGGCCCTCGGGGTGTTCGCTATGGACGAGCCGGGCGAGGGCGGTGCGAATCATCAATATGCCATTTGCGGCGTGCCGGGCGGCGACCCGAACCGGCATCACATTTTCTTCCAAAAGGGCCCGATTGCCGAGGCCGGCGTCAACGGCGTGTCCAACGAGGCCCTGCTGGCCATCGTGGCCGACCGGCTCGAATGCTTCCAGAAGGGGCCTTATGCGTGCCGCGACAACGCGGTGGCCCTGACCAAGATCCACGAGGCCATGATGTGGCTCCAACGGCGAACGCTCGAACGCGTCGCCCGCGGGGTGGAAGGGACGAGTGCGGTATGATCCGGCGGGTGGGCGACTTCGAGACGCGGCGGCCTGAGCGGCCTCGTTCGGGCTGGGCCTTTTGGTTCGGCTACGGGGTCGGCGGCACGCTGGTGATGATCCTGGGGCTGACGGTCTGGCGGATGTTCATTGGGTTCCTGTTCTGGTTGTGGCCTTTGGGGACGTGGTGGCCGGCATGACGTTGAAGGATGCGGCTCTGCGGGTTCGCTATTTCCTGGCCGGTCGCTCGGCCGGCTGGTTCGAGGTCCGCAAGATGCACCTGGCCTCAAATCCCTCGTGTGCGGCCTGCGGCGGTCGAAAGCGGCTCCAGGTGCACCACATCCTGCCGTTCCACAAGTTCCCGGCTCGGGAGCTTGATCCCACGAACCTGATCACGCTGTGTACGTTTCGGGCCTGCCATTATCGGTTCGGCCATGCGTTCGATTGGAAGGCCTACTGCCCGGACGTCGTGGCGGCCTCGGCCGGTGAACTAAGGCGGCTCGCGGGGGTGCTCAAATGAAAAAGCAAACGGACGCTGAGCGGTGGCTGGAGCGGCAACGCTCGCGTGAGGAATTGAACGAAAACATACGCACCACGTTCCTGGTCGTGGGGACGTTCTGTGCCGCGGGGACGATGTTCGTGCTCGCGGTGCTGCTGTGCGTCAATCTGGTGGCTCTCTTTGCACCGACGAGGTTGTGAAATGGCCGAGCGGCTCAATCGTGCGGCGTGGGTGGTCCTGTTTTGGCTGCTGGTCCTGATTGGGTTCTGTGCGGTCAACGCGGCCTATGGGGCCGACCCGGTGGTCTCGCCCAAGGCGGCGAAGGAGCGGTTCGGCCATCTGGCATTCTTCGACCGACGGCTCTCGGTCGACGGCGTCGAGTCGTGCTCGTCCTGCCACAATCCCGATATTCGCTTCGGCTGGTCGGACGGTCGCAAGGTCGCTGTGGGGCGGATCGCCACGGCCCAAACGCGGACGGGCTTCCTGGGGATCCGCAACACGAAGAGCTTGATCGATTGCTGGCGACTCGAAAATCGGCCCTGTAACGCGGACGGCCGGGCTCCGTCGCTCAATGCCCAATGCCTGCAGGCGGTGACCGATCCGCTGGTGATGGGGCTGCCCTCGATCCAGGTGGGCGTCGACCGCTTCAACCGCGACCCGATCTATCGTGCCCTGGCGTTCCGGGCCTGGGGCTCCGAGGCCTTTGGCGAGGCCAATCTCCGCGAGGCCCTGGTGGCGTTCCTGGTGACGATCCGCTCCTCGGACATGCCGGCTGATCGCCTGGCGGCCGGGCTGCCGGTGGCGGTTCCTGCGGCGGTGGAGCGGGGCTGGGTCGTGTTCAAGGCCCACTGTGCCGGCTGCCACGTGCCCGAGCAAGGCTGGCGGGATTTCAAGTATCACAACATCGGGATCGCCTCGCGGTCTCGCTCGAACGACACGGGCCGGGGGCTGATCTCGGGCTCCGCGGCGGACAACTTCAAGTTCTTGACGCCTGGTTTGTCCGAGGTCGCCAAGCATGCCCCCTACATGCACGACGGCTCGCTGGGGACTATCGAGGAGGTGGTGGGGTTCTTTCGCTACGGCGGGCACTTCCAGCTGGGCGGTCAAACGCTCCGCGATCCTGGTATCGATCCCGAGGTGGCGGACATCTCGTTCTCGAAGGAGGAGGGCTCCGATCTGGTGGAGTTCGTCAAGCTGGGCTTCCAAGGCGAGCGGTATCCGTTCCGCGAGAATCCCTGGGTGTCGAAGGTTCCCACGGGGGCTCCATGAAATACTGGCTGGCTCTGCTGGGCTGTTTCACGCTGCTGGGTGACGACCCGGCTGGCCTCGCTGACGCTCCGCTGGCTGCCCCTGCCGACCCAATTGTGGCCCTGGCGGCCGAGGTCGCGGCGTTGGACGCCACGTGGCTGATGCGGGGCATCTGGTCGCCCACGGTGAAGACCGGCGACGAGGAAATGCCCCCGGTCCCTCCGGCTCCCAAGCTGGACGCTGAAGGCGAGGCCCGGTTGAAGGCCTCGGATGTGATCTCGGGTGCTCCCGAGAAGGGCGGCGGCTCGGTCGAGGTCGGTGCCAAGCCCGAGGCCCCTGTGCTCCGTATTCGTGCTCCGGCCGAGGTGCTGGTGGGGCACCTGGCCGTGGTCCGCTTCGAGCTATCTGGCGGCCCGGTGCGTGAGCTATCGGTCGAGATCGATCCTCCGCTGGAGGTCGTCGACCCGGACGACGAAAAGCAGGAAACCGCCGGCCTCGTGCAATTCGAGCCGACGCAAATCTTCATCACGGCCCCCGCGGGAGTGCGGACGATCTCGGTCCTGGCCATCGGTAAGGACGTGGGCTTCTCCAAGCAGGAGGCTCGGGTCATGTTCCGCGATCCGCGGCCGGCAGTGCCGGCGTCGGTCTCGGAGAACGTGCCCGGTCGACAGGAGCCGCGGGTGGTTTTGAAGAAGTTTGTGGACGCGGTTAGTTCGGCCAACAAGGCGGCCGAGCTTAAGGAGGTCGCGGGGGCTGCTCGTGATGTGGCTGCCCGGCGAAGGGCGGGGGAATTCGACGACGCTGCTATCCTGGAGAAGTGGGAGGAGGCGGCCTATTTGCGGCTGGGGACGGCGGCGTTTAAGGCCTGGGGGCCCTCGAAGGTGGACCCTGGCGAAAAGCGGCGGTTCTTCGGCTATGTGGCCGACCTGCTCTCCGACAACGCCAAGCTGGCTGGTGCGAATGCGGCCAACTTGCTAGATTCTTTGGCGGACATTCTGGACGGGAAGTGAGGACGCTTCCCTGGGAATGGATTTCCTCTTTGCAAAGGGAGTGTGCTATGAAGGGTCTAGCTGTTTTGGCAGTGGCGTTCGTGGTGGTGGTTGCTTCGGCGACCGATGCGTTCGCTCTCGGGCGGCGTGGTATGGGAGGCGGTGGCATGGTCTGCAACATCCAGCAGGCTCAGGTCAATCCCCCGGCTCCGGCTCAAGCGACGGCGGCCAATCTGGCCCAGGTCGAGGCGAAGGCTATCGTGCGGCCCCTGGTGGCCTCGACGCGTGGTCCCTCGGTGCTCGACGTCGCTCCGTTGACGAAGGTCGACATTCGTGCCCTGCAGGCGTTGAACGCCAAGCCAGGGGCGGGCGTGCCCTCGTCGGTCGCTGGCATCGCGGCCAAGTAAGATCAAACCGAAGTTCGGCCTGCGTCCATCAGGCCCTCCTTGAGCCCGTCTTGCCCTTTCGAGGGCAGGCGGGTTTAATTGCTTCTGGACTGTCCAAAACCCGAACATGGAGGCTCGTGTTATGAATCGCTTTCTCGCTCGCGGCCCGCTGCCGCTAATCGTCGCTTTTTTGCTGTTGGTCTGCGGTGTTGTCGTCGCTGGTTCGGACGTCGCTCCGGAATATTCGAACATTCCGGTTCCCCCGGCTCCCGGTTTCCAGGCTGCTGGCTGCTCGGGCTCGGCCCAGGCCACGGCCATCCCGGCCGGTTACATTCTGGTGCCGGCGGCCTCGGTGGCTGCGTTCCCGACCCCTGCTCCGGCTCCGAGCGGCTGTCACGGCGGTGTGGCGGTGGCCCAAGGTGCCCAGGTGCAGGTGGCCCAGGTTCAACAGCAGAAGGCCGGGCCTGTCGCCAATTTCCGGGCCAAGAGTAAGGCTGCTCGTGCGGCCCGCAAGGCCACGACTGCCACCACGACCGTGCAGACCGTGCAAACGGCCAGCGTGGTCGCGGCTCCGGCTGCTGTCGTGCCGGCGTGCGTCAAGCCCGCCTGTGCGGCCTGCCAATAATGTTGTTTGGGTCGACTTCGATCCGTCGGGCCCCTGGTCGTTCGCTTCGCTGTGGGCGGCCAGGGGTTTTTTTATGGCCAGCTATCGCTTCTACGAGGCGTTGGAGATCGACGACCTGCCGGTCGGCATCCCGGCCGAGGAGGCGTTCGCCTGCGGGATCGAGTGGGAGGGATTTCGAAGGCGGCTGTGCGGCGGGGCTCCGTTTCGGATGCTCGTCATCACGCACAACGCTCCTCGGCTGATGGCGATGGCCCTGCGTCAGGGTCGCTTTGCCGAGGCCCACGAGCATGCCCCTGGCTTTGCCATCGTGGTGGTCGGTGCCGGCGGCTAGTGGTTTTCTCTCGTGACAGGGTGCCACTATTCTGATACGAATCGGGCGGACGTGGCGGTCCTTGGCTGGCCCGCGGGTCGTCCTGACTCCGTGGCGACCCGCGGGTTTTTCTCCAGGGATGTGTGTCTTGGGCGTCAAGGATGGCACCAAATGCCGGCGGTGAACGTCACGAGTGGGACAAGGTCGAGCGGGCTATCGGTCGGCATTCCGAGAAGCTCGAAACGCTGCGGCGTGAGCAGCAGCGGCTGGCGAAGGATCGGGTGGAGGAGTTCGAGGAGCTTGGTCGCAAGGTGGCCCGGCTCCGCGATGCGATGGAATCGAACGATCCGGGTCGGCCTGGCCTGGGCATGCGGCTGGACCGGATCGAACAACGCCAGAAACTGATTGCGGTCGTGTTCTCGGCGGTGGCGGTGGTGATGACGCTCGTGTTCGCGTTGGTCGAGCTATGGCTGATGGCGAAGTAAATCTGGCCACCATCGAGACGCTGGCTCGTGGTCCCGTTCCGCGGGCCTGCCAGTGGTGCGGGCACTGGAAGACCCTAGACGGCGAAACGGGGGTGTGTGAAAATGCCCGGCCTGGACCTGTTCCTGCGATGCCTGAGATTCGTTTTTGGGACGAGGCCTGTCCCGAGTACGTCAAACAAAAGGAGTTGTGAGATGTCAAACGGCGGCTCCCCCACGGAATCGGATGCTGAATTGGCCCTGCAGGTGTGGCAGGAGGCTCTGGCTGATCGGGCCTCGAAGACCGTAGCTGCGGCCAATGCGGCCTCGGCTGCTGCAGCTGCTGCCGATGCTTCGGCCGGTGCGGCTCAGGCTCGTGCGGACGCGAACGACGCGGTCCTGGCGGCCAAGAATGCCCTGATCGAAATCCTCAACGAGTTGTCGGCGTAGTCTGTCGCTGCCCAATGGACGGGCGGTTCTCTCTCTGGCACGGAGGCTGGTGCGATGGCTCTCGGCTCTGCTGATGCTTCTTCCCCTGTTGCCGGTCGCGGCCCGATGGCCTGCGTGGTGCCGGTCTCGCCCACGTCGAATTGGGTGGACGTCAACACGGCTCCGACCGCGGCCGACAATGCCGGCTCCACGGTGCTCAATCCGGGGCTGCTGACTCGCTCGGCGATTAAGGTCTTTGCCATGCGTGGTGCCGGCACCTCGGTGCAGATCCGGCTCAAATACGACTCCACGAAATCGGTCACCACGTCGCCTGTGGTGCAGGTGTTCGGGTTCGACAACAAGGGGGCGGCTGGGGCCTTTGATCCGACGCTCTGCGAACCGCAGCGGCTGTACGACAACGGCACGGTGCCGGGCCACGAGCTTACGCTCGACGACGATACCACGAACGACGTCAAGGCCTCGCTGGCCGACTCGGTCGTGTGGGCTTACTCCGAGCCCAAGACCCTGGATGCCCTGGGGAATTCTTACCTGATGGTCACGGTGAAAACCGCGGCCGTGCAGGCCTCCTCGGGTGCTCCGGTGATCCAGATGCGTCAAATCTAGCGAGGGGCCAGGGATGGTCGTTGTTCGGAATCGTGCCGTTCGCGGCCGGCGGCTCTCGCGTGATCTGACGGGTCGCTCTCCGGTGGGCAACGCCTACCCTGCCACGATGATCTCGTTCGGGGCCGGCACCAATCCCACGGCTCCGCTATTCGCTCGCAACGACTGCGACCCGACCGATACGACCACGGCGGCCGGGATCCCGAATATGTTCCCCCGCGAGCCCATGCTGGCCCGCACGAAGGCCGGCACGATCCTGGCCGTCTGCGAGGCCCACGAGGCCAATAGCGACGCTGGGATTTCTCACTTCCTCCTGCGTCGCTCGCGGTCCAACGGCTACACCTGGGGCTCGTGCATCGCCCTGGGGCGGATCCCGTCGTTCGCGGCCAACTCGAAGTGGGGCAACGCGGCGGTCATCCTCCCCAATCAATTCACGGGGAAGGTCCACTTTTTCTACACTCAGTCGACCGGGGCGGCCGGCGTCGCTACGGACAACGCGGCGATCCAGGCGATGTATACCTCATCGACCGACGACGCTCTCACGTGGTCCGCTCCGGTGGATCGCTCGGCCGAGTTCAAGGGCGTGGCCCAGGGCTGGTGGATCGCGGGGCCGGGGCACGGCTGCCAGATCCAGCGGGGCACGTACAAGGGCCGGCTGCTGGTGCCTATCGTCTATCGCACCTCAAACGACATCTCGGGGACGGCGTTCTCGCAGGTGATGTATTCCGACGACGACGGCGTGTCCTGGACGCTGGGCGGCCCGAACATGGGGAACGCGGCCAACAACGATTCGCTCGAATGGCAGATTACGGAGTGGGGCACGGCGGGTGCTCTGCTCGGTGTGGCCCGGCGGAAGAGCGGCGATTGGATTTGCTTCACGCGGTCGACCGACGGCGGTGCCACGTGGGACGATTTCCTGGATTACGATGGGCAGAGCGGAAGGACCGCTTTGGGCCTGGCGTCGGCTCCCGATGCGGTCGGCGGCGATTGCCAGATCGGCCTGTCGTCGACCCCCTCGGGCTCAACGGTCTACCTGTCGCGGGTGATCGACACGGTCATTCGTGCTCGGCTGGCGGTCTACGTTTCGACCGACGGCGGTGCGACGTTCCCAACGAAAAAGGTCATCGACGACCATCGCTGTGCCTATAGCGACCTGTTGTGCCTGGACGAAGGCTCGATCCTGGCGGCCTGGGAAATGATCCAGGACCAGCTGAATTTCAACGGCGATAGCTTGACGCAGTGCCAGTATATTCGCTGTGCCCGGATCGGCTCGCTGCACTTCGGCACCTCGGGGACGCCTCGGTTCTATGAGTGGTTGTTCAACGAGGTCGCCATCGCGGCCTCGTTCTCGACGCTGGGGCAAGGGCAGGTCTACGACCGGGGCGGCAATCACGTCAACGCTATCGGCAACACGACCAATACGGCGACGCGGGGTGCGGCCGACGGCGTGCTTACCAACGGCTCTGGGCCGGGCATGATCCTCACGCGAACGCAGGAGGATGGCTCCGGCACCGACTCGGGGCTGGGCTCCGAGCTTGCTCCGCAGCTGGACGAATCCTGGACGATGGAGCTTGCTGGCCTGAAGGTCACGCAAACGGGCTTTAAGGCCCTGATGGATGATCGCAACGGCTCGAACGACGGGCAGTCGCTCACCATCGCGGTCACGACCCACAAGCTGTCCTTTGCGATGAACGATCTGGCCGGTGCGGTCATCTCGGATGTGGCGATCAACGACTCGGCCCGGCACGACGTCCGCGTGGTGCTCAACGCGGATACCGATATTTGCTCGATGTACATCGACGGCTCGGTGCAGGGCACTCCGCGGGCGATGGTCTTTGACGCCACCAGCGGTCGCGGCGTGCAGCCGTTTATGCTGGGCGGCCGGCAGTCTGGCACCTCGTCGGCCATCTTCGATTGCCTGGGGATCAAGATCACGCGGGGGCTGGTCACGTCGGGTTTCTTCACGGCGGCCTCTATTGCCACCAAGCAGACCGTCGACCAGTTCCTGGGTCATACGGTGACGGTGCCGGCGACCGCTCCGACGCTCGTGTCGGGGGCCTCTTATGTCGGCCTCTCGACGTTCGACGACGGAAGGGGCGGCCGGCTGGATCGCTGGGCTGGCTGGGATCACGGCGTGCTGCCCAAGCGGCCGGGCGATGGCATCGCGGCCTATCGGGACTTGATCGGCAATCTAAGGGCCGACTTCGGGGCCTCGAATTTCCGCGGGGCCTGGTGGGACGAGGACGCGGCGATGGGTCGCCATTGGCGGCTGTCGCGGTCGGCAACGGCAACGGGCTATCTGCGAATCTTGGCGGCCGACGTCGGCACCTCGCTGGATTACATCCAGGAAACGGGCGTTTTCACGTTCGCGGTCAAGCTCTGCTTCGTCGCTACGACCGGGGCGGCTCAGTACGTTTTCGACAATCACACGGGCTCCGCGGCGACCCCTGGCTTCCACATCACTCGAGACGACGCGACCCATTTCACGGTCGTGATCTCGGATGGCTCCGGCACGGCGGTCGTGTCCAAGCAGTTCACGATTGCTTCGATGTCGTTCGGCACGTGGTATCACCTCGCGGTGACCGGCGACGGCACGACGCTGCGGTTCTACTGGACGGCTTATCCGGGCGGCCGGGCCTCGGCGACGCTGGCGGCTGCTCAAACGCAGGCCTACACTTCGGCGACCTGGCTGGCGGAAACTCCCCCGCGGTCCCATCACGCGACCGGCGTGTGGGCGTTCGGCTCTCGCAACGACGACGCTGGCGGTTCCGATCTGCGGGCGAAGGACATCCTGTTCGCGTCGACGTGCCTCAATACTGCGGCCCTGCAGGCCGACATGGATTTCGGGCCGGCTTATTAAGGGGGGCGTGCGGTGTTCTCGATCCCGCTAAACAACTTCGTCCACTTCGACCTGATCACTTATACCCCCTCGACGCTGGCGGCGGTGGATGCCGACTCGCCCCCGGTGTTCTCGGTGTTCGAGGACGACACCGATACTCCGCTCCTGTCGGCCGTGGCCATGACCAAGCGGACTTCGCTGACGGGGAATTACCGCGGCCAGTTCCAGCCGGTGGTGGCGGACAACTTCACGGTGGGCTCGTGGTATTCGGTCATCTGCTCGGCGGTGGTCTCGGGCGTGACTCGCAAGGTCGTCGTGCTGCACTTCCGGCTGGCTCCGGCCGAGGATCAAACGGCGATGCAGAAGGTCGACGTGGGGGCCTTTGGTGGCCTCACGGTGACCGGCCGGGACATCGGTGCGTCGGTGCTGATTTCTCCGGGCACGGGGGTGGGGCAGCTGGACACCACGGGCGGCCGGATCGGGATCGATTGGGGCAAGGTCTCGAACAAGGCGACCAGCAACGATTTGTCTGGAACGACGGTGGCCCTGGTCTCGGGCAACGTCAACGGCAACGTGGCCGGCTCTGTCGGCTCGGTGGCTGGCAACGTGGCCGGCTCGGTGGCGTCTGTCTCTGGCAACGTGGGCGGCTCGGTGGCCTCGGTGACGGGCTATTGCAACCTGATTGCCCCCACGGCCCTGCAGGCGTTCGGCATCCTGGGGTCTACGGCTACGCACGACGGTACGACCACGACGCTGCGGGATACGACGAACCTTACGCAGACCAGCTCCTCGCATTGGCTGGGCTCGATGATCGTCATGACCGGCGGCACGTGTGCTGGCCAGTCGGCTCGCGTGACCGGGTTCAATACGAGCACCGACACCTTGACGTTTGCTCCGGCCCTCACGACGGCGGTGCTTACCGGCGACACGTTTTGCCTAGTTCCGGCCGGCGTGGCCGGGGCGATCCAGGATGCGATTGCCGGGGCGATCACCACGTCGCTGGCGACGGCGAATTCCGGCATCTCCGACCTGCAAGGTCGGACCCCCAATGCTCTGGTCGGCGGTTTCATGAAGGCCTCGGTGCAAGGCTTCGATTCGACGGTCCGGGCGGCCCTGGTCACGGCCATCCAGGATACGGTGATGACCGAAGGCTACGCGGCCAACGGGGCTACGATGTCGCTGGCTCAGGCCTGCTACATGCTGTTCTCGGCCCTGACCGAGTTCTCTATCGCGGCCGGCATCGTCACGGCCAAGAAGCTGGACGGTACGCCGGCGATGACGTTCGCCTGGGATTCGCCTACGACTCCCACCTCGTCTGAAAGGCAGACCTGATGTCGATTCGGATGGTGGTCTCGCGGGGCTTCAACTTCACCGAGAGCGGTGGCGGGGGCATGGTCTCTCCCGTGCTCGTGGTGGCCGACAACGTGGACGGCTCGACGGCCGATGCCGACATCAGCGGCTCGACCCCTGGCGGGCCCTTGAATTCGGTGATCGCTCGGCTGGCGAACGGCTCCGGTGAAATCATCACGGCCGGCAGCCGCAACGGCGACGGGGCCTTGACGCTCACGTTCCCCTCGACCGGCGAGTGGCTGGCTTACATCGAGTCGGTGCTGGGCGACGACACGGCCTATTCGACGCCTGTGCTCTTTACGATCCGGCCGGCCGGCGGTGGCGTGCCCGACTCGGGCTCCGGGCAGCTGGTCTCTGCGTCGCTGGTCGTGTCGGCCGACACGTACATTTCGAACGGGTCGGACATGGCGGTGAATTTCGGCTCGTCGGATACTCTCCGCGTGGGCTCGACGTTCATCGCTTCGGTCAACAAGCATTATCGGATCCTGCTGCGGATCCCGCTGGGTTCGTTCCCAAGGGACGTCGCTATCGACGGGGCGTTCCTGGTGCTGACCGGCGACGGCTCGGGCTCGACCGATGATCTTACGCTGACGGCCTATCGGCTCGACCAGCAGGGTTGGGTCGAAGACGAGGCCACGTGGCTCTCGTGGGCCACCGGCGAGCTTTGGGATGCGGCGGGTGGCGATTTCCTGGTGGATGGCGACCAGGAGGATTACGAGGTGGGCGACGCGGGCTTCTCCACGGCATTTACCCTGGCGGCCATGATCGCCAAGGCCCTGGACCTGGGGCTGCCGTTCCTGGACATCCTGGTTAAGGGGCCGGAGACGCCGAGTGCCCCCTCCAACTTCATTGACTTCTATTCGCGGACCGCGGTGGTGGGCGTGGAGGCTTTCCATCCCTATTTGGCGGTCAACTATCGCTTGAACATGACGGGCTCGGTGGCCTCGGTCGTGACGGTGCGGCCGGCCCTGGTGGGCTCCGTTCTGGTGAACGCTCATGCTAACGGCTAGGCAGGTGGCCGAGGCGACCCGGATGCTGGCCGATGGGGTTTCCTGTCGTGCTATCGCCAAGGCCCTCGGTGTCTCGCGTCATCCGATCTGCGATATTCGCAACGGCGTGGCTCGCTCCTACCACGGGGCCAAGCTGCTGGTGGCCTCCGAGCCGGGGCGACGCTCCAGCCGCGGGCCGGTCGGTCGCTGCCCCTCGTGCAGGTTTAAGGTTGTGCTCCCCTGTGTGGCCTGTTTCAATGCCGGCCTGGTGGATTCAGCTGGGGAGCTAGTTGGCAGGGAGGCCGGATGATCGCTATCAGGGACCGCGTGGTCGAGCTTCGGCGGGTGCGGGCCGGCGACATCCGTCCGCATCCCAAAAACTGGCGGGGGCATCCCAAGGCCCAACAGGCGGCCCTGGACGAGGCCCTGGCCTCGCTGGGCATGGCTGACGTCCTGCTGGCCTACGTCGCTGGAGACGGCGTGCTGACGCTCGTGGATGGCCATGCTCGGCGGGAGCGTGACCTGGACGCGGTGTGGCCGGTGGTGATCCTCGATCTGTCGGATGCCGAGGCCGAGGAGCTATTGGCGACGCTCGATCCCCTGGCGGCCCTGGCTGAAACGAACCGCGGGGCCCTGGACGAGCTTCGGGCGGCTCACGCGGACCGGCTGGGGCCGGCGACCGAGCTTATGCTGGCGGACGTGTCGGCTCGTGCCGCGGCCCTCGAAGAGCGGCCGACCAATGGCTCGAAGGCTCGCGTCGACCGGGTTCCCCCGGTCGCTGCCGAGCCAACTTCGAAGTTGGGCGATCTCTGGCTGCTGGGCGAACATCGCCTGATCTGCGGCGACTCGACGAAGGCCTCGGTGGTGGCCCGGCTGCTGGCCGGGCGGCGTCCTTTCATCATGGTTACTGATCCACCATACGGCGTGGATTACGATCCCGAATGGAGGAAGGATACCGGGTTGAACAACTCGGAGAAAATGGGGCAAATCGGCAACGATCATCGAGCCTCGTGGGCGGCGGCGTTCGCTCACTTCCCTGGTGCGGTGGCCTACGTTTGGCACGCGGGGAAGTATGGCTCCCAAACGGCGGCGGCTCTGGCCGTGCAAGGCCTGGAGATCCGCAACGAGATCATTTGGGTCAAACGGCGGTTTGCCATCTCGCGGGGGAGCTATCACTGGCGGCACGAGCCCTGCTATTACGCGGTTCGCAAGGGGGAAACGTCCAAGTGGATCGGGGGCCGGCGGCAGGACACCGTGTGGTCCGAGGTCGTCGACGGCGTGCTCTCGGGCGAGGAGCTTTTCGCGGCTCGGGTGGACGTCGAGTCGATCTATGCGTTCGAGGGCTCGGCCACCACGGTGTGGGATATTCCGCTCGATGCTCGTCCGGCCGGCGATCACTCGACGGTCAAGCCGGTGGAGTGCATGGCCCGGCCGATCCGCAACCACGGCGGCTCCGAGGACGACGTGTTCGATCCGTTCGTGGGGGCTGGCACCACGATCATCGCGGCCGAAGGCCTCGGTCGTCGCTGCTTCGCCTGCGAGCTTAACCCGGCCTACGTCGACCAGGCGGTGGCCCGCTGGGAGGCCCTCACGGGCCGCAAGGCCTCGCGGGCGGAAGGTGGGTCATGAGTGCCGGCGACGACGCTCCGGTGCCGGCCTGGCTCGAACAGGGCCTCACGGGCTGGGATGTCCGGAAGCTTGAGCAGATGATCCGCCAATACAACTGGAAACCGGGGTCTGCCCGGATCCGGGATATGCTGGTCGATCAGCTGTATCTGTTCGCGTTGGGGTCGATCTCGGCCGAGGACCAGGCGGCCGGCGTCAAACCTCCTACGGTGCGGGAAAAGCTGGCGGCGGGGCGACTGGTTGCTATCTTCAACGCTCAAAACCTGGAGGTGCTCAAGATGCTCGTGGTGCTGGCCAGGGATGCCCCTGGTCCGGCCCTCGACGAATTGGTGCCGGCGAACCTGGGGCCTCACGAAAAGCGGGCCCACATCGAGGCGGTCCTGGAGCAGGCGGTCAAGGATGGCCTGATCGAACCGCCGGAACGATTCACGCAGGAGGTGTTGGATGTTGAGGCAGGTGCTCCGGCGGCGAAAGAAGCGGCCGAGCTACGCGGCGGCGAAGGCGGCCCTGGAAACGATGGAGGTGGAGAAGTGGTTTAAGGCTTCTCCGCTGCGGTCCATCGAGGGGCTGCACTATTCGCCCCACAGGCCGTTCCCCAAGCAGCGGGC